>Ga0209919_1001152_pt1 | contig 13103 bp, 13 predicted proteins | sample SalPon2A_C_D2_MG_FD_185721 | JGI IMG/M metagenome (GOLD analysis project Ga0209919, IMG submission 185721) | Soil microbial communities from South San Francisco under conditions of wetland restoration - Salt Pond MetaG R2A_C_D2_MG (SPAdes)... | ecosystem: Environmental > Terrestrial > Soil >... | reverse complement strand
GCGAGCTCATCCGCGAGCTCAGGGATGCGCCCGACCGGGCGGTGCTGCGCGTGGTGCGGGAGGTGAGGGACGGGGAGTGGTGACCCGAGGTGGAGAGAGAGCCATGATCGAGCTGAAGGACGACGCGCTGGAGTTCTCGTTTCCGGAGGTCCACCCGAAGGCGCGCCTCCGGGTCGAGTTCCAGCGGACGCTCCGGATCCCGGACGACGAGAAGACCCACGCGCTCCCGCCCGGCCTCGGCCGCTTCCCGCTCCGCCACGTGGACGACGCGGGGGCGAGGGTGCCCCCCGCGTGGCTCCGCCGGGGCGGCGTCATGCTCCCCATGTACCAGTCCGAGGCGATGTGGCTGAACTTCACCGCCCGCTCCGACTACCCGTTCGCCCTCAAGGTGGCGGCCGGGAAGGTGAACGCGGCCACGGGCGAGGACTGGGAGGACGGCCTCCACCGCGGCCCCCAGGACTACCTGCTCGTCCCGGGCCAGCCGTGGCTGGACGGCTACGCGGTGGAGAAGGGCGTGATCCGCCAGTTCGTGGCCATGCCCCTCGGCGAGGGCTACACGGCCGAGGAGCAGATCCACGGCACCGCCGAGTTCGGCGGCGTGCAGCTTCTGGCCTGTCCGATGAAGCGGGAGGTGTACGAGCGGAAGGTGGCGAGGGCGCGTCCGTCCGCGTCCCTCGATCTCGCGAGCGTGCGCATCTGCGAAGCGCCGGCGGAAGTGGCCCGCCCCGACATGGGCCTCGCCCCGGGCGGGCGCATGCGCCAGGAGATCTACGAGGACGAGTTCGAGCTGGAGGACTGGGACCAGCGCCACCGGAGCCGCTGCTTCGTCCACCTCACCAACTCCCTCGTGTGGCGGGCCATCACCGGCCAGGCCCCGCCCACGACGCCCCCGACCGCGAAGGAGTACACGGACGCCGGCCTCCCGTGGTTCGACTACTACGCCGCCGACCGGACAGCGCTGGAGGGGTCGGAGAAGCTGGCCGAGCTGGAGAGCGTGCTGGAGAAGGCCGCGCGGGAGGGCAGGATGGGCCTGCCGGAGAACGAGGCGGTGGAGGGGGAGCGGGTGGTGCCGATCCGGGAGCGGGGGCGAGAGCGGGCGGGCGTAAGCGAGGGGCGCTGGTAGGCGCTACGCCAAGAGGATTGCTCCCGTGCCACCCTCCCTCGTAGGGTAGCCATGTCGACTCACGCGCTTACCCTGCAGCTGGAGGATCTTGTCCGAAGCGAAGCCCCCTTTGACGCACGCGAGCAACAGGGGATCTTCGTCTTCAGCGTGGACTATGTCCGCGCAGTCAATCGTTGTGAACCGCTCCGGGTTTGTCGGAGGCTCCAACTCGTGAGAGGATGGAGTCATGAACAAGACGAGGCACTACTCCCCGGAGGTGCGGGAGCGGGCGGTTCACACGTCTCAACGGGAGCCACGTTGTGAGGGAACGTCTTTTCTTAAAATTGCGTTGCGCGAACGCGACAGAATCACCTCTGATCATCTCGCCGCCCAACGTAACATAACGTTCGCTATCACAATGTCTTAGGGTATCGCGATGTCCAGGATGGTTTCTTGCGGTGTCCACAGGTATCTCACAAATACATTCCCATGACTGGACCGGCTTTCGGAATTCACGTGTGTTGCGTTCCCGCGCCGCCCACTCGACGGCGCTTGGCAGTCCTTTCAACCAGGGGGTACCTCGTGAGACTCCAACTTGGCGCTCGCGCAGGGGTGATGGCGGTTGCCCTGCTCGCCGTGGCCGCCTGCAACCGGGACGCGCCCACCGCACCGTCCGGCCTCACGGCCTCCGGGGTCGTGAAGCCCACGACGGGGAAGCCCGTGCTCGTGCCCGAGAGCGACGTCACCGGCGAGCGGATCTTCGCCAACCAGGCCATAGAGCCCGCCTACAACGCCGACACCGGCGAGCTCCTCTACCTGCTGACGCCCACGAAGGCGCCGCTCCCGTCGCACGCCAATCACCACGCGGTCTCGCCGCTGTACCTGGTGGTGTACCCGTCGGGCACGCCGACGCCCGGCATCGGGCACTTCAACTGCGAGGGCACAGACCCGGGCAACTGCCCCGACCACGACCTGTTCATGGCGCAACAGGCCAGCGACATGGAGCCCACCGTGTATCCTGATCCGGGCGCGGTGCCGGGCCACGACCACGTGGTGGACCCGCCGGGAGCGCCCGATTTCAACGTCGCCTGGGAGGTCGTCGTGGTCGCGTTCACGCCCGCGGGCGTGGCGCACTATGGTGGGGTCGCGAGCCTTCCCCACCTGACCACGGACACCGCCATCCAGGATGCGAAGAGCGCTGGCTGGGTCGACTTCAGGGCACTCTTCCCGTTCAACTGCAGCGTGGTTCCCGCGGTCCTCTATGCCAGGGGACAGCCGGTCGGCTGACCCGTCGGCCATCGCACGCGCCCCCGCTCCGGCGCTTCGGCTCCCCTCTCTCGTCGGGGGGCCGTGGCTGGAGCGGGGGCGTCACTGCGTGCCCCCGGCGGGGTGAAGCCGTCGCTCGCTGCCGGAATCCCTTGCGCGAATGGAGCTTTCGCAGGCTGACTCGCGGAGCACCTCCCGATGCCAGCGTCCCTTCTCTCACTTCGCCGCGCACGTGACTTGGAACTGCTCGTTCAGGCCGCCGTCTGGGATGTACGTCAGACCGAACTTCCGGGGGTTGGCCGGTGCAGCGCAGCCCGCGGGCAGGCTGTCCGGGGTCAACGTCAGATTGTCCGCGCGACGGGGTATCTTGAAGGATGGAGTTTCCCCGCTTCGGTGGACAGGTGAGCGCTTGGGATTGAAGCCGCAGCAGCGTGCCTGCAACCGGTTCCGGCGGATCTACAACGAAAAACGTCCGCACGAAGCGCTGGACATGCGGCCGCAGGCCAGCCTATACCAGCCTTCGGACACGCGCATGCCCGAGCGGCTCGAGCCCCTGAGCTGTCCGGAGTCCTACCAGACCCGCCGCGTCAATCTTCACGGCCAGGTCGTTGGCGGGGCGCATATTACTTCGTGAACGAGACCCTACGCGGCCAGACCGTCGGCCTGGACTTCGACGACGCCGGATTCTGGAACATCTACTTCGGACCCGCGCTCCTGGCAGAACTCGATGACAGGGAAGGAGTTGTCCGGCGACGCAAGAGGAGGAGGCGGCAATATCCGGTGAATGAAGACATGGCGTTACCCATGTGACCGGATCAAACTGTTCCCTATCTGCCAGTCCGCTCCGCGCCGGCTCCGAGGCACCGCCCCACGCCCGGGTCCGCCAAGGGATATATTGAGGCTCCGGGTCCGCTCCGGCGCGCGGCCGGGCCGGGCCCGGACTCCGGGGCCGCCCCGGGTCGCCCGACCGGTGACCGCCGCTCCCATCCCCTATCCGCCGCGCCTCAGGCCGGAGCCGCCATCGTGGACCGCAGGACCTCCAGGAAAGTCGCGATCGGCGTCGCCGCGGGCCTCGCGGGGGTGGTGGTCGTGCTGGCCCTCGTCCCCCTCCTGTTCCGGGGGAGAATCGAGGCGCGCGCTCGCCGGGCCGTGAACGGCGCGGTCTCGGCCCGCGTGGAGTGGGGGAGCGCCGGGCTCTCGCTCCTCCGCCACTTCCCCAACCCCGCCCTCAGGGTCCGGGGCCTGGTGGTCACGGGCACGGGGCCGTTCGAGGGCGACACGCTCGCCTCGGTCGGCGGCCTGGACGTGGTGCTGGACCTGGGGAGCCTGTGGGGGGCGTGGCGCCACGGCGCCCCGGTGGTGGTGCGCTCGGTCGTGGTCGATGAGCCCACGCTCCGCCTGGTCCGCACGCGGGAGGGCGCGGCGAGCTGGGACATCGCCAGGAAGGGCGGCGAGGCGGGCCCGAAGCCGGCGGCCGCCGGGAGCGGGGGCCGCGGCGCGAGCCTGGGCCTCCGGAGCCTGGAGATCCACGGCGGCGACCTCACCTTCCGGGACAGCGCCGCGCGGCTCGAGGTCTCGGCCGCGGGGCTCGAGGAGAGCCTGAGCGGCGACCTCTCCCGGGACTCGGTGACCCTGCGGACGGAAACGCGGGCCGCGGCGGTCTCGGCGAGCTTCGGGGGGCTCCCGTACCTGAGCCGCAGCCGCCTGGACCTCACGGCGGACATCGGGGCCGACCTGGCCCGCAAGCGGTACACGGTCGAGAAGAGCCAGCTCCGGCTGGGCGACCTGGCGCTCGACGTCTCCGGGTCGGTGAGCGCCGCTCCGGACGACCGCACCGTGGACCTGGCCTTTCGCGCGCCCCGGAGCGACGTCCGGGGCCTCCTCTCCCTGGTGCCCGGCCTGTACACGAAGGAGTTCACGTCGGTGCAGACGGCCGGCTCCATGGCCGTGTCGGGCCGCGTGAAGGGGCGCTGGGGAGGGGGCGCGTTCCCCGGGTTCGAGCTCGAGGCGACGGTCCGGGGCGGCAGCTTCCGGTATCCCGACCTCCCCCTCCCGGCCCGCGACCTGGCGCTCGACCTCCGGGCCTCGAACCCCGGCGGCGACCTGGACCGCACCGTGGTGGCGCTGGACACCCTGCACGCCGTCATCGGCGAGGATCCGATCGACCTCTCCCTGACGCTCCGGACCCCCGTCTCGGACCCCGACGTGGACCTGCGGGTGGCCGGGACGCTGGACCTGGCCGCCCTGCGGAGGACCGTGCCGATGACGGGCGTCCAGGAGCTGAAGGGCACGATCTCGGCCGACGCGGCGCTCCGGACGCGCCAGTCCTGGGTCCAGGGCCGCCAGTACGACCGCATCACGGCCCGCGGCGGGGCGGAGGCCCACGACGTGGCGCTCCGGGCCGACGCCCTGCCGCACGCCGTGACCGTCCAGGACGCCCGGCTGCGGCTCTCCCCGCAGCGGGCCGAGCTCACCGGCTTCCGGGGGAGCGTCGGGAACAGCGACCTCCAGATATCCGGCTCGCTCGCCAACCTGGTGGGCTTCGTGCTCCGGGACGAGGACATGGCCGGCCAGGCCACGCTCGAGAGCCGGCACTTCGACCTGGACGAGTGGCGCTCCCGGGACACCCTGCGGGTGATCCCCGTCCCCCGCGGGGTCGACTTCACGCTGAGCACGAGCATCGACACCCTCGCCTTCGGGTCGCTCGGTATGACCGCCGCGCGCGGGAAGGTGGTGGTGAAGGGCCGGCGGATGACGCTGGAGGGCTTCCGCGCCGACCTCCTGGGAGGGCGGCTGGCCGCCTCCGGGTTCTACCAGACGACCGACGTGACGCGTCCCACGTTCGACGCGGAGCTCCGCCTCGACAGCCTGGACATCCAGGCCGCCTTCCAGAAGCTGGCCACCGTGCGGGCCCTGGCGCCCGTGGCCCGGTGGGCGCGGGGCCGCTTCTCGTCCGCGCTCCACCTCTCCGGCGCCCTCGGGGCGAACATGCTGCCGCGCTTTTCCACCCTGGCCGGCGGGGGCTCGCTCCAGACCACGCGGCTGTCGCTGGAGGGGTTCCCGGCGCTCCAGAAGGTGTCCGACGCGCTCCACATCCCGGCGCTCGCCAACCCGACGCTCGCCCCCGTCAGCGCCTCCTTCGACGTCGAGGAGGGCCGGATGAAGCTGCGCCCCTTCCAGGTGAGCGCGGGCGACTTCGTCATGACCGTGTCGGGCTCGAACGGGGTGGACGGCTCGCTCCAGTACGGGGTCCAGCTCCAGGCGCCGCCCACGGCCCTGGGCGAGGCGGCCCGGCGGACCGTGTCGGGCCTGCTCGAGAAGGCGGGACGGGGCGCCGCGGACCTCGGAGCCGCCGGGCCGGTGCGGGTCGGGATCCAGCTCGGCGGGACGGTGACCGATCCCACCGTCGGCACCGACGTGGGCCGCTCGCTCGCGTCGGGGGCCGCGGGGGCGAAGGAGGCCGTGCAGGGAGCCGCCGAGGCCGCGGGCCAGAAGGCCCTCCAGGGCGCCGGCGCGGCGGCCGACAGCGCCCGGGCGGACGCCGCGCGGCGGGCGGCCGCGGCCTCGGAGGAGGCCCGCGCGCGGGCGCGAAGCCTCCTGCGGGCGGCCCAGCAGCGCGCCGACTCGGTGCGCGCCGCCGCCCGCGGCCTGGCGGCCAGGGTGCGGGCCGAGGCCGACACCCGGGCCGACTCCCTGGTGGCGAAGGCCCAGGGACCCGTGGCCAGGGCCGCGGCCGGGGTGGCCGCCAAGCAGCTCCGCGACCAGGCGGACGCGCAGGCCGCGCGGATCGTGCGCGAGGCCGACCGGCGGGCGGCCGACCTCATGGCCGCGGCCCGGGCCCGGGCCGACTCGCTGGCGCCGGGGGTGGGGGCGGGGGCGGACTCGGGGGCGGTACGGGACTCAGGTGGGTCTGGTGGGGCTGAGTGACGGGAGGTGGTGAGCTGGTGGGGGGGACGCCGAGGTCCATTCGGTTGCGATGGGACATGTAATGGGACATATTTAGTGACAGTTGAGGACGCGTTGTCGGGGGATGTGTAGCATGGCTCGCATGGAGGAGACCCGATGTGCCCGATCGCGGCGGAGCTCAGGGCGACGGAGGCCACGGTGGAATGGGCGCACGATCGTCTCGGCCTGAGCTACGGGGAGATCGGCGACCTCCTCGGCGCCACCCGTCGAACCGTGAGCCGGTGGCGCAGCCGTGAGTTCGCTCCCTCGCGCCGCCACCGCGAGGGGATCGAGAAGCTCCGCGTCCTTCGCCACCTGCTGGACCTGGTCTTCGAGGACGAGGAGACGGCGACGGCGTGGCTGTACGGCTCCGTCCCCATGCTCGACGGCCGCTCGCCCATCACGCTCCTGCGGCGGGGGGAGGTGGATCCCGTCATCGAGACACTGGCCGGACTCGAGTCGGGAGCCTACGCCTGAGGTTTTCGGGAAGGGTTTGGAGACACCTTCCCATGGGAGCCCATCCCCTTCATGCCGGCTGGATCCTCAGGGCCCGCGGACGCTGGAATCGAGCGGGTGAGTATGGTTGCCTCTACACGTCGCTCACGGCCGAAGCGGCGCGCGCGGAGCATGCGAAATACCTGGAGCGAGCCGGCACGGCACGGACGAGGCCACGAGAGCTGGTGAGCATCGACGTGGATGTGCGGCCGGTCCTCGATCTGCGTGACGTCGCCACGAGACGCTCGCTCGGGATCTCGCTCGCCCGGATCACCGGGGACGACCCGGCCGACCTCGATGCCTGCAGGGCGGTCGCGGATTGGGCGCGCGGCCAGGGGTATCGAGCCATCCTCGCGCCCTCGGCGGCCTCGAAGACGGGGACGACGTTGGCCGTGTACCTCGAAGGGCCGGCCGACGAGCTCGGGCTGGAGGGGGGTCGGGAGCGGATCGCGATCGGATAGGGCCGGCTCGCGCACTCCCTGATAATCGGGTTGAAGCGAAGGGGCAGCTCCGCACTGGGCCGGGGCACCGTGGAGGTAGTGGAATGACATCGCCAGGAGAGGATCTGGAGGCCGCCGCGCTCGCGCTTCCCCAAGAGGAGCGGGCTCGACTCGCGCGCCGGCTGATCGCGAGCCTGGACCACGAAGTGGAGGAAGCGTGGATCGTGGAGGTGGGAAGGCGCCTTTCCGCCCATAAGCGCGACGACCTCGACGCTGTGTCTGCGGAGGACGTGATCGCCGAGGGGAGACGTCAGGTCGGGGAAGGTGCGTGAGGCTCCGCTTCCCGACGTCAGCTGAGCGACCGCGAACTCCGATGGATTCGGGCGATCATCGATGAACGAGAGACAGAGATCCGGGATGGATGGGACCGCCACTTCGGCGCCTGAGGTCACACGAATCGGGCCGGAGGGCCTGTGGATGGTCGTCGACGGCCGGGAGCATTTCCTGTCGTTCGAGGACTTCCCCTGGTTTCGCGGCGCCGCCGTCCAGGCCGTCTTCGACGTCAAGCGCCCGCATGCGGATCACTTGCGCTGGCCGGAGTTGGACGTCGATCTGGCGTTGGAGTCGATCGAGCACCCGGAGCGATTCCCTCTGAAGTCGCGTGCAGGTGCGGGGCGGACCGACTCGGGCCCTTGAGGACCCCCTAGCCCTCCTCCCCCGCCAGGAACGCGCGGAACGCCGGCCGGGTCGCCGCTCCCAGCGACAGCACGGCCGCCGCGCCTCCGCACACGCCGAAGATGAGGCCCACGTCCTTGCCGGTGAGGTCGCCGGCGATCCCGCCCAGGGCCATGCCGAGCGGCATGGCGGCCTGGCTCAGCGCCATGGCCAGGCCCATGACCCGCCCTCGCATCTCCCCGGGCGTGCTGAGCTGGAGGAGCGTGATCACGAACACGTTCACCATCCCGAGTCCCACGCCCATCAGGAAACAGACGGCCAGGGCCAGCAGGGGAGCGCGGACGAGCCCGAGCAGGGCGGTGAGCACCGCGGCGCCCACCAGCGCGCCTCCGAGGACGGTGCTCCGGCGGCGGCCTTCCAGGCGCAGCGTCCCCGCCAGGACCAGTCCGGCCACGGCCCCGGCGCTCAGGGCGGAGAGCAGGAACCCGTACCAGGCGGCCTGGCGGTGCAGCTGGCCCGACACGTAGAAGGGGAGCAGCACGAACACCGGGACCACCAGGAAGTTGAACCCGGAGGCGGTGAACACGAAGGCCCGCATGCCCGGGCGGCTCCACACGTACCGGAGCCCGGCCAGCGTGTCCGCCCGGTAGACGGCCAGCGCCTCCCTCCACGAGCGCGTGCGCTCGGGCAGGCGCTGGGGGATGCGGATGAACATCTCGCTCCCCGCCGAGAACAGGAAGCTCACGCCATCCGCCAGGAACAGCAGGGGCGCTCCCAGCACGCTGAACAGCACGCCGCCCACGGCCTGGCCGATGAAGCCGGACCCCTGCGCCGAGACCTGGCGGAGGGAGTTGGCCGCGGCCACGCGGGAGGGCGGAACCAGGTCCGGGATGGCGGCGCCGATGGCCGGTCCGAACACCGCGCTCATGGCGCCCGACAGGAGCGCGGTGGCGAACAGGACCCCCACCACGAGGCGGGTGGCGTCGGGCCGCAGCCACAGCGCCCCCGCCACGGCCAGCACGGCCAGCCCCCGCACCACGTCCGACAGCACGATGATGCCCCGGCGCGAGTGACGGTCGGCGACCGTGCCGGCCACGGGACCCAGGAGCACGCCGGGCAGCGCGCCGGCCAGCCCCAGCATGCCGAGCAGGGTGGCCGAGCCGGTGGCCTGCATGGTCCAGTACATCATGGCGATCGTGCTCGCCTGGGTGCCGAGCTGGCTGACCAGCTGCCCCTGCCACAGGAGCGTGAAGTCCCGGTTGAACAGGCGGGCGGGGGCGGCGGTCGGCTCGGCACCCGCCGGCGCCGCGGCCGCCGGGTCTTGGGGAGCGGAGACGGGCGGAGAAGGGGTCATGTGTGTCTCGCCAGAAAGCGCCCGAGCAGCCGGTCCACGAGCGGCCGGAGGGGAAAGCGGTCGGGCTTCTCCGCCACCTCCGGCTGCACGGCCAGGACCATCGCCAGGCCCGTGAGGGCGCACTGGAAGGCGAGGGAGTCCTCCCGTGGGGCGTCGCTGCCGAGCTCGGTGAACAGCTCCGTGACCGCGCCCTGGAGCTCCCGCTCCCTGGCGATCACGGTCTTCTCGATCCGCCCGATCTCGTCCTTCATGCCCGGCTGGAGCATGAGGGCGAAGGTGAGGCGGTAGGCCTCGGGGTTCTCCAGGACCCCCCGGACCGTGCCCTCGGCCAGCCGCCGGAGGCGACCGGAGGGCTCCTCGCCCTCCCGCATCTCGAGCAGGAGGTCCGCGTTCGCCTCCACCCGCTGCCGGATGATGGCTTCCAGCAGGGCGGTCTTGCTCTCGAAGTAGTTGTAGATCAGCCCCTTCGACACGCCGGCCCGCCGGGCCACCTCCTCGACGGTGGTGCGGTGGAAGCCCCCCTCCCCGAAGGCCTCGAGGGCGCCCCGGAGGATCGCCTCCCGGGAGGCTTCCCTCATCTGGCGGTTGGCGGTCTCGCTTCGTGGACTCATGGGCCCTCGGCTCACGGTGACTGCGCGCGCCAAGGTATTGATGACCGACTGGTCAGTCAACACCCAGCCGTCGCACGACACGGCCGGGAGCGAGGCCCGCTCCGGGCCGGATCCCGGATCGGAGTCGTCGGCCCGATTGGGACGGGATGGAAGAGGAGGCCGGAGGGGTTGCTCAGGCCGGTCCGACCCAGCCGTACGTGTTCCGCACGGGATTCCCGTCGGCGGCCGCTTCGCTGCAGGCGCTGAGCGCCCGGACGTGCGCCGCCAGGTCGGAGGGCGGGATCGCCGGGGACAGGAACAGGACGCCGGGAAACTCCCGGCCCCTCCGGACCAGCTCCTCCACCAGCGGCGCGAAGTCCTGGTAGTTCCGCGTCACCACGACCCGTCCCTCCTCGGCGGCCGCCAGCAGGACGTCGAGGTCGTCGGCGCCGCCGAGACCCTCGTCCCCGCCGTGGACGGCGTCGATCCCCGCCTCCCGCAGCCGCGCGCAGGCCCCGTGGTGGACGTGGACGTCGAACAGGAGGGGAGGGCTCAACTCCGGCCGAGCCGCCCGGCCAGATAGCGGCCCGCCCGCTCGTTGGCCTCCAGGAGCGCGTCGATGCGCTCGGGAAAGCGCTCGTAGTAGGACAGGGCCTCCTGGAGCGCCTGTTCGGGAAGCCAGCCGAAGTGCTCCCGCAGCGCCGCCGGGTCCGAGCCGTACTCCCGCCGAGCCGCGACGATCTCCCAGATCTCGGACCCGCCCTCGAACTCCTCCCGAAGCTCTTCCTCGAGCCACGGGCGGAGCTTCACGCTGAGCGGTCGATCGGCGACGGTCGGCATGGTCGGGCTCCGGTGTGGGGGAGGGCGCTCTGTCTACGAGGTGTACTACGTCTACCCGGAAACGTGCCCCCCCTCGGCTCTCTGCGGTCAAGCGAGGGAGAGGACCGCCCCTGCGGGGACGGTGAAGGTCGGGCGTCACGCACGCCTCATCAGGTCCGCGCGGTCTGCGTCCGTGGTGCGACGCCGGGCCGCCGCCCTAGCTTCCGAGCACGGCTCGCCCGTTCGGCTCCCGTGCCCACGGAGGATCGTCCATGCGCCGCCTGAGCTCCTCGAGCCTCAAGATGTACCGCCGCTGCCCGCAGCAGTGGAAGCTCAAGTACGTCGACCGCCTTCCCGAGGCCCCCAAGCCCTTCTTCAACCTGGGGACCGCCGTCCACGCCGCCCTCGAGGCCTTCTACCGGGGGAGGGTGGCGGGGCCGCCTCCGCTGGACGAGGTGCTCGCGGCCTTCCGTGAGGCGTTCGATCCCGAGGCCTATCCCACCGAGGAGGAGACCGAGCGTCGCCGGGCGGACGGCCTCGCCATGACCCGGGCCTTCTACGAGAAGCACGCCGCCGGCTTCCGGCCCGCGCTCGCCGTCGAGAAGCACCTGTTCTTCGAGGTCGAGGGCGTCGCCTTCACCGGGTACGTGGACCGGATCGACAAGCTCGGCGAGGCGCGGATCGGGATCGTCGACTACAAGACGGGCGGGAGCTTCGACCTGGACCGGGTGAGGACCGAGCCCCAGCTCACCCTCTACCAGCTCGGGACCGAGCAGAAGTTCGGGATGGACGTCGGCCGCCTGGCCCTCTACCACGTCCCCTCGCAGACGCCCTTCGAGGTGGAGCGGCACGGCGAGGAGCAGGTGGAGCGGGTCCGGGGCATGGTGCGGGAGGCGGCCCGCGGGATCGAGGCCGGGGCCTTCGAGCCGAAGCCGGGCCACCACTGTCGCTGGTGCGATTTCCGGCCCTTCTGTCCGGCCTTCGCCGACGAGTACCCGGAGAACTGGCTGCAGGAGCCCTCGCCCCCGGCCCCCACGCACGCCGAGGCGGCGGCGCTGGCGGACCGGTACGGGGAGCTGAAGGCGCGCGAGAAGGAGCTCTCGCGGGAGCTGGCCGAAGTGAGGGAGCGTCTGGAAGCGTTCTTCGAGGCCACGGGCGAGCGGGCGGCCTCGGGCGCGGGTTACCGGGTGAAGGCGAGCCGCAAGGAGGAGTGGCGGATCGGGGACGACGAGGCGCTCCGGGAGCTGCTGGAGCCGCTGGGGCTGTGGGAGCGGGTGCTCACCACCCGGGTGGACTGGCGGCGGAAGGCGGCGCTGGCGGAGGACGCCGAGCTGCCGGAGGAGGTCAGGGAGGCGTGCCGGGAGCTGGCGAGCCGGAAGGTGACGTGGCGGCTGACGCCGGGGGAGGTGGAAGGGGAGGGGGACTCCGAGGAGTGAAGTCGCCCTTGGGATTCCGGGTTCAACGACTTGCGATTCGCGCGGTGCCGCCTCGCTCTTCGGACGGTCGACGAGTGGTGTCTCGAAGAGCCGAAATGGCCGCCCAGACCGCGACGAGCACCCGGAGCGCGCCGTGCGGCCCGATGGCCAGCGTCGCGACCGCGAGGACCAGGATTCCGACGAGGATCAGCCATCCGGCTGCGTGGTCAGGCGGGCGGGTCGGCTCTGGCGCGGGTTCCGAGCCGGGGTGCGGGCGGGGAACCCCGATGGCGATGTCAGGCGGCGGTGGATAGTACCGCTGGGATTCTCCGTCCGTCGCGATGATCCGGCCTGTATCGACCTCCTCCCCGTCTTCGAGGAGGTCGACGATCGTGCCGTCCTGGAGGTTCTGGGCGAGCCCCGGCGAGGCGAGGTTGGTCGGCGTCCGGGTGACCGCGGCATCCGGAAACCGCTCCAGCACCTGCCCGCGAAGCGCCTCGAGTTGCTCTTCGGTGCAGGTCCAGTAGCCTCCCGTCCCCTCGCAGGAGGGGCACATGTGCCAGCGGTTGACGTCGCCGGTGAGGATGCCGCTGCCGCCACACTGCCGGCACCAGGTCCGGCTCGGTCCCAGGAGCTCGTCGGCGAGCGCCCGGTGCGGACCGATGGGCTTCAGGCCGTGGGCGTACTGGTAGGCGGCCATGCTCTCGTGCCGGTGCCGGAACCAGCCGGCGAACTCGTGCAGCGCGCCGCAGGTCTGGCACTCCGGCCAGCTCACCAGCTCGGCGTGGTCCGAGTGGTCACAACGCGGGGTGAACATTCGGTGCGGCATCGGTGGCTCCTCTCTTCGATAGCCCGTGAGGAGCGGCAGGAAGCACAAAGAGCCCGCCCGCAGCGTGCGGACAGGCTCTCCTGCCGCGCTTTAGAAGGAGGTCTCGAGGGCCGGCGCGCCTTCAAGCTGCGGATGTCAAATCCGCGCCGACCGGCCGCCAGTGGCGGCCAGAC
>Ga0209919_1001148_pt1 | contig 13116 bp, 11 predicted proteins | sample SalPon2A_C_D2_MG_FD_185721 | JGI IMG/M metagenome (GOLD analysis project Ga0209919, IMG submission 185721) | Soil microbial communities from South San Francisco under conditions of wetland restoration - Salt Pond MetaG R2A_C_D2_MG (SPAdes)... | ecosystem: Environmental > Terrestrial > Soil >... | reverse complement strand
TTTATATTAATATTTATTTTCCCTTCGAAATCTTCATATTCTGGGTTCTTAATTGTCAAATCATATTTCCCATTCAACAAAGGAATCGGGGACATTGGTGTTACCCCTTTGGAAACTCCATTTATAAAAATTTCCCCCCAAGGATAAATATTACACTTCAGATAACCCAGCACATCAGAATAATTTAGAGAAACTGATTCTATTCTATCAGAACGAATGAATATTTTTTTTATATAAGGTGGATAACCAGGGTGTACTAGTTTCAGTAAATGCCCCCCTGTTTTTAATACGATATAATCCTTTAGCGGCGTACTATCAACTTTATTTCCGTCAATGTATATATCTGCATAAGGTAAGCATTCTACAAATAATTTACCGATGATAGACTTTTCTATTCCTGCGCCCGCACCGGTTTTGCTGGAATTATTTTTATCCGAGATGTCATTTCCAGAACCTACAGGGTTTGAAATAGAATTTCCCATTGAATCAGCAGATAATAATTCTGAATTTTTAGACGGGTTCTCAAAAGTATCTTTACCATTTTCCTGTAGTTTATTAAAAAAAAGAAAACTAACAGCGATAATTAGAACTATCACAAATATAGCCGGGGTATATATTTTATACTTAAAGTTAAAAATATCCTTTGATTTAACAGGTTTGTATATATCTCCCTCTATCCCCAGTAAATCCAGTATTTCAATAATGGACTTGGCTCTATTTTTAGGGCTTTTTCTTAGCATACTTTTGACAGGTTCTCGCACGGTTTCCGGCAATTTATTAAGATCAATTGTCCCTATGTTTTCATCATAATTTAGAATCTTGTTTACGGTGTCTGATACTGCATTTCCACTAAATGGGTTGGATCCTGAGTAAAGCTCATATGCGACAATTCCAGCTGAAAATATATCCGTTTGCAATGACTTTTCTCCGCGTAATTGTTCAGGGGACATATAACTCGGTGTGCCTACAACAGAAGAATCTTGTGTAAGTTTATCATCTGATTGAATCATTGCTAAACCAAAGTCAGCTATTTTCAAATTATAATCAGTTCCAATTAAAATATTTTCGGGTTTTATATCCCTATGAATAATCTTATTTTGATGTGCAATATTTAGAGCCTTCAGTAGCTGAATAAATATATAAAACTTAGTCTCATCAGTAATACTATTTTGTTTTATTACTTCTCTTAAGTTTCTGCTTTCAAAATACTCGAAGGATATATAAAAATGATTTTTAATAGTTCCGAAATCAAGGACTTTAATCAGGTTGGGATGATCAAGCTGTGCCAGTATTTTAGCTTCTCTTTTAAACCTTTTTAAGATTGTTTGATCGGAAAGATCGTCCGTATTTAGAGTCTTAAGGATTATCTTTTTCCCAAGATAAATATGTATAGCTAAATATACATTTGCATAAGAATCTCTTTTAAGACATTCTATAATCTCAAACTTTTCAAATAATATTTCACCAGAGTTATAATTCATTGTTATAAGTCTTCATCCATTTCTTTAAGTTTAAGCTGAACCCATCTTACAGAAACTCCTAAAGATTTTGCAGTTAAAGTTCTGTTCCCTTCAAATTCATTTAATCTCCTTTTAAGAAGCACTTTTTCGAATTCTTTTAATGTTCCATTAAAATTTACTCTATCTGAGCCATCTTCAATAACAATGTGTTCTGGCTGAATTTTATTTGAGTCACAAAGAATTAGAGCACGCTGGATTATATTTTCAAGTTGACGAACATTACCCGGCCAATGATATAGTTCCAACTCTTTTAAAGCTTGCGAACTTATCTGAATATCTTTTTCAGAATATTTATTTATGAAATATTTTGTTAATAAAGGAATATCGCCGCGCCTCTCTTTTAAAGGCGGCAAATTTATTGGGAAAACATTAAGCCTGTAAAAAAGGTCTTCCCTAAATTTACCATCATTTACTAATTCTTTAAGATCTTTATTCGTTGCAGTAATAATCCTTACATCAACCTTCTTGGCATGAGTATCACCAATCTTTATAATTTCCTTGTTTTGCAAAACTCTTAATAGTTTTGCCTGCAAAGCAATTGAAATATCTGCAATTTCATCCAGGAAAAAGGAACCGGAATTGGCAACTTCGAATAATCCTTTTTTATCTGAAGTTGCACCAGTAAAAGCACCTTTTTTATAGCCAAACAATTCGCTCTCAAGTAATGTATCAGGAATTGATCCGCAAAATTGCGCAAGATAGGGTCTATTTACTCGTGAACTCAAATTATGAATTGCATTTGCGACAATTTCTTTTCCAGTTCCACTTTCACCAAGTAAGAGTACAGTCGCATTAGTCTTTGCTACCTTATGAATTAATGCTGCAAGATTCTTCATCACAGGGCTATTACCAATTAATTCCGGAATTATTTTTGAAGATTCAATCTGGTTTTTTAGGATTAAATTTTCATCCTGTAATTCCGAGAGTTGAATAATTTTATCAAGGGCGGGTGAAACGATGTTTGAAAAAAAATCCAGGAATAAAAGGTTTTCATCAGTAAATTCTTTCCTGTTCGCCCTGCTGTCAGCAAGTATCACTCCCCAAATTTTATCATTTCTTATAATAGGAACGCCAATTATAGACTTAATATTGTATAACTGTAGGCTAACAAACTTTGAAATGCTAGGATCATTCTGAACATCGTGATAGAGACAGGGCTCTTTATTATCTATAACTTTTTGTAATACACCAGAAGAGAATTCAGAAAGGTCGCTAATTGTTTCCTGCTGAACATTTCTGGCAGCGATAATGGCAAAATTATTATTCTCTTCGTCATATTTTACAACGAGTCCGCGCTCAGCACTTATTACTTTTATTACTAAATCAAGAATACTCTTAACAAGTGTGCTTTCATAAACGGCAGAATTTAATATCTTACTTACTTTATAGAGAGTCTGATACTGCTCTTTTGTTATTAACTTTATTTGTCCGAGGTCTTCCTCGTCGTTAATACTAATCATAGTATTTTATGTTTTATTAAATTAATTATAATTCACATTTAGTTTAAATGATAAGGATTTCATAGCCGTGCACAGCATGAAAAAATGAATCCTTGTGGTAGTAGAATAAAAAGTCCCCTATGAAATATTCAAGTTTCTAAAATTATTTATAATAATGCGAAAATTATTCATAGCAGGATATGCTACACTAAAGACCAAAAATTAGAATGTAATTTGATAATATTTTTAATATTATACAAGTTATTAAATTTAGGTATTTAATCAATAATTAAATATGGAAAATTTTTCGCACTTATTAATTTTCAGAATTGGGGCAAAATTATGCGAAAACAAACGAATTTCTTCGTAAATCTGCATAATTTAATTAGAATTTAGTGCTTTTAGTTAAATAATTGGAAACCATTATTTTAATGAAATATCAAATACACTTAAAAACGGCATTTTTGCGACAATTGAGGTAATTCCAATAATTTTTGCGAAATAACTTCCATCAGTAAGGAAAAATTGATAAAGTTGAAACATGAAATATAGTTGTTCAGTTAGGGACTATTTCTCATTTTCATTGTATTAAATGAAATCGAATTTGGGGCAATGGGGATTCCTTGCGCCTGTATTTATTTAGAAAATTTCTATAGCCCAACAATATTAGGATTAATATTTATCGCCTTATTAACGATAAAAAAGGTTTGCTTGTAGTTGCGCAACCTAAAAGGAAAACTTAACTTTTCCAATCGTTTAAAAGTTTTCTTGTAGTAAGTATCTGCCCAAGATGATAGGCGTTATGTTCTGAGGCGATAAGAATTTCACGCAAATAAGTATGTACTTCTGTGTGCGGTATTTTAGAAGTTAAGTCTATATTTTCTTGAAGTACTAATTTTATTATTTGTTCCCTATCATTAATAAATGAGTCAATAGAATTATTCCATTTTCCATCATTTATCTCACTTTTATCGTTTGGCCAGTATCCTTCAGGCCAATCTGGTGATTTCCATTCCGGATCAATTGAATATTTCAGGAGATCTTCCTGGGCAATTCTTATATGTTCAAGATTTTCCCAGACTGAATGTATATTATCAGCAGGTCTTTTATTTCTTAATTTAGGATTTACATTTTCAATGGCGGTTTCAAATGTTGTGAATGCCTGCCCACCCCTCAATAATTTTACCAGATGCTCTCTTACCACATTATCTGTCATATTTTTCTCCGTTTTTAAATTAATCCATTCTGTTTCAGTATAAATAATCCAAGTGCAATTGTAATGACTGAAACCATTGTAGTAACCAATAATATATTTCCTGCAAGTTTGCTGTTCACTCCCATTGCTTCAGCCATAATAAAACTTGCAATTGCAGTGGGACAGGCAAACAGGATGAAAACTATTCCGATATCATCACTTTTAAATCCAAATTCATACGCTGCGAAAGTCGCGAACAAAGGAATCAGCACCAGTTTTATTACAGCAGAAATTGATGTCAATTTAAGCCCTTCTTTTATATCATCGAAATTCAAAAAACCGCCAATGCCAAGCAAAGCAAGGGGAAGAGCGAGCGCTGCAATATAATTAGCGGTAGTTAATATCATTTCATTAACATGAATTTTAAAATATGAGAATGGCAGTGCAAATAGTACACCAAGTACAAGAGGGTTTTTAACAATTTCCCACAGGGTAGATTTCATGTTTAGATTCTTTTCTTTTCTAACCGGTACAGTTAAAGCAACTACCGCAAGAATATTATAAAGCGGAATTGTAAAAGCCAAAACCAGTGAGGCCTTACCAAGATTTTCGGGACCATAAAGATTTGCTATAAGGGCTAGACCAACAATCGCGAAATTTCCGCGAAAACTCCCCTGCAGAAAAGCACTTTCATCCCTGCCCTTTTTTATAAATGGAGCAGATAGCGCCCAGATCAGAAAAAAAGAGACCAATGTTCCCGCATAAATAAATAATATAAGCTTAAAATCCAGAATTACATCAAGATCTATTTTTGATATTTCAATAAATATTAATACCGGCAGTGAGACAGAGAAAACAATTTTGGAAGAAAGGTTTACGAAATTATCATTAATCAATTTTCGTCTGCGCAAGATATATCCAAGAGCAACAATAATAAATACGGGGATGACAATATTAGCAGTAAATATCAGGTTTTCCATATTTTGCTTTTATTTTAGTTTGGTTTCCACGCTATCAATTTTATCTTTCATCGTCTGCTCTCTGTCAGTCCTTGTACCAAATCTCAATGTTGATGAAATCCTTGGAGCACCCATTTTGTGAACTTTTTCGTGACATTTTTTAATTGCAGCAAATACCTGGTCCCATTCACCTTCCAGGTTTGTGCCGTAAGCGTGCAGATTAGTTTTTAATCCTTCTTCCTTAAATATTTTTTCACATTCCGCCACATACTTTGATACTGATATTCCGACTTCTATCGGTACGATGCAAAAATCAGCAATTACTTTCATAATTCTCCCACGAATGTACTTTAAAAACATATTTAGTCTGTAGAAAAATTAAGGAAATTAATGGCAGGTTACAATTCCGCGGGTATTAAGTCAGGTTATTCGTAGTAATTTACTTTGCAGCCGCAGCCGTTCCACATATTTTCATAAACTTCCAGCCTGTCATTAACCAGATTTTCAGCATCTTTAAAGCTGGTAAATTTTCTTAGGGCTAGTTCGTCTTTCGCGGTAATTTCCTGGAAAAGTATACTTCCCTCAAGTTTTAATATTCTTACTTTACCATTTACAATTGTGTCTTTTTCAAGAATAATTTTACCTGAATTTAGTAAGGGTTCAAGTTCTGCTACGGAAAGCAAAAGAACTTTTTTCCCTTTAATTTTTCTTAGTAGATCCTTTGGCTTCATTTATTTTTGTTTAAGTACCCAGTTTTTCCAATTTTTTAAAAACTCTTTTTCAGTTACATTTAACACACTGAGAATCCCTTTTTGTGTTGATTGATTAAGCAATGTGGTAATCTTATCTTTTCCGTATTTTGAACTTATATAACGGACTAATAATCCTGAAAATCCGTATTTGTTTGCGCCACTCCAGGCGTTCTTCAATTCTCTAGGATAGTCCCCCATTCTGATAGCTTTTATAGCACGATCAATCCTGTCTTTAGTTAACTGCCCAGAGACAAAAACAGCAAGCCCTTCAACAAACCAGCCGATATCGTCCATACCGGCAAAATCCGGGTTCGGATTAACCTGTCCCTGATAAACATGTACAAGTTCGTGAGCTATCAGATCTTTTGTCGCAGTTTTATTTTCAGCATTATGTTCACAGGCTTCTGACTTCCAGACGGATGGACTTAAAATATCCAACTTGTCAGCTACCCCACTGGCAACCATCCAGCATTGTGATTTGAATCCGGGAATACCCCAGGCTTTTTGCCAGGCTTTATCCAAGTCTGAGCGTTTTGGATAAACATAAACGTCAAATGATTTTGGAAATTTTTTCCCGAAATATTTTTCTACCGTAGTTATACCCTGATCGAGATATGTTTTTAATGACATAAATATTCCAGCATCAGAATCAGTATAATGGATTATATATTTCTGAAATTTTATATCATTCCAGATTATTGTGTCTTTTTTTGCCGTTACATTTTTCTGGGCAATAATATTGCCTCCTGAAAAAAAGACCATTACTAATACTACGCTAAGAACCAATTTTAATTTTATGATCATCTGGATAAGTCCTAAAGTTTAATTATATGATGAAATCATGTCCCAAAAGTTTCGGGAATAATTAATTCCCAAAATAATAATTTTCAGATTGATAATATTGTAATTTTATCCATTTACTGATGACATTGTATTTTCAGGATAACGCAAACCTGCTGCAGCATCTTTCGGGAATACCCTCTCAATTTTTTCTAGTTCTTCTTTAGATAAATTTACATCAACAGAGGATGCGTTTTCTACAAGATATTTAATACGCTTAGTTCCCGGGATGGGGATTATGTCCTCCCCCTGGGCCATTACCCAGGCAAGGGCAAGTTGTGCAGCGGTAATATTTTTTTCTCTCGCTATTTCTTCAATTTTTTTTACCAGCTCAAGGTTTTTTTGAAAATTATCTCCTTGAAACCTTGGTGAAAATCTCCTGTAATCATCCTGTGCAAGATCTTCAAATTCTTTAAATCTGCCGGTTAAAAATCCCCTGCCTAACGGACTGTATGAGACAAAACCGATTCCAAGCTCCCGAACTGTAGCCAGTATTTTATCTTCAGGATCGCGTGACCACAACGAATATTCTGTTTGAAGTGCCGTAATATGGTGGACTTTGTCAGCCCTTATAATTGTTTCAGGGCTTGCTTCAGATAACCCCAGAAACCTGACTTTTCCTTCCTGTACAAGTTCACTCATTGCACCCACAGTTTCTTCTATTGGTACGCTTCTATCAACCCGGTGTTGATAATATAAATCAATGTGATCAGCTCCCAGTCTCTTAAGCGATGCCTCACACGCAGATTTTACATATTCCGGCTTTCCATTAATCGATCTTTTAGCGGAGTCATCTGATCTTTGAATTCCAAATTTTGTGGCCAGAAAAACATTATTTCTTTTTTCACTAATTGCTTTTCCAACCAGTATTTCATTTTTAAATGGTCCATACATATCTGAAGTGTCAAGAAAATTTATTCCCAGATCCAATGCCTTGTGAATGGTTTCAATTGATTCTTTTTCATCTCCTTCCCCGTAGAATTCAGACATGCCCATACATCCTAATCCAATTGCGGATACTTCCGGGCCTTTCTTTCCTAATCTTCTTTTTTTCATTACTATCTCCTTATATTTTCAGCACTTAAACCTCCTAAAAATAACAATAAAATTCCACAACATAATAATTGACTATTACTCTAAAATGAAATAACTCAGTTCATTCATCAAAATTTTATTGCATTAAAAAACTTATTTAAACATATTGTTTTGTACTTCAAAAACAGGGGCAGTTTTTTGCACAATTTCTGAATATGCAAGGCATATTTATAACCACTTCACGGAGCCAGAAATGAAAATCAACCAATTTATTAAAGGCATTGGAATATTATTTACTTTATTCCTGATCATTGCTTCATCTTCTTTTCCTCAAACTATTTTCAAAACACCTTTGAGTCCAAGAAATGCAAGCTATGATTTAGATGTTCATTTAAACACAGATACAAAAATCATAGACGGATTTGAAGTACTGCACTGGAAAAACCTTTCAAAAAACAATATTAAAGAGTTAAGGTTTCATCTCTACCTGAATGCATTTAAAAATACCAATTCAACTTTTATGATAGAATCAGGCGGGCAGCTTAGAGGAGACAAAATAAATAAGGAAGCAGACTCTTCGTGGGGTTGGATAGATGTAATTTCAATGAAAGTAAAAAACGGAGGAGATCTCACAGACAAAATAAAATTTATTCACCCTGATGATGATAATGCTGAGGACCGTACTGTAATAAGTGTTCCCCTTGAGAGACCTGTAAAACCGGGACAAACAATTGACCTCGATATTAAATTTAGATCAAAACTCCCCCAGATTTTTGCTAGAACCGGATATGCCGGAAATTATTTTCTTGTAGGCCAATGGTTTCCGAAAATCGGAGTTTATGAATATCCGGGAATTCGCTATGCAAAAAAAGGAGGATGGAATTGTCACCAGTTCCATGCAAATTCGGAATTTTATGCTGATTTCGGAGTTTATAATGTCAGCATTACCCTGCCAAAAGAATTTATCGTCGGAGCTGTAGGACTTCAAACCGGTGAAAAAGAAAATAAAGACGGAACTAAAACTGTAAAATTCCATGCAGAAGATGTGGTAGATTTTGCCTGGACTGCTTCACCAATATTTAAAATTGCAGAAAAACAATGGAAAGATGTCAAGATAAAAGTTTTTCTTCAGCCTGAACACTTTGCCCAGGCTGACAGGCACATAAATTCAGCAATTAATGGACTCGAATATTTTGAAAAATACCTTGGTAAATATCCTTATCCAAACCTGACAATTGTCGATCCGCCAATTTATGCGATGGGTTCCGGTGGAATGGAATATCCCACGTTTATAACAGCCGGCTGTCTGTGGGGAGCGCCTAACGGTATCAAACTGACTGAAATGGTCGTCATTCACGAATTCGGGCACAATTACTTTATGGGGTTACTTGCAACGAATGAATTCGAGGAAGCCTGGATGGATGAAGGATTCAACTCATATTATGAAACAAGAATAATGGATCACTATTACGGAAGGAAAACTTCTTTTCTTTCTTTTGCAGGCTATCACTTCGGTGATCTTGAGATGCAAAGGCAAAGCTATGTTGATATGACAAATCCTAAAATTGCACCGGGCTTCCTGCCTGCCTGGGGATACAAAAACGGCGGTTATGGATCAATCACCTACGGCAAAACAGCCACCTGGATGGCAACTCTGGATAGATTGGTAGGAAGAAAGGTAATGGATGAAATAATGAAAACTTATTACGCGAGGTGGCATTTTAAACATCCTTGCGCTACAAATTTTATAGATGTTGTAAATGAAATTGTAAAGAAAAGACTGGATGATAAATTCGGAACAAATATGAACTGGTTTTTTGATCAGGTTCTTTACGGAACAAATGTATGTGATTACAAACTGGCAGGAATTTCTGTAAATAAGATACAAAAACCTGCAGGTGTTTATGATAGTTCCGGAGTAAAGATAATTTATAATGATAATAATAATTTAGAAGATAGCTCTGATTATAAATCGAGAGTATCTGTATACCGTCTTGGCGAAGTTACAATGCCCGTGGAAATTTTAATCCATTTTAATAATGGCAAAGATTCTTTGTTAACCTGGGATGGGAAAGCCCGTACATTTAACGCAGAATTTGAAGGTAAACAAAAAGTAGAGTGGGCGAAGGTTGATCCTGATGAAAAGTTATTAATTGATGTAAATTTTATTAATAATAGTTATACAACCAAACCTGAGACTACAATATTCAGGAAATATACTACAAAGTTTATTTTCTGGGTAGAAAATTTAATGACTTCGTTTTCAATGATTTTTTAATAAAATAGCAGAGTTTAAAATGAAACTTTTACATTCATACGGCCAGGGCTTTAAGCAAACATTTTCAAGCAAGAAAATTATCACCATTTTATATTCTATACTTCTTCTATTGGCGCTTGCACTTGCTATTCCATTCAGTAAAACTATAAAAGTTGAGGCCGGCAACTCAATGGCCATTACTAAATTATTGAATGATTTCAACTATACAGTTTATACTGATTTTATGCGGGAAGCTGGGAAATCCATTAAGCCATATATATCAACTGCTTTCTGGGTTGCAATTTTATATCTCTTATTCACAATCTTTTTTTCAGGCGGGATTTTAACGTTTTTGAAAAACAGAGAAGCTGATAAATCATTAAAGGTTTTTTGGCAAGGATGTGCTATTTACTTCTGGAGATTTTTCCGTCTCGCACTTTATATGATAATACTGCAAATAATAGCATTTGCAATAGTTTATTTTCCACTTACCGCAATTATAGCTTCTATAAGTAAAACTTCAATAGAACCAACAATTTTTTATACAGCTATAGTTGGGGTTGTAATTCATCTTATATTATTTATTACCTTGCTTACTGTTACCGATTATGCAAAAATTATGATGATAGAACACGAAGAATACAGGCCATTCCGGACATTAGTCAGATCATTTGGTTTTGTATTCAGGCATTTGTTCAGTACAATTGGCCTTTATAAATTTCTTTTAGTCTTTCCGATATTATTATTCATAATATATTTTCTTGTGATAGATAAAATTGGTATGTCAACCGGACTGACAATTTTTATAACTTTTATTCTTCAGCAATTATTTATCTGGTTGAGAGTTTTTGTAAAGGTATGGTTCCTGGCAAGTGAGCTCGATTTATATAATAGGTTTGAAAATAAGGATGAACCAGTTTTTGAAGGAGAACCTGCCCTAGAAAGTTAACTAAAAATCTAGATACGGAATATCTTCGCTTTTGGTAGGGACTGAAAGAGTATCTATTATTTTGCCTTTGTCAACAACTATTGCTGATAGTTTAATTCCGGCATAAGCTGAAGTATCAATATATACTGTATTATTTTTTTCGTTAAGCTGTATTTCCTCTTTACGAGTATGTCCAACCACCTGCAGTTTACCGAGATCCAATAGCTCATCTCTTGTCCAAAGTATTCCGCTTTCAGATTCCAGATTATTTAAGATAGCTTTATCAAATTTTTCAATATCACTTACTGGATTTTTGCCTAATTTTCCTTTTAATACAATTGATATTCCGGCGTGTGAAATAAAACAATCATCAAGATTATAATAAAGCGGGGCAGATTTTATAATTTCTAGATGCTCACCTAATTTTTCATACCTGTCTTCGTAGGATTTTAAAGTATTTTCATACCCATTATAGAGCCAGGAACTTGCAAACAGAGAACTTGGATGTTTCATAAAATAATAGAACATATAATCGTGATTGCCAGGTGTAAAACTGATTTGTTCTTTTTGGATAAAATCAATTACCTCGCAGCTAAAATTTCCACGGTCAACTAGATCACCGACACAATAGAGTTTTATGTCGGGATATTTTTTTCTTATATCCCTGACGAGTTCACTAAGTGTATTAAAGCATCCGTGAATGTCACCTATTATTCCAATCATATCTAAATATACTTATTCTCACTGGCATATTTTAGCAATTCATCACGGAATTTTGGATGGGCGATATTGGTAAGTGCGTAAACACGCTCCCTGATAGTTTTTCCGAACAATTGAGCAACACCGTACTCAGTAACCACATAATGGACATCCGCACGATTTGTAATTACACCAGCTCCTAATTTCAGGTTAGGTACAATTCTACTGAAACTTTTATCCTTAGTTGTGGATGGAAGAGCAATAATAGGTTTTCCTCCGTTTGATCTTGCAGCACCGCGTATAAAATCGACCTGTCCCCCGAACCCGCTGTATAATCTTGGTCCAATTGAATCTGAACAGACCTGACCTGTAATATCTACTTCTATGGCTGAATTGATGGCAACCATTTTATCATTTTTAGCGATAATAAAAGGATCATTAACGTATTCCTGTGGATGGAATTCTATCGAAGGATTGTTATCTATGAAATCAAAAAGTTTTTTTGTTCCAAGTACAAATCCAGCAATCATTTTTCCTGGATGTAATGTCTTAAACTCGTTTGTAACAACTCCACTTTCTACCAGTTCAATTATTCCATCGGAAAACATTTCCGAATGAATACCAAGTCCTTTTTTATCGTGCAAATAGTGAAGAACTGCATCAGGTATTGCGCCGATACCAAGTTGAAGTGTAGAACCATCTTCCACCAGATCAGCTATATATTTTCCTATTTTACTGTAAATTTGTTCGATCTCCGGAGTCATATTCTTATCGAATTGTGGGAGTTCTGCAATCGGGTCATTCACTTCAATTATATAACCAATTTTATTGATATGAATAAAACTATCACCCAATGCCCTGGGCATATTCGGGTTTACCTGTGCAATAATTGTTTTTGCTTTGGTTGCTGCATTTTTAACTAATCCGACGTCTACTCCATAACTGCAAAATCCGTGTTCGTCAGGAGGAGAAACGTGAATTAGTGCTACATCAACCGATATAATTCCTTTTGTAAAAAGCAAAGGATATTCATATAGATAAATTGGCGTAACATCTGCCCGTCCTTCATTAACAGCTTTCCTGGAATTTCCGCCAATGAAAAAAGCGTTATGTTTGAAATGCTTTTCCATCCCCGGTTTTAAGTACGGCAAATCACCGACTGTAAGAACATGCATCATAGATACATCACGAAGTTCACTCTTCCTTTTTACAAGGGCATTTATTGTTGCAAGTGGAACGGCACAACCACACTGTACTACAACATTGTCTTCAGATTTAACTACAAGCACTGCTTCTTCAGCAGGTACAACCTTTTTCTTATAATTTTCAAGAATATTGAAAGGTATATTTAGCGAGGGTTTTATTTCTTCTGTTGCTGTCATCATTTTAGCCAAACAAATTTATAAGTAAATCAATTAGTTGAAAATACGTGCAGTCTTCTATATTCCAATTCAAACAGATCAGCAATTTTTTGATTTGAGACATAACCTTT
>Ga0209919_1001147_pt1 | contig 13116 bp, 13 predicted proteins | sample SalPon2A_C_D2_MG_FD_185721 | JGI IMG/M metagenome (GOLD analysis project Ga0209919, IMG submission 185721) | Soil microbial communities from South San Francisco under conditions of wetland restoration - Salt Pond MetaG R2A_C_D2_MG (SPAdes)... | ecosystem: Environmental > Terrestrial > Soil >... | reverse complement strand
CCAGGCGACCCGAACCTGCGCTGCGGCAGACAGGACGGGCCATGCACTCCTGCATTCGATGTACCAGCAGAATCTAAGGGCCGGTACACAATTCTACGAGGAATATTTTGCCCTTGACCTGATTACTGATAATGATGGCTGTCAGGGTGTGATGACATGGGATATTGCCAAAGGTGAATATCACCTGTTTCAGGCCAAGGCGGTGATTCTCGCAACGGGCGGCGCCGGTCGCATCTTCAAGGTGACGACCAATGCACATATTTGCACCGGTGATGGCGGTGCATTGGCGCTGGATGCTGGCCTGCCGATGGAAGATATGGAATTTTTTCAGTTTCATCCGACGGGCATTGCCGATGTGGGGGCGCTGATTACCGAGGGCGTGCGCGGTGAAGGTGGCTATCTGCTGAATTCCGAGGGCGAACGTTTCATGGAGCGCTATGCGCCGACAGCCAGGGATCTGGCCAGCCGCGATGTGGTATCACGTGCGATCGCACTGGAGATTCGCGAAGGACGTGGCTGCGGCCCGAAAAAGGATCACGTCCTGCTCAAACTCGATCACCTTGGCGAGGAACTGATTCTGTCCAAGCTTCCCAATATCCATGAGCTGGCTCTGCGGTTTGCGGATGTGGACTGCACCAAGGCCCCGATTCCGGTACAGCCGACTGCGCATTACACCATGGGTGGGATTCCTACCAACCGGTATGGCGAGGTGGTCTATAGCAAGGGCCGGAATAAAGAGGTTATTTTGCCGGGTTTGTATGCGATTGGCGAAGCAGCATGTGTTTCGGTGCATGGCGCGAACAGGCTAGGCGGCAATTCGCTGCTGGAGATTGTCGTGTTCGGTCGTGCATGTGGCAATCAGGTGATGAAACGCCTGAAGGAACATCGTTATCACCCTCAACTGGCTGTGGACAGCTGGAGGGATGGCGTGGAGCGGGTGGAGCGTTGGCTGGCCGGGGCGCAGGAGAACAGGCAGGGGCGTGGCATTGCCGATATTCGCAATGCCATGCAGACCGTCATGCAGGACCATTTCAGCGTTTATCGAACCGAAGATGTGATGCAGGAGGGCGTACAGCGCATGGAGGAACTGGCTGGAGAAATGCGCAATGCCGTAATCACCGATGGAAACCGCCTGTTTAATACCGAGCTGGTTGAGGCGCTGGAGCTGGAAAATTTGGTGTCGCTGGCGCGGGTTACTGCAGCAGGAGCGCTGGCGCGCAGGGAGTCGCGTGGCGCTCATGCCCGTGATGATTATCCCGAGCGGGATGACCAGAAATGGATGCAGCACACGCTTGCCAGCATCAGCGGGAACAGGGTGAAGCTGGGTTATAAACCGGTGCGGACGCAACCGATGACGGTGGAGTCGTTCCCGCCCAAGAAGAGGGTGTACTGAGATGGATGACAGAATCCGCTTATCAGTATTCCGTTATGATCCCGAGAGCGGTGACAAGCCGTTCATGCAGTCCTATGAGGTGCCGGTCACCAAGCCGGGCATGAAACTCCTGGATGCGCTAAATCACATCAAATGGGAAATCGACGGCACGCTGACTTATCGTCGCTCCTGCGGGGAAGGGGTGTGTGGTTCGGATGGCTTGAATATCAATGGCGTAAATGGCCTGGCATGTATTACTCCGATTGCCGGACTAAAACAGCCCATTCATGTGAGGCCGTTACCGAGCATGCACGTGATTCGCGATCTGGTGGTTGATATGGAGCATTTCTTCGATCAGTACCGCCAGATTCAACCCTGGATGCAGACGACGACCCCCACACCTGAACATGAGCGCCTGCAATCGCAGGAAGACCGGAAGCTGCTTGATGGGCAGTATGAATGCATCCTGTGCGGATGCTGCACGACGGCATGCCCATCATGGTGGTGGAACGGTGACCGTTTCCTCGGGCCGGCAGCCTTGCTGCAAGCCAACCGGTGGATTCAGGACTCTCGCGATGAGGCGACCGGGGACCGGCTGGACCAGCTCGAAGACGCATTTCGCCTGTATCGCTGTCACCAGATCATGAATTGCATGGAAGCCTGTCCGAAGGATTTGAATCCGACAGCTGCCATCGACAGCATCAAGCGTAAACTTCTCGCCCGCAAATCCTGATTCTTTCCATGGATGAAGTGGAGTTGCAGATGCGACGCATGCGTTATCGCCTGAATCGGCAGGGGATGCTTGAACTGGACGCATGGCTGGCACCGTTGTTAAAGGCCGATTTCAGCAACCCGGATATTGCAGCTGCTATTCAGATGTTGCTGACATGCGAGGCTCCGGATTTGCAGCGCATGATGCATGGCGAGTTGCCATTGCCAAACGGGCTGGAAGATTGGCTGGCATGTGCCTGAAGATCGTTCCGGTTGTCTTCCTGCTATTGGCTTGGGGATTGGCGACTCCGGCAATTGGCCAGCCTGTTTCAAACCACGATACCCTAGCCAAGAATAAGAGCTTCCACCTGCATGCCTCGACACTGGTGTTTGAACCGGTGGAGCTTGATATGGGCAGTATCCCTGAAGGGGACAAGGCAGTTGCCTATATCCAGATCCGCAATGCAGGCAAGGCCATGGAGCAGATTGTCAGCATTGAAACATCATGTGGATGCTCGACCGCAGAGCCGGAGCAACGCCTTGTGATGCCAGGGGAGTTTACCCGGGTCAAGATTAGCATCGATACCTTTGCCAAGCAGGATAATGTAATAAAGTGGGTCGAACTGACCGATAGTCATGGCTACCGGAGCAAGGCCATCCTGCATCTAAATGTATTACCAAACCCGCATATGGATGCAGGTTCGCGTAGCATTTTCTCGGGCAAATGTGCGGCTTGCCACTTTGAGCCGGCCAAGGGGCTCTCATCCGGCCCTGAAATTTTCCGTGCTGTTTGTTCGATGTGCCATGGCGAGAAAGCTGATGGTGGCTATGCACCTTCATTACGTGGCCATCAGGATGGCGTTGTGTTGTCCAAGCTGATTGCCGAAGGAACCGGCAGTCAGCATATGCCCGGTTTTTCCCATGCCAGGGGAGGGCCGTTGAACGAAAAACAGATTGCCACACTTGTGCAGTGGCTTTTGGCGCTGGACGAATAAGGCCTTCAAGGGTATAAATTCGGGCTTCCTGGGGAAGCTCTGAATAAGTGATGGCGTGCTTTTCAGTTTGCGGGGTGCATCGAGCTATTCACCTTTGCTGTCAAAGTCAGCGTTCAAGTTCTTGATTTTGGTGGTCTCCCCGGGCTGCACAGACGCTCTGGACTCTTCAGAGGGTCGTTAATCAGAAGGGGTTATTCAACCATGAAAAAAGACTTAGTAATTGCACCATCCATTCTTTCCGCTGATTTCGCTGATCTCGGTGCCGAGGTTCGGGCCATTGATGAAGGTGGTTGCGATTGGGTTCATTTCGATGTGATGGATGGTTCGTTTGTTCCGCCGATCACAATTGGCGACAATGTCTGCAAGGCTGTTCGCCCTCATACCAAAAAGCTGATTGACGTTCATCTGATGGTTAATCACCCGGATACGCAGGTTGAGGCCTTTGCCAAAGCCGGTGCCGATATCATCACCGTGCATCAGGAAGCCTGCATTCACCTTGAGCGCACGTTGCAGTTTATTCGCTCGCTTGGCAAAAAGGCCGGCGTCAGCCTGAATCCGGCAACGCCCGTATCGACCATCAAGCATGTGCTGCATTGCACCGATCTGGTGTTGTTGATGAGTGTAAACCCGGGCTATGGCGGTCAGTCATATATTCATGCTGTTACGGACAAGATCCGTGAAGCTCGCAAGATGCTTGATGAAGCCGGATCCGATGCCTGGCTTGAAGTCGATGGTGGCGTTAATACCAGCACGATTGCAGAAGTTGTCGGCGCGGGTGCGGATGCGATTGTTGCAGGGTCTGCTGTTTACAATACACCGGACTATGCTGCGGCGATTGCTGAATTGCGCGAGCTTGCCCGGAAGGCGTGAGTCTGGCCAAGGCAGGGCATATATTGACGTATGCATGACAGGCTGTTAGCTATGCGGCTTGTTAATTTTTCATGACGATTTTTTAACGTAAGGGAGGAGGAATTATGACAGATCAAACTGATCAGTCGCGGCGCAATTTTCTTTATGTTGCCGCAGGCGGCATGGGTGCTGTTGCTGCCGGCGCTGCTGTTGTTCCATTTTTGGGAAGCATGCTGCCGGCTGCAGATACACTGGCCGCTTCAAAAACTGAATACGATGTTGCAACAGTTCAGGCAGGACAACTGGTGGTTATCCAGTGGCAGGGTAAACCAGTATTCGTGGTGAACCGTACTCCCGAATACCTGGCAGAGGTGGATGGGCATGACGATATGCTCAAGGATCCTGATTCGAAACATATCGAAGCCGTGTCAGCTGAATGGATGGACACGCCGGAAAAGCGCAAATACCGCGCTATCAAGCCCGAATATCTTATTGTTGTAGCCAGCTGCACCCACCTGGGTTGCATCCCCTTATTCAAGCCGACCAAAGGCCGCAAAGACTGGGGCGATTCTGTTCCGGAGAACTGGCCCGGTGGCTGGCATTGCCCATGCCATGGCTCCCTGTATGACATTTCTGCGCGCGTAATCAAGGGTTCTCCAGCGCCTGACAATCTGCATCTGATGCCGTACAAATATCTTACCGACACGAAAGTGTTGATCGGATAAAGGGGGGGAGAGTGTTAGAAAAAATGATGAAATCCAAGCTGTTCGGCTGGATTGATGAGCGTACGGGTGCTGAAGCTATCATCAAATCCCAGTTGACCGAGTATCAGGTGCCGAAAAACCTGAACTATATGTGGAACTTTGGCTCACTGGCATTGCTGGTGCTGACCCTGCAGATACTCACAGGCATTTTCCTGGCCATGTACTACAAGCCTTCTGCAATGATGACCTACGGTTCATATACGGTCGCCTTTGATTCGGTGGAGCGCATCATGCGTGATGTGAACTTCGGCTGGCTGATCCGTTATATGCATGCGGTCGGAGCTTCAGCCTTCTTCGTTGTTGTTTATATGCACATTGGTCGCGGCCTTTATTACGGTTCCTTCAAGGGGCCTCGCGAACTGCTGTGGATTATTGGCGTCGTGATCCTGCTGATCATGCAGGGCGCTGCGTTCTTCGGATACCTGCTGCCTTGGGGACAGATGTCATTCTGGGGTGCTACGGTGATCACCAACCTGTTTGGCGCCATACCGGTGCTGGGTGACTTTGTCAGTCAGCTGCTGCGCGGCGGGTTTGCTGTTGGCGATCCGACTTTGAATCGCTTCTTCTCATTGCATTACCTGTTCCCGCTGCTGCTTGCGGCGATTGTCGGTGGGCATATTCATGCACTGCATGTGGTTCACTCCAACAATCCGACAGGCCTGGATGTGCATGAGGGCAAGAGCACGATTCCGTTCCATCCGTACTATACGGTGAAGGATGCTTTCGGTGTTGGTGTTTTCCTGACCATTTACACCTATATCGTGTTCTTTAATCCGCAGATGAACGGCTTCTTTATCGAAGTTGACAACTATGTTCCGGCCAACAACCTGCAGACGCCTCCACATATTGCTCCGGTGTGGTACCTGACTCCTTGGTACACCATCCTGCGCTCGTTCGAGAGTAAATTGCTTGGTGTGCTGATGATGGGCGCATCGCTGGCTATTCTGTTTGTGCTGCCGTTCCTTGATCGCTCGAAGGTTCGTTCAGCCCGCTATCGTCCGGTTTACCGGCAGATGGTGTTCCTGTTCTTCGTCACTGTTATCGTGCTGGGCTACTGCGGTCATTCCGCTCCAACACCGACACTGAAGCTGATCGGGCAATTGGCGACAACCTACTACTTTGCTTTCTTCCTCTTGTTGCCGCTGGTGAACAAGTTCGAGAAGACCAAGCCATTGCCGGAGGAGATTTAATATGACGTTGAAGCAATTGTGGATGGTAGCAACCGCAGCGCTGGTAATCAGCTCGCCTTCAATGGCACTGGCAAACGAAGGACACGTGGCATTGAAACATGCCGATATCAATACGTCCGACCAGGAACAGGTCCGGCGTGGACTAACCGTGTTTACTGAAGTCTGCATGGGTTGTCACTCGGCCAAGTATGTGACCTACAAGGGGCTGTTGGATTATCCCGAGATTGCCATCAGCCGTGAAAAGGTGGATGAGCTGAGAGGCAGCAAACCGCTGACATCCGGTATGATCACGGATTTAAGTCCGGAAGATGCAACCGTATCCTATGGCAAGGTGCCGCCAGATCTGTCGTTGATTGTTTATGGTCGTCGTGGCGGAGCCGATTACGTGTATTCCGTCCTGACCGGATTTGAGCATGACCCGGCGGGCAAGATTCCCGATGGCAATTTCAATGAGTATTTCCCCGGAAATCGCATTGCCATGCCTGATCCCTTGTCCTGGCTGGATCATGATGCATCCGATACGGCCGATCTTGAAAAGCAGGCCCAGGATGTCGCCACCTTTTTGGCCTTCATCAGTGATCCGCATCAGAATGAACGCCGCGCGCTCGGTTTCTGGGTGGTTGGGTTCCTGATTTTGCTGACAGTGGTTCTTTACCTGCTGAAGAAGGAAGTCTGGAAGGATGTAAAACACTGATCGACTGATCCGCTCTGAAACAAGCCCGTCGGCATTCGTGCCGGCGGGCTTTTTTATTGCCATTGCAGGGGTTTGCCTTGACCGTTTCTTGCCCCCTTCGTACACTCGCCACCTCTGTTTCGGTCTATCTTTTGGGAGAAACCCAGTTCATGCGCGAATTCGAGAAAATCAAACGGCTGCCTCCCTATGTCTTTGCTGTTGTCAATCAGCTTAAGATGGAACTGCGCCATGCCGGAGAGGATATTATTGATCTGGGCATGGGGAATCCCGATCAGCCCACGCCACAGCATATCGTCGATAAGCTGTGCGAAGCCGCACAGGATGGCCGTAACCATCGCTATTCGGTGTCGCGCGGCATACCGGGCCTGCGCAAGGCTATCTGCGCATGGTACAAGCGGAGATTCGATGTCGATCTTGATCCGGAAACCGAGGCGATTGCCACGATCGGTTCCAAGGAAGGGCTGGCTCATCTTGCCGTAGCCATTACTTCACCGGGGGATTTGGTGCTGACACCGAATCCAGCTTATCCGATTCATCCATACGGTTTTATTATTGCCGGCGCTGACATCAGGCATGTGCCGATGGGGCCGGGTTTTGACTATTTTGAAGAGGTGCAAAAAGCGGTCAAGGACTCCTGGCCGCGCCCGAAAATCCTTGTGGTAAATTTCCCTTCCAATCCGACTGCTGAAGTTGTTGATCTGGATTTTTACGTCAAACTGGTAGATTTCGCTCGTGAGCATGACCTGATCGTGATTTCTGACATTGCCTATTCCGAGATTACCTTTGATGGCTATCAGTGCCCCTCCATTATGCAGGTTCCGGGAGCCAAGGATGTGGCAGTTGAATTTTACTCCTTATCCAAGACCTACAATATGCCGGGTTGGCGCATGGGATTCATGGTTGGGAACAGGGAAATCGTTGGAGCGCTGACCAAGATAAAATCGTATCTGGATTACGGCACATTTCAGCCCTTGCAGATTGCCGCCTGTGCCGCCTTGAATGGTCCTCAGGATTGCGTTGAAGAGGTTCGCCTGATGTACCAGGGACGCCGGGATACGTTGATCAACGGATTGCACAATATGGGCTGGATGGCGGAAAGCCCGAAAGCCACGATGTTTGTCTGGGCTGAGATACCTGATGAATTCAAGCCTTTGGGTTCACTTGAGTTTTCTAAATTGATGCTGAAGGAGGGTGGTGTGGCTGTGTCTCCAGGCATTGGGTTTGGCGATTATGGCGACCATTATGTGCGGATCGCCCTGATCGAGAATGAGCATCGGACGCGTCAGGCCCTGCGGGGTATGCGCCAGGTTCTGCACGCTGGCGGCTAGTATGTCGGTTGCATTTGGCGCGTCTGACTGTTTTGAATGAGATGACATCGGAGATTCCATGAATGAAGTAAGAGTTGGGTTGTTGGGTCTGGGGACTATTGGCGCAGGCGTCGCCCGTATCCTAATTGAGCAGCAATCCCTGATGACCCGAAGACTGGGCAAGCAGATTCGTCTGGTTGCTGTGGCAGATCGTGATCTGGAAACCGATCGCGGACTGGATTTGACCGGCGTACGCATGTGCAATGATGCCAAGGACGTGGTGACAGCCGATGATATTGACCTGGTCGTTGAACTGATTGGCGGTTATGAGCCGGCGCGCAGTTTTGTGGCGACGGCCATTGAGCATGGCAAGCATGTGGTGACAGCCAATAAAGCCCTGATCGCCAAGCATGGCGAGGAACTCTTTCCATTGGCGCGCAAACACGGTGTGGCGCTGGGTTTTGAGGCTGCCGTCGGAGGCGGTATTCCCTGCCTGAAAGCGCTGCGCGAGGGGTTGGCAGCAAATGCCGTGCAGTCTGTATTCGGTATTCTGAACGGCACCTGCAATTTTATTCTTACCAAGATGGAGGATGAGGGCGCCGATTACGCTGATGTATTGCGCGAGGCCCAGCAACTCGGATATGCAGAGGCCGATCCGACCTTTGATGTGGAGGGCGTTGACACTGCCCATAAGCTCTCGATCCTGGCGGCCATGGCTTTTGGATCCCGCATCCGTTTTGACGAGGTGTTTACCGAAGGTATCAGCCGAATTTGCGCTGCGGATATTGAAGCCGTTGCGGAACTGGGGTATCGGATCAAACTTCTCGGCATCGCCAAGCCCCATTATAAAGGCGATGAAATTGAATATGTCGAGATGCGTGTGCATCCGACGCTGGTGCCGGTAACGACCCAGATTTCACAGGTGTCCGATTCCTATAATGCAGTTCAGGTTTCTGGCGATTTTGTCGAGCACACGATGTATTTTGGTCGTGGCGCAGGAGAGCGGCCGACTGCATCTGCCGTGATGGCCGACGTCATGGATATTGCCCGCGTTCTTCCTGCCGGCGTTGAGCATCTGGCAGCGCCCATGGGTTTTGTCGAGAATGAACGCAGGGATATAGCTACCTTGCCCATGGCCGATGTGGAGTGCGAATATTATTTGCGCCTGATGGTGAATGACGAACCGGGTGTTATTGCTGCGGTGACATCAATTCTGGCCGACCATCGGATCAGCCTTGAAGCCGTCCTGCAAAAGGAGCGCCATGCAAGTCATCAGGTGCCGATTATTCTGATGACGCATGAAACCACGGAAGGAAATCTGCAGGCAGCGATTGCACGCATTATCAGTCTTTCTTCCGTCAACGAAGATGTATTGATTCTACGCAAAGAATCATTTGGAGCCTAGGGGATAGTCATGCCACGTTATGAAGGAATTATTAACCGTTACAGGGCTTTCCTGCCAATCGGCAAGAATGATGCTGTCATTACCCTCTATGAGGGTGATACGCCGTTGCATGAGTCGCACAATCTGCGCAACGCCATCAATCCCGAACTGAGCATTTTTCTCAAGTTTGAAGGTCTTAATCCGACCGGATCATTCAAGGATCGTGGCATGACCATGGCCGTAACACAGGCCTACAATGCAGGCAGCCGCAAGGTGATCTGTGCTTCCACAGGAAACACGTCGGCCTCAGCTGCCGCCTATGCCGCCAATTGCGGCATGGATGCCTATGTTCTGATTCCGGATGGGAAAATTGCCCTGGGCAAGATGAGTCAGGGCATGCGCTATGGCGCCAAGGTGATCCAGATTCGTGGTAATTTCGATGATGCGCTGGAACTTGTTCGCGAAATTTCTGCGGATGGTTCGATTTCTCTGGTGAATTCAGTCAATCCGTATCGTATTCAGGGCCAGAAGACGGGTGCATTTGAAATTATCGATGAGCTTGGTTTTGCCCCGGATTACCATGCTCTTCCGGTCGGCAATGCCGGTAATATCACAGCCTACTGGATGGGTTATAAAGAGTATTTCGACAAGCGCATCAGCAAGAGTTTGCCGAAAATGCTTGGCTTTCAGGCGGCAGGTGCTGCTCCGATTGTGAATGGTGCACCGGTTAAGAATCCTGAAACCATTGCCACTGCGATCCGTATCGGCAAGCCAGCCTCATGGAAGCAGGCAGAAGCTGCTCGCGATGAATCGGGCGGGCGCATTGATGCCGTTACTGATGACGAAATCCTGGAAGCCTATAACATGCTTGCCTGCCTGGAAGGCGTGTTCTGTGAACCGGCTTCAGCAGCTTCTGTTGCCGGTGTGATCAAGCTGAACAAGGCGGGTTACTTCAAGCCGGGTGAGCGTATCGTTTGCACATTGACCGGGAATGGTCTGAAGGATCCCGATACGGCGATGCAAGGCGTTGCCAGCCCGGTGACGATCGATGCAACCGAGGATGCAGTTCGCAGAATTCTTGAAGCATAAGTTTTGAAATCCAGCTCGGATGGTGGTGTTTCTGTACTCATAGCTTCTCAGGCCCTGATCAGGGCTGAGCCTGGGTTGGCGTTGCATCCGGCAATGGATCAATGGCGCTTGCAGTTGCAGCGCTATCGGCAGCAGTGGTATCAGTGCCGGGCGAATCTGCCGGTTTCCCTGTACGCAGGGTTGCAGGGGAGATGCGAGAGCGAGCTCCTTGCAACTCTGATGCCGGAGTTGCCTGAACAAACCACACAATGCTGGATGGCCAGCCCTTACCATGCCCAGCTATCCCGTGATTCGGTGATTTTATTGCCTGATGGAATGCTTCCCTTGAGTGAACAGGACGCCAACTGGCTTTGCAGGCAGCTCAACCCCATGTTGGCCGAAGATGGCATGACCCTTGTCTCCAGAGGTGCAGCACTGCTTTTGTGCTGCAGGGAAAAGTTGCATGCCAGCCCGGCCAGTTTTGGTGACATCTCGGGCAAGCACCTGCCGGATCGGCATGCGCAGGGTGCAGATGACGGGCACCTGATGCGGCTGCAGTCTGAAATCCAGATGCTCCTGCATCGGCATCCAGCGGATCATCGCCGTGAAAAAGGTGAGCAGGATATCCACGGCTTGTGGCTATGGGCTCCGGGTGAACCAATGCCCAGTGGCATCAAAGATTACCGGGTGGCAACGCGCAACCCCTGTCTGCAATCCATGGTGGATGGCCGGGATGCGAACATCATCATCAGCGAAGCGGAGCGATTGTCTGAACTGCTCAAGGAAGATGCCCGTCTGCCTGCACATGTGCTGTTGGCCGGAGAAGGGCATGCAGTACTGCTGAGTAAATCCGTATTTCGGGGTTTCGCTAAAGCAAGATGGCAGCCGAAATCAGTAAAACATGAGTCTGAACTGTTCTCGCTTTTAAGGGGAATGATCCATGTTGCCTGATGGAAAAACGCTTAAGGGACGCCGCCTGGTATGGCGTCATGAGCCGCTGATCGCGTCCGATCCGCTGGGCGCATGGCAGGGGTTGCTGGAAGCGCGCGGCTTGCACGAAACCGATCCGTTTTTTTCTCCAAAACTCTCCGAGCTACCCGATCCCGATGATATGCAGGATATGGTCAAGGCGGCTGAGCGTGTGGTGCGGGCCATCACCTCGCAGGAGCGTATCCATATTTTCGGCGATTTTGATTGCGATGGCGTCAGCGGGACGGCCATTTTGGCCGAAGCGCTTCGCGGCGCCGGCGCCAAAGTTACATTCTCAATCCCTCATCGCTCCGATGATGGTCATGGCATCGGCGTTGAGCCTGTACGCACGGCTGTGTCCGAAGGTGTCAGACTTGGTATCAGTGTCGATACAGGCACGACCTGTTTTGAAGCCTGCGAGGAGGCAGTCAGCCTCGGATTCGATTTAATCGTGACCGACCACCATCTTCCGGAGCAGGCCTCTGAGCCGGGCTTAAAGGAAAGGCTGCCTGACGCGTTTGCCCTGCTCAATCCGGCCCGCTCCGATTGTGGATTTGCCGACCGCAAGTTGTGCGGGACCGGCGTCGGATTTTTTCTCCTGATGAGTGTGTGGAAACGTATGCGTGAGGCGGGGCACGATGTGGAATTTGACCTTCGCTCCCTGCTTGATCGGGTTGCCATTGCCACGATAGCGGATGTCATGAGTTTGACGGGCGTGAACCGTATTCTTGTCCATCATGGCCTCTTGAGATTAAACAGTGAACCCTGTGTCGGCCTGCAGGCGTTGATGCAGGTGGCGCGTGTTAAACAATCCGCGAATGTCGAAACCATCGGCTTTTATCTTGCACCGCGCATCAATGCAGCCGGGCGTATGCGGCATGGCGAAGAAGCGATGCGCATGCTTTCCACCTCCGATATGGATGAAGCCATGTCGCTGGCTGAAAAGCTTGATGAAACCAACAAACAACGCCGACTGGTTGAAGCTGAAGTGTTCAAACAGGCCGAAGCGAAACTTGGTGATGGTGATGTGCTCGCGGTCTACGATGAGGCATGGCATGCTGGCGTTGTAGGCCTCGCAGCCGGGCGTTTGGCCCGCAAACATGGCAAACCTGCCGCTGTCGGGTTCATCACGCCGGATGGGCAGGTACGAGTGTCATTGCGAGGCCGTCCGGGATTCCATGTCGGTGATCTGTTGAACGAGTGCTCTGTCTATCTGGATGGATTCGGCGGACATGCAGGAGCCGGTGGCGGGACTGTAAAAGGTGGCTGCTGGAGTGAATTTGTTCTTGCCTTTGGTGCCGCTGTGGCTGAGCAGGCGGAACATGCGGGAGATCAGCTCGCCCAGCCTGTGGATGGCATTCTCGAGCTAGGCGCCATGCATACGGGACTCGCTGAACGTCTGCAGAGATTCGAACCGGTCGGTCAGGGCAACCCTGCCTGCAACTGGCTTATCAGGGATGTGCATATTGCGGAGTGCCGCGCCCTAAAGGGCGGTGTCGTTCGACTGAAGGTGAGTGATGGTTCGCAGTGGCTGGATGCGATTGTCTTTGGCGGCGGGGCATATGGCGATGCTCTGGAGCGGGGAAGCATCGTGTCACTACTCGGGCAACTGCAGCTGGATGATTACCGCGGCAACGGCGCGATTCAATTTGTTGTTGAGGATATTCTGGTCAGCGAATGACTGCATTTGGCTGCGGATTCAACCCGTCGATGCAACACAAGCATTAAATCTCTCAGCCGGTGTTTCGAAGTTCAACGTCTTTCTTGGGCGTTCGTTTAATTGCCGGGCCACCGCATCCAGCTTCGCCTGCGA
>Ga0209919_1001146_pt1 | contig 13117 bp, 10 predicted proteins | sample SalPon2A_C_D2_MG_FD_185721 | JGI IMG/M metagenome (GOLD analysis project Ga0209919, IMG submission 185721) | Soil microbial communities from South San Francisco under conditions of wetland restoration - Salt Pond MetaG R2A_C_D2_MG (SPAdes)... | ecosystem: Environmental > Terrestrial > Soil >... | reverse complement strand
AAAAGAATTTGTCCGAGCAGTATATTAAAAACACGGTACTTTCCTGTAAATTCTCCCAGACCTGATTCCCACATCAGGATAGAAACAAGATCTTTTATTTGAACTCCGTATTTTTCTTCAGCCTCAGTTAATAATTTTTTATGTTCATTTATAAATTGGACACCTGCTTCCAGGCGCTTCTCATTCAGGAATATTTTAGTAAAATCCTGGTGCTCTTTCTTTTGAATATCCCGGCTAAGCGGAGTTGCATATTTGATAAGTTGTTTTGCGTAAACTGTATCGGATTGCGGCCTCTCAAAATAATTAAGAAACTCCTTTTTGCTTACTCTCGAGCCTCTTCCGGATTTCGATTTCAATTTATCAATTATATACTTAATTAATTCATTTTCAGGCTTACCCTCTGAATTAACTATCCTGCTTTTTTCAATTACCCATGTTGAATCCGGCACTCCGTAATTTCTGAGTTCCGATCCAAAAGTTAAATTCCAGGAGGCGGACAGGATAATTGCCGCCAGGACGAGACTTAAATTAATTCGATATTTAAGAAAAGATATTTTCATATTAGAAGTTAGTTGTTGAAAATTTTTTACAATTTACAATAATAAAGGACAAAATGTAATGCAAAGGAATTTGTGAATGGTTCCGGCTTTTCAAAATAGGAAGACTATTCATATTTTTTAACTAATACAGAACGAACTGCTTAAGTTTTATTAAATTCCAATACCTCGGGGATTGACGGACAAGAATATTGTTATGCGAGCGACCTTCCTGGTATCTAAATAAACTGGCGTAATTACTGACCCAGAAAGTATCTATAGAAAATTTTCTGGATATTACTAATTATTGTGTACTATATAAGCCTACCTTTATTGCGAAGCGAATGAAAGGAATTTAAATGTTTAGTGTTGGTGACAATGCATTTTAAAAAGCTGCGAAGGGAAACCATGCCAAAGGCAGGCAGGCGCAGCCACGCCAGAGGCGGGTAAACAGCGGGAACTTACGAGCGATCCGGCAGTCACCGGATTAGCTACATTTGATGGTGAAAATGTGTTGTTTTACGCCAGAGGCGCACAAGTATGAGAGCCTTATTGTAGTGAAAGAAGGCGGAATTATTGTCTCAATAATTGTGCACTGATTGAGCGTAAATAGGGCGGGGGTTAGCAACAATGAATAATTGTTAGTGTACTTTACTTATTAATTTAAAAAAGCTGCAAAATGAAATGGAACCTGCCATCCCGGAAGTGTTCGATCTATACAAATACCTTGTAAACCTGGGCTTCAGAATTATTTTACTTACAGGAAGAAAAGATTATCAATACAACGCAACTATGGAGAACCTGATCAAAGTTGGATATGATAAATTCGATACGTAATTGTAAAAGATAAAAATTATTACGACACCCTTGCTGTAAAGTATAAATCAGAAAAGCACACCGAACTAACTGCCCAAGGCTTTGATATTGTCAGAAAGTTGGTGACCAATGGAGTGACCTTAAGGGACCTTATCATGGTATACAGGTAAAGATACCGGATTACCAGTATTATATAGAATAATTATTCCTTAAAACGCTTCAGGCAAATTTAATTTTTTGTTACCGATACAATCCAGTCGCCTATCGTTTTCAATGCAATTGGTGCAATTGTTTGCTGTATCTTTCTGTATTCAGCAGGCAAGCCTGTTTTTGCTGTTTGAAATAAATGATTCAATCCTTTGAATTCAACTAATTTGAAATCTTTGTTTCCACCTTTTGTCAGTGCTTTTTTAATAGCCGCTAAATCTTCTTTAGGGGGAACCTGCAAATCTTTACTTCCGTCAATTGCAAGGACAGGACATTTTACTTGTTCCAGTACAGGTGCAGGATCAAACTTAATAAAATATTTAAACCACGGCTTCTCTATAAGACTCAGCTGTTTAAATACGGCAGTGGAATCACCGAATATTTTTCTTTCTTGCTGGCTTAACGAATTATAATACTTTCGATATTCATTTAATATCTCGCTATGTGCTTTAATACTATCTGGCTGGTTTTTAATAATATCATATATCTTTCTGTTTAACTTTGTTACATTTCTGATATTATTTTCGGGCAATCCCGAGGCTCTGTCGATAAGTTCACCTTGTTTTAGAAGTATTTGTTCTCCCGTCAGCCCAGGACCAGCCATTAAAACAATGAAAGCAACGTCCCTGGATTTAGCTGCAACCATAGGAGCAATTAATCCACCCTCGCTATGGCCGATCAATCCTATTTCATTTTTATTTACTTCCTTCCTCGTTTTAAGATACTCTACTCCTGCAAGGGCATCACCCGAAAAATCTTTTGACGTGGCGGATGCAAAGTTTCCTGTTGATTTCCCCACACCTCTGTCATCAACGCGAAGTACTGCTATTCCACGCCTCGTTAAATAATCAGACAATACTAAAAATGGTTTATGACCCAATATCTCTTCATCCCTGTTCTGCGCGCCTGAACCTGTGATTAATAGAACTGCAGGGAATGGTCCACCTTTTTCAGGATAAGTAAAAGTTCCGGCCAACGTAATTCCCGCCTCTTTATTCTCGTAGCTTACATCTACTGAATTGTAAGGATAAGGTTTCTTTGGTTCCTTAGGCCTGTTAATGATCGTTTCGTTATGAGCTTTTTCGAGATTTAAAGGGACTTCTCTTCCACTTTGTTGCCAAACACCCTCAACCACTGTCCCTTCAGTATTTATTTTACCAGTGTATCTTACACGTGCTCTGGGCAACACAAGGATAAGGCTGTCGTTCGTAAATATAACCTTACCGACTGGAATATTTTTCACTTTCTGGTCAGGGCTATCCATTGTAGCAGTTAATTGCCCTTTTGTTATTTTTATTTTGAAGACAATTCTTAATTGCCTCGTCGGAACTTTCAAAGTACCCTGCCAAATACCTTCCGCCTCTGACTTTTTATTTTGCGGCAGTATTGAAGTGAAAAGTAATACCGTAAGCATAGAAATGAATAAGCTTGTTTTTAAAAAATATGTTTTCATTTTTTATATTCCTTTTTTGAATAATTAGAATAAAGTTTTTGAGAAGACACCACACAGCATTTGTTCTTTTTTTTAACCGGATTTAATGTTTTAGAACAAAATGTATAATTGTTATTGCAGCTAAAATTCCAATAAACATGACAACGGCAGCAATATGGCCGAAATTTATGGTCCATCCTACTCCGTATCTTTTCTCTACAAGAAATGAAGGATCGTCGGGATTGTAATAAATCATTCCAAACTTCCAGTAGCGATCATCATCTGCATTGTCTGCATCCTGTGAGGAGACTGTCTGCTGAAATTTTAACCTGCTACCTGACTGCCCGGTTACTATTGCCAGCGCTATAGTGCTAAGCAAAATCATAAAGGGAATCCCTATATTCATAACCCTAAATAGATCACCAGGGATAATGAGGATGTTGTTAATATGAAGTGAAATGAAGAAAAACCATGTTATAAGTACAGTGCACATTATAATAAGATAAACAGACCAAATTAATCTGAACCGCCTGTTTTTTTGTACTGATATTTCAGGATTGTGCGAATCAATTTCCTGCCTGGATCTTTTTATTAAAAAATAAACACCGACAAAAACCAATAACATTAAACTAGAAGAAAGCGGTATCATCAATACATGAAGGTAGGACTTAACTGTAAATTCTGTAGCGTTACCCAGCATATCAAAATGCAAAGGAATTTGGGCAGGTGTCTTATCATAGGACAAAACCAGTATTAAAAAATTCAGAATAATTACAAACACAGCCGGAAGAAACCACCATACCGGAACAAGATATTTTCCCTCCCTGAATTTTGTATCAACTGTAAGGACCTGCTTGTGCGGTGCAGCTTCACTATAAATCAACAAAGTCTTTTTTACTTCCCTTGCTTTACGGTTAAATAATATATGAATAAGAAACATCAGAACGAGCTGCAAAATCATTCCTGCTGAAAAGAGCCTTTCATCAGGGAAATTATACAACAAAAATCCAAGAGCAATTAAGAACGGGATATTTACTGATAAATAAAGATGTTTATAATTCTGCTTAAGATTATTAACCTCTGAACGATTAACTATTTGTGCCGGAAAGCGGGAGCCAAAAATTATTGTTTCCTTCAGCAGAAAAGGAATAATAAAACCGGCAAAGGAAATAAGTAAAATTATTAGATAAGGGAACCAGAATATGTTTTCATCAATAGCCATAGTTGTCTCACGTTTTAAATGTAGAGTAAATTTTACTGCACTCGTTAAGGAATTCTTTTTCAGTTATACCCTTACAAAATGCTTCCGCTATCACCGGCTTTATAATTTCGGGTATTTCTTTTATAAAACTGCTATTATACATATTGGAAAATTCATTTACAACGACACCTTTTCTTCTGTGTATCGTTACAAACCCGTCCCTTCTTAAAATAGAATATGCTTTATTTACCGTATGCATATTTATTCCAATATCTTCAGCAAGCTGCCGTACAGAAGGCAATGACTCTCCTTCGACCAAAGTTTTTGAAGCTATTCCTTCGATAATCTGATTAACAACCTGTGTGTAAATCGGTGTTTCAGATTGGAGGTCTATTTTTATTATCATTTACTAAGAACTCCATATTGTGCTATGCAATATAGAACAGTTATAGCAGATTGTCAAGATGACGCAAAATGTTATTTTTTAAATGAGAGCTTTACTCCAAAAGCGCATAAGTATTGAGTGAGTGAAGGCGGAATTATTGTTTCAAGAATTGTGTTCAGAACGAACGTAAATAGGGCGGGGGTTCGATAGAATGATTAATGGTCAGTGTACTCTGCTAATTAATTTCAAAAAGCTGCAAAGGGAAACCTTCCTACGTTTAGGAAACTTCGGCAGGCAAGCGGAGCCACGCCAGAGGCGGGTAAACAGCGGAAACTTACGAGCGATCCAACAGTCACCGGATTAGCTACATTTGATGGTGAAAATGTGTTGTTTTACACCAGAGGCGCACAAGTATGAGAGCATTATTGAAGTGAACGAATGAAGTTGCAGGCGGAATTTTTGTGGCAAAACATTGTGCCTGAGACGTAAGGAGTAAGCGAATTATTGCGTGGGTATCGAAAGGGATGCAAATGTTTGGTGTTAATAATATTAGCTGAAATCCGAATTTGGCAGAATGGCCAGGTTACCTTTTCTCAAGGGGTTTATGATATGATTAGCCAAGGTCAATAGGTACTAATAAATCTAAATAACAAGAAGAATTATTTTAATTTATTGGCAGGTAAAAGGTAAACTTGCTACCCTCATTTTCATAACTTTCTACTTTAATTGCTCCACCTTGCGCCTGAACAAATTCCCGTGAGATAGCAAGGCCAAGACCCCAGCCCCTTTTAGATCTTTCACCGACTTGTGTGAATCGGCTGAATAATTTTTTCTGATCTTCAGGGGCAATACCAGGTCCAAAATCTTTTACAGAGAAATAAACCCTTCTTTTCTCTTTGCCTACCGAGATAATAACTTTTCCGCCCTTTGGTGAATATCTAATTGCGTTGCTGATAAGATTGACCAGAACCCAGACGGATTTTTCAATATCGATACTTAATGTCGGAAGCTCCTTTTCAATTTCTGTTTCAATCTGTATGTTTTTTTCAGAAAGAATTATCATTAATGCTGTGGTAGAATAATCGATTATATCTTCCGGATGTACAACAGTAAAATTCAACCGTATATTTCCTGTTTCAATTTGTGAATAATTTAAGATTTCATTTACAACTTTTGATAATCGGTTACTCTGTTGTCTTATTGCCTGGATAAGTTCTTTTTGCTCACTATTTAAGTCTCCTATTCTCGAATCTTCTAATAATTTTACTGTAAGATTTATAGAAGAGATCGGTGTCTTCATTTCGTGGCTGACCGTAGAAATAAGATTTGTCTTTGCAACGTCTCTTTCTTCATAGCGGGTAATATTTTTAAGGATAATCATATTACCCATATTTTGAGAAATGTCCGGGTTATCAGAATTTGTAAGTATCTGGATTATTTCCGGTTCATAATAATATTCTTTATTATCCCTGATATGGCGAATTGTTTTCTTATCAGCGGATGGCTCCTTCTCCGTTTCGAACAGACCGGCAACAAGCGATTTTAGGAGATCATTTTTTACAGACGCTTCAGATATGTTTTTATTCAGTAATTCTCTGGTACTAATACCCGAGAGATCGGCAAGTATCTGGTTAGCAAGAACTATTTGATTCTTTGTATCGAGTACAAGAATGCCGTCCTGCATATTCTGGACAAGAGCTTCGAGGCGTTGTTTGCCGGTAAGTATTACACCGATGTGCTGGCTTTCAAATTCTTTAAGTCTTACCGCCATTGAATTAAAAGCATTTGCAAGCTGGCCAAGTTCATCATTTGAGTGAATATTGAGTTGTTGATTGTAATCTTTATGGCTTATTGCCTTGATTTTTGAAGTCAATTCTTTAATTGGTTTTACTATACGTGCCGGGAATGTTAGAATGAAGAACAAAGTTAGGACTATACTGAAACCTCCAATTATTAATGTATAAATAGTAACCTTTTGTGCTTTATTTTCGGCAGCATTATTTTTATTAATAATAGCGGACATATTAAGCTGATAAATTGCTGTGACACTTGATCTTAAATCCTTATAGCTTTGATTGAGCACTGCCGGTGTCGGGTGGTGGTTCTTATTGGCTAAATTTATAAAGCCGGTATAAACTGACTGCAGTTGACTGACAAGTTCTCTCTCGCCAGGTTCAGTGATATTTGAGGCTTCATATCCAAGGTTCTCTTCAAATTTTCTTCTTGCATTAATAAAACTGTTTGTTGAAGAAGAGTCTGTCTTTGATTGTGAGAGATACATGTCATCAAGAGCTGATAGCATTACAGTAGTATAATTTATAGTCCTGTAATTATCTACAATTGTGCCCCTTGAGCTCTGTGCAAGTTGGTTAACAAATACTATGGCTATTACACTCAGGACAGTTATTATAATAAAAAGGAAAAGCACACCCAGAAATATTTTGCTTCTTATTGTCTTCATTCTCAATAGCTAAAAACGTATAATTTGTATGCCGCTGTAATCTATTTATAGTTAAATTAAAATGCCATTATTTAATTATACTTTTCTCTTCAATTTCCAGCTTAAGTACCTCAAAAAATGGCTCCGGACTATTGTAAGTATAAAATACACCTTCATACCAGATACCTTCTCTTTCAACGTATTCTCCACCTATATCAAAATAATAATTAGAAGTAACGATTCTTCTTAGACTGGACTTGCGATGGTTAATAAATCTAATCGAAAAGTGAGTAGAGAACAACCCGTTAAAAAATCTAAACCTTAGAATTTTTATATCATCTTTTTCACAATTCAGGTAATCTGCCATTTTGCTAATAAGTGATTCAATTTGATTCCGGGCTATTTTTTCTTTGAACTCATATTTATTTCCCATTTTATCCTCTCCAATTAATTTTCACGAGAGCCCCCCTGATAAATGCAGGTTATTATATATTAAATTTTTCGATATCATTTCTTTTCCCCATAATTATCATTAAACAATCCGGGACAATCTTGAAATCCGCATTGGGCATTAAATGAAATTTATCCTTCATTATATCTTTAACTGCTATTACAAGTAGGTTATATTTTGAACGCAGTTTAGTTTCACGCAAAGTTTTTCCTATGAAATTTTCAGGAACAGCGGCTTCAACAATACTGAATTCAGAAGTAAGGGGAAGGTACTCCAGCATATTATTGGAAGATAGTTTTTGCGCTAAAGATATCGCCATATCTTTCTCAGGCAGAATTACATCGTCAGCGCCCATAAGTTCAAGTATCTTTGCGTGGTTTTCGTTGATCGCTTTTACTATTATACGTTTAATTTTTCTGTCCTTCAGGTAATGGGTTGTAAGAATGCTTGATTCCATATTCTGCCCGATGCTGATAATAACAGAATCAACGGATTCGTGAATAAACTCGTTGAGCACCTTTGTGTTTTTTGCGTCTGCGATTATGGCTTCGGATACATATTCCTTAATTTCATCTATCCTTTCTTCGCTGATATCTATAGCCAGTACCTGGTGCCCCTTTATTGAAAGGGATTTAGCCACGTTGAACCCGAAATTGCCAAGACCTATTACAACAAATTGTTTCACTTTATTTCTCCTTTTTTAACCGATCAGCACTTCCTCTTCAGGATAGCTGTACCCATTTTTATTGTCACTGTTTAATAATGAAAACCCAAGCGCAAGAGGCCCGACCCTGCCCATAAACATTGTAAAGGTAAGAATTATCTTCCCCGTAACAGTTAAGCCCGCTGTTATTCCCGTGGAAAGCCCGACAGTTCCGTAAGCTGAAACCGTTTCAAAAAGCACTCTTAGAAAATCAGCGTGTTCCGTGTGGCTGAGAATAATAGTAGTCAGTGTAACCCAGATAAACGCAAATCCCGCAAGTGCTATTACCTTTGTGATAGTATCAGCTTTGATCCTTCTCTTAAATAGATCGGTGTCTTTACTGCCGCGTAATATTGAATAAATATTTTTAATTAAAATTCCGAATGAAGTAGTTTTGATACCGCCGCCGGTACTGCCCGGTGATGCTCCGATAAACATTAGCAGAATAATTACAAACAGGCTTGAACTTGTCATAGCGCCAATATCAATTGTATTGAAACCGGTAGTTGTGGAAGCAGAGATCACCTGGAATGTGGAATCAAGAAAATTATTGCCAAATGAATTTGAAAAATTTGAGCCCTCAAAGAAGAAAACAGCTACTACTCCGAAGATGATCAAAAGTGCTGTCAGGCTCAAAACAATTTTGCTATGGAGAGATAAATTAACGGGAATTTCACCCCTTGATTTCTTTTTAAAGAATTCATAAACATCATAGAGGACAAAAAAGCCTACAGCTCCTGCTATACATACCAGGTCTATTAAAACATTTAAGTAATAACTGTGACCATAGGTGGTAATACTATCGCTGAATAATCCGAAACCCGCAGTACAGAATCCTGAGATAGAATGAAAAATACTTACATAGGCAGCGGTGCCGAATGAAAAGTACTTTGACCAGTATAAAAACATCCCGATGGCTCCCAGAAATTCTATCACAAAAGTGAAGATAAAAACGACGCGGGTAAACTTGAACATATCAACTTTTGTAGGTCTTCCCAGGGATTCACGAAGTACTTTTCTTCCCTGCAGGGTCATTTTATTTTTTTTACCGAGGAATACCAGTACGATAAATACCATATAGCCAAGTCCACCGATTTGAACCAGGGTAAGTAATACAACCTGTCCGAAGAATGTGTAATAATTCCCGGTATCAACCACAATTAAACCAGTTGTAGATACCCCCGAAGTTGCAGTGAACAAGGCATCAACAAAAGACTGAGATGTGCCGTTGACGCTGGATTCAGGCAACATTAACAGCAGGGTTCCTGTTAAAGTAAGGACAGCAAATCCGAGTACAAGTATTCTGATGGGGGAAAGTTTTTTAAAAATATTTTGAAAGATGCTCATATAATAGCCACATTTCCATTAAAATTCTTTTCGCCTATATATTCAGGTAGTTCTGGGAAATTGTTACTCCAGCTAAAATAGTTCAAACCTTATACCAGTTATATAACACGCTTAAATCCATTCTAATCAAATAATTTAGATATAATATTCAGAACCACCCTGCCAAAATGAAAGGGTGGATTTTCAAAATGAAAGGGTTAATAGTGCAGATGATACGAAACAGGAAACCTTTGAAACGGTAGAAATAACAAATTCTTGTATTACCTGTCCATATTTATGCCGCAGGTTATCCTCAAAACAAAGCTTAATAGATATTTTTGACCCTTTGATACATAAACCTGGTACAATTAGAATTTTGATTGAATTTGCCATAAAAAGGGATTAAACCTTTTTGCACAGAATTTGCTAACACTTATTCAAAAGATAAGAGGTCACAAGATGTTGCCGGAAAATAAAACATATAGAATTTCAACCGGGAAGCAATATTTTTTATCAGTATTAGCATTGTTTGTTTTTATAACGATTCTATATAATCTACAAAGTTATGTTGGGTATGAAACTGTTTCACTAATTTTATTATTAATAATATTTCCACTGCCTCTCTTTAACTTTGAAAAAGGCCCGATTATATTATCTGCAGTAATATGCGCGCTTGCATGGGATTATTACTTCATTCCCCCTCATTTTACAATGCATATTGAAAGAACAGAAGACGGAGTAATGTTATTTATGTTCTTTATAGTAGCCCTTACAAACGGGATTTTAACAACGCGACTGAAAGAGCAGAAAAACATCATAATTAAAAAAGAGATAAAGTTTAACAGCCTCTATAAATTGTTGAAAGAATTATCGGAAGCCAAAAGACCCAATGAATTAGCGGGAAATATTGTAGAACAAATTGATAAAGCTTTCGGCTTTGGTTCTGTAATATTTATACCGATAAATAAGGATACGTTAAACAGGGAGCCTTTGGCAGGTAAAGATTTTGCGGCGGATGAGATGGAATGGCTTGCAGCACAGGAGTGCTTTAATATTAAAGAAGAGACCGGGAAATCCACACCCACTATGTCAATAGTAGAAGGGATATATATACCGATTTCCGGTTATTGTGTCATCGGGGTGAAGATCAGCGATGAATTAAAAACAGATAAAGAGAAGAAAGAATTTTTGAGGGAATTTCTAAAAGAGACTGAACCGTATATTGATAGAATTTTTGGTGGTTCCAAATGATATATTGTCATTTTTTCCCATTAACCCACGACCAAAGTCGTGAGTTAATAATTATGGCTCAATATCATACGCTTGTAATTTTCTGTAAAGCGTGGTCAATCCAATTCCCAAAACCTCTGCCGCTTTTGTTTTGTTGCCCTCAACTTTTTTTAGCACGGAAAGGATGTGAGATTTTTCAATATCCCCGAGCTTGTTCGAATCATTTCCCGGTTGCTCATTGAGGAACAAATCTTTTGGAAGGCTTTCCGCGGTTAGATTTTCATTTTCAGTAAGTATTATACTACGTTCTATAATATTCCTAAGTTCGCGGATATTACCAGGATAATCGTATCCGGTAAGTTTTTTATAAAATTCCGGATCTATATTTTTGATGTTTCTGTTCATTCTTGCAGAGTAAAAGTTTATGAAAGAATCAGCAAAAAGCTTTATATCTTCTTTTCTTACCCTCAAAGGTGGGATATTAATTTTCATTACACTTATCCTGTAATACAGGTCGGACCTGAAGTTTCCCTTATCCACCTCTTCTTCCAGGTTACGGTTAGTCGCGGTAATAATTCTCACATCTACAGTAGTTGGTTTTGTATCGCCGGTTTTTATGAAACTATTTGTCTCAAGAACCCGAAGTAGTTTTGATTGTAGAGAGATATCCAATTCTCCGATTTCATCCAGGAAAAGAGTACCGTGATTGGCTTCTTCGAACAATCCTTTTTTGTTTTTTGTTGCGCCGGTGAAGGCGCCCGCAAGATAACCGAATAATTCAGATTCCAGGAGTTCTTTTGAAAAAGAGCTGCAGTTAACAGCGACAAATGAACTGTTTTTTCTTTTACCGGCATAATGAATTGACTGCGCGAAAATTTCCTTCCCGGTTCCAGTCTCGCCTGTAAGAAGTACAGTTGTATCAGTTTCAGATACCTTTTTCGCAACCTTAACAACCTCAGCAATTTTAGCGGACACCCCGATTATATTTTCAAAGCTATATTTCTCACTAATTCTTTTTTCAAGGCGGTTAATTTTAATGGTCATATTAACCTTCTCGACAGCACGGTCTATGAGCGGAACAATCTTATTGTCTTCATCTCCTTTTGTAAGGTAATCGAAGGCGCCTTCCTTAATAGCTTTTACGCCGTCCGGGATGGTACCGTATGCAGTAAGGACAATAACCTCACAGAATGGATTTATCTTTTTTAGCTGGTTAACAATTTCAATACCATTTACATCCGGCAGCCTGACATCAGTAACAACGACCGAGAATTCGTCGGATGATGCAATATCCAGACCTTCTTTACCGTCTTTCGCTGTTGATACAGTATACCCTTCAAGATTAATAAGACGGGAGAGAAGATTCCTGATATCGACTTCATCATCTATTATTAGAATTTTTTCTTTCATTTGCGTTGGCTATAAATCATTAAAATAACAGGATATAATTTATTGATTTTTTTTAACATATATGATGGAGAAATAAGAACGATAACTTATCCCATAGGAATCACTATGAAACGAAGCCACTCCAAAGGCGGGCAGGCAGCGATAACTTACGAGCCCCGACTTGTCGGGGCGAAGGAGTACCACCAGCAATAAAAGATGTATTTGCCTTAATTTCCATAACAATAGCCTGGAAGCAAAACCCCCAAAACAAGCTAAAAACGAGGGGTGGTAAATTAGCTTTTGCCGTTAACTAACCCAACCATACCACTGGATAAATAGCTATTGCGTCTTATTTCATAATGCCTTACATTCTTTTGCTGATTGAATCCGCAAGGGGCCCGCAGAGATAGGTAATAATTTAGAATATATTATAATTATAAAGACTTTTATCCGTTGTATATCGGTAAAAAGCCGGCTGGGTTAATAGTTTATATATGCGCAAAATAAGCGCATATATAACGGGATACATAGATAGGATAATAGTTTAAGTTATTATATGGTAAGAAAATATAAGTATAAAAGAGTTTTACCAGGAATGTTATAAACGCAAATATTGCGTGTTTATTTACATTTAATATAATTAACCAGTGCAGTATAAGTAATAGTTAGCTGTCTTAATAATCAAACCAAAGGGGTGAATATGAGAATAGTCAATCGATTCATTTTGTTTCTTGCATTAACCATTATTTTTCCTCAATTAATGATTTGCCAATCGAGTATTGAAAATGTAATTCCTAATAATTGGAAGATTGTAAAAACAATTAATGTTCCTCAAGAGAAAATTTCTTCATTTAATGCTAAGCTTGGAGTCGAAGCTGTTACAATTACAAATGACTTTATTGAAGCTGGGGCAGATGGGATTCAAATTAATATAGTACATTGTAAGACAGAAAAGGACGCTGAGATTGTTTATAAGAAACTTGTGGCATTACATAAATCCG
>Ga0209919_1001143_pt1 | contig 13128 bp, 10 predicted proteins | sample SalPon2A_C_D2_MG_FD_185721 | JGI IMG/M metagenome (GOLD analysis project Ga0209919, IMG submission 185721) | Soil microbial communities from South San Francisco under conditions of wetland restoration - Salt Pond MetaG R2A_C_D2_MG (SPAdes)... | ecosystem: Environmental > Terrestrial > Soil >... | reverse complement strand
TGTCGTCGGGATTACCATGGTTTTGGCCGGATTCTTCTTCAAGCTTGGTCTTTTCCCTTTCCATTTTTGGCTGCCGGATGTTTATCAGGGGGCTGCCAACGAGACCACCGCTTTCATCGCCTCGGTGCCAAAGTTGGCGGCTGTAGCCCTGATCATTCGGGGCGCGGTTTTGTATTTGCCCGAAGGACAAGCGGTGGGTTCGCTGATCGCTGTTCTGGCCGTGATATCGATGTTTTATGGTAATCTGTTGGCCCTTGTGCAAAAAGACCTGAAAAGGATGCTGGGCTTTTCAGGTATCGCCCATGCCGGTTATCTGATGCTGGGGGTCCTGATTTTCAAAGAGTCCGGGTATGCGACCTCCATTTATTACGTGATTGGTTATCTGGTCATGAATCTGGCCGCATTTCTGGTGATCTGCAATATCGCCGGGAAAGGCGAGAATCTCCAGATTAATGATCTTGCCGGGCTTTCTCGACGCGCTCCCCTGATGGCGGTGATTTTAGCGGTTGCCATGTTCGCTCTGGCCGGCATCCCCCCCTTTGTCGGTTTCATGGGTAAATTTATGTTGCTTGCCGGGGCTCTTAAGGCAGGCCATCTGCCTCTGGTCGTCATGGCAGCGATCAATACGGCGATATCTATTTACTACTACCTTTCCGTGGTCCGCGTTTCATACTGTTCCGATCCGGACAATGTCGAAGCCATCCCGGTTGACGGGATGGTGAAGTTTGTCGGCGTTCTGCTGGTGGCGGTCATTATCGGCATGGGTGTCGCGCCCAATACCCTATTGGAGTTGGCCACCGAGGCGGTCCGAAATATCCTTTGATTTGTCCAGGTCATCCTCCTGCCCGATGGCCTGAATTGTGATTTCCAGTCTTGAGTATTCTGTAAATCCATTTTGACTATCTATGTTAGACCTGTTTCGGGTAAGCCCCCCCCTAACTATTTACAATATTGAGGTAATCCGCCTCTCCCTGCCTTATGTATCCTCCTTTTTATCCCCTTGACATATCAGGATTATTCAGTATATTGGCGTCTTGATGCGGGAATAGCTCAGTTGGTAGAGTACAAGCTTCCCAAGCTTGGTGCCGCGGGTTCGAATCCCGTTTCCCGCTCCAGCTTTACTTGCGGGGCTGTCCGGCTTGACTTATGGCTGTGCTGTGGGCTATGATTTGGCTCACAACCGGTTCTAGTCGGTTGCCGACAGTTGGTTGCGCAGTGCGCGGCCGTTTGAAAATCTTTTTCTGTTAAAGGGAGAGTGGGCTGGTTGCCCGCTTTTTTTTTTATATTATGTCTGACTTTGGGATAGAAAACCAAAATCCGGTCGCCAGGGCGGTAGGCGTTCTGATTGAACCGGTTCTAGAAGAATTCGGTTATGAACTGGTTGAGGTTCAGTTCAACAGGGAGCAACACGGTCAGGTTCTAAGGATAGTGATTTACCATGAATCCGGCATCGGCGTTGATGATTGCGTCAAGGTCAGTCGGGAGGTCAGCCATCTCCTCGAAGTTGAGGACCTGATTGATCAGGCCTATAACCTGGAGGTCACTTCCCCTGGTCTGGATTGGCGCCTGCGTAACGAGCGCGATTTTGTCAGATTCCGAGGCAAGAAGGTAAGGGTCGTGCTCCTTGACGAGTCCGAGGCCGTGGTCGGTCTGATCGGGGAAATCGATAACGGTAAAGTTGCCATCGAGTCGGGCGGTGACCGTAAGTTGATTTCTTTTGATTCGATTAAAAAGGCAAAACTTGTAATTGAATTTTAAACATCGCTATACTAGTTGCATCTTCGGAAAGGGTTCATCCGGAATGGCAAACTTTTTTGTGGAGATTGATTATGTTATCTGAGTTGAGCAGAATTGTTGACCAGATCAGCAGGGATAAAGGCATCGATAGAAACCTGCTCATTGAAAGTTTGGAAGAGGCGGTCATGCAGGCGGCCAGGAAGAGATTCGGGCAGCGCCGGGATATGGAAGTCAGGTACAACGAAGAACTCGGTGAGATTGAACTCTTTCAGTTCCGGACCGTGGTGGAAAAGGTCGAGGACGAGCAGACCGAGATCTCTCTGGATGAGGCAATTTCTCTTGATCCCGAGGTAGAACTCGGCGACGATATCGGTTCGAAGATGGACGATGTTGCCGAACTGGGGCGAGTTGCCGCTCAATCGGCTAAACAGGTCATCATTCAGAAAATGAAGGATGCCGAGAGCGATGTCGTTTACGAGATGTATAAAGATCGGGAAGGCGAGATCGTTAACGGCATAGTGCAGCGTTTTGAGCGTGGCAGTATCATCGTCAATCTCGGGCGCACCGACGCAGTGCTGCCGGCCAGTCATCAGATGCCCAGGAGATCTTATCGTCCGGGGGACAGGATCAGGGCATATCTGCTTGAGGTTAAACATACCACCAAGGAATCTCCGTTGGTCCTGAGCCGGACCGAAGACGATTTTCTGGCCCAGCTTTTCACCGAAGAAGTTCCGGAAATTGCCGAAGGGGTGGTTAAAATAATGGGGGTCGTCCGGGAGCCGGGCTCAAGGGCGAAGATCGCGGTCTCCTCCTCTGAATCAGATGTCGATCCGGTCGGTGCCTGTGTGGGCATGAAGGGGTCTCGGGTACAGAACGTGGTTCAGGAACTTCAGGGCGAAAAAATTGATATCGTACCCTGGAGCCCCGATCCGGCCCGTTTCGTCTCAAACGCTCTGGCCCCGGCTCAGATCTCCATGGTTGTGGTGGATGAGGCTCGCAAGACCCTTCTGGTAGTTGCTCCTGATGACCAGCTCTCTTTAGCCATTGGCCGTCAAGGTCAGAACGTCCGATTGGCCTCGAAACTGCTTGGCTGGAATATAGACGTCAAGAGCGAGCAGAAATATGCCAGGTCGATGGAAGACGGGTTTAGGTCCCTGCTGGCGGTTGAAGGGGTGGACGAGAAGTTGGCCGAGAAGCTCTACGATGCCGATATCGTCTCAAGCGGGGTTTTGGCCGAGAGCAGTGTCGCCGATCTAACGGAGTTAGAGCTTTTTGATGGGAAAGCGGCTGAAAAACTGATACAGGCGGCCGCACTAGTTCCTTCTCCCTCAGATGATGAATCGACGGGAGAGGATGTCGAAGCGGAAGGCGACGAAGGAGATAGCGCCGATCTGGCCGGTAAAACCAATGCCGAACTTCGTGAGATGTGCGCGGCTGCAGGTATTACCGGGGTCAGCAAGAAGACTAAGGACGAATTGCTCTCTCTTCTTCATGAGGCGCAGTCCGGCGGTGGCGATAAAGGTGGAGCGTCTTCCTGAATTGGCCGACCGACCGGTACGAACCTGCCTGGGTTGCGGCAATAGGTTCTTAAAACAAAAAATGCTTCGTTTCGGGGTCGGCCCCGATGGGTTCCTTGAAGTCGATGCGGGGAAAAAGCTGTCCGGGCGGGGGGCCTATTGCTGTCCGAGATCCCGATGCCTGGCGGATCTTGCAAAGAAAAAGGGCAAGCTTTTGAAAGTCTTGCGGATCAAGAAGGTCGACTGCGGATCTATTGAGCGTCTGGTTGATGAGTATCGGTGAAAATCGCCGATTGTTTTAATTAATTTTTGCATATTGAATGCTTAACCTGATAATTTTACCTTTGTTTTGCAGCAAGACTAGGGTGAACGGGTTGTGATGGTTCGGGAGTGACTAATGGCTAAGGTCAGAGTTTATACATTGGCTAAAGAAGCCGGAATGGAAGGCAAGGAACTTGCGGAGAAGCTCATCGAAATGGGCTTCGATGTTAAATCTCACAGTTCATCGCTGGATGAGGCCGAAGCCGATGAAGTGCGCCAGAAGCTTGGTCTTATTAAGACCAAGACCGAGCGGACCAGGATCCAGTCTAAAGGCAAAACCACCATCATAAGGCGGCGGACCAAGAAAGTTCAGCCCAAGGAGCCGGTTGCACCAGAGCCGGAAAAAGAGGAAATAGAGCAGGCGCCTGAAGAAGAGGTTGCGGTCGAGGAAGAACCGGCCGTTAAAACCAAGGTTGCCAAAAAGAAAACTGCGAAGGAGCAGGCTCCGGAGAAAGAACAAATCAGGGAAGAGCCTGCCGGTGAGGATAAGACCGCGGTTCCCGCGCCGGAACCGGTCAGCGAGGAAGTCCCCGTTACGGTGATTGCAGAAGAAAAGGTCGAGACCGTTCCCGATAAGGTTGAGAAAAAAGAAGAACTTGAAGTTGCTGAAGAAGCTCGGCCCGAGACGGAGGAAGAACCGGAGCCGGTCAAGCCCGCTGCTGCGCCGAAACGGCCCGGTTTTGCCAGGGTAATTAAAAAAGCCGCTATTGCCATCCCGGAAGAACAAGCAAGGCCCCCTCGTCCCAAGAAAAGTGAGAAAAAAGGTAAGGCGGCAAGTAAAGCGGGCGGTCGTACCGGTGCCGAGGCAGCTGCGCCGAGTAAACCTGGTTTTCAGGCGGAAGAAGCCGGCAAGAAAGGCAAGCGGTATGTCAAGTTTTCACCCGAACCGTCTCGTGAACGCCTCAAAAAAGGCGCCGGCCGTAAAAAAGGTCGGGTTGCCGTCGACATGGAAGATGTTGATGCCTTTGGCGGACGTCTGGCCGGCAGCCTTCGTTTGGGCGGGCGCGGTCGTCGCGGCGGTAAGAAAGTCAAGCAGCGCGGCAACGAGCCGGTTGCCGAGACCAAGGCGATCAAAAAGAGGATTAAGGTTTTCGAATCGATTTCGGTCGCTGATCTTGCCCACCGGATGGGTGTTAAAGGCAACGAGTTGATCGCCAGTTTGATGAAACTCGGGGTGATGGCCACCGTAAATCAGGCCTTGGATGTCGATACCGCTACTCTTGTGGCCGGTGATTTCGGTTTTGAGGTGGAACAAGGAGTAACCGAGGAGCAAAGCGTTATTAATCTCGAAGAAAGCTATGCCGGGGGTGAAGAGAAACCCAGACCGCCGGTGGTAACGGTAATGGGCCATGTCGACCACGGCAAGACCTCAATCCTTGATGCAATTCGGAAAACCGATGTTGCCGCAGGCGAGGCAGGCGGCATCACCCAGCATATCGGCGCCCATCACGTCAGATCTGCCCAGGGCGAGGTTGTATTCCTCGATACCCCGGGACATGAGGCTTTTACCGAGATGCGCTCCCGTGGCGCTCAGGTTACCGATATCGTGGTTTTGGTGGTGGCCGCCGATGACGGGGTTATGGACCAGACCCGTGAGGCGATTAACCATGCCAAAGCCGCCGGGGTTCCCATTGTGGTGGCCGTAAACAAGATTGACAAGGAAAACGCCAATCCTGAGCGGGTCAAGGGAGAATTGGCCGAATACGATCTTGCTCCTGAGGAGTGGGGTGGCCATACCATTTATTGCGAAACGTCGGCCAAGGAAAATATCGGCATCAATGAGTTGATGGAACAAATCCTCCTGCAGGCCGAAGTTCTTGAGTTGAAGGCTGATCCGGATCGTAAGGCAAAGGGCTGGGTCGTTGAGGCGCAACTCCATAAAGGGCGGGGCGCTGTGGCCACCATTCTTGTCCAACAGGGTACCGTTAAAATCGGTGATGCCTTCGTGGTCGGAGAACATTACGGCCGGGTCCGGGCAATGCATAACGACAAGGGCGAGGATATTGATTCGGCCGGACCTTCCATGCCGATCGAGATTCACGGTTTGAGCGGGGTTCCCCGGGCCGGTGATGAGTTTATCGTCGTGCCGGACGAAAAAATGGCCCGCATTATCAGTGGCCAGAGGCAGGTTAAGCAACGTGAGAAGGAACTTGCCACTACAACTAAAATTTCATTGGATAATTTGTTTGAGCATCTGGAAGAGGGCGAGATAAAAGAACTGCGGGTTGTCTTGCGGGCCGATGTCCAGGGCACCCTTGAGGCCTTTAGTTCGGCCATCGAAAAGCTCAGCACTGACGAAGTTAAGGTGAAGATCATCCACAGCGGCACCGGCGCGATCATCGAATCGGATATCCTGCTGGCTTCGGCCTCCGAGGCGCTTATTTTCGGTTTTAACGTCAGACCCACTCCCAAGGCCAAGGAGTTGGCCAAAACCGAGAACGTCGATATTCGCTTCTACGATGTTATCTATCACGCTTTGGACGATATCAGACTGGCGATGACCGGCCTTCTGGAACCGACCTTCGAGGAAGAGTTGATCGGTACCGCCGAAGTACGGGATACTTTCAGCCATCCCAAGGCCGGCACCATTGCCGGCTGTTATGTGACGGACGGTTATGTCAGCCGGAAAGCGCAGGTGCGGCTGGTTCGGGACGGGGTTGTGGTCTATACCGGCAAAATCGCTTCCTTGCGGCGCTTTAAGGATGATGTGAAAGAGGTCCAGTCCGGTTTTGAATGCGGCATCAGCGTCGAAAACTTTAACGACATTAAGGTCGGCGATGTTATTGAGGCCTTCTTTATGAAAGAGGTTGCCGGGGTCCTGTAGAAAGATGGCAGCCAAAAAATCACGATCAAGGTTTGCCCTTCCCGAACTGGGAGAGAAAACCGGGCGGCGTCCGGCCCGGGTCGCCGACAGTATCAAGCAGGAAGTAGCGCTGCTGCTGCTGCGAAAAATCAAGGACCCTCGCCTTTACAATGTAACGATTACGCAGGTTAAGGTCACTCCTGATTTGCGTCGGGCCTGGGTCTATTTCAGCTGTCCGGATGAGAACGTCGAAGAAGTTGCGGCCGGCCTGGGCAGCGCCAAGGGTTTTATGCGCAGTCATCTGGCCAGGGAAATGGGAATGCGCTATGTGCCGGACCTTGAATTTAAGCACGATCTGACGAGCAGGCGGATGGCCGAGATGGATAAGCTGTTCAGGGAGATTGCCGAGGAAGATGATTCAACCTCCGAGTGAAATTCTAAGCGTGTTGCAGAAGGCTAAGAAGGTCCTGGTTGTCACCCATGTATACCCGGATGGCGACGCCTTGGGTTCTCAGCTCGCCCTTGGGGAATGTCTGGAATCGTTGGGCAAGGAAGTTTTCCTCTACAGCGAAGAAAAAGTCAGTCACCTTTATGATTTTTTGCCGGGCTGCTCTAAACTGCGCCACTCGTTGGACGATGTCTCAGCGTATGATTGCGTCGTCAGCGTCGATTGCGCCGAATGCCATCGTATGGGAAGGGCTACCGACGGGTTGCTGGCGGCCAAACAGGTGATCATGATCGATCATCATGCCGGGCACCAACTTTTCGGGGATCTTCATTGGGTTGATCCGAACCGGGCCTCGACCGGGGAGATGATCTATGATCTGGTCGTTGCCCTTGGTGCGGAAATATCCCCCGATGCGGCCTATTGCTTGTATACCGCCCTGGTCTCCGATACCGGATCTTTTATGTACTCGTCGACCACGGCCGATACTTTTCGGGTGGCGGCCGATTTGGTGAACCGGGGAGTTAAACCTTCGGATGTAGCCGGTAAGCTGTTCGATAATTTTACGATCAATCGGTTGAAACTTTTAAGACTGGTGCTGGATTCTCTTGAGATCCATGGCGATGACCGCATCGCTCTAATCTCAGCTACTCGCGAGATGTTCGGAGAAACTGAAACGGTGCCGGCCGATACGGAAAATTTTATTAACTACCCGCGCTCGCTGGCTTCGGTGCGGGTGGCCGCTTTTATTAAAGAAACTCGAAACGGCGTCGTTTCGGTTAGTTTGCGCTCCAAAGGGGATGACTGCGACGTTGCCGCCGTGGCCGCTGAATTCGGCGGCGGGGGCCACCGTAACGCAGCCGGGTTCAAGATTGTTGACGGTGACCGGATCACGGTAAGACGCGAGTTGTTGCAGAAACTGGAGAAGCTGGTCGCACCCCTTTGAGGGAGCGCCGCTTTTGGTGCCGCGCTGGAGCGCTGATATTATATTCATGCCGGGACAACCTGAAAGAGCTGGTCGTATAGAGTCGGGTGTTTTTACGGTTGACAAGCCGGCCGGTCCTTCGTCGTTTCGGATGGTGCAGCTGGTCCGGCGCGCCTTGAATATTAAAAAAACCGGTCATGCCGGCACCCTGGATCCTTTTGCAACCGGTCTTCTGGTAATATGTTCCGGGCGGCCGGCGACCAGGTTGATTTCGCGGTTGATGGACGGCGAAAAGGTATATGAGGCCACCATGCGGCTTGGCGTCGAAACTTCGACCCAAGATCCTGAAGGAGAGGTCGTTGCGCAGCGGCCTGTAGTCGATATTAATTCGGCCCGGGTCGAAGACTGCCTTGCCGGTTTCATCGGTGAGCAGTTACAGGTTCCGCCTATTTATTCGGCCCTGAAACATAAGGGAAAGCCACTTTACCATTATGCCCGCAAGGGCGTGGAAATAGAGCGCGAGCCGCGTTTGATCACGGTTTCGGAGCTTGAATGTCTTGACCTCGGTCGAGACAGCATAACAATCAGGGTTTGCTGCAGTAAGGGCACCTATATAAGGACCTTGGCCGCAGATATCGGCGAAAAACTGGGTTGCGGAGCGCATCTTGTCGCTCTGCGTCGACTGCGGAGCGGATTTTTCGACGTTTCCGGTGCAGTTGCTGGGGCCGAACTCCTTGAATCGAGTCAGGCCGAGCAGGCTCTTTTCGATAACATGCTGACTGTGGATGAGATTCTGGCCCGGTTGGCGAACGAAACAGGTAGCAAGTAGGAATCGATGGCTGTTGAGGCTATGATTTCCTGAATTAATAATCCTTTTGGAGGAAGTAACGTCGTGACACTTAATGCAGATGACAAAAAAGAGATTGTAGGAAAATTCGGTAAACATGAAAAAGATACCGGTTCCCCTGAGGTACAGGTGGCTTTATTGACCAACCGGATCACTTACCTGACCGAGCACTTCAAGAGCCACAAAAAGGACCATCATTCGAGGCGCGGACTTCTGAAACTGGTCGGTCAACGAAAGAGTTTGCTCAATTATCTGAAAAACAAGGATATTGAGAGATACCGGGCCGTAATCAAGGAGCTTGGTATAAGGAAGTAAATGTGGTTGCCGCCGGTTTGTGGGATCGGTTGACAATGGGGTCATTCGGTCATTTTGAAACACGGGCGTTGTGCCCTATGCCGGCGAATAACTGCCAAGGAGATTAAATGTACAAAAAAGTGGAAGTAGAAATAGGCGGTCGGAATCTTGCCATTGAAACCGGGCGAATTGCCAAACAGGCCGGTGGCGCCGTTGTGGTCACCTATGGCGATACCGTGGTGCTGGTCACCGCCACCGCCGCCAAGGAAGCTAATCCGAATGTCGATTTTCTGCCCCTGACCGTGGAGTATCAGGAGCGGTTTTATGCAGTGGGCCGGATCCCCGGCAGCTTTTTCCGGAGAGAAATCGGTCGGCCCACCGAGAAAGAGACCCTGACCTGCCGGTTTATCGATCGGCCGTTGCGGCCGCTGTTTGCCGAAGGTTACCAGAACGAGACCCAGGTCATCGCTACGGTCCTTTCGGCCGACAAGCAGAATGATCCGGACATGCTGGCCATGGTCGGCGCTTCATGTGCTCTTGGTATCTCGGACGTGCCGTTCCTAGGGCCTATCGCAGGAGTTCGAGTCGGATACATTGATGGTGAGTACGTTTTAAACCCCATCCAGGAACAACTCGAAAAGTCCCGGATGGACCTGATCGTCGCCGGAACCAAAGACGCGGTGGTTATGGTGGAAGGTGGGACCGATAGCCTCTCCGAGGAAGAGGTCCTTGCCGGTATTTTCTTCGGCCATGAAAATCTGCAACCGATCCTCAAGATTCAGGAGGAGATGCGTGAGGCAGTCGGTAAGGCCAAGATGAAAGTCGAGCCCAAGCCGGTCAATGAAGAACTGCAAAAAAGGGTGGCGGAAGTTGCCGCTACCGATATGGAGCAGGTCATTACCACCGTCGATAAAATGGCCCGTAGCGCCGCCCAGAAAGAACTGCAGAATCGGGTGGTCGCCGCCCTTATCGAGGATTTCCCCGAGTCAGAAGCTGAAATAAAGGGATTGTTTAAGGATCTGAACAAGCGGATGATGCGCGATCGGATCGTCAAGGACAATGCCCGGATCGACGGGCGTCGGATGGACGAGATCCGGCCGATCAACTGTGAAGTCGGCGCCCTGCCCATGGTCCACGGTTCTTCCCTGTTTACCCGCGGCGAGACCCAGGCCATCGTCACCGCTACCTTGGGCAGCGGCGAAGATGAGCAGCGGGTCGAATCCCTGTACGGGATGGATTTTAATCCCTTCATGCTCCATTACAACTTTCCCCCATACTGCGTCGGCGAAGTCCGGTTCCTACGCGGCCCCAGCCGCCGGGATATCGGCCACGGCGCTTTGGCGACCAGGGCCATCAAGGCGGTTCTGCCTGATCGTGAGGAATTCCCTTACACTCTTAGAATCGTTTCCGAGGTTACCGAGTCGAACGGTTCTTCTTCCATGGCTACGGTCTGCGGCGGCAGTATGGCGCTGATGGATGCCGGGGTGCCGATCAAAAAACCGGTGGCCGGTGTGGCCATGGGATTGATCAAGGAAGAGGACAAGGTAATAGTGCTCTCCGATATCCTTGGTGACGAAGACCACCTCGGCGATATGGACTTCAAAGTTACCGGTACCGACGAGGGCATCACCGCCCTGCAGATGGATATCAAGATTGCCGGGGTTTCCAAGGAGATCATGAGCCGGGCCCTTGGCCAGGCAAGGGAAGGCCGGCTGCATATTCTCGGGAAAATGAGCGAAGGCATTGCGACCCCCAGGGCTGAGCTGCCTGAACATGCTCCCAAGATTTTCAGTATGCAGATCAATCCTGATAAGATCCGCGACCTGATCGGCCCCGGCGGCAAGGTTATCAAAGGCCTCAGCGCTGATTATGGCGTCAAGATCGATGTCGAGGATTCTGGTAAGGTCAGCATCTTTGCCCCGGATGGCAGGGTCGGAACCGAGGTTACCGAGAAGATCAAGTCGATTACCGAAGAGGCTGAGATCGGCAAAGTATACACCGGCAAGGTCCAGAAGGTTGTTGATTTTGGCGCTTTTGTCGAAATTCTGCCCGGCACCGACGGCTTGGTCCATATCTCCGAACTTGATACTAAACGGGTGGAAAATGTCACCGATGTGGTCAAGGAAGGCGATATCATCGAAGTCAAGGTCTTGAACATCGACCAGCGCGGCAAGATCCGTCTCAGTCGTAAAGCACTTCTGGAAGGCTAACCAAATCCGGACTTAAGCTGTTTCCGAGTATAACCCGGTCATCCTGGATGGCCAGGACGGCATAAGGAGCCGTAAGAGATGGGCAAGGATTGCATAAGTTGATTTCTAACGGCTCCTGATATGTACAATAAGACCGTCCTCGACAATTCACTCAGGATCGTCACCGAACGATTACCTTCCCGACTGGTTTCCATCGGAATCTGGGTTGCAGTCGGATCGCGGGACGAGAATGATCGAACTAACGGCAGCGCCCATTTTGCCGAGCATATGTTGTTCAAGGGCACTCGACTCCGGAGTGCCTATCAGATATCAAAGGAGTTGGACATGCTGGGCGGCATGTCCAACGCTTTTACCTCCTCTGAGTACACCTGCTACTATATTACTGTTCTTGATGACCGTCTGGAGCAGGCATTTGACCTGCTGTCGGACCTCTTTCTCAATTCAACGATTCCCCAGGATGAGGTTGTCAGAGAGAGACAGGTGATTTTACAGGAAATCGCCATGGTCGAGGATACCCCAGATGATCTGGTCCATGAAATGTTTTCCTCCCTGTTCTGGCGGGGACATGGTTTGGCCAATCCTGTATTGGGCAGGACTGAGGTGGTCTCAGCCATGGATAGTGAAAAGTTGGCGGATTTCGTCTCTACCAACTATCGCCCGGAGCGCATAGTGATTGCGGTGGCCGGTAACATCGATCACTCGGATTTTGTCGATCTTTGCCGGGACCGTTTCGAAGCGATGCCCGCCTCGGATGGCTCTCTTATCTCGCGCTGTTTACCGCCCCGGCCCGACGTTTTCGGCGCAAGAAGGATAGTAGAGCGCCCTCTCGAACAGGTCCATACGGTTTTGGGGACATTCGGTTTGCCCGTTGCTTCTTCCGATCGCTATAACCACCTTATCCTGAATATCATTCTTGGCGGCAACATGAGCTCCCGACTGTTTCAGGAAATCAGGGAAAAGCGGGGCCTCGCATATTCGGTCTATTCCTACCTGTCGTCCAATTCCGACTGCGGCTTCACGGCGATTTATCTGGGCGTCGACCCCGATTCCTGGTCCGAAGCGTTGGAGGTTGTCAACGGGGAATTTGCAAAACTGCGGGGGAATGGTATAAAGAATGCCGAGTTGACCGGCGCTGCTGAATACGCCAAAAACAGCATTTATCTGGCTGCCGAGAATATGGAAGTTCGGATGACCAGTCTGGCGAAAAACGAGTTCTCTTTCGGCCGTTACCTGGCGGTGGAAGAATTGACAAGCGCAATCGCCGACGTAAAACGTGACGGGGTGAATGAACTGGCCCGGATGATCTTTGTCGACGAGAATCTGCCGATATGTGTTGTCGGTCCGGTCCCAATTCGCAAATAACAACCAGGAGTTCGGTTAATGTCCCAAAATATCGGTGAGAATATTCATAACCCGGTTACGATCAAATTCTGCCGGTTGCGTCCGGAACAAGACGGAGATATTGCCTTGCCGGTCTATCATTCGGCTCTCGCGGCCGGGATGGATGTACGGGCAGCGGTTGCCGGGCCGGTTGTGATGGATCGTGGCGCGATCAAAATGCTGCCTACCGGGTTTTCCGTCGCGATTCCGGCTGGTTATGAGATTCAGGTCAGACCGCGAAGCGGCCTGGCGATCAAACATGGCATCACCGTGGTCAACGCACCGGGAACCATTGACGCCGACTACCGCGGCGAGATCATTGTCGGATTGATTAACCTCGGACCGGATTCGTTTACAATCAACCGGCATGACCGGATTGCCCAACTGGTGGTGGCTCCCGTCAGCTCGGCACTAGCGGTCGAGGTTGATCAATTGGACGCGACCGTTCGGCAGGATGGGGGATTCGGTCATACCGGCCTCTGATTCCTTGCAAGACTTAAACTTTAAGCCGGTGGAACTTGGCAAAAGATGAGATTCTGCGTTCTGGGCAGCGGCAGTAAGGGTAATTGCACTTTCATTGAGGTCGGTGAGACTCGAATCCTGATCGATGCGGGATTCTCCGGTGTAGAGGTGGAAAGGCGACTCGCCG
>Ga0209919_1001141_pt1 | contig 13133 bp, 13 predicted proteins | sample SalPon2A_C_D2_MG_FD_185721 | JGI IMG/M metagenome (GOLD analysis project Ga0209919, IMG submission 185721) | Soil microbial communities from South San Francisco under conditions of wetland restoration - Salt Pond MetaG R2A_C_D2_MG (SPAdes)... | ecosystem: Environmental > Terrestrial > Soil >... | reverse complement strand
TGAAGGTCGGCCCGACCCTGCTGCTCTCGGCCGGCACGGAGCTGCTCGAGCAGTTGGCGGAGCGGGGGCTCTCGGTCTTTCTCGACCTCAAGTGGCACGACATCCCTCACCAGGTGGCGGGAGCGGTGCGGGCGGCGGTGGGGCTCGGCGTCCAGCTCGCCACGGTCCACGCCCTGGGGGGCGAGGAGATGCTCGCCGCGGCCCGCGAGGCGGCGGCGGGGAGACTCCATCTCGTGGCGGTCTCCGTGCTCACCTCGCACGATGCGACGAGCTACGCGGCGACGGTCGGACGGGACGTGGTCATCGCGGACGAAGTACAGCGGCTCGCGGCGATCGCCCGGCGGGCGGGTGTCGACGGCATGGTGGCCTCACCGGCCGAGGTCCGCGGGATTCGGAACGCCTGGCCCGACGCACTGCTCGTGGTGCCCGGGATTCGTCCCGCCGCGAGCGCCTCCGACGACCAGCGCCGGACGGCCACGCCCGAGGAGGCCGTCGCCGCCGGCGCCACGCACCTGGTGATCGGCCGGCCGATCACGCGATCCGATGATCCCCTTCGGGTGTACCAGGGCGTATGCGACGCGGTGGGTTGACCGTCATGGTGCTCGGGTTGGGCGCCCTCCTGGTGGGGGTGCCCGGCTGTTTGCGGGCCCAAAGTTCCCTGAACCGGGCGGTCGAGCAGGCCCGCCGGGCCTGGTTGCAGCACGATGTCGACGCGCTCCTCGAGACGAGCGACACGATCCGTTTGCAGCTGCCGGGGGTGGAAGTGGCGGGCGCCCTGCGGCCGGGCCAGGCCGCCCGCCTGCTGGAGCGCTATCTCGCGCCCGCCCAGGAGACCGGCCTGGAGCTCCGGGAGATCCGGCGCGGCGATTCCACCCACGCGTACGCCGAGCTCGACCGGCACCACGCGGTCTCCGGAACCTCCGACACGGAGGAGGACACGCTCTTCTTCGGGTTTGTCCTGACCGGCGGGGAATGGCACCTGGTCGAGCTCCGTGTGACACCGTAACCCTTCACTTGCGGTGCGTTTAGGCCCCGTCTATATTCCGCAGTCTGGCTCGGAATCCAAGGACGGAGTGCACCCTTGAAAGTTCGCTCGAGTGTGAAGCCCATCTGCGAGCACTGCAAAGTCGTACGGCGCCGCGGCGTGACGCTCGTCATCTGCAAGCGGAACCCCAAGCACAAGCAGCGGCAGGGCTGACATGGCACGTATCGCAGGCGTCGATCTCCCGCGTGAGAAGCGGGTCGAGGTGGCGCTCACCTACATCTATGGCGTGGGCGATTCCACGGCGCACCGCATCCTGGACGAGACCGCCGTCAATCCCGACACCCGGGTCCGTGACCTCAGCGACGCGGAGGTCGCGCGGCTCCGGCAGGTGATCGAGCGCGGCGTCAAGGTCGAGGGCGCGTTGCGCACCGAGGTCGCCATGAACATCAAGCGCCTCATGGACATCGGCAGCTACCGCGGCCACCGGCATCGGCGCGGGTTGCCGGTCCGGGGCCAGCGAACCCATACCAACGCGCGGACCAAGAAGGGCCCCCGGCGTGCCATCGCCGGCAAGAAGAAAGTGACCAAGAAGTAGCATGGCTACAGCATCGACGAGCACGAAGCGCAAGAAGGTGGTGGAGGCGGAGGGTGTCGCCCACATCACGGCCACGTTCAACAACACGCTGATCACGATCACGGACTCCAAGGGCAACGCCGTTGCCTGGGGCTCGGCCGGCAAGTCCGGCTTCAAGGGCTCCAAGAAGTCCACGTCGTTCGCGGCCACCGTGGCTGCCGAGAACTGTGCGCGGGAAGCGCTCAATCTCGGCGTCCGGCGCGTGCACGTGCGCGTGCAGGGTCCAGGCTCGGGTCGCGAGTCGGCGGTGCAGGCGCTCGCCTCGGCCGGGTTGCACATCATGTCCATCCGTGACGTCACGCCGATTCCGCACAACGGCTGCCGTCCCCCCAAGAAGCGGCGGGTCTGAGCCATGGCGCGATACGTTGGGCCGGCCTGCAAGCTCTGCCGGCGGGAAGGCACGAAGCTCTTTCTGAAGGGAACCCGCTGCCTCACCGACAAGTGCGCGGTGGACCGGCGGGGCTACGCTCCGGGCCAGCACGGCCAGACGATGGCGCGGCGCCGGAAGGTGTCCGAGTACGCCAAACAGCTCCGTGAAAAGCAGAAGGTCAAGCGCATCTATGGGCTGTCGGAGCGCCAATTCCGGAACACCTTCGACACGGTGCGTTCGGAGCCGGGGGTCACGGGTGAGAATTTGATGGTGGCACTCGAGACGCGGCTGGACAACATCGTCTATCGCATGGGATTCGCGGCGAGCCGCAAGGCCGCCCGCCAGCTCGTCCGCCACCGGCACGTGCAGGTAAACGGCGCCACGGTGGACATTCCCTCATACCGGGTCGGTCAGCACGCCGAGGTGCGTCTCGCGCCGGCGAGCCGGGACCTGGTCATCGTTCGCAGCGCCCTCGAAGCGGCCACCCGTGGTGCGCCGCTGTCGTGGATCGCGGTCGACGCCGAACAGGCTGTCGGCAAAGTCACCGAGCTGCCCACCCGGGACGCGATTCCTGTCGCCGCCCAGGAACAGCTCATCGTGGAGCTTTACTCGAAGTAATATGGCTATCGATCTCACAGGTTTGGTGCGTCCGACCGTCGTCGAAATGACGAAGCGGGAGGACAATCCGTTCGCGGCCGAGTTCCGCCTCCAGCCGCTCGAACGCGGCTACGGCTACACCCTCGGCAATTCGCTCCGGCGCATGCTGCTCTCCTCGTTGCGCGGCGCGGCCGTCTGGGGTTTCCGGTTGGACGGCGTCGTCCACGAGCATCAGACGGTGCCCGGTGTCGTCGAGGACATCCACCAGATCATCCAGCGGCTCAAGCAGTTGACGCTGGTGCTGGCGGAGAACGTCGACGAGGCCGTGCTCCACATCCAGGCCGATTCGGCGGGCCCCGTCTACGCACGGGACATCCAGCCGAACGCGGCGGTGCACATCGTCGATCCCGATCACCTGCTGTTCACGCTGCAGGAAGACCGGGAGATCAACGGTGAGCTCTACGTGGACAAGGGGCGCGGGTACGTCGAGGCGGCGCAGCACCCGGCCGACCGGTCGCTCCCGGTGGATCTCGTCCGCGTGGATTCGATCTACAATCCCGTTCGCCGCGCCAACTTCACGGTGGCGGAGACACGTGTCGGTCAGCGTACGGACTTCGACCGTCTGACGCTCACGGTCGAGACCAACGGCACGATCGCCCCGGAAGACGCCATCGCCTACGCGGCGGCGCTGCTCCAGGAGCACGTCCAGGCGTTCCTCAACTTCGGTACGGTCCCGACCTCGCCCACCCCGAACGGTGACGGCGCGGCCCACGACGACGCTCGGCTTCGCGATCTGCTCGCCAAGCCGATCGACGATTGCGGTCTTTCGGTACGGTCCATCAACTCGCTCAAGAACTCCAACGTCAGCTCCCTGGGTGACCTCGTGCGGTTCCGCGAGGAAGACCTGCTCAAGGTGAAGAACGTCGGGGAGAAGGCGCTGGCGGAGATCGCGGACCTGCTGCGTCGCGAGGAGCTCAACTTCGGTATGGAGTTCGAGGATCGCGGCACCGAGCTGGTGGTCACGAACCCCGGCACGCCGCCGAGCATCGCATCGACGCCCGACGGCGCCGAGCCGGCGGAGGAGTAGCGGCATGCGTCATCGCGTTCGCGGGCGTCAGCTGAGCCGCACCGCAAGCCATAAGCGGGCGATGCTCAACAACATGGCGACGTCGCTCTTCGAGCACGGTCGCGTCGTGACCACCGAGGCCAAGGCCAAGGAGCTCCGGCCGTTCGCCGAGCGGTTGATTACGCTCGCGCGGCGCGGCGACCTGCACGCGCGGCGGCAGGTCGAGCGGCGGATTCGGAATCGCGAGGTGGCGGGAAGGCTCTTCGGAGAGATCGGGCCGCGCTTCGCGAGCCGTCCGGGCGGCTACACCCGAATCGTCAAGCTCGGCCATCGACCGGGCGACGGTGCGGAAGTGGCTCGGATCGAGTTGCTGGCGGAGTGACGGACCGAGTGCAGCCTACGAAACGACATTGGGGACCCGCGGGTCCCCAATTTTTTGATCAGCGGCCGGTGTCAGGCCCGCGCGGCGCCGCGTGGCGCCTTGACCACCCGACCCGACTTGATGCAGCGGGTACAGACCCGGAGGCGGCGTGGCTGGCCGTCGACGAGGGCGCGCACGGGCTGGAGGTTGGGATACCAGCGGCGGTTGGTCTTGTTGTTGGCGTGGCTCACGCTATGACCGAAGCTCGGTCCCTTGCCACACACATCGCAAACTCGTGCCATGATGATCAGTCCGTGCGTACCGGGTCGACGATATCTTTTGAGAACAGACACTAAAGCTACCGCGGAGCCGCCCATCGTTCAAGCGGCTTCCTCAGAGGGGGGTGGGTCGTGCCAACGGCGCTGATCACCGGGGTGACCGGACAGGACGGCTCGTATCTGGCCGAATTTCTCCTGGGGAAGGGATATCGCGTGGTGGGGGTGGTGCGCCGGACCTCCCACGACTCCTACGAGCGCATCGGACATCTGCTCGACCGGGTCGAAATCGTGGCGGCCGATCTCCTCGACCAGCACTCGCTGACGATGGTGCTGCGGGACGTCCAGCCCGACGAGGTCTACAACCTGGCGGCCCAGAGCTTCGTCCCGACCAGCTGGTCCCAACCCGTGCTCACGGGGGAGTTCACCGCTCTGGGCGTCACCCGCCTCCTGGAGGCGCTCAGGCTCGCCCATCCCAGCGCCCGGTTCTACCAGGCGAGCTCCTCGGAGATGTTCGGCAAGGCGCAGCGTACGCCCCAGAACGAGGAGACGCCGTTCTATCCCCGCTCGCCGTACGGCGTGGCCAAGGTCTACGGGCACTGGATCACGGTGAACTACCGCGAGTCGTACGGCATCTACGCCGTGAGCGGCATCCTCTTCAACCACGAATCGCCCCGTCGGGGGCTCGAGTTCGTGACCCGCAAGATCACGGACGGCGTGGCACGCATCAAACTGGGGCTCGCGAAGGAGCTGCGCCTCGGAAACCTCGATGCGCGCCGCGACTGGGGATATGCCGGCGACTACGTGGACGCCATGTGGCGCATGCTGCAGCAGGACGCGCCCGAGGATTACGTGATCGGGACGGGGGAGACGCACGCCGTGCGCGAGTTCGTCGAAGCGGCCTTCGGCCACGTGAAGCTCGATTGGGAGAAGTATGTCGTGGTGGATCCCCGCTTCGTGCGGCCGGCCGAGGTGGACCTCTTGCTGGCCGATCCCGCCAAGGCGCGCACGCGCCTGGGGTGGACGCCCAAGGTGAGCTTCCATGAGCTCGTGACGATGATGGTGGACGCCGATCTCGCGAGGCTCGAGGCCAGGAAGTGAAGATTCTCGTCACGGGGGCGGACGGGTTCGTCGGACGGTGGCTCGTTCCGCGCCTCCTCACCGACGGCCACACCGTCACCGCCGCCGTCCGGCCGGGGGGCACGACTCCTGCGGACTGGACGACGGTGCCGCTGGAGCTCGGAGCGGCGGAGTCGGTACAGCAGGCCGTTGCGGGCGGGTATGAGGCGGTGGTGCACCTGGCGGCGGTCGCGTCGGGCAGGGATGCCCGCCAGGATCCCGGCACCGCCTGGGAGGTCAATGCGGCGGGGACGGCACGGGTGGCGGAGGCGCTGGGCGCGGTTCGGGGGGAGGGCAAGACCGATCCGATCCTCCTCCTCGTCTCGACGGCCGAGGTGTATGGTGCGGGAGCCACGCCCCCCGTCCCCCGGCGCGAGGACCACGAGCCGGCGCCCTGCTCGGCCTACGCCGCCTCGAAGCTGGCGGCGGAGATTGCGGCGGCCGAGGTCGCGCGGCGTACGGGCCTTCGCGTCATCGTGGCGCGGCCCTTCCCGCACACGGGGCGGGGGCAGGACGGACGCTTCGTGATTCCGGCGTTCACCAAGCGCCTGCTCGCGGCGGCGCGGACGGGCGAACGCGAGATCCGGGTCGGCAATCTGGATCCGGTGCGGGATTTCCTGCACGTCTCGGATGTCGTGGATGCCTACGCGCGGCTGATCGTCACCGGACGCCCCGGCGAGGTGTACAACGTCGCGTCCGGATTCGGCGTCAGCATTGGGGAGCTGTTCGAGCGTCTGCGCGGCCTGATCGGCTGTAATGTGTGCGCGAAGGTGGACCCCGAGTTGGTCCGACCGGCCGACATCGCTCATCTGGTGGGTGATGCCACGAAGCTCCGCCACGAGACGGGCTGGGAGCCCCATGTCTCGCTCGATGACACCCTGAACGAGGTCGTAGGTGCCCAAGCGGACTGATCTCAAGAGCATTCTCCTCATCGGCTCCGGCCCGATCGTCATCGGGCAGGCGGCCGAATTCGACTACTCCGGCACGCAGGCGATCAAGGCGCTCCGAGAAGAGGGGTACCGGGTCATCCTGGTGAACTCGAATCCCGCGACGATCATGACCGACCCCGAGATGGCGGACCGGACCTACGTCGAGCCGGTGACGCCTGAGTGGGTGGCTCGGGTGATCGAACGGGAGCGCCCGGACGCCCTGCTCCCGACGATGGGCGGCCAGACCGCGCTCAACGTGGCCATGGCGCTCGCGGAGGACGGCACGCTCGAGAAGTTCGGTGTCGAGCTGATCGGCGCGGACGCGCGGGCGATCCAGATGGCCGAAGACCGGCGCGAATTCGCGAAGGCGATGGACCGGATCGGGCTCGCGGTGGCGGCGGGGAGGCTGGTCGGGTCATGGGAGGAAGCGCTTGCGGCGGTGGAAGACACCGGATATCCGGCGATCATCCGTCCCTCGTACACCCTTGGCGGGACGGGCGGTGGCGTCGCCTACAACCGGAGCGAGTACGAGACGCTGATCGAGCGCGCGCTTTCGCTCTCACCGGTCCACCAGGCGCTGGTCGAGCGGTCGGTGCTTGGCTGGAAGGAATTCGAGCTCGAGCTGATGCGTGACGGTGACGACAACGTCGTGATCGTCTGCTCGATCGAGAATCTGGACCCGATGGGCGTGCACACGGGAGACTCGATCACCGTGGCGCCCGCCATGACACTCACCGATCGCGAGTACCAGACGATGCGCGACGCCGCGATCGCCATCATCCGGGAAATCGGCGTCGCGGCCGGCGGGTGCAACATCCAGTTCGCGGTGGATCCCAAGACGGGCGAACAACTGGTGATCGAGATGAACCCGCGGGTCTCCCGCTCGTCGGCGCTCGCCTCGAAGGCCACCGGCTTCCCGATCGCGCGCATCGGGGCCAAGCTCGCCGTCGGGTATCGGCTGGACGAGCTGCCGAACGACATCACCCGCACCACGCCCGCCTCGTTCGAGCCGGTGCTGGATTATGTGGTGGTGAAGTGTCCCAGGTTCGCCTTCGAGAAGTTCCCCTTGGCCGAGCCCACGCTCACGACCCAGATGAAGTCGGTTGGCGAGTCGATGGCAATCGGCCGGACCTTCAAGGAAGCGCTGCAGAAGGGCCTTCGCGCGCTCGAGATCGACCGGCCGGGGTGGACGGTCGGTGCCACGCCGAGCGACGATCGCCTCGAATCGGATGCGCTCGACGAGCTCCGCGCAGCGCTCCGCCGTCCCACACCCGAGCGGATCTTCCAGGTGAAGCGCGCGTTCCTCTCCGACCTCACGGTAGACGAGGTCGCGGAGCTCACGTACATCGACCCCTGGTTCCTGCAGCAGATGCACGCACTGGTCGAGGCCGAGCGGCGGTACGCCGCGGCCGGCGAGATCGGCGCCGAGGATCTGCGCGGGATGAAGCGGCTGGGGTTCTCCGATCGCCAGCTCGCGGATCTCCGCGATGAGCAGGAGGACGACGTACGGCAGCGTCGCTGGGCGTGGGGCATTCATCCCGCGTTCAAGACGGTGGACACCTGCGCGGGAGAGTTCCCGTCGGCGACGCCGTACCTTTACTCCTCGTACGACGAGGAGAACGAGTCGGAGCCGCTGGGCGAGGACGGCATCGTCATCCTCGGGAGCGGGCCGAATCGCATCGGGCAGGGAGTCGAGTTCGATTATTGCTGCGTGCGCGCGGGGCTCGGGCTCCGGGACCTCGGCTACCGCACGATCATGATCAACTCGAACCCCGAGACCGTCTCCACCGATTTCGACATCTCCGACAAACTCTACTTCGAGCCGCTCACCCTCGAGGACGTGCTGGAGATCGTGAGGCTCGAGCGCCCGCGTGGCGTGATCGTCCAACTTGGCGGGCAGACGCCCTTGAAGCTCGCGAAGGGGCTCGAGGCGGCGGGCGTCGAGATTCTCGGCACGAGCCCCGATGCCATCGACGTGGCGGAGGACCGACGGCGCTTCGAGGATCTCGCGCGACGTCTCGGGGTGACCCAGCCCGCGAACGGTACAGCGACGACCGTGGAAGAGGCGGTCGCGGCGGCTGCGCGGATCGGCTACCCCGTGCTCGTCCGGCCCTCGTACGTCCTGGGCGGGCGTGCCATGGAGATCGTGTACGACGAGCCCTCGCTCCGCTCGTACTTCCAGACGGCCGCCCGCGTCGCACCGGAGCACCCGGTGCTGATCGACTCGTTTCTCGAGGATGCCTTCGAGGCGGACGTTGATGCCATCGCGGACGGCACGCAGTGCATCATCGGCGGTGTGATGCAGCACATCGAAGATGCGGGCATTCACTCGGGCGATTCGGCCTGCGTGCTCCCCCCATATCTGGTTGGCGAGGATGCCGTGGACGCGATGCGGCGTCACACGCGGGCCTTTGCCGAGGCACTCGGCGTCCGCGGCCTCATCAACGTGCAGTACGCCATCAAGGACGGGGTGGTGTACGTGCTCGAGGTGAATCCGCGGGCGTCCCGCACCATCCCGTTCGTGAGCAAGGCGACCGGGGTGCCGCTCGCCAAGCTCGCCGCGGCGATCATGGCGGGGCGGACGCTCGAGGAGGCGGGGGTGCCCGACGAGGTGGCGATCCCCTACGTGGCGGTCAAGGAAGCCGTCTTCCCCTTCTCGAAGCTGCCGAACGTGGACACGCTGCTCGGTCCCGAAATGCGCTCCACGGGCGAGGTCATGGGTATTGCCGACAGCTTCGGCATGGCCTTCGCGAAGGCGCAAATCGGCGCCGACGGCGCGCTGCCGCTCGAGGGCACGCTGCTCGTCACCGTGAACGATCACGATAAACCGACCGTCGCGCCCATCATTCGACGTTTCCACGAGATGGGGTTCAAGATTCTCGCGACGGCGGGCACGGCACGCTATCTGGCGGCGCGAGGCATTCCGGCAGAGCAGATCGCGAAGGTGCACGAGGGCCGCCCGAACCCCATCGACTTCATCATGTCGGGCGCGGTGCAGCTGCTGATCAACACCCCGCTCGGGAAGCTCACCCAGCGCGACGACTACGCCATCCGGCGGGCCGCGCTGCAGCACCGCGTGCCGTACACCACCACGATGTCCGCCACGAGCGCCGCGTGCGACGCCGTGCTCGCGCTGAGGAGTCGGCAAGGGTCGGTGCGCTGTCTGCAGGAGTGGTATGAGATGACCGGTCTCGCGAAAGCCGCGAGCCCGGTACCAGCTGCCGCGAGGGTCCTGTGACGGACTACGTCGTGCATCCGAGCGCGTTTGTGGACGATGGCGCCGCGATCGGCGCCGGGACCAAGATCTGGCACTTCTGCCATGTGATGCCGGGCGCCGTGATCGGCGAGCGATGCAGCCTCGGCCAGAACGTGGTGGTGATGCCCGGCACGCGTATCGGCAACAACGTCAAGATCCAGAACAACGTGTCCATCTACGAGGGCGTCGAGTTGGAAGATGACGTCTTCTGTGGGCCGTCATGTGTCTTCACCAACGTCATGAACCCGCGCAGCCATATTTCGCGCAAACATGAGTACCGCCGGACGCTCGTGAAGCGCGGTGCCTCGATCGGCGCGAACGCGACCATCGTGTGCGGCACCACGCTCGGCGAGTACGCCTTCGTCGGTGCCGGGGCCGTGGTCACGTCCGACGTGCTGGCGTATGCGTTGATGGTGGGCGTTCCGGCTCGACGAGTCGGGTGGATGTGTCAGTGCGGTGAGCGGCTGCGCGTACAGGCCGGGCGGGCCGCGTGCGCGGTGTGCGGCGCCCTGTACGTGGAGAAGGATGGCGTTCTGAGCCCGATTGACCCCATGCCATCGCGCTAGTTAGGGTTCTTCGATTGTTCCCTTCAGCCTCGGAAATAGACCTATGGGCGTTCCGTTGCTCGACCTTCGAGCACAGTACGATACGATAAAGGACGAAGTACTCCCCGCGCTGATGCGGGTCGTGGAGAGCCAACATTTTATCATGGGATCGGAGGTCGCGGAGCTCGAAGAAGCGGTCGCGTCGCTGTCCCAGGCCCGGTTCGGTATCGGATGTGCCAGCGGCACCGACGCATTGCTGCTCCCCCTCAAGGCCCTGCAGCTCGAGCCGGGCGACGAGGTCATCACGACCCCGTTTACCTTCTTTGCCACAGCGGGCGCGATCGCGAACGCGGGCGGCACGCCCGTCTTCGTCGACATCGATCCTGAGACCTTCAACATCGACCCTGTGGCGGTCGAGGCGGCCATCACCCCGCGGACGCGGGCCATCGTCCCCGTCCACCTCTACGGACAGATGGCTCCGCTCGAGCGCCTCCTCCCGATCGCCGAGGCGAACGGCCTCGCGGTGATCGAGGATGCCGCTCAAGCAATCGGTGCTCGCAGACGCACAAACGGGAACTGGGTCATGGCCGGCCAGGTCGGGACCGCTGGCGCATTCTCGTTCTTCCCGAGCAAGAACCTTGGTGCCTGGGGTGACGGAGGAATGATCGTCACGCAGGATGCCGCCCTAGCAGAACGGCTGCGACGGCTGCGGACCCACGGCGGCGCGAAGCAGTACCACCACGACGAGATCGGCACGAACAGCCGACTCGACACCCTGCAGGCTGCGGTGCTGTTGGCCAAACTGCCTCACCTCAGCGCATGGAGCGCGGCACGGCGGGCCCACGCCGCCGCCTATACCGCCGCCTTGGCGCAAGTGCCCGACGTCGTGCCACCGGTGACGGATCCCGCCAACGAGCATGTGTTTCACCAATACACGATTCGGGTCCCGCGGCGGGATGAGTTGGTCGCGCATCTCAAGGCGCAGGGCATCGGATGCGCCGTGTATTATCCCCGTCCGCTGCATCTCCAACCGTGCTTTGCCTCGCTCGGATATCGGGCCGGCCAGTTTGCCGAGACCGAGCGCGCGACGGGCGAAGTGGTGTCGCTGCCGGTGTATCCCGAGCTTCCGGAGGCGGCGCGTGCGGCGGTCGTGACCGCCATTCGAGGGTTCTACCAATGAGCCGTTTGCGAATCGTCGTCGTGGGTGCAGGTGCGTGGGGCAAGAACCACGTGCGCACGGTCGCGGGATTGCCTGAAGCCGAGCTCGCTGCGGTGTGCGATCTCGATGCGACGCGACGCGACGCGCTGTCACGTCAATACCCAGGGTCGCTTATTACCGACGACCTCGATGCGGCGCTCGATGTCGCGGACGCCGTCGTCGTTGCGACATCAGCCGTCTCCCACCACGATGTAGCCCTTGCCGTGCTCGCGCGGGGGCTTCCGACGCTGGTCGAGAAGCCCTTCGCCCTTTCGGTCGCCGATGCCGAGGATATGGCCGCGCGTGCCGAAGCGGGTGACGTTCCGTTGTTGGTCGGCCATCTGCTGCTTTTTCATCCTGTCGTGGAGCACCTCCGGGAGATGGTGGGCGCCGGGGAGTTGGGCACTCCCTATTACCTGTATAGCCAGCGGGTGAATCTCGGTCAGGTGCGTCCCGACGAGAACGCGCTCTGGAGCTTTGGGCCGCACGACATTTCCGTGGCGCTCTATCTGCTTGGCGAATCGCCGGTGCGCGTGACCGCGCACGGACACAGTTACCTGCAGCCCGGGATCGAGGACGTCGTGTTCCTCACCATGGAGTTCGCTTCCGGCGTGATGGCGCACGTGCAGATGTCGTGGCTCGATCCGCACAAGGAGCGGCGTCTCACGGTGGTCGGATCGCGGCGCATGGCGGTGTTCGACGACATGCAGCCTCGGGAGAAGCTCAAGATCTTCGACAAGGGGATCAGCAGGCCCCCCGAGTATCGGTCCTACGGTGAGAGTCTCTCGGTGCGGGAAGGGGACATTTCCATTCCGCTCGTGCCGAACGTCGAACCGCTTGGTGCCGAACTGCGCCACTTCATCGCAGTGGCGCGAGGTGAAGAAACGCCGCGGTCGGATGCGAGACACGGGGTCGAGGTCGTGCGAGTGTTGGAGGCAGCGGCTTCATCCCTCAAACAGGGCGGCGCCGGTGTGGATCTGGCGGCCGCGGAGGAGGGCGCTCGATGAGCGTCGAACAGGATCTCATCGCCAAGGCCGCCGATCGCTCGGCGGTCTTCGGCGTGGTGGGTTTGGGATACGTGGGGCTCCCGCTCGCGGTGGAGCTCGCGAGCGCGGGCTATCGTGTGCTCGGCTACGACGTGCAGTCCCGCGTCGTGGACGGCATCAACAAGGGCATCTCGCACGTCCAGGATGTTCCGTCGGAGCGTCTCGCGCCGCTGGTGAAGGAGGGAAAGATCTCGGCCACGTCGGATGCGGGCCGCCTCGCCGAAGCCGACGCGATCTCGATCTGCGTGCCGACGCCGCTTTCCAAGACCAAGGACCCGGACGTGTCGTACGTGCTCGCGGCCGCGGACGCGATTGCCGATCATGTGCGGTCCGGGCAGGTGGTGATCTTGGAGAGCACGACGTATCCGGGGACGACCCGTGAGCTCCTTCAGCCGCGCCTGGAGGCCAAGGGGCTCGAGGTCGGCAAGGACATCTTCCTCGCGTTCAGCCCCGAACGGGTCGATCCGGGCAACCCGATCTGGCAGACGCGGAATACGCCAAAGGTCGTCGGCGGCGTCACGGACGCCTGCAACCGGGTCGTGACCGCGCTCTATGCGCCGGCGTTCGACCGGTTGGTGCCGGTTTCCTCGCCCGAGGCGTCCGAGCTGGTGAAGCTGCTGGAGAATACCTTCCGGAGCGTCAACATCGGTCTCGTGAACGAGATGGCCATCGTCTGCGACAAGCTCGGTGTGGACGTGTGGGAAGTGATCGACGCCGCGGCCACCAAGCCCTTTGGGTTCATGAAGTTCACG
>Ga0209919_1001140_pt1 | contig 13135 bp, 8 predicted proteins | sample SalPon2A_C_D2_MG_FD_185721 | JGI IMG/M metagenome (GOLD analysis project Ga0209919, IMG submission 185721) | Soil microbial communities from South San Francisco under conditions of wetland restoration - Salt Pond MetaG R2A_C_D2_MG (SPAdes)... | ecosystem: Environmental > Terrestrial > Soil >... | reverse complement strand
GGTGCTCGTTGGAAAAGGATCTGACTGGGGGATAATTTAGCGTATTATCTATCTGATCACACCCAATCGACACACTAGATTTTTACAGTAATACAACAAAAAGACAATTATTATTGCATTAATAGAGGACAATCCTCCAGTAATGAACCTTATTCATTCATAATTAATAAAGATCGTAGTTACCATTATTTTTTCGTCAGATTAGCTTAAAAAAATCATTACATTTAAAGTATAGAAATGTGGGTTAGGGGAACCGCAACAATTTTCCTTCTAGACGACCGTTATAATCTTTGCCCCCCATAGATATAAGCTACTTAAATTATACAGGAAATAATTTTGTTAAATAGTGTCAAATATATCGCGTTAATTATTTTAATTTTTCTGCTGGTTTTTAATAATGAACTAACCAGTAAAATAGTAGACAAGGGCAAACATATAAAAAATAATAAATACTTTGTCAGCATTATTTCCTCCCCCGTTAAACATCACATCTCTCAAATACAAATGCTTTCATCAAACCGTGGATTCGCCACCGGATTATATTTCCTTGGATTCAACGGTAAGGAATGGGAGATTTCAAAAGACAGTGAGACTCAAAGAAACATTAATTGTTTTGTTGCAAAGAGTAAACGGAATATTCTCTTCGCCAAAATAATTAATCCACAGAGCGCAAGTGAACTTTATCGTTATAACGGAAGAGAAAATATCAAGCTTCAGCATCCCTTTGGAAATATAATTACAACTATGTTTGAAACTCCAGGAGGAAAACTCTGGATTGGTGGCGATAGAGAGCTTGCCTATTATAATTTCAAATGGCATAGTTTACCTTTCCCACCAAATCTTGGCACGATTGATCAGATATTTGCAAATGATAATAATGAGGCCTGGGTTAAAACTCTAGATGGAGAATTATTTTTTTATAGTAGCAACAAATGGACACAATATTTAAGCGGCGTAAACATTAAAAGTATTGATTTTAAAAGTATCTACAATGGAATCATCCTGGCTGGTAATAAGCTTATTAAGTTTTCAAATTTCTCATCCTCCTTAATCGCAAGTGATCCCATTCTTGATAGAGCTTTACATATTTATTCAACCACTGAAAATTCCGTCTGGCTTATTGGTGATGATGGACTAATACTACACTATAGAGACAATGCACTAGAAGTAATACCATCGGGGGTTAACGTAAAATTAAATTCACTATCCTTTGTCTCAGATAATGAAATTTGGGTTGGAGGCGATCATGGAACTATTCTAAAAATTTCAGATAAAAAGATTCAATTTAAGGCAAAAAAAGAATTGAGTTTTATAAGCGTTTTGCCTATAACCTACGCCAGAAATCTTGACGATCAATACGGTATTGCAATTGAAGATTTAAATAATGATGGCTTCAAAGATATATACATAGTTTGCATCTTTAATCCCAATAGCCTGTATATGAATAATCTCACAGATTCATCTGATGCCCTGAAAGAATCGCTACCCTCATTCAGTGAAGAGGCAGTTATCAGAGAAGTATCGGGCGTAGTGCCGATAGAAAGAAGTGACAGCTATACAAAACTACAACTAGGTGCGGGTGTAGCTGATATTGATAATGACGGTGATCAGGATATTTATATTTGCAGCCTGATAGATAAAAATAAACTGCTGTTAAATGATGGCAATGGTTATTTCAGAGACGTATCAAAACAATCAGACAGAGGATCCGGTAACGTAAAAGACAGAACAAATGCCGTAGCATTCTCCGATATTGACAACGACGGCGACCTGGACATGTTTATCACTAATGAATATTCAACAAACAGACTATACGAAAATAATGGGAATGGGTTTTTCCACGAAATAACCCAAGAAGCTGGCCTTAGCAGCACAGGAGGCTCGATGGGAACATCTTTTGCTGATGTAAATAATGATGGTTTACAAGACCTTTGTGTTGCTAACTGGGCAAAGGGAAATAATTTTTATAAAAATGTAACAAAAGATGGTGAAATAAAGTTTATTGAAGTAACAAAAACTGCTGGCACAGGGGGAGATCCTTTTACTAAAAGTAATGCAGTTGTTTTTTCAGATTTTAATAACGATGGCTTGATTGATCTTTTTATTACAAACCGGGGAGCAAAAAGCAGACTGTATAAAAATCTTGGTAATTTTAGATTTGCTGATGTAACAGAGAGTAAGTTAGGATTGAAAAGACTACAATCTTACGGTGCCGAATTTGGAGATTTTGATAATGATGGATTTCTTGAATTATACATCGCTAATGTCGGTAAAAACATAATGCTGAAAAATTCACCCAATGGAATTTTTAAAGATATTACATTTAACAGTGGTACCGAACTAAGTACGTATTCAACCGGAACTGCAATAGGTGATCTTGATAATGACGGGGATCTGGACCTTTATTGTGGAAGTTTTACCGGTGGTTCAAGTAGTTTATTTATTAACAAAACCGATGATAAAAATTTCATTACAATCCAGCTTGAAGGGACTAAGACAAACAGAGATGCTATTGGCGCTGAAGCCTGGTTCTATAAAGCGGGACACATAAAGCAAAAAGAGTATTTGCTAGGTTATCGCCAGGTTTTGAGCGGAACTGGCTATTGCTCTCACAACTCAAAAGAAATACACTTTGGTACCGGTAAAAGTGATTCTGTTGATATTGTAATTACCTTCCCTGCAAAAAGCAAAGAGAAAATACTTTTAGGTATGTCATCCGGCTCAAGGCTTTTTATTTCGGAAGAAACAGACTTTGCGAGGTCTTTTACATTTTTTAAAAAATCATTGAACAGGTTTCTTTTTGATACCGAAATTCGAAGTGAAATGATGAAATATTTGCTTGCATTTATTTTCCTGTCTTTCTCCATTGTCAGGGGCAAAGGAAAATACAAGTGGGATTTTCGATACATATTCTTATCACACAGTATAGGACTTATACTCTTTTCTATCCTGATATTATTTTTTATTCACAGGGAATTTTTTCTTTCAGTAATACTTCCTTTGTCATTTATTGTTATTTACCTGGTTGTTGTACACTTGATTTTTGAAAGGGTAATTCTTGAAAAAAGGATTAAAGAAGATAGAGAAAATACAAGAAATAAAATCGCCAGAGATTTACACGATGATCTTGCTTCGACTATTAGCGGGAGCAAATTATATCTTGAGGTGTTAAATAAATCCGTTAGTACAGAAACAAACTCAAAAAAAATTCTTTCTCAGATCAGTAGTCAATTATCCGACGCATATGAAAATATATCTGATATAGTTTGGGCAATATCTCCTTCACACGATTCATTAAAAGATCTTATAGCCAGGATCCGGTTTCATATCAGGGAAAATTGCAATGCCAATAAAATATCATACAGAAATATTTCCAATATTGAAGGCAAAGACATTGAAATTTCTGATGAAATTAGAAGAAACATTTACTATATATTTAAAGAGGCCTGTCATAACGCACTACTTCATTCAAATGCAACTGAAATAACTCTGAATACGTCATTCTCTAGTAAAGTGTTGAAAATAGGATTTGAAGATAATGGCACGGGTATAGATGATAAAACATTACAAATGCTTAAAAGTGAGACAATTATTCCGGGTTCACTCCATGGTAATGGACTAAGGAATATTACTAAAAGAGCCGAAGAAATCAATGCTATGATGGAAATTTCATCACACCCGGAAATAGGAACCGCAATTTCTTTGACGATAAAAATGACTTAAACGGGCTATTGCCTATCGCTTTATTCATGATATTTTGTATATAAGTAAAAAGTGCATGACTATGGCAATAAAAGTTGCAGTAATTGAAGATCACAAGGCTTTCCGGGAAAGTATCGTTTACTTGCTCAAAAATTCCAATGGGTTATTGTATAACGGAGATTTTGAAAGAGTTGAAGATTCTCTCGAAATGGGCAAAGAACCTGACGTAGTATTACTTGACATTGAGCTGCCGGGAATTAACGGTATTAAAGGCATTCCTCAAATCAAGGATAAATATCCTGGCGCGAGCATTATTATTTTAACAGTTTTTGAAGACAATAAAAATGTCTTTGAAGCTATTTTAAACGGGGCTGATGGATATCTTCTAAAAAAAAGCTCGCCTGAATTAATAGTCAAAGCGATTCAAGAAGTTACTGAAGGTGGCGCGCCGATGACACCAACTATTGCAAAACAAGCTCTTGGATTATTTAAAAGCCATGTGCCTACAAAAAATATAAATAATACTTTAAGCGAAAGAGAATCGGAAGTATTGAATTTAATAGTTCAGGGATTCGGTAACGATGAAGTTGCTAAAAAACTGTTTATTAGTCCACTTACAGTAAAAAATCACATAAGACACATCTACGAAAAACTCCACGTTCATTCCAGAGCACAGGTAGTTTCAAAAGCCATAAAAGAAGGCCTGGCAGAATAACAAAGAGTTCAAACTTACCATTTACTGTACCTAAATAGGCCATTCGGGCTATTGAATGTCGGGAATTTTAGACCTAAAATTAAAATGAATTTACAAGAAGCGTTAGACAGTTTTGATCAGGGGGGATAGAACAGAGCCGGAAGAGATTCCGGCTTTTTATGTTAAGATTAGGTTAAACGTATATGATTTGAATAAATCCAGGCTTTATCGTTATAAAATATCTCTACACGATAAGCACCTTTTTTTTCAACTACAAAACTGGCTTCATTATTTTCAACAGAATCGATTTTCTTTCCATTCATAATTAATCTTATCTCAGCTTTTTCTACAGGAAGAATTATTTTTAATTTTATTTTCCCTTTTGCTTTTATTGAATCACCCATACCATAATATTTACCATCAGCCTCTCCTAAAAATCTAAACCCTTTTGAATCACAGTGATAATCATTTGCAACAAAACTGTTTCCATAAGCAAGTGCCGAATAGATCATCTCTTTTGCTTTTTGAATTTTATCCGGACTGTCACCAATTTTTATTTCTTCCTTTGTTAAGATGTGTGTTCGTATTGATTTAAACAAAACCTTGTAAGGAAATATTTCAACTTCAAGGAAACCAAGTAAATTATATTTATGTGCATGGGCATCAACGCCACCAATTGCTACCAATTTCCTTTTTTTATTAATTTCATCCCATTTTTTCAAGGTTTCTTCCGGAGGAGCAATAATTGATCTGAGAGGATGCATAAAGGCCTGGTATTTATTTTCTTCAGTGAGGTTTTCCATCCACTCAGACATATGATTCCAAATCTCAATTCCGTTAAATTCTTCAATATCCCATTCCTGCCAGGGATAGGGTGGGTGTTCTTTCATATGAGTCCGTTTCTCGTGTGGATGAGCTAAAAAACCAATACCTCCCTGCTCCTTAACCAATTTAACATACTCTTTTGCAGAAAGCCTGGTTGACAAGGCATCTTCAATTCCAAATGCCAGGTAATGATTTTTATTTTCTTTATCATTTATCTCGCAGCCTACAAGCAATAGAGTATTGCCATACCATTTTTCGTATCCTTCTTTCAGTGCGCGTAAGGTATTATGATCGGTCAATGCAATAAAATCCAGCCCGACTTCATCTGCAAACTTTGCAATGTCCGGAACTTCCCCGGAACCATCGGAGAATGTCGAGTGCATATGTAAGGCACCTACGTATTCATACATAAAAAATTATTAGGGAAATTAAATAATAAGTCCGAAGGAAAAATAAAGTATTGCGCGGCCTTTTGCCAGAAATATAATTTAAAATCTGGTTGTCAAATCAATAAAGAATCTGCTGAAAGTATTAGATTTTTCAAAAACACCTTCATAGTTAATAGTAAAATTCAGGTTTCTTAAAATCAAGAAAGAAAGATCGGCTGAGAATATATCCTGAATTGTCTTACTACCAAAAGAAGTATAACTGTACTGTAATTTCCTGTAACCAATAGACATATCTATATTATCAGTCACATACTTATTTAATTTAAAACCGAAGTCACTGCCATCAACATAACTGCTCATAATTTTTGTATATGAAAGCGAAGGTGAAATATCAAGCATCGGGATTCCTAAATAACTTATATACCCGCCATAGTTGCGGCTTGGTTTTAAATCACCTTGCCTGTACCTGTAACCTGCATTTAGGCCCAGAAACATCCTGTTAAACGGTCTGAAGTTAGCATTAAGCCGGAACCCTTGCCGCGTTTCATTCTGAAACAGCGTGTCAATCAAAAATTTATATGTCTCATAATAAATAACATTCTTGCGTGTATCATATGTTGCTGATAAAGAAAATGCATTGCTTGGAGCAAACCTTATAGATAAGTAAAGACTTGTAAGATCAAAAGTGTTTTTTATTGCACCTTTTTCTTTTTTAAAGAGATCAACTTCAGAGGATAAAAACAGTCTTATCATCGGAATAATCGAATTAGTATGCTGGAAATAAAGATATCTTCTGTCAGTACTCATATTGTTCATCTGCTGGAAAACTGCGACAGTATTATCCATGTACCCGTCTCCCATCTTACTTTTTATGCCGGTATAACCTCCAAACTCAAACAGTTTAATATTGTAGCTGTAATCATTAAAATTTGGCCTTGAACCAATCATAAATCCCATATAAATATTTCCGAATTTTCTGTCGGCCTGCAGTCCGTCAACAGCACCAATATTACTTACTCTTGGATTAATGTGTCTGCCCATCCAAAATGTTGTTTTATCATCTAATCTATACGAAAGAGTAAAATCATAAATTTTAAGGTTATTATTCAAATTAGTCTTTATGTCAGACCAGCTGTTCGCATTGTATGCAAATACAATATAATTTGAGAATGAGAATTTTTCGCTCAAATCATTATTGTAGTTAAAGGAATATCTCCATCTTTGCAAGTCTGTAGAACCCACAATATTTGAAACACTTGAAATTGACTGAACCGATAGTCTCCCATTATATGAAGATGGGTAATACCGGCTTGTTTTACTTGTTATTTGTTCAGCACTCGCTGTTTTTGTTACTAAATTTGTATCTGCTCTTATACCTGTAGTTGTATCTTTTACCACTGCGACGTTTTCCGGTTTGCTTTTTTCTTTCATTTCATAAAAAGCGAAGATTATATTTTTATCATTCAGTGAAATAGTTGATATTTTTTCACCGGCGCATGACTTGCTTGAAATAAATTTTATTTTTACAACGGGAATCAACTTGTTTTTCTCTTTTACATACAAAGTATCCCCAGCCGTTAGTCCATCCGTATTTTCAAAACTAACGTACACATTTTGTGATGATTGGTAGGTTATTTTTCCCATTTTTGAATTTATAGTTACAGTATTCTGAGCATAGGAAGTTGTTGACTGAACCATGCATAAAACAGCCAGTAATAAAATTACTTTTAGGATTTTCTGTTTCATATCAAATTTTCTTTTCATTATCATTATCTTTCTCTTCCTGTTGGATGACACGAGTAACAATCTTCATCCTGATGATGATCGCTTTTATGACACACTGCATTACAGGTATGTGACATATAATTATTTTGATTTGTGTGACAATCAGTGCAGGCATTCCATTTCCCATTATGTTTACCAGAATAAATCGGGAAGTACTGATTATCATGATCATAAGTTGCTGGCACCCAGGCATTTGAATTATGACATTGTGTGCAAGTAGTTGGAAAATTCGCCGCTGCATGATTAGGATTAGTAGTACCATCATAATTTGATTTGTGACAGCTGTAACAATCCGTTGAAGTACCCTGGTAACCATTACTGTGGCATGACGCGCAGGATACAGTTTTATGAGCACCGGTCAATGGAAATGCTGTCGTATTATGATCAAATGACGCAGATGACCAGGATGTTGTTGAATGGCACTGTTGACATGTTGTCGGAAAACCCTGTGCTACGTGATTTGGATCTGTCGTACTTTCATAGTTCGATTTATGACAGCTATAGCAATCAGTCGAGGTACCCTGGTAGCCGTTTTTATGACATGACGCACAGGATACAGTTTTATGCGCGCCGGTCAATGGAAATGCTGTTGTATTATGATCAAATGACGCAGATGACCAAGATGTTGTTGAATGGCACTGTTGACATGTTGTCGGAAAACCCTGTGCTACGTGATTTGGATCTGTTGTACTTTCATAGTTCGATTTATGGCAGCTATAGCAATCAGTCGAGGTACCCTGATAGCCGTTTGTATGGCATGACGCACAGGATATAGTTTTATGCGCACCGGTCAATGGAAATGCTGTTGAATTATGATCAAAATCAGCAGACGACCAGGATTTTGTTGAGTGACACTGCAAGCAGTTAGTAGGAAAGCCCTGTGCTACATGATTCGGATTTGTTGTACTTTCATAATTTGCCTTATGACAAGAGTAACAGTTAGTAGCGATCCCCTGGTACCCTGTTGTGTGACAAGAGTTGCAGGACACAGTTTTATGCGCGCCGGTCAATGGAAATGCTGTTGAATTATGGTCGAATTGAGCTGGGCTCCAACTATTAATATTGTGACACTCGATACAGTTTGTTCCAAAATTTCCCTGAACGTGATTTGGATTTGTTGTTGCCTTAAAGGTTGCCATATGACATGTAGAGCAGTCTGTTGATAGTCCCTGAAAAGTGCCCTGTTTATGGCAGGAGAAACAGTCCTGTATTTTGTGCCCTCCCGTCAAAGGGAAAAAGTCGTGCGCAAATTTGGTTGAGGTCCATAATCGCTGATTTATCTGATGGCAATCCTGGCAATCCGTTGAAAAACCAGTGGCAAGGTGATCCGGGTTTTTTGCTGCCACATAGTCTTTCCTATGACAGGAAACACATTCAACTCCCATTACCTGAAAATCCAGGCTTGCAAATTTTGTATGACAACTGGCACAATCCTGTAAGGAATGTGCACCAAGCAATGGGAAACGGCTTCTTTGGTGAATTTCATTAATGTTAGTTACTAGCCATGTTTTAGGAGTATGACAATTTTCACAATCTAGGGAAACAGAATTTGCATGAATGTCGTGGTGACAACTAATACAGTTTGACTTAGCCTCAGAAAATACAAGAGACTTATGGCACAGGTTGCAATCAACATTAGCATGCTGTCCTGCTAAATTGAACCCGGTTATATTATGATCAAATTTTCTGTTTTTCGGAATTTCCTTCCAGCTTGTTGATGCGTGACAATTTGAACAATCAATTTTCAAATCTTTACCGTGGGGAGATTTCCCATCAGAAACCTGTCCTAATGTTTCCCCAACAAAGAGTAAAAATGCAATTAATATGAATGACATGTTGCGCATTTAAAATCTTCCAATTTATATTTGATAAATTTATTTGTATTTACAACCACTTCTTTATGACATTTGTCACAACTTAGCTTAGAATGTGCCCCTTTGAGGCTAAATTTTGTTTTTTCATGATCAAATTTTGCAGGCTTCCAATTGCTGAAGTCATGGCATTGTGTACAATCCGTTTTTTGATCTACCTTAAACTGTCCGAAATGAATATCTTTATGACAAGTCTCGCATTGCGGTTTAAGCGTCCTAAATTTGTATTCAATTTTACCGGTAATATCTTTGGTCATGTGACATTTTCTACAATCAGTTTCTGCGTGCTTACCTAAAAGAACAAACTCCGTTTGTTTGTGGTCAAATTTTATTTTTTCCCAAGAATTCGTTGAATGACAATTTTCGCAATCATTTTTACCAAGAAATTTTTCAGCGATTTCATTTCCGTGCACATTTTTATGACAATCAATACATTTTATTCCTAATCCTTTGAAAGTCCACTTATCTTTTTCCAAGTGACAATTTTTACAAGAAACAGCAAGATGACTCCCGGTGAGTTTGAATTTTAGTTCTTTATGCAAATCAATTGTAAACAACGACGGTGAGAAACCCAGAACATTATGACAATCTTTACAGTCTCTTATAGAATTTTCTTTCGTGACGAATTGACCTTTATGATAGTCTTTATGGCAATCAGTACATAATTTGTATTTTGGTTTTGATGCTAGGTTCACTCCATGGCAATCGGCGCATTTTACCCTCCGATGTTTACCTAGTAATGCAAAATTTGTTTTGCTGTGATCGAAAGAAACTGTATTTATATTTTTAAAACCTGAAGTCGAGTGACAACTCTCACAGTTTTTCCCAAATTTACCTTTGTGTACATCTGAGTGGCAGGATGAACAATTATTAAAACGTAGCCCTGTAAATTTTTGAAACTCCTTCCCTTTCCTAGTTCCTTTTATATGACATTTTATGCAATCGACTTTTACATGACGTCCGGTCAATCTGAATTTAGCTTTATTATGGTTGAACAATGGAGCAGGCTTAAATGCTTCGGTGTTATGACAATCATCGCAATTGTCCCCTAATGTCTTTTGATGTACATCATCATGGCAATTCGCACAACTCGTCTGCAATCCAAGAAACGTATTTTTTCTTTTTTTCAAATCGATATTAGTAATGAATTTTGTCTGATGACATTTTTTACAATCAGTTTGCAAGTGTTTCCCGGTCAGGGTAAACCCCGTACTGGCATGGTTAAATTTATTTTCATCAAAATGTACTATCTGAAAATCCCTCCCGTGATGTTCACTATGACATTTACTGCACAATTTATTCTTTACATCAGTACTCGAATGATAACCCGCATTTTTTTCTATTAAATTTTTAATTTCCTTATGACAATCAAGACACTTGTCGTTTGTAATCTTTTCGCCCAATTCATGGCAGGTAGTACAATTACTTATTCCTTCCAACTTAGAATGGACATTAGTAAGATCACCGGGAGAGAGTTGTGCAAAAACAGGTGCGTTTAATAAAAGCAATACAAAAACTGTTATATACCAACAAATTTTATAGCTTTTATTAGAAAGAAATATGCATCTCCCTTTAACCAGCCCCATAAGACAGTTTATACCTAAGAATTTTGAGATAATTTTCTAGAAATTGTTTGTTTTTACCCTATAGGGTTTATTTGTCCTGAAATGTTGATATTTCGCACAAAAGCTTCCCCTAGATTGCGCAATAATTAAGCCAGAATAAATTAAGCCTATATTTGATAGTTCATAACAATAAGTTTGTAAATTGGTAGGTTAGTAAGTAATATTTACCTAAAATGACCCGAAAATAATTCGCTTGGTTTGCAAAACTTTCACTTTTAATGCCTCAAAACAGCTTCACCAAATTTTTCAGTTATATTAATTCCCATTCTTTTCAAGAAGCCAGTAGGTAGTTCACCACCGGCAAAAATATAAACAAGATCATTTTCAATTTCAAAATTATTTTTACTGACATTTTCCGTTAAAAGTATTGACTTATCTTTAATTTCAATGACGTTACTGTTATACAGTGCTTTAATTTTATTTGTTTTAATTGCAATATTTATTTTTTCGAGATTTTTAGGCTTTAGTCTTGAAAAAGATTCTCCCCGGTATGAAATAGTTACGTAATTATTTTCCTCAGCAAGAAGCAAAGCCGATTCAATAGCTGAATCACCGCCACCCACAACAAGTACTTTCTGGTTTCGGATTAGTTCTGGTTCAATAAGCCTGTAGGTAACTTTTTCTTTATCTTCGCCAAGAACATTAAGTTTTCTTGGTGTACCTCTTCTTCCAATTGCCAGAATTACACCCATTGTTGTGTAAACAGATTTCGAAGTTGTCACAACTAAGTGATCTGCTTGTTTTTCAATTTTTTCGACTTTTTCAAATTCATTAATTATAATATTATTTTTCGTAAGAACTTCATTCCACAATTGAAGAAGTTCCTGTTTACTTGTCTCAGATAATTTTACTCTTCCGTGCAATGGCAGGTACATTGGGGCAGTCATAACAATTTTGGCTCTCGGGAAATTATATACAGTTCCGCCAAGGCTGTTCTGTTCAAGTGTAAGATGACGTAGCCCATTTTTTTCTGCGTTCAGTGTCGCTGCGATGCCGGCAGGTCCAGCACCAACAACTATCAAATCATATTGGGCCTTTGCAGATTTATTTTTTCTTTTCTGAAAATTCTCCACGGCCTGCTTACCCTGTTCAACTGCATTTTTTATCAGTCCCATTCCGCCAAGCTCACCTGCTATATAAATTCCAGGGATATTCGATTCAAAATTCTGGCTGACATGTGGAAGTTCTACTCCCCTTTTTTCAGTACCAATGCACAAAGTAATTGCCTGAACCGGGCAAGCGTGAAAACAGGCCCCGTGCCCAACACACCTTGAAGCATTAATTGTGTGCGCCTGTCCGTTAGCAATTCCAAGAATATCTTTTTCAGGGCATGCTGCAATACAGGCCCCGCTTCCAATACAGGTTTCAGCATTAACAACAGGATGTAAAGAAACAGGCTCGTGAATTCCAAATTCTTTTGCTTTTTCAATTTTATCTGAGGTGACGCGGGATTTTTTTTGAGCTATTCGAACATAAATAAACATAATTATCCCGATCAACAGGAAAACAAAAGAGTAAACAACAATATTTTCGAAAATTACTTCCATGGGCTATTTTATCTTATCCAAAGCATTTTGCGCAAGTTTTGCTGCATCAGTGCCGGGATATTTATTTACAACATTCCTCCAAATTTTTTCAGCAGCCAGTTTATTTCCTTTTCCTGCAGTAATTGCACCCTTATTATATTGCGCTTGTGAGTTTGATTTGTCATATGCCAGGATGAGATCCATTTCTTTTTCAGCACTAATAAGGTCATGTTTGTTGTAATAGATAGATGCCAGAGCAAAATGTGAGTCGTTATCTCTCGGATGAATTTTCAAAAGCTTTTTATATAATGGAATTGCACTTTCAGTTTGATGCGCAGATAAAAGAAAATCAGCATATGCTTTTATTTTTGCAGTATCCAGGGGATTTTTTTCATAATCTTCTTTCAATATCTCTAATTTCTTAAGTATACTAGCAGAAACATTACCTTTATTCGGAGTCAATTGTCCCGGAGGTGTCATTCCTTTATGAATATCATCCTGTGGCATCTCCTGATCTAGAATATTATTCGATACAACTGAATTTCTATTATTACCGGTTGAAATAATTAAATACACTATGACAATAATTATAAGACCGACATAAAAATATATTGGCTTAAATTTCATATTTTTTTCTAAAAAATCCATTTATATCCCAGAGTTATTGTAACTGCAACGTGAATAAGCATGATAACAAACATTGTTATAGCAAAAGGAA
>Ga0209919_1001138_pt1 | contig 13143 bp, 12 predicted proteins | sample SalPon2A_C_D2_MG_FD_185721 | JGI IMG/M metagenome (GOLD analysis project Ga0209919, IMG submission 185721) | Soil microbial communities from South San Francisco under conditions of wetland restoration - Salt Pond MetaG R2A_C_D2_MG (SPAdes)... | ecosystem: Environmental > Terrestrial > Soil >... | reverse complement strand
GTCGAGGTCCGTCAGCGTCGCCGCGGAGATCGCGAAGTCTGGGCGAGGATTGATCATGCCGGGCGTCCCGACTCGAGCTCTGCCCGCCACCCGCGCTTTGCTCGTCGGCATGGCGGGTGTGGCAGCCTGCGGCCCAATGCCGGGCCGACCTTCAGGATACGCACCGTCGCGCGAACCCGTCAACCGGAAGTCGAGGGGGCACCGCCGGAGGTTTTGTCGCCGTTCAGGCGGGACTGGATGCGCTGCTCCCAGACCGTGCCGCGGGCATAGGGCAGCATGCGCGCCAGCACCTCCTTGGCGCTGGGGGCGGAAAGGGCGTCGATTTCGAAGCGACCCGTGGTTCCGCCGGCATCTCTCACGGGGCGGTACTTGTACGCGCCCACGAAATACAGGCCCGGCTTGGAGATGGTCACGCGCACGGCGGGGCTGGTGCGGGGCAAAGTATAGGCGAGGTGCTTGCCGTCGGGGCGGTCGCCCCCGAACTCTCCCATCAGGAACACCCCGGGCGGGAACTTCTCCATGTAGAACACTCCATTGTCCACGCGCATCTGGTAGAAGGGCGTCTGCGTGACTGGGGAGACCTGCCGGAACTCGATCCAGCCCAGCGGCGTGGGGGCGTCGCTCATGTCCAGATAGCCGAACACGAGCGACTGCTGGTCGTTCGCGGGCGGATCGAGCCGGAGATCTGCCAGGTTGGGCGGTGGCTGGGGCTGCGCCAGCGAGCACGCGGTGAGCAACCCCGCCAGCAGCAGGGCGGCCAGCAGCGAGCGGGCGACGGTGGCCCGGCGGGCAGCCGGGTGCGGCAGGGTCATAGTGATCGGGGCTCCGATGCGTGGGCGGTGGAAGAGCATCCTGGCGTGGAGATAGCAGCAGCCGCGGGGCGGTTCAAACGTTCGTGAGCACCTCGATGCCCGGCAGCTTGCGGCCCTCCAGGAACTCCAGGGAGGCTCCACCGCCCGTGGAGATGTGGCTGATCCTGTCCGCTACGCCTGCTTGGTTCACCGCCGCGACGGAATCGCCTCCGCCCACGATGGTGATGGCCGCGGTTTCCGCCATGGCGCGGGCCACGACAAAGGTGCCCTCCGCGAAGGCGGGCAGTTCGAACATGCCCATGGGGCCGTTCCACACCACCAGCTTGGCGCGCTTGATGGCCTGTGCGTAGGCCGTGGCGGTGGCCGGGCCGATGTCCAGCCCGATGCGGTCCGCGGGTATCTCGATACCGCACTCCTCCGCCTGGGTCTGGGGCGATATCTCCGCCCCGACGCGATGGTCGATGGGCAGCAGCAGCGCCTTGCCCTGCTTGGGCGCCTCGGCCAGCAGCGTGCGCGCCAGTTCCAGGTGCGGCTCGTCCAGCAGGCTCTTGCCGATGGAGCGGCCCTGGGCCTTGAGGAACGTATAGGCCATGGCCCCACCGATGAGCACGCTGTCCGCCCGCTTGAGCAGGGCCTGGATCACGCCGATCTTGTCGCCCACCTTGGCTCCGCCCAGCACGGCCACGAACGGCCGCTTGGGCTTGACCAGGGTCTGGCCCAGGTACTCCAGCTCCTTGGCGATCAGGAAGCCCGCTGCGGCCTGCGGGAAGCGCCGCGCGACGCCCTCGGTGGAGGCGTGGGCGCGGTGTACCGTGCCGAAGGCGTCCGAGACATAACAGTCGGCCAAGGCGGCCAGCGCCTTGGCGAAGTCCGGGTCGTTCTTCTCCTCTTCCGGGTGGAAGCGCAGGTTCTCCAGCAGCAGTACGCCGCCCGGCTGCAGCGCGGCGACGGCCTGCTGCGCGCCCTCGCCGATCACCTCCGGCGAGAAGGCCACCGGCGACCCCAACAGCTCGGACAGGCGCCTGGCAACCGGCTCCAGGGAGAGCTCGGGCTTGCGCTGTCCCTTGGGGCGGCCCAGGTGGCTCATCAGCACCACGCGCGCACCCCGCTCGATCAGGTGCCGGATGGTGGGCAGGGCGGCCACGATGCGCGTGTCGTCGGTCACCCGCCCGCTGTCCAGCGGCACGTTGAAGTCCACGCGCACCAGCACGGTTTTTCCGGCGACGTCCAGTTGCTCCACGCTGAGCTTGGCCATGTTGCGAATCGCTCCTTTCGACGGGCGGTGTGCGGATGATCGGCCGGCCACGCGCCACCGGGCTTGGCGATGCTGAGGCCGCAGGGCCGATCGGCCAGCCGGGGGCGGCCCCGCTCCCCGCGAGCGGTGGCGCGGCTTTTCAACGTCCGGGCGATGGCCTATCCTCGGAGGCAACGCGTCGGTGATCACGAAAAGTGTAACGCATCCCGCCGGAGCCCGGAAGGCCGGCCCGCCGCGGGGGGAGCCCGGACGACAATGGCAGACAAGGTGGTACCCATGCAGCGATCCAACGGCCCCCAGCCGGCGGCCGGGGAGACGGCCGCCCAGCGCCGCGGCGGTGGGCGCACGCGCTTCATGATCAACAAGCAGTCGGCTGTGCCGCTGCACGTGCAGCTCAAGGAGCAGATCCGCTACGCGATCATGAGCGGCGACTACCAGCCCGGTAGCCCGCTGCCCTCCATTCGCGAGCTGACGGCGCAGCTTGGCATCCACCGCAACACGGTACACCGCGTGTACCTGGAGCTGCAGGCCGGGGGGCTGCTCTCGTCCAAGGCCGGCAAGGGCGTGTTCGTCAGCGAGACGCTGACGGAGACCGTGAGCACCAAGGACCTGAACGCGGCCGATGCGCTGATCGAACGCTGCTTCGAGGAAGGCAACGCGCTGGGCATCAGCCCCATCACGCTCTCGCGGCTGATCGGCCAGCGCGCGCCCGCCTACGATGCGCGCCACCCCAGCGTGGCCTTCGTGGAGTGCACGGCCCACCAATCCCAGGAGTGCGCGCGGGAACTGGGCGAGGCCTTTGGCATCCGCGTGCACCATCTGCTGCTGGACGACCTGCGGAAGACATCCTACGAGTTGCCCCCGCACCTGCAGCACGTGGTGACGAGCATCTTCCACTTCGACGAGGTGCGCGAGCTGGTGGCGCCGGCCAAGCGCCGCGTGCACCCGGTCACGTACGATCTGCACCCGGCCACACGCAAGCTGCTGCGGGAGCTGCGGCCGGACTGCCGCCTGGGCTTCATCTGCCACGACGCCAACACGGAGGAGGTGATCGGACGCGAGGTGGAGGCCCACGCGCCGCCGGGGGTGCTGTTGGGCTGCGCGAACCTGGAGGGCCCAAAGCACGCCCTGGAGCTGATCGGCCAAGTGGACACGGTGATCCTCACCGAGCCCGCCTCCGCCTTCTGCATCGAGCACTGCACGCCCGAGCACGAGCTGCTGGAGCTGCACTTCGCGCTGAACCGCCCCTCGGTGGACAAGGTCACGCGCACCGTGCTCTTCCAGCCTTAGGCGCCTGGAGACGTCGGCTCCGCGACACCGGCACCTGCTTGAAATTCGGCCTTAATCCGACCAAGATGCGATTCTGTACCGTACGCTTGTGACAGTCCGGTTGTATCCGTGCGGGGCACGCGCTGGTGCCCCCGCCGCTTCGACTTTCGTGAGGGAGGGAACCATGGCGATTGCACAACAGGCCCAACAGGCCGTCTCGGCGGCGCAGATGCGCCAAGCCGCGGTGGCGGAGACCATCGCGCAGATTAAGCGCGTGGAGCAGGAACGCGGCGTGAACCGCGAGGCGCTGGCCGAGGTCCGCGAGATCCTGAAAGGGCTGGCGGCACGCACCGACCTGTTCCCCAAGGACGACTTCCCGGTGGTGCTGGACGAGCGGGGGCAGAACCCGATCTATCTGCTCTCTGAAGAAGCCGACAAGCGCTTCGCGCTCTACATGTCCACCTCCAAGGGGGTGAAGAAGGTGCCGCCGCACAATCACACCACGTGGGCGGTGATCGTGGGCGTCTCAGGCGAGGAGGAGAACTACTTCTATGAGCGCACCGACGATGGCTCCGTGCAGGGCCAGGGCAGCCTGCGGCAGACCGGACACGAGACCGTGCAGCCGGGCACCGGCGTGTGCATGATGCCGGAGGACATCCACCACATCGAAACCCACGGCGAAGACGTGACGCTGCACCTGCACATGTACGGCTTGGCCCTGGATCAGCTTCATGAGCGCGTGCGCTACAACGTGGAGCAGGGCACCTACAAGGTGTTCGGCGCCAGCCAGAACATCCAGGATGCCCGATGACCCGCAGCGTGACCGCCCCTGAACTGAAGCGCATGCTGCGGGACGACAAGGAGCTGGCCCTGCTCGACGTGCGCGAGGAGGGCCGCTTCGCGGCCGGCCACCTGCTGCTGGCCGTGCCAATGCCCCTGAGCCAGCTCGAGCTGCGCGTTCGCGACCTGGTGCCGCGTTGGGCCACCCGCATCGTGCTGCTGGACGATGCGGACGGTCTGTCGGCACGCGCGGCGGAGGGGCTGGAGGGCTTCGGCTATACGGACGTGGCCCTGCTAGAGGGCGGCCTGCCTGCCTGGAAGGTCGCCGGCTACCAGCTCTTTAGCGGCATGAACGTGCCCAGCAAGGCCTTCGGAGAGTTCGTGGAGCACACCTACGGCACGCCCTCGGTCACGCCGGAAGAGCTGAAGGCGCTGCTGGAGTCCAAGCGGGATCTGGTGATCCTCGACAGCCGCCCCATGGAAGAATACTCGGTGATGAACATCCCCGGGGGCGTGGACGTGCCGGGCGCGGAATTGGTGTACCGGGTGCACGACATCGCGCCCGACCCGGAGACGCTGGTGGTCGTGAACTGCGCCGGACGCACGCGCAGCATCATCGGCGCGCAGTCCCTCATCAATGCCGGCATCCGCAACAAGGTGGTGGCCCTGCGCAACGGCACCATGGGCTGGCACCTGGCCGGTTTGGAGTTGGAGCGCGGCAAGCGCCGCGCAGCGCCACTGCCCACGTCCAAAGGCGTCGAGACGGCCAAGGCAGCAGCGGAGCGTGTGGGCAGGCGCTTCGGCGTGCGCTCGGTGAATCAGGAGACGCTGCGCACGTGGCAAGCCGAGGCGGAACACCGCACGCTCTACCTGCTGGACGTGCGTGGGCCGGATGAGTATGAGGCCGGCCACATGCCCGGCTCCCGCAACGCGCCCGGCGGTCAGCTCGTGCAGGCCACCGATACCTACATTGGCACCCGCAATGCGCGGGTGGTGCTGGTTGACGATACGGGCGTCCGCGCGACCATGACGGCATCGTGGCTGATCCAGATGGGCTGGGCGGAGGTGTACGTGCTGGACGGCGGCCTGCTGCCCTTCGGACTGGAGCAGGGCCCGCACCGGCCGGAGGTGCCCGGCCTGGACGGCGCCGATCATGAGATTGGCGTGGACGAGCTGGCCAGCCGCCTGGGAAGCCCCACGCCGCCCGTCGTGATCGACTTGGCACGCAGCCCGGCCTACAAGCGTGGGCACATCCCCGGCGCCTGGTTCGCCATCCGCTCCGAACTGCCCGCCGCGCTGGAACGTGCGGGGTCGCCGGCTGCCGTCGTGCTCACCTCCGCCGATGGACTGCTGGCCCGTCTGGCCGTGCCGGAGGCACGGACTGCGGGCGTGGCGGACGTGGCCGTGCTGCAGGGGGGCACGGGGGCTTGGCGTGCTGCCGGACGGCCGCTTGTCGAAGGCGCGGAGCACATGGCCAGCGAAACGCTGGATGTCTTCCCCAAGCCCTACGAGCGCGACGGGGGCATCGAAGCCGCCATGAAGGAGTACCTGACCTGGGAGGTGGACCTGGTCAACCAGCTTCAGGCGGACGGCGACGTACACTTCAAGCCCTACGAGTAACCCGCGCGGTGCCCCGCCTGGGGCGCCAATGTGACGGCGTCACAGTCTCTCCGCAACCAGATCGGTTAGTTTGGGGGATATGTGCTGGCGTACCCGGAGCGGTGCGCTGCCGTCATGGTCAATTGAGCGGCGCGGCCGCTCCGCACACCGCAATCCCGTGGGGGGAGGCATGGAGCTTTCGACGATCCTGATATCGCTGCTGGGCGGCGTGTTGCTGGGCCTGTCCAGCGCGGCCCTGCTGCTCTTCAACGGCAAGATCGCCGGCATCAGCGGCATCGTGGGCGGCCTCCTGCGGCCCGTGCCGGAGGAGTGGGGCTGGCGCGCCTGGTATGTGGGCGGTCTGCTCGCCGGCGGCGTGTTGGTCTATGCGCTGCACCCCAGCGCTTTCGCCATCCAGGTGCATCGCTCCCTGCCGCTGCTGATCGCGGCGGGGCTGCTGGTGGGCTTCGGCGCGCGGCTGGGCAGCGGCTGCACCAGCGGCCACGGCATCTGCGGCCTGTCGCGCTTTTCCGCGCGCTCCTGGGTGGCCACGGCGGTGTTCACCGCCACGGGCGCACTGGCCGTGTTCGTGCTGAACCACCTGGGGGGAGGGCTCTAGCTCATGCGCAACGCATTCGCATTCGCCTGCGGACTGGTCTTCGCGATTGGCCTGGGCGTGGGCGGCATGACGCAGCCCGCCAAGATTGTCGGCTTTCTGGACGTGAGCGGCCATTGGGACCCGACGCTGGTGTTCGTGCTGGCCGGTGCCGTCGGCTCGTACATGCTCGCGTACCGCTGGATCCGCCGCAAGCGCCATCCCGTCTTCGCGATGCGCTTCCAGATTCCCCGCACGAGCGTGATCGACACGCGGCTGGTGCTCGGCTCGGCGATCTTCGGGGTGGGCTGGGGCATCGGGGGCTTCTGCCCCGGGCCGGCCATCACGTCGTTTGCCTCCGGGCAGATGGCACCCGTGGTCTTTGCGCTGTCCATGCTGGCGGGAGTGGCCCTGTTCGATCTCACGCCACTGGGGGCGCTGCCGCTGGGCGCCAGGTGGCAGCCGGGCAAGGCACGGGAATCGGCCCCCGGTGCGGCCGCCTCGGCGCCGACGGACGCCTAACGCGCGGCATGGCCGCTGACTTCCTGGAGGAACACCGTGGACATCAAGGCCTTCTACGATCAGGCGACCAACACGCTCACCTACGTGGTGTTCGATCCGGCATCGCGTGACGCGGTCGTGATCGACCCCGTGCTTAACTACGATGCCGCCGCCTCTACCACGGACACCAAGTCCGTGGACGAAGTGGTGCGCTTCGTGGAGCAGAACGGGCTGCACGTGCACTACATCATGGAGACGCACGCCCACGCCGACCACCTCTCCGGCTCCCAGGCGCTCAAGAAGGCGTTTCCACAGGCGAGGCTGGCCATTGGAGCGAACATCACCAAGGTGCAGGAAGTGTTCAAGACTGCCTTCGACCTGCCGGACGAGTTCCAGCCAGACGGGCACCAGTTCGACCGGCTGCTGCAGGATGGCGAGACGCTGCAGGCGGGCACCGTCGCCGTGCAGGTGATGTTCACGCCTGGACACACGCCCGCCTGCGCCACGTACCGCATCGCGGACGCGCTGTTCACTGGCGACGCCCTGTTCATGCCGGACTTCGGCACTGGCCGCTGCGACTTCCCCGCAGGCAGCGCGCGCGATCTGTACCGCTCCATCAAGGACAAGCTGTACGGCCTGCCCGATGCCACGCGCGTGTTTGTGGGTCACGACTACCAGCCGGGCGGCCGCGAGTTGCGCTACGAGACGACCATTGGTGAGTCCAAGCGCAGCAACGTGCAGCTACCCGCCGACCGCAGCGAGGAAGAGTTCGTCAAATTCCGCACGGAGCGCGACAAGACCCTCAGCGCGCCCAAGCTGCTGTTCCAGAGCGTGCAGGTGAACATCGACGCGGGGCGGCTGCCGCAGGCTAGCGACGGCAACCAGGTGCGCTACCTGAAGGTGCCCATCAACCTGTTCCGGCCCCAGACGGACGAGGCGGGCCTGCCGGTGGGCGATGTCACCGCCGAGGCCGTGAAGCCCTCCTAGGCCTGCCTCGCCTGCTGCTGCTCACGCCGCAACGCTACTCTGCGGCCGTCACGATGGGCAGGAACAGTTCCGTCTGCAGGCCCGCATGGTCGGAGGGCCATAGGCCGGAAGGCGTCCTGTCGTCGGGCTCGTCACCCACGGTTCTCGCCAGCACCGGCCCGACCAGCGGGAAAGGCCAGCCATCGAACCAGTTGCGCACCAGCACGTGGTCGATGCGCATGCTGAGCACGGACTCCGCATTGAGCAGGTCCGCATCCTGGCAGCAGGAGTAGCCCGGATCGGCCCCTCCCAGCCGTCGTAGCCACGTATCCACGAATCCGCCGCCGGCCAGGATGGCGTAGGCCTGTCCAAACGGGTCGTCGGGCTCCGAGTTAAGGTCCCCCACCAGCACCACCGGGCGGGTCTCGTCCTGCACCTCCGCCAGCAGTTCATACGCCTGCCCAGCCTGTGCCATCAGCTGGTAGGGCTGCCGCGGGCCGGGATCCACCGATTCCAGGTGCGTGTTGATGATGCGGTAGGTGCGGTGGCGCACGGTGGCGTCCAGCGCGATGAACCCGCGCGCGAATGAGATCAGCAGCCCACCGAAGGGGAACTCAACGTTCGCGAGGAAGTGCCGCATGGTCACGTTGGCTGTCTGTATGCCCTGGCGCCGCAGCACCACATCGCGATCCGTGACGCGGATGTCGTCCAGCGAGGGGGCGCCGGTTGCCTCGTTCGGCCAGATGATGGGCAACTCCACGTCGAAGTCGTCCTGTGCCGCCGCCACCTCGTAGTGCAGTCCCAGGCTTTCCAGGGCGTCCAATACCTCCTGCAGATAGTCCAACGCCACCTCGGTGGCTGGGATCGGGTTGCCTGCCAAGGTGTCACCCGGGTGCTGCCAGCGCACCAGCGTCACCTCCTGCAGCGCGATCAGATCCGGCTGGAACCGCGCTGCTTCCGCCGCAATGGCGCGGGCGCGGGAGGGGAAGTCGGTCGCCAGCACCTGGCCATACATGCCCGCGACGATGAACGGCAGTTGCTCGGGCGGCGCCGGCTGAAAGAGCTGGAATAGGTCAGTCCCGATGTAGAGATTCTGTGTCATGACCTTGAGCGGCCGCGGCCATTGCACTGACACGCGGGACTCCCACGCCTGGGCGGCGGACGGGAGCCAGACGGCGAACAACAGCGCGGCACAGATCGCCTGCACAGTGCGTCTCATGATTGGGTCTCCTTTTGCGCGCGCCGGAGCCGCGCGGGCTCTTGCGCGCATAGCTTGCCGGGCATGCCTCGCCAGGACAGCGGGGCACGGAAGGGGGGACTGCATATTACTACGCCAGGCGCTGGAAGTGAATTAAGGCGCCACCGCCCGGAATCAGGGGCGCTTCGCGGTCTGCGGAATCGCTCGGCCCTTGCGGGATGACGCCAGGAAACGGCGGATGGACGGAGCTTGCTGGGGCAGGCCCGCGCCGGGCCGCCTCATGGTTGGCGATACGGCGGCCTACTGCCCCGGGGCGGGCAGCAGTGGGGGTTGCGCTGGAACAACAGGCGCCGGCGAAGCTAGACTCCGCTCCCGGACCCGCTCCAGATCGTCCAGGGCCTGCTGGGCCAGCGTGGCAACGGCGGGGTCCGGGTCCCGCAATGCCTCGGTCAGCGTCGACTGGATGCGGCCCGCCATCTGCGGCTGATCCTTGGCGGAGATCCAGAGCGCCTGGATGGACTTGCGCCGGTTGGCCGGCGCGGGATCGCTCGCCGCGGCCAGCAGCACCTCCGTGGCATCCGCACTGCGTTGCAGGGCCACGCTGCCAATGGCCTCGGCGCGCAACCCCGCACTCGGCGCGTCTAGCGCCTGGTCCCGGAGCGGATCCGCCACCTGCGTGGGCGGCTCCGTGGCCACATTGACGCTGGCCCCCTCTGCTTGTTGCGACCCGCCGCGCAGGCGCTGCAGGTCGGCCAGTGCGCGTTTGGCCTGCTGCGCGATCACCGGATCGGGGTCCGCCGCGGCCTGCTGCAGGGCCTGCAGCGCGGCGTCCGGGCTATCGTGGTGCGCCGCGTAAATCCACAATTCGTTGAGCCGCTTCAGGCGTTGGCCGGCCTGGGCCGATGCCAGAGCCGCGATGTAGGCCTCCAGGCTGGTCTGGGGTGCAGTGAAGGACTTGGCTGATCGCATGGAGAGCGCCGGGCCCGGAAGCGGCGGCAATGCGTCCGGTGACAGGAGCGCAGGAGCCGGCTGCGTCGGCGACGGCGCGCTCCCGACCGTGGCTTGCGGACGTGCGGCAGGCTTGGCGTCGTCCTGCCCACAGCCCGCCAGCGCAATGGTCAGCAGCACGGCCACGCACGGCAGCACCAGCCAGAGACGCGATCGGCGTGGCCTGCCAAGCATGTCCACGACGCACGGCCGCCCGACGATTGCATCACGCATGCGGAAAGGAGACGTCACGTCCATGGCGATTTGCGCTGCCGCCGACGTGTGCCGGCGGCAGCACCCCTGGCCCAGCGCAACATTCAGAACTGCGCAGGGAAGTACATGGCAATCAGATGGTGCGTATATAGCGTAACTCCGCCGTTAGAATATATGTCCCCAGAGATGGTGTGCGTGCCGGCTTCCATATATACGACTTTCTGCATATTGAACGGGATGTTGTTGGGACTTGAACCAAAGTTTGAAACCTCCTGCGTCCACTGATATGGCAATCCAGCCGCCTGGTTCGCACTGGATTGGTAGAAGGCATTCGGTGAAGTCGTGGGGTTGATCCCCGTCCAAATAAATGTATCGGCCCCAATCGAGGCAAAACCGCTGAAGTTAATCACCACGTAACCGGCCTGTGGCAGCGTAAACTGCACACTCTGAACACGTGTCGTGCCAAGCGGCAATGACATTGATGGCGTCTGATTCTCGCCGAACGCCACACCGTTGAGCCCAGGTTCGCCTTGCGGGCCCTGAGGCCCTTGCGGGCCGGTCGGCCCCATGGAGCCTTGCGGGCCGGCTGGGCCTTGAGTGCCTGCAGGCCCTTGTGGCCCCGTCGCACCAACCGCACCCGGATCACCCTGCGGACCGATGGGGCCCTGCGGGCCGGCCGGCCCCACAGGCCCCGCAGGGCCGGCCAAGCCCTGCACACCTTGAGGTCCTGCGGGCCCTATCGGCCCGGCTGGCCCAGTTGCGCCGACCGGACCAGCCGGCCCAACGGCACCTGCTGGACCCGTGGGCCCCTGCGGCCCAACCGCGCCGATGGGTCCCGCCGGTCCAGTGGGGCCTGTTGGTCCGATGGGGCCTTGTGGTCCGAGCACCCCCTGGGGTCCGGCAGGGCCGGGAGGCCCAGGCGGGCCCTTCGGCCCCGGCATGAGCTGGATCATGTCGATCTGGTTCTGAAGACTGGCGATTTCACTCTGCAGGTGTGCGAAGGGGTTGCCATGCCAGGGGTCGAATCCCCGATCCCGATCGCCGTTGCGTCCGCGATCGTTGTCCTTAGCGAACGCAGACGCCTGCAGGGCCAGCGCACAGACCAGCAATACCACGAGCCGCTTCATGGACTTTCCCCTTTTGCTGTGGTCCCTCGACCGAAGCGGGACCAATGGCTGGTAGGCCGACAGAGCAGAGACCGCCCAATTTGTTCATACCACAATGAAATCAGGGGAATCCAGCCATTTGCGCGCTGTGAGGCCGTGAGCACGGCCTTTCGACGAGCTCGCCACCCCCAACACCCAGGCTGGAGCGAGTTGAAGCCCGCATGCGCACTGGCGGTCCACGCCGGACCAGAAGATCGCGTCTATGCCAGTCGCGGTGCAAGCCAGGTTGCCGTTGGGCGTCGAACCTGTTCCACCAGAATGACCTGGTAGGCAAGAGACTGTTGGCAACACCCGCGAGGCTGAAGCGACGGGAGCCTTGGACGGCAGCCTGCGGCCGACCGCGCTGTAGCGGGCGCGAGGAAACGTTGCAGAAATGTCATCTACCCCATTTAGGGGCGCCTCTGGCTGTCGGGCTACCAGCCAACCCACAGTTCCGCGGCGCTCGGGCGTACACCACCACCATCCGCAGGGAGACCATGGTAGCCTCCAAGCTCAGACCGCACTTGACTCGCGGGCCTCATTGCGGCTTTGCTCTCTGGGGTGGACTATAGTGTAGCCCCCAGATCGAACCAATGAAAACCTGTGGCTTGAACAGACAATCTGAAAGCCTCGCCTCCCCCACCTGCCGCCAAACCAATTTGTGGAACTCCAAGATGATCAGGACTCTTGCCCGGAAACTACCTGCGCCAATCAAAGGTGTTCTTAAGAAGCTTCGGCGCAAGCACAGGATTATACAGCAGGCCGGCCGGCGTCGCTCCATTGCGATGGGGTATTACTCAAAGAATCTTGAACTCATCAGGAAGTGGATCTGGAAAGATACAGAAACGTCGAATTTCTATTATAAACTAACGCCACTCAATCGAGATTACCTTGCCCAAACGATATCCAGTCTGACAGACGAATCATATGAAAAGATAATTCAGTACTTTTACGAATTGGAAAACGACAATGGACTTCGTGAGCATTTACGGATGTCACTCCAGGGCACTCACTATGGCAGTGATATAGAAATCGAATACGGCCGCCGCCTGGGTTGGTATGCGTTTGTGCGCGCGCTTAAACCACGGGTTGTGGTTGAAACGGGCGTGGACCACGGCGTTGGCGCCTGCGTTCTTGCAAGTGCACTGCTTCGGAATTCCGCGGAGGGTTTCAGTGGGCGTTACTATGGGACGGATATCAGGCCGGAAGCGGGCCAATTGTTCTGTGGGCGATACTCGGAGGCTGGCAGTATACTCTATGGCGATTCGATCCAATCGCTGGAGAAGCTGAATGACAAGATAGACCTGTTCATTAATGACAGCGACCATAGCGAGGAATACGAATATCGAGAATACTTGACGGTATCAGAGAAACTATCTGAGAAGGCGATTATACTTGGCGACAATTCCCATTCGACTGATAGTCTTTCCCGATTCTCTCGCGAGTCTCACAGGAAATTCTTGTTCTTTGCGGAAGAGCCGTACAACCATTGGTATCCAGGCGCTGGTATAGGCATATCCTATAAATAGTGACCGCAAAGGCCATCAACGCACCGCCGATGTTCCGCCCATCGATCCTTTGCCCCGCGAGACCGTCTCCCCGGGTTGAAATCCCGGCGAAGCGCCGAGGCCAGGTAGACTCATCGAAACATATCGGATTTCGTACGCCACAGAGCGGATCGGGAGCACCTTTTCTTTAGAAGCTATCCCGAAAATGCTGGACCGTGGCGGGTGATCTGAATACGTTGGGGCTATCCCTCATGGAGGAGGCCCCAATGGAGCTGACGGACAAGCAATGGGAGCTGATCGAGCCGCTGCTGCCGG
>Ga0209919_1001136_pt1 | contig 13155 bp, 7 predicted proteins | sample SalPon2A_C_D2_MG_FD_185721 | JGI IMG/M metagenome (GOLD analysis project Ga0209919, IMG submission 185721) | Soil microbial communities from South San Francisco under conditions of wetland restoration - Salt Pond MetaG R2A_C_D2_MG (SPAdes)... | ecosystem: Environmental > Terrestrial > Soil >... | reverse complement strand
GCCGGTGTACCAGGCGGGCACACTCTCGGGTAACCCGCTGGCGATGGCGGCCGGGCTGGCCACCCTGGAGCTCACCGCGGCGGAGGGCTTCTACGAGACGGTGGAGGCCCGCACCCGGGCCCTGGCCGAGGGCCTGGACGCCGCGGCGCGCGAGACCGGCATCGAGGCCTGCATCAACCACGTATGCGGCATGCTCACCGTCTTTTTCGGCCCCGGCCCGGTGCGTAACCTCGCCGAGGCACAGGCGGGCGACAGTGCACGCCACGGGCGGTTCTTCCATGCCATGCTGGAGGCCGGCATCTACCTGCCGCCCTCGGCGTTCGAGGCCTGGTTCGTGGGTGCTGCGCACGATGAGGCCGATATCGAGGCCACGCTGGAAGCCGCCCGCAACGCCTTTTCGCGCCTGGCGACGGAAGCGTAGCGCAGGCCGCCACTTGGCCCCCGTTCCCGCTGCTGGTAAAGTGCGGATTCCAGCGGCGCGTCCATAAACGCGCGCCGCGCTTCAATGGCTACCAAGGAGGTGCATCATCATGCATCGGCTTCTTCTAGTCGGGACGCTGGCGGCGGGAACGCTTGCCTTTGCGGCCTGCTCCAAATCGAATCCTCCCGCGCCCGCTTCCGCGGCCGCCACCGCCGGGCATGCGGCCATGGCGAAGCAGACCGCCGCCGCGCCTGCCGTCGCCCCGCCCTCGGCGACCAATCCGCTCATGCAGATCAGCAAGTTGCCCTTTCATGCGCCCCCGTTCGACAAGATCACGAACGGTGATTTCAAGCCGGCGATCAAGGCCGGCATGGCGCAACAGCTGGCCATCGTCAATGCCATAGCCGCCAATCCGGCCCCGCCCACCTTCCAGAACACGCTGGTGCAGTTGGAAAGGAGCGGCAGCACGCTGGACCGCGTGCTCCAGGATTTCAATGTGCTCACCAGCGCCAACACCAACCCCGAACTGCAGAAAGTGCAGGAAGAGGAAGCCCCCAAGCTGGCCGCACACCATGACGCGATTTACCTTAACCAGAAGCTCTTCGACCGGGTCAAGGCGATTTACAACGATCGCGACAAGCTCAAACTCGATCCCGAGTCCATGCGCCTGATCACCTACTACTACAACGAGTTCGTGCATGCGGGTGCCGACCTGTCGGATGCCGACAAGACGAAACTCAAGCAGCTCAACCAGGAAGCGGCCACGCTGAGCGCGCAATACGTCAACAAGATATTGGCGGCGACCAAGGACGGCGCGCTGGTCGTTTCCGACAAGTCCAGGCTCGCAGGCCTGACCGACGACCAGATCGAGTCCGCTGCCGATGCCGCCAAGTCGCGCGGCCTGGACGGCAAATGGGTCATCCCGCTGCAGAACACCACGCAGCAGCCGGATCTTTCCGAGCTCACGAACCGCGACGTGCGCAAGGAATTGTTCGAGAACTCGTGGAACCGCGCCGAGAAGGGTGGTCCCAATGACACCCGGGCCACGATCTCCAAGCTCGCCAAGGTACGTGCGGAAAAGGCGAAACTGTTGGGGTATCCCGATTTCGCGGCCTGGAAGCTGGTCAACCAGATGGCCAAGAAGCCGGCCACGGTGGACGCGTTCCTGGGCAAGCTGGTGGGACCGACCACCGCGCATGCGCGCAGCGAGGCCGCGGAACTGCAGAAGGTCATCGACAAGGACGGCGGCAAATTCAAGCTCCAGCCCTGGGACTGGGAGTATTACGCCGACAAGCTGCGCAAGCAGAAGTACGATCTCGATCAAAGCGAGATCAAGCCCTACTTCGAGCTCAACAACGTACTGACCAAGGGCGTGTTCTACGCGGCCAACCAGCTCTACGGTGTCACCTTCAAGGAACGTCACGATATCCCGGTGTGGCAGAAGGACGTGCGCGTGTTCGAGGTATACGACAAGGACGGCTCCCCGCTGGGCCTGTTCTATGCCGATTACTACAAGCGCGACAACAAGAGCGGCGGGGCGTGGATGAGCAACCTGGTCGGGCAGTCGAAACTGCTCGGCACCCTGCCGGTTATCTACAACGTCCTCAATATCCCCAAGCCGCCGCCGGGTCAACCCACGCTGCTGACCTTCGACGAGGTCACGACGATGTTCCACGAGTTCGGCCACGCCCTGAACGGCTTCTTCTCCGACACGGAATATCCGAGCCTGTCCGGAACCAATACCGCACGGGATTTCGTCGAGTATCCGTCGCAGTTCAACGAGCACTGGGCGCTGTATCCCAAGGTGCTCAAGCACTACGCGCTCAACTACAAGACCGGCAAGCCGATGCCGAAGTCGCTGGTCGAGAAGCTCATGAAGGCACGCCATTTCAATTCGGGCTACGACATGACCGAACTGGTGGCCGCCGCCGAGCTCGACATGCAATGGCATGAACTGCCGGCCAGCGCGCCGGAACAGGACGTCGACAAATTCCAGCGCGAGGCGCTCGAGAAAACGGGCATGTACATGGAACAGGTGCCTCCGCGTTACCGCTCCAGCTACTTCTCCCACATCTGGGGCAGTGGTTACGCCGCCGGCTACTACGCCTACATGTGGACCGAGATGCTGTGCGACGACTCCTACCAGTGGTTCCTGGATCACGGCGGTTTGACCCGCGCGAACGGTCAGCGCTTCCGCGACATGATCCTGTCGCGCGGCAACACCGAGGACCTCGCAACCATGTTCGAGAACTTCTACGGCAGCAAGCCCAAGATCGGTCCGATGCTCAAGTATCGCGGCCTGGGTGGACCCTCCGGACAATAAGGTTCCCGTCGCCGACGGAAAGCTCGAGGGCCGGCTCCAGAGCCGGCCCTTTTTTCAGGTAATACCGCTGATTACTCCATGCAAAGCCAGCCAAACCCCATCACCAAACCGCCGCAGAGCCTGGCCTTCCGCGACCTCGATCCGGCGGCCGTCGCCGAGGACCTGATCCGCAGGATCGGCATCGCCCGCGAGCACGTGGACTTGGCGATAGCGGGGGATCCAGGGGCGTTGATTGTCTCGCTGGAACTGATAGAGGAAGACCTCGGGCGGCGCTTCACGCCGCTGCGGCATCTGAACTCGGTTGAGTCGACGCCGGAAGTGCGCGCGGCGTACGAAAAAACGCTGGCCGCGTTCACCGATTACGGTACCTGGCTGGGCCAGCACCCGGGCTTGTACCGCGCCTTCCGTGCGCTGTCCGAATCGCCGGACTTCGCACATCGCCCGCAAGCGGAACAGGCGCTGGTGTCCCACGGCCTGACCGGTTTTCACTTGTCCGGTGCCGACCTGCCGCCCGCCGGACGCGAGCAGGTGCGCGGGCTGATCGCGGAGTTGAGCGAACTCGGCAACCGCTTCGAGACGCAGGTGCTGGATGCCACCGATGCCTGGCACCTGCCGGTCACGGACAGCAGCCGGTTGGCGGGTATCCCCGCGGCGACGCTCGAATTGCTCGCCGAGAGGGCCCGCGAACGCAACGCGGCCGGCTGGTTGCTCACCCTCGATCCGAGCGTGGTGAGCGATGTGCTCAAGTACGGCGAGGACCGGGCGCTGCGCCGCGAGGTGCATGGGGCCTGGGTGAGCCGCGCCTCCGATGCCGGGCCGCAGGCCGGGGCACACGACAACGTACCGGTGATCGAAGCGGTCCTGGCCGCACGATACCAGTTGGCCCACGCGCTGGGTTACGCCGATTATGCCGAGTATGCGTTGGTCGAACGCATGGCGCGCAGCCCCGGGGAGGTCAAGTCGTTCCTGCTCGAACTGGCGAAACGGGCGCGACCGCGGGCCGAGCAGGAACTCGCCGAGCTTGCGGAATTCGCGGCGTCACACGGGCTGGACGGCCCGCTCGCGCCCTGGGACATCGCTTATTACTCGGAGAAACTCCGCGAAGAACGCTACGGCTTCGACGAGGAGGCCCTGCGCCGCTTTTTACCCCTGGAGCACGTGCTCGCCGGGATGCAAAAACTGTGCCGCGAATTGTACGGACTGCATTTCCGTACCAACAGGAACGCGCCGGCCTGGCACCCGGCCGTCAGGGTGTGGGACATCGCCGGCGCCGACGGCACGCGCATCGGCCGGTTGTACCTGGACCTCTATGCCCGCCCGGGCAAGCGTGGCGGGGCCTGGATGGACGAAGGCGGCCATCGCCTGCGCCTGGGTGGCGTGAACCGGTACCCGGCCGCGTTCCTCAACGCCAACTTCATGCGTCCCGCACGCGGGCGGCCCTCGCTCGTCGCGCACGACGACGTGGTGACGCTGTGCCACGAGCTCGGCCATTGCCTGCATCACCTGCTGAGCCGGGTGGATTATCCCTCGGTCGGGGGCATATCCGGCGTGGAGTGGGACGCGGTCGAATTCCCCAGCCAGCTGCACGAGGAATTCGCCTGGCACCCGGCGGGACTGGCGGAGCTGGCGGCCGAGGTGGAAACCGGCGCCGCCCTGCCGCGCGAACTGGTGCGGGCGCTCGGCGATTCGCGCCGCTTCCACGGGGCGCTTCGGCTCGTCCGCCAACTCGAGTTCGCGCTTTTCGATCTGGAACTGCATACGCTGGAGACACCCGCACCGTCTATCGACGAGGTGCGCCGGGTCCTGGCCGAAGTGCGCGCATCGGTGCGTGTCACGCCGGTCTCCGAACTCGACCGCTTCGAATGCGGCTTCAGCCACATCTTCGCGGGCGGTTATGCCGCCGGCTACTACAGCTACCTCTGGGCCGAGGTCATGGCCCGCGACGGTTTCTCCGCCTTTGTCCGCGACGGCGAGCTGGATTTCGACGCCGGGCGCCGCCTGGCCGATACCGTTCTCGCCGGCGGCGGCAGTCGGCCGGCACGCGAACTCTACAAGGCATTCCGCGGACGTGATCCAGATCCCGGGCCGCTGCTCGCGCTTTACGACGTCACCTGAAAGTCGGGCCGCCGCGAGCGGAGCATTGTCATCCCCGAAACCGTTGCCTGGACGTGCTGCATGCATGTGCGGGCGCACGCCCGATTGTTTCCTCCGACCGGCGGTGAGCCAGGCGCTCGCTGTCAGAAACGCCGTAACGACGCTGTTTACAGATATCCCATAGTCGATTTTTGACGAAGCGCTCATGCGTTATAACCAATGGTTATATTGGAATGGCGTGCCGGACACCCGGAAGGTTTCGCTGGTATATATTCGAAAGCGTCATAAGAAAATTCACCTGTGGTTTGGACATCGGTTCTGCAAGTTTGACGGCCACGAATCACGGTGAAAGACGATCATCCTGTTCCGCTTTCAAAGGAGGTTGAAAATGGCTGAAGGGAAAATTCTCAGGCAAGCAGTGAAAAGCACGCTTGCAATGGGTGCGGTTGGTACGCTGGCCGGTGCCGGCACGGCATTGGCGCAAACGGCGGCACCTGCCGCCGCCACGTCGGGACAGACCCAACTGTCCCGGATTACGGTAACCGGAAGCCATATTCCGCGTACCAGCATCGCAAACGCACAGCCGGTTATTTCCATCAATCGACAGCAGATAGATGCCACCGGGCTTACCACGGTAGGCGACCTGCTGCAGAATCTTTCATCGTCAGGCTCCTCGCTGAACGTCCAGTTCAACAACGGGGGCAACGGCATGCAGCTCATCAATCTGCATGATCTGGGCTCGCAGCGGGTCCTGGTCCTCGTCAACGGTCAGCGTTGGGTGCCGACGCTGTTCGGCGCCGTCGACCTGACCACAATTCCGCTTTCGGTCGTCGATCGCATCGAAGTGCTGCTCGACGGCGCGTCCGCGGTTTACGGGTCCGATGCCATGGCGGGCGTCATCAACATCATCACCAAGCAGAATTTCGACGGCGCGCAGGCAAACGCCTACTACGGCATGTACGATGGGCATGGCGATGGTGGCGGATGGGACGGCAAGACCCAGCAGTACAGCTTTACCGTGGGCACCACCGGCGACCGTTCCAGCGTGCTGCTCTCCGCCGGGTACTACGAGCAGCAAGCCATCTGGGCCGGGCAGAGAACCATTTCCAAGGAACCTTACATCGGCACGGGCCTGACCTATGGCAGCCCGTTCACCCCCGGCGGCAACTTCTGGTACTTCGGCCCGACCGGGACGTCTGGTCCGGGCTGCGGCGGTGGGTCCTGTTTTACCGTGGGACCGTTGACAGGGCCCGATGCAAACCCGCAGCCCTATGATCCTGCGGTCAACAACTACAATTATGCGCCCGCCAATTACCTGCGTACGCCATCGGAGCGTTGGGACATCTTCTCCCAGGGGCACTACGACCTGACCGACAACGTCACGTTCCATTTCACCACCACTTACCAGCGCCGTAACTCGGTCCAGGCGCTGGCGCCGGAAGTCTGGTTCATGGGCGCCTATGCCAATGGTGCGCAGGGAGCCAACGGTCTGCCGCTCGGCGTGTCGGGAACGAACATGTACAACCCGTTCGGTGTCGACCTCGTGCCGGCGTATTCCAGTACCCCGAACTATCAGGCCTGGTGCTCGCGTTTCGGCACGGGTGGCGGGGGAACCTGCTCGGCGGGGGCCGACACGCTGCTTTTGCTGGGCATGCAGCCGACGGTTGCAGGCAACCGCATCTATTCGCGGAACAATGCGACCTTCTATTTCAACGGTGGGTTCAACGGCTCCTGGGAGATGTTCAACAACGAATGGCAGTGGAATACCGACTACATCTTCGGCCAGACGTTGCGGACGGCCATTACCACCGGCCTTGCCAACACGGCGCGCATGCAGAACGCGCTCGGCCCCAATTCAAGCTGCCAGTCGCTGCCCGGCTGTGTGCCGCTCGACGTTTTCGGTGGATCGGGGCAGATCAACAACGACATGCTGAACTACATCCAGTTCACCGCGCACAACGTCACCCAGAACGTGATACGCGACTACAACGCAAACATCGCCGGCAGTTTCTGGAACGATTGGTATGCGGGCCCGTGGGGAGCCGCCGTGGGTTACGAATACGAGGCGGTCGACGGCTTCTTCTCGCCTGATCCCCTCATTTCGGAAGGCAATACGGTGGGTAACGTGGTTCAGCCCACGAGCGGGCGCGAGAACACTAACGCCCAGTATGTCGAGTTGACCATACCATTTGCATCCAATATGCCCTTTGCCAAGGAACTGGGGTTGGACCTGGCCAACCGCTGGTCTCAATTCAAGTGGGACGGCATCGGTAACATCCAGCAAGGGACCCAGATACAGACCGGTCCTGCTTCCGGCACGGCGCATTCCTCCACCGGGCGGGTCACGCTCAAGTGGCGCCCGATCAACCAGCTGTTGATCAGGGCCGCCTGGTCGCAGGCATTCCGCACGCCCAGCCTTTCCGAGCTCTTTTCGGGAGCGAGCGACAATTACCCGAACCTCAACGATCCCTGCGCGACCACGGGCTCGTTGCCTCCGGGCTGTGGCGGCATTCAGCACACACAGCCTGCCACACAGATCCACACCACCGTGGGCGGTTATGCCGGACTGCAACCCGAGCAATCCACCAGCCGCAGCATCGGCTTCGTGTACAGCCCGGAATGGGCGGAAGGCCTGGATATTTCCGCCGACTACTTCAAGGTGGAGATCCTGAACACGATCAACCGCAAGGGCGGGCAGTACTATCTCGATCAGTGCTACATCCATCAGAGTGCGGACGCCTGTTCGCACATCGTGACTACGCCGAACGGCCAGGTAGTGACGAACGTCTTCGACCTGATAGGCAACTCCGGTTCGAGCAAGGTGAACGGCTGGGACATCGATGCCCGCTACAAGCTGCCGACCACCCCGGTAGGTGACTTCACAGTGCACCTGAGCATGAACTTCGTCAAGGAAGACGAGAACTGCAACAGCCTGGGTCACTGCCAGAACTATGCGGGTAGCGCGATGGGCGGCAGCTTCTTCGGCCAGCCCAAGCACCGCTACAATGCCGGTCTTGACTGGAATTACGGCCCTTGGGCGGCCACCTGGAACGTCTATCTGATCGGGGCCATGTGGGAAAACTGCGGCGACTCCCCATTGCCAGTCACCGGCAGCGTAGCAGGCAACTGGTGCTCCAATCCAGACAAGTACGTGGGCGGCGTGCAATCAGGACAGAACCATCTGGGCACGACGGTGTACCACGACGTCCAGGCCTCGTACACGATATCGTCGTGGAATACGACGTTTACGCTCGGCATCAACAATCTGTTCGACAAGGCGCCGCCGATTTCACGAACGGCCTTTGCCAACAGCTACCTGCCGGTCTATTACCGGACGCCGGGACGGTTCTTCTACGGCCGAGTGGAGGTGCATTTCTAGCGCCGATCCGGGAAACGGTTCTTCCCAGCAAAAGAGAGAGGTCGAAGGGTCCGTGGGGGCAGCTCCACGGGCCCTTCGTTTATCCGATCCGGCCCGGATCCGTCGCTGTGCCGGGGGTTACCCGTAACGGGGGATGCGGATGTCCGCCATTGTTTTCGCGGTAGGCGCCAGGGGGCTGCGGCGCTTGAATTCCTCGACGACGGCGGGGCTGAGTTGTGGCGCCAGCGCCTTCAACAACGTTGATACGCCTTTCCGCAGCGGGGAGCGGCGCCTGATGACCATCCACGCCATCAGAGTCGGGAACGGAGCCGGGGATTCACAGGAATCCAGTTCCGTGTCCTTGTGCTCGGAATAAATCATCTCCGCGATAAGTCCTACCAGTTCGCTGGTCCGCACGACCTCCTTGACTTCGTCGGGGTTGGCTGTGACCAGGGTGATGTGTTTGCTGAGCCCCAATTCATCCACGGCCCTGAGGACGGCGGGACGGTTTGTGGTCAGTGAGGCGCAGGCTGCAATCGGCATGTCCCGCAGCAGGTTGCCGTCCCGCGCGAAATGCTGCCCGATCTTGCTGCGTCGGGAGTAGATGACCCGGTAGCGCCAGCGATACCAGGGCAGGAAGACCAGTTCGGGATGAGGCTTGATGAGTCCGCTGACCAGGCCGATATCGCAGCGGCCTTCCAGCACTGCGCGGCAGATGTCGTCGCCGGGCAACGTTTCCACTTCCACGGTCAGGCCGCGGGTCTCGGTTTTCGCCGCGGCCAGCATGCCCGGCAGAACGTGGCGTGCGGTCGCGGCCGTTGATCCGATCACGGCGGTAAGCTCCAGGCTCTGGGGCAGGAGGCCCGCCTGCAGGCGGGCAAGGTCTTCGGCGACGTTGACGGCATGATGAAACACCTGGCGTCCCGCGGGAGTCAGTGCCGTAAAACGTCTTCCCGACCGCTCGAACAGCGGCGAACCGACTTCTTCCTCGAGCAGCGCCATTTGCTTGCTGATGTTGGGCTGGGAGATGCCCAGCCGGCGGGCAGCGTTGGAGAGGTTGATGCCGCCGCGCACGATGGCGGTCAGGTAGGCGAGCTGGTTTATAGTCATGCGAGTCCCCTCCATCACGCGATTCTCCCCCAAGCTTATAACGCACAAGCCACGAACCCGTCAATTTGGGGCCGGCGGGGGTCCGGCTAGCCGTTGGTCGAAGACCGGCGACTGCCCGCGTAAATTCCACGCCCGCGGTTGAATGGGAGGGCCGGCGTATTTTCCGGCCCGCCTTTTGCGATCCTTGCACTAAAATGCAGGGTCTATCCGTTTTCTGTCTCCGCCTCGATGAAACTCGCCACCTGGAACGTCAATTCGCTGCGCGTGCGCATCGAGCATGTGCTCGCCTGGAGTGCCCAGGTCCGCCCCACGCTCCTCGCCCTGCAGGAAACCAAGGTGGCGGACGAAGCATTTCCCGCCGAGGCGCTGGCCGAGGCCGGCTGGCAGGTGCTGCACGCGGGGCAGCCCGCCTATAACGGCGTGGCCGTACTCGGCACCGGCCCGCTCGAATTGCTGGCCGATTCGCTGCCCGGGTTTGGCGACGAGCAGAAGCGGCTGCTTGCGGTGCGGATGGGCGAGGTTGCGATCGTCAATGTCTACGTTCCCAACGGGCAGGCGATCGGCACCGACAAATACCGGTACAAGCTCGAGTGGCTGGATGCCCTGAACGCCTACCTTCGCACCCTGCTCGGCGACCATGAACAGGTGGCGGTGATGGGCGATTTCAACATCGCGCCCGAGGATCGCGACGTGCACGACCCCGCGGCCTGGGAAGGTTCGGTCCTGGTGAGCGAACCGGAGCGCCAGGCCTTCCGTGACTTGCTCGGGCTGGGGCTGAGCGACAGCTTCCGCCGTTTCGAGCAGCCCGAGCAAAGTTATTCGTGGTGGGATTATCGCCAGGCCGGTTTCCGCCGCAACCGGGGGCTGCGCATCGACCACATCCTGATGTCGCCGGCGCTGGCCGGGCGCTGTCGCAAGGTGCATATCGACACCGAACCGCGGGCCTGGCAGCGTCCTTCCGACCACGCGCCGGTCATGGCCGAGATCGAGTAATGTCACGCGAACCCGCAGCGCGCCCCTTCCGGTTGCGCGCCGGAACGCTGATCGCGGACAAGTACCGCGTGCTGGCACGTCTCGGCAGCGGCTGGGAAGGCGAGGTGTACCACGTGGAGGAACTGGCGACCGGCATCGAGCGGGCGGCCAAGCTGTTCTATCCCGTGCGTGACCCCAACGGCCGGGTGAGCGCCTGGTACGCGCGCAAGATGGACCGGCTGCGCAAGTGCCCGATCCTGATTCCCTACCTCACTTCGGAAGCGATAACGCTTCGCGGGCAGCCGATGCGGATGCTGGTATCGGAACTGGTCCAGGGGCAGGTGCTGTCGAAGTTCCTGCGCCACCAGCCGGGCCGCCGGCTCACGGCGTTCGAGGCGCTGGTGTTCCTGCACCGGCTGGCCGTCGGACTGGAATCGATCCACGCGCTGGCGGACTATCACGGCGACCTGCATGCAGAAAACCTGATCATTCGCCGGATAGGTATCGACTTCGAACTGCGGCTGGTCGATGCTTACCGCTGGAGTGGTTCGCGCCGGGTCAGCATGCGCGAGGACGTGGTCGATGCGGTGCGCCTTTTCCACGAGGCGCTCGGAGGCAAGACGCGCTATGCAACGCAGCCGCCGGAGGTCAAGGCGATCTGCCGGGGGCTCAAGAAGTCGCTGATCCTGCGCCGCTTCCCCACCGCCACGGCGCTGCGCCGTCACCTGGAAAACTTTGCCTGGGAACCGCCGCGCGGCTGAGGGCGCGGTTCCTAGAAGCGCAGGTGCAGGGAGGCGCCCACCGTGTAGTTGCGTCCCGGGGCCGGCTGGTAATAGCGTCCGTTCGAATCGCCGACCACCACGGCGCCCACGTAGCGTCGGTCGAACAGATTGTCCACGCGCACGAATTCCTCGAAGTGCCAGGAGCCGGCTTGCTGCCGGAAACCCGCCCGCCAGTTCGCCACGGCGTAGGGGGAGGCCGCGGCCGAATTGCCGCTGTCCACGTAGACCCGGTCGCGGTACTGCCCCTCGGCGGTGGTGTAAAAGCCCGTCGGCGGCGCTTCCCACGTCAGGCCCACGTAGGCCGTGCGGCTCGGCACACCCGGCATGCTGTTGCCGTCATTCGCGCCGCCGTCGTAACGGGCATCGATGTAGCTCAGGGCCACGATCGTGCTCAGGTGGTGGGCGAACGATCCGGTCAGTCGCAGCTCGACCCCGTCGCGCAGCGTGGCCGCGGCGTTTTCGTAGCTGGTGCGCCCGTTCAGTGATTGGGCAACCACGATGTCGTCGCGGGTGCGGATATGGAACACCGAGGCATCGATCCGTACGGGTCCGGCAAGCGCTTTCACGCCGGCCTCGTAGTTGTCGCTCACCGCGGGCGCGAGGTTCAGGTTGAGTCCCGGCGCGCCGTCGGGCCGGTAGGCGAGTTGATAGAACGTCGGCGTCTGGAAGCCGCGACCGGCATTGGCATACAGGTGCAGGTGCGGGTTGATCCGGTATAGCGTGCCGGCGACCGGGTCGGTGCGGCTGTAGGTGACCTGGCCGCTGTCGTTCGGGTTGGTCGCGGTGACGTAATGGTCCTGTGAAGTAAAGCGCACCCGGTTGTGCCGCAGTCCGCCTGCGAACGTCCATGCCGGCGTGGCATCGAACCGTGCCTGCAGGTACTGGTCGAAATCGTCGACCACGTCGAACTCGTCGCGGCGCAAGGCGCCTGCCGTGCCGGCGTCGTTGACGTAGCCCTTGCGGTACTCGTTTTCGCGGTCGTAGTCGATTCCGGCCGTCAGGGTGTAGGGCCGGCCCCCGATCCATCCGTCGTGGATCACGTGACCACGGGCGCCGCCGAAGTGATCGGCCAGATCGACGACGCCGCCCGAGGAGAGTCCCGTGTCGCCCGCGAAAGGCAGGAACTGCACGACGCTGCGCGTGCCGGCGTAGGCGGTGGCGTGCAGGGTATCGTCGGGGCCCAGCGGCGTGTCGCTGACGATTCCGCCCTGGGCATGGTGCACGTCCTTGCGCGCGTCATAGGCGACCGCCCGCGGATTGGCCTGGCTCGGGTCCTGCGCCACCTGCATGGCGGTGAGGCCGGAGGGATCCTCGGCCTGTTGGTGGAACAGGGTGGCAACGACGGTCAGCGTCGTGGGGCCCACTGCGTAGCGGGTCTTGGCATAGAGTTGCTTGCGGGTGGCGGCGCTGTGCTCCCGGTACCCCTCGGTGTGGAAGCGGGTTGTGGTGAGACGGTAACTGCCCGCGGCGCCGAGCGGGCCGCCGAACCCGAGGGCGGCCTGCGTGGCGCCGAAGCTGCCTAGCCAGTCGCGCAGTGAGAGCGTCGGCTGATCGGGGCCGTCGAGCGTCGTCGCCCGGATCACGCCGCCCGGACTGTTGCCGTAGCCGAGCGCGAACGGCCCGCGCAGCACTTCGATGCGGTCGATCGCCGGCAGGTCGAAAACCTGCGGCTGGCCCTGGCCGTCCGGCATGGTCGCCGGCAATCCGTCGAGGAGCAGGCGTATACCCTGCACGCCGAAGGATGCCAGTGAGCCGAACCCGCGTATCGATATCTGCAGGTCCTGGGCGTAGTCCTGGCGGTTCTGGGCGACCACGCCCGGCACTGCCTGCAGGCTCTCCGACAGGTTGACCTGCGGCTGGCCGCGTGCAATGTCACGGCGGTCCAGTGTCGTGACCGACTCGGGCACGTCGAAGCTCGGTGCCAGCCGGCGCGTGCCCGAGACGACGAGCGGCGCGAGCAGCGTCGTGGCCGCCACCGGCGCCCCTGCTGTCGCGGCCCCCGGCGCGGGCGCCGCCGCGGCACCCGCGGCGAACGCCAGGCCCGCCAGGGTTGCCGTAATGAATGCCCGTCCAGTCATCACCGGTCATTGTGCGG
>Ga0209919_1001135_pt1 | contig 13158 bp, 9 predicted proteins | sample SalPon2A_C_D2_MG_FD_185721 | JGI IMG/M metagenome (GOLD analysis project Ga0209919, IMG submission 185721) | Soil microbial communities from South San Francisco under conditions of wetland restoration - Salt Pond MetaG R2A_C_D2_MG (SPAdes)... | ecosystem: Environmental > Terrestrial > Soil >... | reverse complement strand
ATAAGTCCGCTGGGGGTACTCTATTACGCAATTAAACCTGTGAAAATAGAGGATATTAAAGACCTGATAGATTCTTTGACAAAATCAAAGAATCTAAATCAGGTTAACTAAGATAAATTGTTCTAACTAAATTGAAATTAAATAATCATAAAAATCTGTGGTACTGGTTTATTACACAGTAGTATGATTATAAAAAAAGACTTTATGAATTGCAGGAAGCAATTAATAAAAACTAAATAAAACATTTCACGTCATAATAAATGGAGATAATAAGATTATGAAAAAAATGCTTCTTTTTTTAATTCTGCCTCTCTTTATGTGTGCCAGTATGAGTCTTGCACAGACTCTTACTGTTGGTACATATGGAGTAACACCAAGAGATGTAGAAAAAGACTCTGTAGCTAAATATTTTGACAGAGCTTACAACAGCCTGCAAAACGTTGGTAATGAAACCAAGGTTTATTTGAAGGCTTCAATTTCTACTAAATTTGCTTCACCTGTTTGGTCAATCACATCAAGACCAGGTGGCTCTGTTGCAACTTTTGGTGCTACAAAAAATTTAGATACTTCAAATCAGGTTATTTCATTTATTCCTGATAAAGTAGGAACATATAAAATAACTGTAACAGATGGCGCATTGAGCGCGACAGTTACAATTAACTCATCACTTTTTGTGGGAACACAGGTGGGAGCCTGTTACGTTTGTCATAACGGCGCATTCAGACCAGTAGGTGTTCCACTTTACAGTAAATGGTCACAAACAGGCCATGCTACAATGTTAGAGCGCGGTTTGAACGGAACATTGAGTGATCATTATGGTGAATCTTGTATTAGCTGTCATACAACCGGTTATGATAAGCTTGCCAATAATAATGGTTTTGACGATTACCCGTTTACTTTCCCGGATACATTAATGCCAGGTATGTATGATTCTATGAAGACTGCTTATCCTCAGGCAATGGCCTTAGCTAATATTCAGTGTGAAAGCTGTCACGGACCTGGAGCTGATCACTACGGCGCTATAACTGATTCTAAAATGGTTAAATCTCTGGATGCAGACAATTGTGCATGGTGTCATGATGAGGGGACACATCACTTTATACCTGAATCAGCTAGCTTTTCAAGGCACTCAAATCCAACAACATTGGCCCGTGGTAGCAGCGCAGACTGTGCACCCTGCCATAGTGGATCAGGATTTGTTTCGTGGATTAAAGGCGGAAAAGCAGAATTAACTACTGCACCTGCAGTAGCAAAAATATCCTGTGGTGTTTGTCATGATCCACACGATGCAACTAATATAAATCAGTTAAGAACCGTTACTGCTACATTCCAGAATGGTGTAACTGTAACTACCGGTCAAAAAGGTGCTCTTTGTATGAATTGTCATCAGGCCAGAAGAGATGCAGTTGAATATACAAATGATTACCTGAATAATTTAAGTTCACACTATGGTCCTCATCATGGTCCACAGGGTGATATGTTAGCTGGTACAAACGGTATTACATTCGGTTGGAGAACTACCAGCTCTCCACATTTGGCTGCTACAAAAGATGCATGCGTAGATTGTCATATGGCAGCTACTAATTCTGAGAGTAAAGTTGGTGGACATACACTGAATATGGTAGATCCGGTATCCGGTGTTGATAATGTTGCGGCATGTGCACCTTGCCACGGTACTATCGGAACTGAATTCTCAGACAAGAAATTTTACGTAAACGGTAATGCTGACCTTGATGGTGACGGAACTGCTAATGGACTCCAGGTTGAAATGGAAGGATTATTACATAAGTTAGCACTGTTATTGCCTCCTAAAGGTAGTACAGATGTTTCTATAAATGATTCAACTGTTACATTACTGGAAGCTCAGGCAGGTTATAATTATCTGTTTGTTGAAGAAGATAGAAGTTTGGGTATACATAATCCTGCATATGCATACTCCTTGATAGCATCTTCCATAGTTAAATTGGATCCAACTACGGATATTAAACTGATTGATAATTCTTTACCACAAACTTTCTCAATTGACCAGAATTACCCGAATCCTTTCAATCCGACAACTACTATTAAGTATACTATTCCGAAAGAAAGCAATGTAAAACTGGAAATCTATGACATCACTGGTAGACTCGTTAATACAGTAGTTAACCAGAGCCAGAGCGCAGGAACTTATTCTGTAACCTGGGATGGTTCAAATTCAAGTGGTCAAAAAGTTGGATCAGGAATGTACCTGTACAGAATTAATGCAGGTTCATTTATAGCAGTTAAGAAAATGATCCTTCTTAAGTAATTTAATTTTCTTGATGATGTGAGGGGAATATTCCCCTCACAATTGTTCTTTTTAATTTGCTCTTAGTTAAACCTGCTAACTGTCAATATAGTCAGGGGAGACTATACTAAGAAATATATGTGACTTTTATAGTTGTATGTATTTCTTATCAATTGCCTTATTCAAAGATGGATTTGACCCCACTTCTGCGAGTAGGGCAATTTGGTTTTTAAATACACTACTAAATTGAAATTCCGGGGGGCTCCAAAGCAACATCCCGCTGCAATTTCTTTCCAATTCTCAATTCATTCTGAAAATCCTTAAAAACTTCCTAAACATATATAAAATAATGGCTTGACAATTATTCTCATATAAAATATTATGTAACCAATTATTGAAAACGATGAATTAATTTGCGGTGATAAAATGAAGAAGTCGAAATTTGTGATTTATAGTATTTTTTTATTAACTAACCTTTGTTATGCACAGAATTACTTCGGCAGAAATAAAGTACAGTACAATGATTTTAATTTTAAAATTTTAAAAACACAAAATTTTAATATTTTCTACTACCCGGTTGAAAAAAAACAGGTTTACAATGCGGCTGAAATGCTTGAAAGGTGGAGAACAAGGTATGTAAATATTTTTGGAAATGTTCTTGAAAAAGATCAGCCAATAATTCTTTATTCTGACCACGCGGATTTTGAACAAACAAATGTAATAGAAGGATTCCTGTCACAGGGGACAGGAGGAGTTACAGAAGGATTAAAAAACCGGATAACTCTTCCTTTCACAGGTGTAAATGCCGACAACAATCATGTTCTCGGGCACGAACTTGTTCATGCATTTCAGTATGATATTATAAGAGCAAAAAAAAATGGCTTTAAAAAAGCCTCTAACATTTCTCTCTGGTTTATTGAAGGAATGGCTGAGTATCTTTCAATTGGCAGAAAGGATGAACTTACTTCAATGTGGCTACGTGATGCCGTACTTAATAATGATGTACCTTCAATTGATGATGTGGGTAAAGATTCAAAATATTTCCCTTATAGATATGGGCAGGCCATATGGGCCTATATAGGAAGCCGATGGGGAGACAAATCTGTTGCGGATATATTTCATACCGCGGTAGATTCAGGCTGGGACGGGGCTTTTAAAAAAGTTACAGGTATTCCTCTCGACACACTTTCTATTCAATGGAAAGATGCCGTTAACACAACATATAAGAAGGAACTGGAAGGCAAAACTGTACCCGATAGCGTGGGTCAAAAAATCATTGTGGAAGAGGGCGGAATAAATCTATCTCCTGTAGTCAGCCCGAATGGGAAATATATTGCTGTAATTGCACGGCACGATGTTTTAACTCTTGATCTTTACCTTGTGGATGCACATACAGGTAAAGTTTATAAAAAACTTGTCAGTTCAAACAGCGACGCTCATTTTGATGCTCTGCAATTTATTAATTCTTCGGGCAGCTGGTCGCCTGGCGGGAAAAAATTTGCATTTGTGGTTGTTGAAGACGGTGATAATGCGATTTCTATTGTAGATGTAAATACTGGAAATATCGATAAAACATTTAAATTGAAAAATGTTGAGGGAATACTTCAGCTGGATTGGTCGCCTGACGGGAAAGAACTGGCTGTGGCCGGCACACATGGAGGTACAAGCAACATTTATCTTTATCAGCTTGATAGCGGTAAGCTTACAAATTTAACTGATGATGATTATTCTGAAATACAGCCTGCCTGGTCGCCCGACGGAAAATCAATTGCATTTGCAACTGATAAAGGTGGGGAAACTAACCTTGAAAAATATGTTTTCGGACCAATGAGAATTGCTTTGTACTCATTAAAAAATAATACCGTACATTATCTTTCAATGGGAGATAATATAAAATTAATTAATCCCCAGTATTCACCGGACGGAAAAAGCCTTTATTTTATAGCAAACCCGGATGGTATCAGCGATATTTTCAGGTATTCTTTCGAGACTGATGAATTTTACAGGGTAACCAACATCGCTACGGGAATTAGTGGTTTAACTGCACTTTCTCCGGCCCTTTCCGTTGCAAAAAAATCCGGCCGGATTGTTTTTAATGTCTTTAACAATGCTGATTATGATGTCTACGGCTTAGACCCGGAATCTGCGATTGGAAAGGTTTACAGAGAAACTCCGGGAGAATTTAGCTGGAATATTTCCCTGCCGGAAATTAAAAATTCAAACAACGGGATTATTGAAAATTATCTATCGGATAACAATGAAGGTCTTCTGGCAGATCCCGATACAAGTTTTAAGCAAACAGAATATTCACCCTCCCTTCATCTTTTTTCAGTAGGGCAGACTTCAGTAGGAATCGGATTTGACAGGTTCGGTACATATTTAGGCGGGGCTGTTAGTATGCTTTTCAGTGATATGCTTGGCAATCATATTGTAAGTGGAGTTATCCAGGCCAACGGAACATTTAAAGACATCGGTGGACAGGTGGTTTATTATAACAGGAAGAACCGGCTTAACTGGGGTGCTTCTATCGGGCATATACCTTATCTCTCGGCTACATTTGGCAATGCTATAGATACAGTTAATCTGCAGGGTCAAAAATACCTTGCACAAGACTTTATTTACTACAAACAAAGAGTATTCGATAACCAGATTAATCTTCTCAGTTCATACCCTTTATCGACTAACAGAAGAATTGAATTTGGTGTCGGTTTCAGGAGAATTAGCTATGATGTTGAAGCTGAACATAATGTTGCTGTGGGTGGTTTATTTGTTAAAAACTATACCGAAAGTCTGCCGTCCCCGGATGCACTGAACTTATTTCAATCGGACCTGGGGTATGTTGGCGATTATTCACTCAGTGGTTTTACTTCACCAATTGATGGAAGCCGATACAGGTTTGAAGTACAACCTACAATAGGGTCAATAAAATTTATCAGTTTTACAGCTGATATAAGAAAATATTTCTTTTTAAATCCTTTCACATTAGCATTCAGGGTATTGCATTACGGAAGATACGGACAGGGCTCTGAGAGCAACAGGCTTTCCCCACTGTATCTTGGTTATCCAACATGGGTAAGAGGGTATGATCTGAATTCGATTAGCCAGTCGGAATGTACGGGATCATCAAATCAGGCCGGCTGCCCGGTATTTGACAGGCTGATCGGTTCAAGGATTGGGGTGTTCAACATGGAACTAAGAATACCTTTATTTGGCAACAAGCAATTTGGGTTGGTTAATTTTCCTTATTTGCCTACAGAACTTACATTTTTCCTGGATGGCGGGGTTGCTTGGTCAGGTGGCGAAGGGGCAAAACTTGCATTCGAAACAAGGACTACTGACAGGGTTCCTGTTTTCTCAACTGGAGTTGCTGCCAGGTTTAATTTGTTTGGCTATTTGATTGGGCAGGTTTATTATGCTAAAGCATTCCAGAGACCAGATAACAGTCAGCAAATTGGCTTTGTAATTTCGCCTGGCTGGTGATAAAATCGGCTAAAATTATATTAGTTAGTATTTTAAGGAAAATTTCTTATCTTCAATTAAAAGAAAATTCATTAATACTGTAATGCCCGAGATTTTTTTTTGCAACGATAAATACAATCGGAGGGAAATATGAGAACTGTAAATGAAATATTAGCAAAAAAGGGAAAACAAATATGGTCAGTTTCTCCTGAGACAACAGTTTTTGATGCATTAAAATTAATGGCGGAAAAAGGGATTGGTGCTTTGCTTGTAAAAGATGAAATGGGAAATCCGGTTGGTGTAATGTCCGAAAGGGATTACGCGAGAAAAGTAATCCTGGTAGGTAAATCTTCCCGTGACACGCTTGTTAATGAAATAATGTCACATAATGTAATTTATGTTAAGCCGGAAAGAAGTCCCGAAGAATGTATGGCCTTAATGATAAATAAAAGAATTCGTCATCTCCCTGTTTTAGAAAATAATAAACTGGTTGGCTTTATTTCAATAGGTGATGTTGTTAAAGCAGTAATTGATGAAAAAGAGTTCACCATCGATCAACTTGTTCAATATATAAAAGATACACCACACTTAAGTACAATTAGGTAGAATCCTAATAGTATATTAACAGCTAAGTTATTGTTCAAGTTAGTGGACTTTTTTGTGATTATTTTAATAGCGGCAATTTATATCCAAACTTTCTCTCCTGTTGATTCTAAAATAATATAAAAATTTAAGTAAGTGCTGTAATCACTATTACTTAGGTCCTGAATTTTTTGATAAAAGGTATTGGGGAACTGATTTTATGTATTATCTTTAAATATGTAAAAATTCAATTATTCGGAAAATAAAAAGGATTGATTACCTGTTTATGGAAAATAAAAATGCTGACTTATCTTCTTTAAAAATTAACAGGGCTTCCACTCCTGACAGTTCAGGCGGTAAAAGTAAACTAATAAAAATTTTAATTTCAATAATAGTCCTGGCTTTGGTGATTTTTGGAATTATTTCATTATGGAATAATCTGATTTCTCCCGCAACAGAAGTTAGCCTTGTTACAGCTTCAAAAATTTCACCTTCAGAATCGGATGCCATCTTAACAGGAAGTGGTTATGTTGTTGCACAAAGAAAAGCTTCTGTGGCTTCCAAAGCAACGGGGCGTTTAGTTTACCTTGGAGTGGTAGAAGGTGATGCAGTTAAAAAAGGACAGACTATTGCCCGGCTTGAAGACAACGATATAAAAGCACAACTGAAGCAGGCAAAAGCAAATTTGCAGTTCAATGAAGCTGGACTTACTGACGCAAAAAATAATTATGACCGACAAAAGAAATTAGTGAAATCTGGAGCGACCACGCAAATGCAGCTTGATGCGGCTGACGCTAATTATCAAAGAGTTCTGGCATCCATAGAAGTTGCAAAGGCACAGGTTACTACTGCTGAGGTTGCTTTGGAAAACACTCTGATTCGTGCCCCGTTTGATGGTACTGTTTTAACAAAAAATGCGGATGTTGGTGAAATAGTTTCTCCGCTTGGTGCCAGCACAACTTCACGAGCCGCTGTTGTTACCATGGCTGATATGTCATCATTACAAGTTGAAGTAGATGTTTCTGAATCAAATATTCAAAGAATAAAAGTAGGACAGGATTGTGAAATTACTCTTGATGCTTATCCCGATCTACGTTATCCGGGACACGTCGATAAAATAGTCCCTACTGCTGATCGCTCAAAAGCTACAGTGCTTGTAAAGGTTGCATTTAAAAATTATGATAGCAAAGTACTCCCTGAAATGAGTACAAAGGTTTTATTTCTTAAAAATGCGGTAAAGGAAAATACTTTATCTGAAAAACCAATTCTTGTTGTACCATTTACAGCCATTAATAAGAATAATGGAAAAGAGTATGTGTTTAAAGTAATAGATGAAAGAGCGAAAGAAATTGAAGTGAAAACCGGCAAAATTATTGGAGATTACACTGAAATAATTTCGGGAATTCAGGAAGGGGATAAGGTGATTCAAAAAATCACAGATCAGATTAAGGACGGGTTGTTAGTAAAAACTATATAAATATTTTTATAGTGGGGGTGTAGTAAATGTCATCCATAATTAGTGTAAAAGATGTTTCAAAAACATATTCCAGGGATAGTTTTTCAATTCCAGTTCTAAATAATTTGTCGCTCGAAGTTGATGAAGGTGATTTTCTCGCTTTGATGGGGCCATCAGGTTCTGGAAAAACTACTTTACTTAACCTGATTGCGGGTATTGATAAGCCTACTTCAGGAGCCATAACAGTTGGTGGGACTGATATTTCAAAATTAAATGAATCTGCGCTGGCAAAATGGCGTGCGCAAAGTATTGGATTTGTTTTTCAATTTTATAACCTGATTCCTGTCCTAACCGCATTTGAAAACGTGGAACTTCCGCTACTTCTGGCGCCTCTTTCGAAATCTGAAAGAAAAAAACATGTTGAAACAGCTTTAAATGTTGTAGGACTAGATGACAGAATGGACCATTATCCGAAACAACTTTCCGGCGGGCAGGAACAAAGAGTTGCTATAGCCAGAGCAATTGTTACTGACCCATTGTTGCTTGTTGCTGATGAACCAACCGGTGATCTTGATAAAAATTCTGCTGATGAAATTTTAACATTACTCGACAGATTAAACAAGGAATTCAAGAAAACTATTATCATGGTTACTCACGATCCTCACGCTGCAGAAAAAGCAAGGATTACAAGAAATCTTGATAAAGGCTATCTGGTTTAGGTGAATTATGAAAGTATTTAAACTGATCTTTAAAAATACTCTTCGTCATAAATTAAGAACGTTTTTAACAATACTGGGAATTGCTATTGCAGTTGTTGCATTTGGTCTGTTAAGAACAGTGGTTACAGCCTGGCATGCAGGTGTAGAGGCTTCATCAGCTAACAGGTTGATTACAAGACAGGCCGTTTCATTTATTTTTCCTCTTCCTCTGGCCTACAAAAATAAAATTGAAAACGTTCCGGGTATATCCAAGGTGACATATGCCAACTGGTTTTCCGGAGTTTATATAGATAAAAGCCAGTTTTTTGCAAGGTTGGCTGTTGATGCAAATACAATCTTTGATGTTTATCCAGAATTTGTTTTATCTAAAGAAGAAAAAGAGAATTTTATTAAAGAAAGAAACGCCTGTGTTATTGGAGCCGATATTGCAAAACAATATAATCTGAAAATCGGGGACCAGATGACCCTTGAAGGTGATATATATCCGGGCAGGTGGGCTTTTGTTATCAGGGGAATATATCAACCACGTGATAAAACCACTGACGGAACTCAAATGCTTTTTCACTGGGATTATGTAAATGAACGGATTAAAGAGGAATCTCCTGGCAGAGCAAATCGGGTTGGCTGGTATATTGTAAAAATTGATGATCCCAATCAATCTGGAGAAATTTCCGCAAAGATAGATACACTTTTCAAAAACTCAACTGCGGAAACTAAAACAGAATCAGAGCGGGCATTTCAACAGGGATTTCTTGCATCAACAAGTGCCATAATTACAGCAATGAATGTTATTTCATTTGTTATTATAGGAATAATAATGCTGGTTCTAGGTAACACAATGATTATGTCGGCTAGGGAAAGAACAAGGGAGTATGCTGTTATGAAAACACTTGGTTTTTCAGGAAGACATCTTACAGGATTAATTATGGGTGAATCTTTGGTTATTTCCGCAATTGGAGGCGGACTGGGATTATTTTTAACATTCCCGATAGTACAGGGATTTTCAAAGGTAATTCCTAAAGGATTTTTCCCGATATTCCAGCTCGAACCAATTACAGTAATATTAGCATGCAGCGCTGCTGTTCTAATCGGAGTTCTGTCTTCCATTTTCCCTATTCAAAGAGCGTTAAATACAAGAATTGTTGACGGTTTCAGGTTTGTTGGATAACCCGGCAAAGGAGATAAAATGCAGATACCATTTAGATATAGTCTGAAAAATTTTACTAAAAGAAGACTTACAAATATTATCACCGTTTCAGGCGTTGCTCTGGTTGTGTTTGTCTTTGCAGCCGTTCTTATGATGGCATATGGAATTCAAAAAACTTTGCAGGACACCGGGACCAAAGATAATGTACTCATTTCCAGGAAGTCTTCAACCGGTGAAATAACCAGCATTATTGATGGTGATACACAAAATATAATAAGTTCTCTCCCTTATATTGAAAAAGCTCCTGACGGGAATCAAATTATTTCTTATGAACCCGTTGTTGTAATTAATCTTGAAAAAGTAGGCGGGGGAATGAGCAATATTACTGTAAGGGGAGTTTCTCCTGAAATTAAATTGCTTCGCCCGCAGGCAAAACTGCTTGAAGGCAGAATGTTCAAATGGGGAACAAGGGAATTAATTGTTGGCTCAGGTCTGACTGACAGATTTGAAGGAGCAAAGATTGGAGATAAAATTAGATTTGCAGGCGATAGCTGGACGATTGTGGGAATATTCGGTACAGATGGAAGTGGATTCGATTCTGAATTTTGGGGTGATTCAAAACAATTATTAGATGCCTTCAACAGAGGGAACACTATTTCTACAATGACATTAAAACTTACAACCGCATCTGATTTTGATAAATTCAAAAGAAAATTTGAAGCCGATCAGCGGCTGCAGCAATTTGAGCCGGAAATTGAACAGAAATATTATGAGAAACAATCTGAGTTAATGTCTAATTTTATTAAATATCTTGGAATTTTTATTACTATTATTTTTAGTCTTGGGGCAACAATTGGGGCTATGATTACAATGTATTCCGCTGTTGCAAACAGAACAAGGGAAATAGGAACTCTAAGGGCACTGGGTTTCAGGAGAAGAAATATTATGGCTGTATTTCTTTCCGAATCAGTGATAATTTCATTTGCAGGTGGGGTGCTGGGGCTAATTCTTGCTTCATTTTTACAATTCTTTTCTATATCCACTCTAAATTTTACATCATTCTCAGAATTACAGTTTTCATTCGCTGTATCACCATCAATAATAATTAGCTCATTGATCTTTTCTGTAGCAATGGGAATAATAGGCGGATTTCTTCCTTCAGTCAGGGCTTCAAGAAAAAAAATAGTGGATTCATTACGGGCAGGGTAGGAAAATTAAAGCCCCTTTTCAAGGGCTTCTTTATCTATGTTTTTACTTTATTGTCGTAAACATATAACTATAGATTATTAAATAATACCGACCCTATTACACCGTTTGCTGATTGTGTCATCCCGCTTACAGTGGAGTTAATTCTTCTGTATTTGAAGTATTGTTTTTCACAAAATCTAAATTTCCATTAAATTCTCTTATCATATGAAAGGCTTTAATAATATACTTCTTGACTAAAGTGTATACGGCAACAGAAATAAAAGGGACAAGTAAATAGAATATGTGCAAGACTTTTGTACCGTGAATTATATCGAAAATAAGTGGTTTGTGAACATGTTGACCTGACTCCCTAAAACCAAATAAGTGGTATAAAATATATTCAATAATACATAGTATTATAAAATAAATTATCCATACAAGGATCATTGAATAATGTTTTCCCAAATTAATTGTTAAATAATTATATGTTACCAATATCAGAAATATCCCCAGGGACCAAAATGAAAATGCAGCATAATTAAATCCTGAAAAATTAAGCACGGGCACATTATATTTATACCCGTAAAACCCTACCCAAAGAAATGCTATTGTAAATGCAGTTAATAAAGCAATGTGAGTGTTATAGTTTAGTAAAAAATTATTACTGTGTTTTTTCTTTGTAGAATAATACTCTAACCATTTGTGAAATAAGTACCCGCCGGCCATACCGACTAATATATCCGTAAACTGATCTTTTATTGTTTCTGGCATAAATACTTTTAGGGCAGCGAAGCGAAGTATGATTTCAGCAATTTCATAAAACAAAAGGAAGGCAAAAAGGGTGCTCCATTTGTGTCTGAATTTAGCTATTACAATTATTGTAATAAGTATTGCGCTACTCCATAAATGAACGAAGGACCAGAAATCGAAAAAAAATATAGAGTTCCCCAGAATTTTTATATAGAGCCAATCAGTATTTTTGAATATATGCTCAATAACCGATTGCAATTACTAAAATCCTCTATAAGGATGAATAAAAAAGTCCATTTCATTTAAAATAAAAATTATTCAGTAATCCCTAACCAAATTTAGCATTTAAATAAGTATTATTACCTCAAAAAAAATCCCGTCTTCAGCGGGACTTTTTCCGGTGCGGAGAGGGGGGGATTCGAACCCCCGATACCGTAAACGGTATAACGGTTTTCGAGACCGCCGCATTCGACCACTCTGCCACCTCTCCTAAAATTTGGTCAAATAAAAATTAAATGAACTATAAAAATTAATATAATTCCGGCTGTAAATGAACTTACTACAAGAGATTTATGATTTTTATACATTTCTCCAAATACTGCGTGAATAGCAAGGTAAACAAATCCGCCTGCAATGTGCGCCATCACAGCACCCATCAGCAATCCTGATATACCAGACTTGAAAAAAAATAATCCCGCAAGTGACCCTAAAATAGTAACCAGTTCGACACCTGCGACATATAAAAATATCTTTAGTCTCGAATAATCAGAACTTAACATCAGGGCTGCAAGAGCAAGCCCTTCAGGAAATTTATGGGCCAGGATAGCAACAAATACGGACTGATCTCCGCCCTGTGACGGAACGCCGCTGGTTGCAATGGCAAGTCCGTCCAGAAAAGAATGTATTGAAAGTGCTGTCAACAAAGTTAAAACAATTTCAGAAAATTTTTTTGTTGTTTGTGCATCAAAGTGACTTGCCGAGCAGGCTGGACAAACGTGAGAATAATATTTACTGATAAAAAAGAAGAGCAAATAGCCGGATAATACACTCAGACCCACCTCCAGCCAGCCAAGGTTCATGCTCGATTCAGGGATCAGCGCAAAAGCTGCCGCTCCTAGCAGGGCACCGGCAGAAAATGAAATTAACGCGCATAGCTTTTTATGCTCAAGTTTAATTGAAAATAAAAATGACGCGCCCGCCAGGGCTGAGATGACTGCAAAAATTGATTTAGTAAGAATTGTTATATGCATATCAATGATTCTGAAAATAGAACATGAAATCTATCAAATTTATAGTATATATAAAAGATTCCTTACAATTAGATGTGATAGGTCGGGCTTTGATTCGTGGGATTGGATATTAAGCTTTTTTTGTTAAATCACGCTGAAATAATTATATTTGAGCTCTTCAATCGGAAGAGATACAATATTTCGCCAATTGTGGGTCAAAGAGTAATATCTCATATTTGAAATTGATTTGTTCTTATTCTAATTGGAATAATTGGGAGAGGTGCAAGAGTGGCTGAATTGGCTACCCTGGAAAGGTAGTGTATCCGCAAGGGTACCGTGGGTTCGAATCCCACCCTCTCCGC
>Ga0209919_1001134_pt1 | contig 13163 bp, 11 predicted proteins | sample SalPon2A_C_D2_MG_FD_185721 | JGI IMG/M metagenome (GOLD analysis project Ga0209919, IMG submission 185721) | Soil microbial communities from South San Francisco under conditions of wetland restoration - Salt Pond MetaG R2A_C_D2_MG (SPAdes)... | ecosystem: Environmental > Terrestrial > Soil >... | reverse complement strand
TGTCGACGACATCGATCCGGCGAATGCGGGCAGCTATGTCGAGCCGGCCGACTGGAACCGCCTGATCAGCGACCCCGGGGTTACCGTAATCGATACCCGCAACGACTACGAAACCGAAATCGGCAGTTTCGAAAATGCGATCAAGGCGAATACCGGCTCGTTTCGCGAATTTCCCGATTTCGCCCGCGATAATCTCGACCCCGGCCGGCACCGCAGGATCGCAATGTACTGCACCGGCGGTATCCGTTGCGAGAAATCCACTGCCTACCTTCGCCAACAGGGCTTCGACGAAGTCTACCACCTGCGCGGCGGCATCCTCGGGTATCTCGAGCAGGTGCCTGAATCGGAATCGCTGTGGCGCGGCGAATGTTTCGTTTTCGACAATCGGGTCAGCGTCGATCACGCCCTCGAAAAGGGTAGCTACGATCAATGCCACGCCTGTCGTCGTCCGTTATCCGAATTCGACAAGGACAGCGACCGCTACCAGCCCGGTGTCAGTTGCCCGGCCTGTTACGACAGCAAGACCGAAACCGCGCGCGCGCGCTTCCGCGAGCGCGAGAAACAGGTGCGCCTGGCGCGCCAGCGCGGCGAAGTCCACATCGGCGCCGATGCCGGCCTTCAGGCCGGCGAGCGCAAGTCCCGCAAGCAGTCGGCAAGGGAAGCGCAACGCAACCGGTCCGGCGGGCAATGAAAACTATCGGTCTGATCGGCGGCATGAGCTGGGAAAGCAGCCTGCTGTATTACCGCCTGATCAATACCGGAATCCGCGAACGGCTGGGGTCGCTGCACTCGGCGCAGATACTGATGTACAGCGTGGATTTCGCGCCCGTCGAGGCGCTACAGCATGCCGGCGACTGGAACGGCGCGGCCGAAATACTGATCGATGCCGCGCGCCGGCTCGAAGCCGGCGGCGCCGATTTTTTCCTGATCGCAACCAATACCATGCACCGGGTTGCCGACGAAGTCAGCGCGACCGTGAAGATTCCTCTGTTGCACATCGCCGATGCCACAGCCGGCGTCTTGCGGGAGGATGGTATCCTCCGGGTCGGCCTGCTCGGTACGGCATTCACGATGGAACTGGATTTTTACCGCGAGCGAATCGAGAGCCACGGCATCGAGGTGGTTATCCCCGAGTTGCACGACCGGCAAATGGTGCACGACATCATTTACCAGGAGCTCTGCCAGGGGATAGTCGATAAGGATTCTCGCGAGGTTTATCTCGCAATCATCGAGCGGATGCGGAACGCAGACATCGATGCGGTGATCCTCGGCTGTACCGAGATCGGCATGCTGTTGAGGCAGGAGCACACCGATTTGCGCCTTTACGACACCACGGAAATCCACGCGCGGCAAGCTGTGGCCGAAGCTCTTGCCGAGCCTTCAGGCTGTTAAAATTCGGGTTTCAGGATTTCGATCGTCAGGTCCGAAACCGCGAAGGCGCTGCAAAACAACGCCAGCCCCGATTCCGATTCCTCCCTGCTGATCGCCTGCGGTAAACCGCCTGGATAGTCGATTTTACCGTCGATCACGCGGCCGATGCAGGAGCGGCACTGGCCGCTACGGCAGCTGTAGGCGAGCAGCACGTTGGCGGCGTGCGCGGCATCGAGTATCGATTTATCCGCCGGGCAGGAAAAACTCTCGCCGGCGGGCAGAACGCGGACCTGGAGGGAAGACGCGCCGATGGGCTCAGCCGCTTGGCTGGCTGCGTTTGCTGTTGAGCCAGCGTACAATCGGTTCCCACTGGTCGAGGTCGCGGCGCACCGAGTAAGGCGCCAGCTCGAAGATTCCCAGGCCGCGATCGGCGGCCCGCACGTAGTTCTGGGTTTCGCGCAGCACGCTGATGAACGGTGCCTTGCGCACCTTGCGCAGGTAGGTGTCGAGCTGATGGTAAATGTTATAGTTCTCGCGGCAGCGGTTGGCGACCAGCGCTACCCGCGCTTCCTTGCGGGCGACGCGACTGTTATCCAGCACCCGCCGAATGAACGGCGTCGCCGCGCGCATGTCTATCGGCGACGGCAGCACCGGGATGATAATGCTCTGGGCACGTCGCAGAAAACCGGCAAGCGCAGCGCCGTGGACCGCTGCCGGGGTGTCGTAAATTACGTAATCGGCGTTGCGCGGAACGCGAAAGTTACCGCTCGCGCCATCGATGCCGGAGATCGGTGGGCGCCCGGAAGGCCGTGCCTCGAGCCATTGCAGGCTGGAGGCTTGCGGATCGCAATCGGCGAGCACGACTTTCTTGCCCTGTGTGGCGTAGTAGCTGGCGATACTGGTGGCTATTGTGCTCTTGCCCGAGCCGCCCTTGGAATTTAATACCATGATCGAGCGCATGCTTCCCCCTCATTCTTGGCTGGTCGCTGTTCGCGATTATCGTCGAAATCCGGAAACGGTGCAAAACACGGGCGTCAGTCCAGTCCGAGCTCGGACCAGAGCGCGTCGACTCGACTGCTGACTTCCGCCGACATGCAGATCGGAACTCCCCAGTCGCGTCGGGTTTCGCCATCGATCTTGTTGGTCGCATCGAGACCCATTTTCGAACCCAGGCCGGATACCGGGGAGGCGAAATCCAGGTAATCGATCGGCGTGTTTTCGACCAGCATGATATCGCGGGCCGGGTCGCAGCGCGTCGATATAGCCCAGATCACGTCTTCCCAGCGACGCGCATCGATATCGTCGTCGACGACGATGACGAATTTGGTGTACATGAACTGGCGCAGGTACGACCAGACGCCCATCATCACGCGGCGCGCGTGGCCGGCGTATTGTTTGCGGATGCTGACCACCGCGACCCGGTAGGAGCATCCCTCGGCCGGCAGATAGAAATCGATTATCTCGGGGTATTGCTTCTGCAGTATCGGAATGAAGACCTCGTTCAGCGCCAGACCGAGCACCGATGGTTCGTCGGGCGGCCGACCGGTATAGGTACTGTGATAAATCGGGTTGTCGCGCATACTCATCGCCTCGACCGTAAATACCGGGAAGCGTTCGACCTCGTTGTAGTATCCGGTATGGTCGCCGAACGGGCCCTCGTCGGCTTCGTCGTCGGGGTAGATATGCCCTTCGAGCACGATCTCGGCGCGCGCGGGAATCACCAGGTCGGATAGCAGCGACGTGGTAACCTCGGTTTTGGAGCCGCGCAACAGACCCGCGAAAGCATACTCGGACAGCGAATCCGGAATCGGCGTAACCGCCGCGAGAATGGTAGCCGGATCGCAACCGAGCACCACCGAGATCGGAAACGGTTGATCGCCCTTTTGCGCGCGCCATTCGCGGTAATCGAGCGCACCCCCGCGATGCGACAGCCAGCGCATGATCAAGCGGTTGCGGCCGATAAGCTGTTGCCGGTAGATACCGAGATTTTGCCGCTGATTGATCGGTCCCCGGGTGGTGACAAGCCCCCAGGTAATTAGCGGGCCCGCGTCGCCCGGCCAACAGGTCTGGATCGGCAGCATCGACAGGTCGACCTCGTCGCCCTGCATGCGGTTTTTCTGGCAGCTGGCTTTCTTCACTTCGCGCGGCGACATGTCGAGGACTTTTTTGTAGATCGGCAGGGTCTTCATCGCTTCCTTGAAGCCTTTCGGCGGCGCCGGCTCTTTCAGGAAGGCGAGCAACTTGCCGACCTCGCGCAGCGAGGTCGCGGAATCCTCGCCGAGCGCCTGCGCGACACGCCTTTCGGTGCCGAACAGGTTGGAAAGCAAAGGGATTTCGGATTCACCGGGCTGTTCGAACAACAACGCCGGGCCGCCCGCGCGCAGTACTCGATCGGAGATTTCGGTGATTTCGAGATTGGGGTCGACGCGCTGGCTGATGCGCTTCAGATCGCCATCGTTTTCAAGCTGGCCGATAAAATCTCGTAGATCACGGTATTCCATTTACCAGATCTTGATGCCCTGGAAGCGCGACTTGATACGCGCCTCGATGATGGCCTTGCTGATCAGGTAACTCAAAAATACGATCAGCGCGGCAATCGCCGCCAGGTACGGCCAATAGTGTTTTGCCGTATCCCAAAGCGCAAGCAGTGCCGGGAGTCCGTCTTCGTAACGGGCATCGATTTCTTTCTGCTTGGTTTCGATTTGCTGCTCTAACGAAGCGATGTTTTCGTTTGCCTGCTGATTCTCGGTTTCGAGCGCCGCGACTTTTGCGGCCATCTCGTTCATGTCTTTTTCGTATTGATCGATGACCGCCTTGCTGTTGGCGAGTTTTTCGATTTCGGCCGCAAGGCTCTCGGTCTTGCGCCGTTCCTCGGCCAGTAGCAGGTTGGAGGTCGGTTCGGTGACCAGGAAACCGCGCTTGACCCAGCCGCGGGTGCCATCCGGGCCGAGAACCAGCGCATACGGTCCCTGGATTTGCTCGATATCGACCGAGTCGCCCGATACCAGCAGTTTCAACACCTGGCTTCTGTCGTTGGCCTGCGCGTACATCGACAGGCGCAGTTCGTCGGTGACATACTGCCGGTCGCGATCGCTGCTGGTGTCGTCCTGGGCGAGCAGCATAGCGCAATAAACCGACAGGGCAATCCCCAGGATGATTCGTTTTAGCATGAGTTAGCTTATCCCACTGTGCCTTAACAGGGCATCGATTTTCGGCTCGCGACCGCGGAAGCAAAGGAACGACTCCATCGCCGGCCTTGAACCGCCCTGCTCGAGTACGCAATGCAAAAATCTGTGCCCGGTTTCTGAGTTGAAAATACCTTCTTCTTCAAATGCGGAAAACGCGTCGGCGGACAGGACTTCCGCCCACTTGTAGCTATAATAACCCGCGGCATATCCGCCTGCAAAAATATGTGAAAAACCACACTGAAATCGGTTGAACGACGGGGTTTTCAATACCGAAACCTGTCCCCGTACCTGATCGAGCAATTCCTGTATCCGCTCGGCCGAATCCACCTCCGCCTGGTGCAGACGTATGTCGAACAATGCAAACTCGATTTGGCGGAGCATTTGCAGTGCACTCTGGAAATTTTTCGATTCGAGCATGCGCTGGTACAGGTCTTCAGGCAGCGGCTCGTCGCTCTGGTAGTGGCGCGCGAACAGCGCCAGCGCGTCACGCTGCCAGCAGAAATTTTCCATGAACTGGCTCGGCAGCTCGACAGCGTCCCATTCGACTCCGTTGATGCCGGCGACGTCGGGCACGTCGATCCGGGTCAGCATGTGATGCAGGCCGTGGCCGAACTCGTGGAACAGCGTGATCACCTCGTCGTGAGTGAATAACGCCGGCTCGTCGCCGAGCGGGGGCGTCAGGTTACAAGTCAGATAGGCTACCGGTAGCTGGGTCTCGCCGTCGATGCGGTAGCGATTGACGCATTCATCCATCCACGCGCCGCCACGCTTGTTTTCGCGGGCATAGAGATCGAGATAGAACTGTCCCTGAGCCTCGCCCTGTGCATTTTCGATCTGGTAGAAAGTAACCGCGTCGTCCCACAGATCGACCCCTTTATCTACTTCGGTGATACGCACCTCGAAGAGCCGGCCGACAATGTCGAACAAACCCCTGATCACGCGGCGGTCCGAAAAGTAGGGTTTCAGGTCTTCGTCCGAAATCCGGTAGCGGTGCTGCTTCAGCTTTTCGCCGTAGTAAGCATAGTCCCAGGCTTCGAGTTCGCCGGCGAAACCCAGCGATGCGGCAAATGCCTGGCGTTCGTCGACCTCGGCGATTGCCGCCGGGCGAGATCGCTCGGCGAGGTCGAGCAGGAATTCGACCACGTGATCGACCGAGGCCGCCATCTTGCTTTCGAGGGAGTACTCGGCATAGTTTTCGAATCCTAACAATCGCGCCTTTTCTTGTCTTTTCGCAACAATAGACTGCATGTTCTGTGCATTATCGAAAGATTTATCGGTTTTTGCGAGATCCGACGCGCGCGTCACGTAGGCTTCGTAGATCGCCTTGCGCAAAGCACGGTTATCGGCGTAGGTAATCACCGCCAGATAACAGGGCATATCCAGTGTCAGCCGATAGCCGGACAAGTCCTTCTGTTCCGCCAGCTGGCGCAGCATGGCCAGCGCATATTCGGGCAGGCCGCGTAACTCAGTCTCGTCCTCGGTCAGGTATTGCCAGGCCTGGGTCGAGTCGAGCAGGTTATTTTCGAAGCTTGACTGCAGGTCCGACAATTCCCGCTGTAACTGCTGATAGCGTTCGCGGTCCTCGCCTTCGAGTTCTACCCCGCCGAGGCGGAAATGGCGCAGCGCGTCGGTTATGGTCTTACGGCGCGCGGGATCGAACGCGGCGAATTCGTCGGAGGCCTCGATTTCCCGGTAGGCCCGGTAAAGCGCCCGGTTCTGGCTGATTTCGGTCGAGTATTCCGATAGCAGCGGCAGGCAGGCGTTATAGGCCTCGCGTAATTCGGGGCTGCTTTTCACCGAATTCAAATGGCGCACCGGCGACCAGGCTTTATCGAGCCGGTCGTTCATCAGTTCGAGCGGCTTGATGAGGGTATTCCAGTCATGCCGCTTCAGTGCGGTCAAAGTCGAAATGGTTTCACGGTTTTGCGCGATCAATTGCTCGATCGCGGGTTTGATTATCGGCGGCGATATCTTGCTGAAAGCGGGCAAGGCGCCGGGTTCGAGTAACGGGTTGTCCAATCGATTCTCCATCCGAGTTACGTGCGGCCGATCAGACGGCCGGACAAGCCCGCGATTATACCGGCAAGAGCGGGCGAATCGAGTACATGATGACCAGCGCGCTGAAAATAGCAAACGCCCCGCTTACCGCCGCGTAGGCCCTGAATTTCCTGCTGCCGACGAGGCTTTCCTCGGGGAGCGCCGAAACAATGTAAGGCTGTCTTCGGTCCGTCGGCCGGGAGAGGATGTTATGCTGCTGCTTTTGTTGCCGGAGTCGAGCCAGCACCTCGCCGCGGGCGGCGCCGCGGATCGCTTTCCATTCGTCCTTCTGGATCTTTCCGTTACCGTCGAAGTCGAAATCCCTGAGGTATCTCTGCGGCTGGATTTTCCACTGCCTGACCAGGTCTTCGACCTGTTTCGAGATTAACGCGTCGGTGGGATTGCTATGGATAGTTCGAAACCAGCCGAGAGCATAAATCTCGGTTGCGGGGCGGATCAGGCGCTCGCGAAAACGATAATTTCCGAGTCCCAGACTGATCAGGCGGCGCGCGCTGGGCGGATGGACGCGGCGGTCGGTACTGTTGCCATACCAGGTCAGGTCGGTCTCCGGTACCACGTAGGCGTCGTCGGGATCGATCACGCAATCACCGGTGTCGTCGACGATACGGAACAGGTGGTCGCTGCACTCGTCAGAGATATTGGTCCAGGTAGTGCGCTTGCCGTGACGCTGTTTTCTGTCGATGGTGCAGTGGTACCAGATGCATCGGCTGCCGCTGAACGGCGAGGTGATCGTATCTTCCGGCAGGAATTCACCCAGCCCTTTGAGTTCGACGTGTCCCTGCGCGGCCGAACGTATCTTCGAGGTTGCGGTTGCAGCCATGTAGCGGTAGCGCCTGAAAGCGCCGTAAGCATAATAGATCAGAAACAACAGGCCAGCCGCGAGCACCGTGTACATGATCGTGTAATCACTGTTCGACAAGCCCAGGATTTTGGATTCCAAGCGGTGGAACATGGCCGGGGCTCGTACCGTAGATCAGGTTTCGAATAGTTGCTTTACATTGACGTCGGCGGTTTCGCGGGTCTCGAATTCGAGCAGATCGCGTGGCCCGAAGCCGAACAGCCGGGCAACGATCAAATCGGGAAACTGCTCGATGCCGATGTTGTTGATGTTGACCGACTCGTTGTAGAACTCGCGGCGGTCGGCGATGGTGTTTTCCAGCGAACTGATACGGCCCTGAAGATGCTGAAAATTTTCGTTGGCGCGTAATTCCGGATAATCCTCGGCGAGCGCGAATAACTGGCCGAGACCCAGGCGCAGTGCACCTTCCGCCGCGCCGAGACCGGGTACGTCCTGGCTCTGCCGAGCCTCGGCGACGCGCGATCTGGCCTGCATGACTTTCTCGAGGGTTTCCCGCTCGAACTTCATGTACTGCTTGCAGGTTTCGACCAGTTTGGGGATTTCGTCGTGACGCTGCTTGAGCAGAACGTCGATGTTCGACCAGGCTTTTGAGACATTGTGCTTGAGTCTAACCAGCTGGTTGTAAATGCTAACGACATAGATTGCCAGCAAAACCAGCGCGGCCCAGAAAATTATGCTGACAATATCCATCAGCCTGCTCCCGATTTTTTTCGTCGTTCCTATATAGGAATTATTTAAATAAAATCAAGTAGTTGCTGATATTAAACGTCGAGATTGCTGACGTTGAGTGCATTTCTCTCGATAAAAGCGCGGCGCGGTTCCACCTGGTCGCCCATCAGGGTCGTGAATACATCGTCAGCAGCGATCGCGTCTTCGATTCGCACTTTTAACAAACGCCGGTTTTCCGGGTCCATGGTGGTCTCCCAGAGCTGGTCCGGGTTCATCTCGCCGAGTCCCTTGTAACGCTGAATATTCAAACCCTTGCGCGCTTCGCGCATCAACCAGCCGTAGACCTCGCTGAACCTGCTGACCGTCTTGCTGCGGTCACCCCGTCGAACCGTCGAATGCTCGCCGAACAAATCGGCGGCCTGTTCGACGAACTGAGCGATCGGCTGGTAATCTGCGCCATTGAAAAAGTCGCTGCTGAGTTCGCTTTCGGTAACGAAGCCGTGCAGCCGCTTGCTGATCGCGAATTCGAACTGATTGCTGCTTTCGTCACCTTTAACCGACACTTTGTAGGACACCGAAGTCTCGCTAGCGGCATTTAGCCGTTCGGACAGCTTCTCGCCCCAGCGGGTCATCGCCTTCTCGTCGAGCAGCATTGCCTCGCCGACCGCCGGCAAGTCGACCAGGTGAGCGAGTATCTCGCGGGGAATATACTGTCCCAGGCGGTCGAAAATCGCCATTATCGTAATGTATTGGCGTGCCAGGTTTTCGAGCGCAAGGTCACTGATCGGCGGCGTATCGTCGTCGAGACACAGTGAGGCCCCGTCGATCGCCAGCTGCAGCAGATAAGCATTCAATTCCTTGTCATCCTTGACATAGCGCTCCTGTTTGCCTTTCTTGACCTTGTAAAGCGGCGGCTGGGCGATATAGACATGTCCTCGATCGACGAGCTCGCGCATCTGTCGGTAAAAAAAAGTCAGCAGCAGGGTGCGGATATGCGAACCGTCGACGTCGGCGTCAGTCATGATGATGATATGGTGATATCGCAGCTTATTGATATCGAATTCCTCGCGGCCGATGCCGCAGCCCAGCGCCGTAATCAGGGTACCGACTTCGGCCGACTGCAGCATTTTATCGAAGCGCGCCTTTTCGACGTTGAGGATCTTTCCTTTCAGTGGCAGGATCGCCTGGGTCTTGCGGTCGCGGCCCTGCTTCGCCGAACCGCCGGCCGAATCGCCCTCGACCAGGTATATTTCCGACAGGCTCGGATCCTTCTCCTGACAGTCAGCCAGCTTGCCGGGCAACCCGGCGATGTCCAGCGCCCCTTTGCGGCGGGTCATTTCGCGAGCTTTACGCGCCGCTTCGCGGGCCCTTGCCGCCTCCATGATCTTGCCGGTAATGGCTTTGGCGTCGGTCGGGTTCTCCTCGAGGAAATCCTTGAGGTGGGCACTGACCACCGATTCCACGATACCCTTGATTTCGGAGGACACCAGCTTGTCCTTGGTTTGCGAGGAAAACTTGGGATCAGGAACTTTCACCGATAGCACGGCGGTCAAGCCCTCGCGGGCATCGTCTCCGCCCGTGGCGACCTTGTCTTTTTTGACCGTGCTGTTTTCCATGTACTGGTTCAGCGTCCGGGTCAGCGCGGTGCGGAACCCGGACAAATGCGTGCCGCCGTCGCTTTGCGGAATATTATTGGTGTAGCAAAAGATATTTTCCTGGTAGGAGTCGTTCCACTGCATCGATACTTCGACCTCGACCCTGTCCTGTTCCATCTTGATCTCGATCACCTTGTCGTGAATCGGTGTCTTGTTCTTGTTCAGGTGCTCGACGAAGGCGCGAATCCCGCCTTCGTATTCGAACACGTCTTCCTTGTTGCTACGCTCGTCGAACAGGTGAATACGCACGCCCGAATTCAGAAACGAGAGTTCGCGCAAACGTTTGGCGAGAATATCGTAATGAAACTCGATATCGCTGAAGATCCTGCGGCTCGGCAGGAATCTCAGCTCAGTACCGGTCTGGTCGGTTTCCTTGATTGCGGCCAGATCCCCCTGGGGTTCGCCGTAACTGTATTCCTGGGTGTAAAGCTGGCCACCGCGCTTGATCCGCAGAGACAGGCTTTCGGAAAGCGCGTTGACTACCGAGATGCCGACCCCGTGCAGACCGCCGGAGACCTTGTAGGAGTTGTCGTCGAATTTGCCGCCGGCGTGCAGTACCGTGAGTATGACTTCGGCCGCCGAGCGCCCTTCTTCCTGGTGGATATCGACCGGTATACCGCGTCCGTCGTCCTTGACCGATACCGAGCCATCGCTGTGCAAGACCACCTTGATCTCTTTACAGTGCCCGGCAAGCGCCTCGTCGATCGAGTTATCGACGGCCTCGAAAACCATGTGATGCAGGCCGGTACCGTCATCGGTATCGCCGATATACATGCCCGGACGCTTGCGTACAGCATCGAGGCCTTTTAGCACTTTAATGCTAGAAGAATCGTAATTTGACATGGCTTGGTTTAGCTGAAAATCCGAGGCCTGATTATACCATGTTCCACGTGAAACCATTTAAATTCTTTTGCCCCGATACCCTCCGGAACAGCACCGTCGATATTGCTGATGAATAGTTGCAAATCCATCGCCGACAATTGTCTGTATACCTGCTTCTGTGCGCCCGCATCGAGTTCTGAATGGAGATCGTCGATCAGCAGAATGACACCTGAATCGCGCTGTCGATTGACAATTTCCAGCGTCGCCAGGAAAAGCGCCAGGCACACCCGTTTGCTTTGCCCCCTCGACAGTACTGCTCCTACCGGCCTCTCATCAGAAGTCAACTCGAGGTCATCCCGATGGACGCCGACACTGGTAAATCCGGATTGAATATCCCTTTCCCGGCAACGTTGCAGACTCTGTTCGAGAGATTCATCCGCGGGCCACCCCTGCCGGTATTCGATCTCGAGCGGCAAGCCCTCGAGCAGTTCGCCGTAATCTTCATAAATAATCCGGCGTAACCGATCGGTATATTCCCGGCGCAGGCTGAAAAGGCTCGACGAGGATTCGAGCAGGTGTGTATCCCAGTAATCGAGCAAGTGCAAATCCCGGCGGGTCTTCAACAATCGATTGCGTTGCTTGAGCGCATGCTGAAACTTCCGCCAACTGTCGGCGTAGGAGTGTTCCACGTGAAACAAACACCAGTCCAGGAATGCCCGCCGTCTTGCCGGCGCCCCCTCAACCAGCACAAAACTGTCGGCATTGACGATGTTCACCGGTGCTTTCTTGACCAGATCGGATCTTCGCTTGACCGTTTCTCCGTCGACCCGAATCTCCAGTTTATCCGCGGTCCTCGACAACCCCGCCTTGAAGTCGTCGTAACGCCCGAATAGCAAAAAACCCTTTTTATCGTGATTGATGCATTGCTTGAGTTGGTGACTGCGAAACGACTGGGCCTGACAGAGGACGAATACCGCTTCCAGTAAACTCGTCTTTCCAGAGCCGTTGTCGCCGCTGACCAGGTTGAACCGGCGGTCGAAATCCAGCGTTGTACTCTTCAGGTTCCTGAAATCGGTCAGGCTCAGTTGCCTGATAGCCATAGCGGCCCCCGGGGACTACAAGCGCATGGGCATTACCACGTACAGGCTGGTGCTGTCCTCGCTGTCGCTGATAATCGCGCTGCTATTCGAATCCTTGAGCTTGATTTGAACTGTATCCGAATCGAGTACATTCAATACGTCGATCAGGTAAGTGACATTGAAGCCGATTTCCATGTCCGCCTCCTGGTAGTCGACCGGAAGTTCTTCTTCCGCTTCCTCCTGATCAGGGTTGTTTGCCTGGATCGACAAATTCCCCGTCGTCAACGACAACCTGATACCTCGGTATTTTTCATTCGACAAAATAGCGATTCGACTCATCGATTGCTTCAGTGTTTCGCGTTCAACTTCCATGGTTTTATTTCCGTCTACCGGAATTACCCGCTGGTAATCCGGAAACTTGCCATCGATCAATTTGGTGGTGAAAACCAGTGAACCTGTTTCCAGCCGCAAGTGATTCTGACTGAGAATGCATTTTACCGGGTTATCAGTGGAATCGAGCAATCGCGACAATTCCATAACCGCCTTTCGCGGGACGATGATTTGCCTGCCTTCATCGACGCCGGTATCGATATCGACCTCGCTCAAAGCCAGGCGATGGCCGTCGGTGGCTACCAACTTGAGTTTTCCCGCAGATATCTCCATCAGGATCCCGTTCAGGTAGTAGCGGACGTCCTGTTGGGCCATCGCGAAAGACGTCTGATCGAACAACGCCTTGAGTTGCTTTTGCGGGATCGAAAATGACTGCTGTTCCTCGATTTCGTCTAGCCCGGGGAAATCTCGGGCCGGAAGCGAAGCAAGCGTAAATCGACTCCGACCCGAATTCAGCGAGACGCGGTTTTCATCGATCGTGAAATTGATCGATGCGCCCTCAGGCAATGCCTTGCTGATATCGAGCAATTTCCGCGCCGGAATGGTTGTCTGGAATTCTTCGCTACTGTCCGCCTGTAAACGAGCGACCATCTCGATTTCCAGATCTGTTGCGGTCAGAGACAAGTCACCGCCTATAGACTTAACCAGCACATTGCCGAGTATAGGCAGGGTTTGCCGTCGCTCGACAGCGCCGATTACCTGTTGCAGCGGGTTGAGAAGGTTTTCTCTCTTAATCGTTGTTTTCATTTATATATCTTGATTACTGTGTTTATAGGGAACTCCGCTTTTTATGCGTAAGTCGATATTTTCTTTCCTAATCAATAGCTTAAATTCACAAACTGGTATTCTAAGCTGTCCGTAGCTTATGTCTAAACTGTGCATAACCGGGGGACAAATCGGCGCTCGAATTTTATCCATAACCTGTCCACAGGTATCGAGCCCTGTTTTGCACTCCCATCAGTTGCTCAACATGCGAGCCAGGATTTCATAGTCTTCGTCGATGCGCCGATCTTCGCTACGCAACGATTCGATCTTTCGACAGGCATGCAATACGGTCGTATGGTCGCGACCG
>Ga0209919_1001129_pt1 | contig 13200 bp, 9 predicted proteins | sample SalPon2A_C_D2_MG_FD_185721 | JGI IMG/M metagenome (GOLD analysis project Ga0209919, IMG submission 185721) | Soil microbial communities from South San Francisco under conditions of wetland restoration - Salt Pond MetaG R2A_C_D2_MG (SPAdes)... | ecosystem: Environmental > Terrestrial > Soil >... | reverse complement strand
CCGTCAGGATCTTCTGCGCCGGCAACGTCCTGCTTGGCCATCATCTCCGGGTTACCGCCGAGCACGATGTCGGTCCCGCGACCGGCCATGTTGGTGGCGATGGTCACCGCCCCCTTGCGGCCGGCCTGGGCGACGATCTGTGCTTCGCGATCATGCTGCTTGGCGTTGAGGACATTATGCGGCACGCCCTGTTTCTTGAGGATTTCGGCGATCCGCTCGGAATCCTCGATCGAGATGGTGCCGACCAGAACCGGCTGCCCCTGCCGGTGTTTTTCGAGGATATCGGCCACCACAGCCTTGAATTTCTCCTGCTCGGTTTTGTAGATCAGGTCGGCGTTATCGATCCGTACCATCGGCTTATTGGTCGGAATGACCACGACGTCGAGCTTGTAGATTTCCGAAAATTCGGCCGCTTCGGTGTCGGCGGTTCCGGTCATCCCGGAGAGCTTTTCGTACATGCGAAAATAGTTCTGGAAGGTAATCGTCGCCAGGGTCTGGTTCTCGTTTTCGACCTTGACTCCCTCCTTGGCCTCGACTGCCTGGTGCAGGCCGTCACTCCAGCGTCGCCCTGGCATCAAACGCCCGGTGAACTCATCGACGATGTGCACTTGGCCATCCTTGACCACGTAATCGACATCCCGCTTGAACAGGGCATGGGCCTTGAGCGCCTGGTTGACGTGATGCAGCACCTCGATATTGCTCGGCTCGTAGAGGTTCTCGATATTCAGCAGCTGCTCGACCTTGGCCACCCCGGCTTCGGTCAAGGCCGCCGACTTGGCCTTTTCATCGACCGTATAGTCGCCGGTGTGCTCTTTGGTCGCCTGGCCGATCTTGCCGTCGCGATGCTCGATCGTCTCCCCCTTCACCAGACGGGGGATAATCCGATTGACCGCAGCGTAGAGGTCACCCGAGGTTTCCGACGGGCCGGAGATGATCAGCGGCGTCCGCGCCTCATCGATCAGGATCGAGTCGACCTCGTCGACAATGGCAAAATGTGGTTCGCGCTGGACATAATCCTCCAGGGCGAACTTCATGTTGTCCCGCAGGTAGTCGAAACCGAATTCGTTGTTGGTGCCGTAGGTGATGTCGCAGCCATAGGCGTCCTGACGCTGCTGCTCGGTCAGACCATGCACGATACACCCCACCGACAAGCCGAGGAACCGGTGGATCCGTCCCATCCAATCGGCATCGCGGCTGGCCAGATAGTCATTGACCGTCACGACGTGAACGCCGCGGCCGGTCAACGCATTCAGGTAGGAGGGCAGGGTCGCCACCAGGGTTTTACCTTCACCGGTCCTCATCTCGGCGATTTTACCCTGGTGCAGGACCATGCCGCCGATCAGCTGGACATCGAAGTGGCGCATGTTCAGCACCCGTTTGCCGGCCTCACGAACCGTGGCAAACGCCTCGGGGAGTAGGTCGTCCAGGGATTCGCCCTGGGAAAGCCGCTGACGAAAGTCTGCTGTTTTGCCCTGCAACTGGGCGTCGTTCAGGGCTGAATATTCCGCATCAAGACTATTGATCCGGTCGACAACCGTCTGCAGCCGCTTGAGCTCGCGCTCGTTCTTGCTGCCGACGATCTTTTTCATGATGGAACCAATCATAGGAAATCTCCCGAAAGCTTGTTTCAATATGGCCTTTTGAACCCGGTTGGGAAGAGCGGGGATTCTAACATATGGGTATCGCCCCCACAAGACCAAAGCAGCCGCCATCCAAGCGTATAAAACAAAAAAGCCCCGGCTCGCCGGGGCTTGATTGCGTCATCAGGAATGCAAGTCTACAGGTACTTGCGTGGGTTCAACGGCACACCGTTACGCCTGACTTCGTAATGAACATGGGACCCGGTCGATGAGCCGGTATTGCCGACGGAAGAGATCCTCTCTCCACGCTTGACCCGTTGCCCGACTTTGACCAGCAGCTTGGAATTATGGGCATAGTAGGTCTTGTAGCCATAACCATGTTCGAGCACGATTAGCTTGCCGTAGCCGGGAGTGGTTTCTGCCCGGGAGACAATTCCATCAGCCGTCGCGTAGACCGGGGTCCCGGTCCGGGCGGCGATATCGATGCCTTCGTGCATCTTACGGCGACCGGTGAACGGCGATTTGCGCATGCCGAATCCGGAAGTCACCCAGCCTTTGGTCGGCCAGCCCTCCGGCTTGGCGGCCAAGAGGGAGCGCTGATCGTTAAGAAAGCCCTGTATCTCCTCCTGACTCTGCCGGTGCAGGTCGATCTGAAGACGCACTTTTTCGATCTCCTGCTGCAGGTCAGAAATTGCTGCGGTCGGCGGCAACTCCGGGGCGCCGCCGACTCCGGTCATGGCATCCGACGTGGGTGTCAACTGGGCCATCACCCGGACCTTGGCATCATTCTGGGCCAACAGCTGAAGGTCCTGCTGGAGGATCTGTAGCTGGTTGGCCAAGCTGGCGAGCTCAAGCCGCTGGTCAAGATTGACCGACTTCAGGCGGGCAAATTCCTGTTGGTCAAAACGGAACTGGACCTCAGCATAGATCAGCACCGAGACAACCAGCAGCAACACCAGCGCTGTGCCCAATAATCCGCGGACCAGGTTTCGATGAATCCGGAATCGACGGACCTGATGGGACCCTTCCGGGATAATCAGTACTGTGAACTTTCCTGCGGACACTGAGACCCTCCCGAACCGGGAATGCAAGGTTTAGCGACGTAACCTATAAATCCCGGCAGATATAAAAACAACCAAGGAACAACTACGAATTTTAATTAATAAATTAAGGCTGACAACAATGTCAAGCTTCCGACTCCGCTGTTTGCCGAAGCCTGCAACGATTTTTGTCACCGGCTACAAATCGATACTCACGGCGATCTCGTCACACTCGGGGAACTTGGCGCAGTTGATACAGTCACGCCAGATCTTCTGCGGCAGCTCGGATTTATCAATTTCGGCAAATCCCAGCTTGGCAAAAAACCCCGGTTTGTAGGTCAGGGCAAAGACCTTGGCGAGGCCGAGTTCGCGGGCCTCGTCGAGACAACTTTGCACCAGTTGACGACCGATCCCGAGACCGGCCTGGCTCTCATCCACGGCCAACGACCTGACTTCGGCCAGATCAGCCCAGGAGACATGTAACCTAACTGTTCCGACCACCTTGCCATCGACCTCGTAAACATAGAAATCCCGAATAAATTCATAGATTTCCGCCAACGAGCTAGGCAGCATTTCACCCTGCCTGGCAAACTGCAGCAGCAATTGATGGATCTGTTTGGCATCAGCGATGCGAGCTACACGCACCATATTGGCACCCTCTCCCCAGGTCGATTCCGACGATCCGGAAACCCCTCAGGTCATGGCAGGTTTCTGGATCATTTCCCGAGCATGCTCCAGGGTCCGATCGGTGACCTTAGCTCCACCGAGCATCCGGGCCATTTCCAGCACCCGCGTTTCATCTTTGAGCTGAACCAGGGCGGTGAAAGTCCGACCGCCATCCTCCATTTTTTCGACCCGGTAATGGGCATCGGCGAAGGCTGCGACCTGGGGCAAATGGGTGATGCACAAAACCTGCAATCCACATGCCACACTTTTGAGTTTTTCACCGACCACGCTGGCAGCCGCTCCACCGATCCCGGCATCGACCTCGTCAAAAATCAGCGTCGCCACTCCCTGGCTATCTGGCGCGGCGCGTTTCAGGGCGAGCATGATCCGGGAGAGTTCCCCCCCCGAGGCAATCCAGGCCAAGGGTCGCAGCTCTTCACCTGGATTGGGTGACAGGTAAAATTCCAGTCGCTCGAAACCGAGCAGCTCAGGCTTGTCGTGCGGGAAAATCCGTACTTCGAAGCGGGCGCGGGGCATGGCCAGGTCACCCAGTTCGGCGGTCACCAGTTCCGCCAGTTTGAGCCCGGCGGAGCGACGCGACTGGCTCAACTGAGCTCCGACCTCTGCCAGTGACCGTTTGACCTCGGCGGTCATTTTCTGCAACCCCTCACGGGTTGCGCCGACATCTTCAAGATTGGCCAGTTCCTGCTCGATCCGAACCAGCTCGTCGAGAATTTCCTCTATGGTCGGTGCGTATTTCTTTTTCAGCTGGCCAAGCTTGGCAAGTCGCACTTCAACCTGATCCTGACGGCCCGGTTCGAAACTGATCCGACCGGCATAGTCACGCAACTGTACGGCAACATCTTCGAGAGAATACTGGCAATTACTGGTAATCTCCGCCAACTCGCCAAGCCTGGGATCGATCTGTCCGAGCGCGATCAGAGCCGTCGAGACCTGCTGGAGGGTTTCGCAAACTGCCCCCTCGGAGCCATACAACTGCTGATAACCTCCCACAGTCGCCTGGTTGAGCTTTTCTGCATGTTGCAACAGTTTGCGCTCCTGCTCGAGCTCGGCATCCTCCCCCGCGACCAGCTCGGCCGCCGCGATCTCACGTTGCTGAAAGCGCAGAAAGTCGATACGCTGCTGGCGATCCCGCTCGGCCTCCTCCAATTGTCGAAGCTTGCCGTTCAGGCTGATGAGCCTTTGATAGTGGGCCTGGTAGCTCTCGAGCAGCTGCTGGTGTCCGGCAAACCGATCGAGCAGCTGCAGGTGACTGTCGGTTTTCTGCAGGTTCTGATGCTCATGCTGACCATAGATATTGACCAGCTTCTCCGTCAGCTCCTGCAACTGAACCAGCTTGGCGAGCGATCCGTTGACATAGATGCGATTCTTCCCGGCCTTAGAAACGACCCGCTTGATCAGCAGTTCATCCTCGACCTCGAATCCGTGTTCCAAAAGTTGCGCCCGGGCTTCCGGACGGGCCGAAACATCAAACAACCCCTCGACGGTCGCTTCTTCCTCGCCGGTCCGAATGACGTCCGGCCGGGCTCGATCCCCCAGCAGCAAACCAACTGCATCGATAATAATCGACTTGCCGGCGCCGGTTTCACCGGTCAGCACATTGAAGCCGGGACCGAAGCTGACCTGCAGCCGGTCGATGATGGCAAAATTTCGTATGATCAGTTCTGTGAGCATCGCAAATCCAGGGATATCCCAGGGAAACTAGCCGTTGGCGGGACGTACCGTCACTTCTCCCCAGTGCAGCTTGGTACGCAGGACTTCAAAATAACTCTTGGTCGGGCTCTTGACCAACAAGGTGCTGTTGCGGGACTTGCGCACCTCAACAACATCTCCGCCCTGCAGCTTCATGCCAACCTGGCCATCGGCCGTGAACATGACTTCCTCGTCCTCAAAATTGACCTCGATTTTCACGATGGCCCCATCGGAGACGATAATCGGCCGGTTGGTCAGCATATGCGGGCAGATCGGTGAGATTAGCAGGCAATGTAGTCCCGGGTAGACAATCGGCCCACCGGCGGCTAGATTGTAGGCCGTCGATCCGGTCGGGGTCGAAATGATCAGCCCGTCGGCACGGAAGGTGGTCAGGTAGTCATCGTTGACCGAGGCCTTCATATCGAGGATCCGGGCCAGAGCCCCCTTGTTGATAACCACGTCGTTAAGCACCCGAAAACGACCGACCGACTTGCCGTCGCGCCGCACCACCGCCTCGAGCATGATGCGATGGGAGAGCTTGAACTTGCCGGCCAGCACCTCCTGCAGGACCGGAAAGAATTCGTCCAAGGTAATCTCGGTCATAAAACCGAGGCTGCCGAGGTTGACGCCGAGGATCGGTATCCGCAGATCACCAATCTGGCGGGCTACCGAGATCAGGGTGCCGTCACCACCCAGCACAATAATCAGATCGACCAGGGCCGGAATCGCCCCGCCAGGATAACCGCCGCTTCTCCCCAGCGTAGCGGCCAGTTCCTCCTCGAGGTAAACATCGATCTTTCGTTCTGACAACCAAGCCACGGCCTCGCTCGCCGGCTTGACGACCTCCGGATGATTGCGTTTGGCGTAAATCCCGACCCGTTTCATCTCAGACTCCATTTCAGTATCAGACTTTGGAACGCTACCATACTCATCCCTATTAGTCCATCGCTTTCAAGTACTTACAATGCAGGATGCTTGTCGCCCGGCAGCGCTTGTGTTAAGTTCAGGCAGCAGTTCAAATGACCTTACGGAGCCAAGATGGATCTTTTCGAAAGTGCCAACCGGGCCAGCGACGATGCACCACTGGCCGAACGAATGCGTCCCCGGACGCTCGATGAGGTAGTCGGCCAGCAGCACCTGCTGGAACCGGGTAAACTGTTGCATCAACTGATCTCCAGCGATCAGGTCAGCTCACTGATCTTCTGGGGTCCACCGGGGACCGGCAAAACCACTCTAGCCCAGGTTATCGCCAACTCGACCCAGGCCAATTTCGTGTTTTTTTCCGCGGTCCTCAACGGGGTCAAGGAGGTCCGCGAGATCGTCAAACAGGCCAAGGAGGAGCGCGCCTTTCATGGGCGCAAGACGCTGCTGTTCGTCGACGAGATACATCGCTTCAACAAGGCCCAGCAAGATGCCTTTCTTCCCTACGTCGAAAAAGGGGAATTGATCCTGATCGGCGCCACCACCGAAAATCCCTCGTTCTCGATCAATGCCGCGCTGCTCTCACGCTCCCGGGTCATGCCGCTGGAACCACTCGCGACCGAAGACCTCGCCATCCTCGTCGAGCGTGCCCTCAGCGATCCACGCGGCTTCAACGGCCGCTGCAGCCTGAGTCCGGAGGCCCTTGGATTCCTCTGCCTGCAGGCCGATGGCGATGCGCGGCTGGCGTTGAGCACCCTGGAGACTGCGGCCAGCAGCGCCAGCGGCGAAATCAGCCTCGAACGGCTGCAGGAGGCCCTGCAAAGCAAGCCGTTGCGCTACGACCGGGCCGGCGATGAACATTACAACGTCATCTCGGCGTTCATCAAAAGTCTGCGTGGGTCCGACCCGGACGCCGCCCTCTACTGGCTGGCGCGCATGCTCGATGCTGGCGAAGACCCGCTGTTCATTGCCCGGCGGATGGTCATCTTTGCCTCCGAGGATGTTGGCAACGCCGATCCACGGGCGCTACAGATCGCTCTCGCGGTGCAACAGGCGGTCCATTTCGTCGGCCTGCCGGAGGGATGCATCAATCTCGCCCAGGGGGTCACTTATCTCGCCACCGCTCCGAAGAGCAATGCCTCCTACGCCGGCATCAATGCTGCTCTGCAGGAGGTCCGCAATAGCGGCGCCCTCCCCGTGCCGCTACATATCCGCAATGCCCCGACCAGGCTGATGAAGGAGCTCGATTACGGCAAGGACTATCAGTACGCCCACTCTGCTGCCGACGGCATCGTCACACATTCCCACCTGCCCGATCAGCTGGTTGGTCGACAATTCTACCAGCCGGCCGAGAGTGGCTTTGAGAAAAATATCGCCGAGCGCCAGGCGCTGCGCAGCCAGCTACGCGACCAGGCCAAGCTAAGGCGGGCGGCCAAGCCGGACGACAAGAAAGCATGAAACCCACCCTGCTCATTCCGCTCCTGTTGACCGGCCTGTTGACCGCTCCGGTTACAGCCCGCGCGGGCAACGATTGGGGGCCATGGCAGGCCCCCGTCAAAGCTGCAGTTCGCGCCGAACCGCGATTTGAGCCCCTGCAATCGGGAATCCGCTTTTTCCAGCGTTTCATCTCTCCGGTTGACGGCCCACGCTGCCCAATGTATCCGACCTGCTCCGCCTACGCCATGCAGGCAGTGCAGAAACACGGTCCGCTGGCCGGCAGTTTTATCACCGTCGACCGGCTGCTGCATGAAAGCGGCCCGGGCTTTCATGACCATCCGCTCAAAGTCGGTAGCCGGATCCGCTTTCTCGATCCGCTCTCCGCAAATGACTGCTGGGTTCATCCAACCCGTTGAGCGCTTCAGGCTGAGGAATCAAGTTCAAGCCCCTGTTCATCCTTTATCAATTCGCCCTCCAGCCGATTTGCATCGCCAGGAAACGGCCCTCCTGCGTTATTAATTCCGGCTTCAGATTCCTACCCAGTTCAATGGTCCGGCCTGATGCAAGCAAAGGCAGACACAAATTTGACGCTTAACGCTCACCCATGCCGCACTGGAACCGAGCTTTTCATTTTGACCCGGGTAACAATCTCCGCAACCAATGTCTGCTAAACCCTAGTAAAAATATGGCTTTAAGTATTGAACTGTGTTTTATTTATGTTGACATTAACTATTTTTATATTATATATACTACTCATATTTATTTTTATGTGTAGGGGGGACAATGAAAAGAACCATTTCCAACGTCGAGTTTCGCCGCTCTTTCGGTGAAGTTCTCGACCACGTCAGCACCACCAAAAAACCAATCTGTATCACCCAGCATGGCATTCCCTGGGTTGTTCTCAGACATCCGGTTGATCTGAAAACGGATTGCACAGATTGCGAACCGGCATTGAGCGTACGTCTGAAACTATCGGCACATATCAATGCCGTTCATTACCAGCGAAAACCACTGGTAATCACCCGGCGCAGTACGGCAATCGCCTGCATCTGCCCGGTTACCAAAGAATGAGGCCCAAGGCATGCAACTTCTTGTTTCAGCATTCCGGGCCCCGTTTTTATGTCATCTCATGATGTTTATGTTATCGACAGGAGATTATCGCTATGGTCGATCCTAAGGTATTGACGTATCCAGAACGTCGGATATCTCGCGACCGGCTTGTCTCTGCGCTCAACTTCCTCCACTTTCGTCACGAACCCTTGACGCTTCTGCTGCGTCACAAAGACTATGACTATCAGTTGGCTCTCAAAGCTCATCCCCGGACGTCCCAGGAGATCAGCGTCGAGGGGGAATGGATCAAGGAGGAAAACTTTCCCCGCAATATTCACCGGTTCCACCTGGAGAAAATTATCGTCCCCGGCAATAATGCCCTGGTCTTTTGTCCGGAACATTACTATTGGGACGACGATAGTTTTTCGGCGGACCTGCCGGAAGAAATCCAACCCATTTACGGGCGCCAAGTCCTGCGAAACAGTTGCAAACTCGACCGGATCGAAGCGACCATCCTGCAGAACAGCATCGGCTTCTGTGGCCACTTGCTGGACTACTCGCCAAACGGCTTCCGCATCCGCATCAATGCCAAAAACCCGCAAAACTTCTACTGGCTCAATGATACTTTGCCGGTCACCGTATCATTCAAACGGCCCGATGATGAGGATGTGCTTTTCTGTGGCGAAGCCCAAGTCCTGAGAGCGACCCGGGGCGAAGAGCAAAGGGAGATCGTCCTGCTGCCAAAGGTCACCCAGGCGGCCCGCTACCGGCCGCGGAAAGCCCGAACCAAGCGGCTCACCATGCAACCGGCACCGACTGTCAACTTCCGGCACCCTCTGACCGAGCAGAGCCATAGCCTGAAAATTCATGATCTTGCCACCCTCGGTATCTCCGTGGAAGAACCCTCCGAGCGGTCATGCCTGGTTGCCGGATTACTGTTGCCCGAAGTCGAGCTATCGATCGCCGGCAATACGTTTCTTACCTTCAGCGGTCAGGTTGTTTACCACCAGTCATCCGATGGCCGGGTCCGCTGCGGGATCACCATTCTTGACATCGACATCGAAGACCACTACAAACTGATCGGCTTGGTTCACCAGGCCGAAGATGAACGAGCTTATGTCTCACCCCACGGCGACCCCGAGGAGTTCATGCAGTTCTTTTTCGACAGCGGCTTCATCTATCCCGCCAAATATGCGGAAATCGCCAGGGACAAAGAGCTCTTTCTAGAGGCTTGCCGCAGACTATACGCCGGCTCCAAGGGGATTGCCAGGAGCTTTGTCTACCGGGAAGACGGCGTGATGACCGGCCATATCTCAGCATTGAGGATCTACCGGCACACCTGGCTCAACCACCATCACGCAGCACTTTCCAGTCGCCGTGCAGGGCTGAAGGTGCTGCGCCAGATCTCGGATTTCATCAATGACTCCTATTACCTGAACCCGGTCCAGTTGAGGTATGTGGCGGCGATCTGGCGACCCAACAACAGTTTCCCGGCCAAGTTCTTCGGCCGCTTTGCCGAAGGGTTGAGCGATCCGCAAAAATGCTCCATGGATACCTTTGCCTATCTGCGTGGTTCAGAGGTCGATGAACTCCAGGACTGGGGCCCATTGCACGGTTCACCGTGGGAACTGGCCAAGGCTCAACAAGCCGATCTCTATGAATTCGAGGGCTTCTACCGCAAGGTTTCCGGCGGCCTGCTCCCCCAGGCCTTTGACCTGACCCCAGACAGTTTCGATGACCAGTCGGTGTCGAATGCCTACAAGGATTCAGGTCTCAAACGCGACAGACATCTTTACGCCCTGCGTCATGGTGTTGACCTGGTTGCACTGATCGATGTCCAGGATTCGGATACCGGCCTAAATATGAGTGAACTGACCAATGCCGTTACGATTTTCATCCTCAATCAGGAGGTCTTTACCCCGAAAATATTACACATGCTGCAATGCATTATCGCGGTAAAGCACTGCAAAGAGAGGCATCCAGTCCTCATCTACCCACGAGACTATGCAGTCAAACACCGACTGGAATACGAAAAAGATTATACGGTCTGGATTCTTAACCTTGACCACTCTGATGCCTACATGGAAAATCTCAACAGCTACGTGAATCGGCGGGCTAATGGCTGATAGAATCTACAACAGCAGAATTCTCGACACCTATCTGCAACTGCTTAAAATTCGCTATCCGCATGTCGATTTAGGTGACATCCTCGATTATGCCGGTCTGGAAGCCTATGAGGTTGCTGACCAGGCCTCCTGGTTTACCCAGGAACAAGTCAGCCGTTTCTACCAGCGCTGCGCCCAGTTGACCGGCAATGCCAATATCGCCAGGGATGCGGGACGCTTTGCCGCCTCGCCGGGCACACTCGGTGTCATGCGTCAATATACGCTCGGGATGCTCGGACCGCACAAAGCTTTCAATCTGATCGGCAAGACCACCAAAAATTTCACCAAGTCGGCAGACTATACCTGCCGCTCATTGGCCGACAATCAGGTGGAGATAACCGTAACTCCTTACCAAGGCATCCAGGAAGAACCTTTTCAGTGTAAAAACCGCCTCGGCTTCTTTGAAGCGATCGTCACCATCTTCAACCTGTCGGCCCCCGAAATCGAGCACTCAGAATGTCTTTTCGAAGGCGGGGCCTGTTGCCGCTACCAGATCCGTTGGCGTCACTCCCAAAGCCAGTACTTTCGAAAATTCAGAAATTATTTTGCGGCAGGTGCGCTGGCGGGGACCCTTGCTATCTACCATTTTTCCGGAGGCGCGGCGGGGGCGGCCCTGAGTATAGCCAGCCTGTCCGCATTATTTCTCCTGCAGATGCGGCTGGAATTCAGCACCCGCAAGGAATTACTGGCCGGGATGACCCATCTTTGGGACTCGTCGGAGCTCTTGGCCGAACAGGTCGATTTGAATTATCGCAACACACAGCTGACCCGCGAGGTGGGGGAGGTTTTTGCCAGCAAAACCAGTCTCGACGAGGTCCTCGATTCAGTCACGCAGGTCCTGCAGAAGACTCTCGACTATGACCGCGGCCTGATCCTGCTGGCCAACAAGTCGAACAGTCGCCTGGAAATACGCGGCGCCTACGGCTACATAGGGCAGCATCTCGATTTGCTGACCAATATCTCGTTCCACTTAGACAACCCGCAGAGCAAAGGGGTTTTCGTCGTTTCCTTCCGTGAGCAGAAACCCTTCCTGGTCAACAACGCCAAAGAGATCGAAAAAAACCTTTCGCCAAAATCCCAGGAATTCCTGCGGGCACTCGGAACCCAGGCCTTTATCTGCGTGCCGATCGTTCTGGAAGGGCATTCGATCGGTATCCTGGCCGTCGACAACCTGCAGACCAAAAAGCCCCTGGTGGCCAGTGATATCAACCTGCTGCTCGGAATCGCCCAGACGTTTGCCATCAGTATTCAGAACGCCCGGCTGCTTGAAGCACGTGCCGAGCAGTTTAACTCGACCCTGCAAATTCTTGCAGATTCGATCGATGCCCGTGATTTTCTCACCGCAGGTCATTCGGAGAAGGTTGCCGACTACACGGTGGCGATAGCTGAGGAGCTTGGGCTCGGCGAGGACTCTTGCCGGGTGCTGCGAACCGCCGCGCTGTTGCATGATTACGGCAAGATCGGCATCCCTGACTCGATTTTGAAGAAAGACGGACCTCTCACTGACGAGGAGCGGGCGGTTATTCGCACTCACCCGACCAAGAGCAAGCAGATTCTCGATAAAGTCTCCTTTGAGGGGGATTACAAAGAAATCCCGGACATCGTTCATGCCCACCATGAACGCTGGGACGGGACCGGCTATCCGAATGCCTTGAAAGGGGAACAGATTCCTCTCGGGGCCAGGATCATCGCGACAGCCGATCTCTTCGAGGCGATTACCGCCAAACGTCACTACCGCGATCCGATGCAGATCGATGAAGCGATCCAGGAGCTCCGTCAGGTCTCCGGCAAGCACTTGCAACCGGAGATCGTCAACGCCTTTTTGCATTATCTCGAGCGCAACACGGTCTGCCTGCTTAACAGCCCGGACAGTGAACCCGGTGCGGCTTTGAGTATGGGTCGCGCCCGAGAGCACAGGATACCCTACCGGACCGAAGTTTCGACCTCAGTGGAGCTCCGTACTATCAGCGGCACCTGCGTGAATCTCAGCCGGGGCGGACTATTTATCCACAGTCCCGAGGCCGACTGCATTCAATCCGGCGCCCAGGTTTCCATCACCTTTGCCCTGCCACAGGACAACCAACTGGTCCAATTGGACGGTAAGGTGGCTTGGGTCAACAAGAGCATAAAGCGCGCAGCCGAAAATTTGCCCACGGGCTTTGGTGTCCAGTTTGCCGCGCTCAACCCTGAAATCAGCCGGCATCTGGACTGCTACATCAGCAATCACCTGGTATCATCCGGGCTCAGCCACTAACGGCAGGCCCTACAAACTGGAGTAAGGAAATGTCAGCTGAAGTGAAGTACCTGATGGAACATGCCGGGGAGTGTTCCCGACTGGAGATGAAAACCCGTGCCGAGCAGGTGCTGCGTCAGGCCTCCTGGGCCGGCATCGGTGAAGGGATGCATGTTCTGGATGCCGGCTGCGGCGTCGGCAAGACCAGTTCCATTCTCAAGGAACTGGTCGGCGATTCCGGAAGCGTGACGGGCGTCGACCTGTCGCCCGGACGCTTGCAGGAGGCGACACAACGCTATGGCCGTGACGGAGTTCGATTTATCCAGCACGACCTGACGCAACCGTTTCAATCGCAGCCACAGTATGATGCGGTATGGATGCGTTTTCTCCTCGAG
>Ga0209919_1001127_pt1 | contig 13207 bp, 25 predicted proteins | sample SalPon2A_C_D2_MG_FD_185721 | JGI IMG/M metagenome (GOLD analysis project Ga0209919, IMG submission 185721) | Soil microbial communities from South San Francisco under conditions of wetland restoration - Salt Pond MetaG R2A_C_D2_MG (SPAdes)... | ecosystem: Environmental > Terrestrial > Soil >... | reverse complement strand
GCGTGACGATGCCGCGGCCGACTTCACGGTGCTTCTTGGTGCGCGGCGGAGTCATGCGCCCGTCCATGTCCGGGAATCGCAGCTGCGTGCACACGTTGCCCTGACCGTCCTTGATGGTGCACAACACCCTCCCGGTGTCCTCGATGCGGATGAGCTCTTGCGACTTGCCTGGGGGTGCGAAGCGGGCGACCTGGGCGCGCTCGACGTTGCGGTGGGCACGCTCGAGGAGAGCCCGGCCGAGGTACCACTCGAGGGCAACGTCGCCCTTCGCCATGCCGTCAGCCTCGACAGCACGGTCGCCGTCGGTGGCGTACACGAGGGCCCTTCCGTCCCCCACGTTCACCGAAACCCACGAGCGATCGTCGTTCTCGTCCTTCGCGGCGAACGCGAGGAGCGCGGCGATCTCGTCGCGGTTGAGGACCAATCCAGACTTGGAGCAGAGCACTACAGCAGCCTCCCTTCCGTGTAGGGCCACTTTTTCTGCACCACCTTCTTTACCGTGCTTCTTGCCACGTGGAAGTCTGTCGCGACTTGGGTCAATGTGCGTCCGCTGGCCGCAGCGACTCGGATGTCGAGCACTTGTTCCGCGCTCAACCTAGCTACCCGAACCAGACCGTTCTCGTATGCGCCGGTGCCTTCAATGGCAGCGGTGACGGTCGGCTTCGATACCTGCAGCAAGCGGGCGATCCTTAGCTTCCCAAGTCCATGTCCATACAGTTCTTTGGCCCGCTGCACCTGCTCACTGTTAAGCGATGATCCTCGGCCACGTTGTGTGCGGCGCCCCCAGAACTCCCTCTTTCGCCGACAATCGCGAACGAACGCTACGCCAGCCCTCTTGCACTTTGGGCACGGCTGCTCGCCCGCTTTCAGATGACGCAAGTAACCCGCATGCGTGCCTGTGGCAACCTTGCCCTTGTCGGGACCGTGGCGCACTCTCGACGAACAAAGCATCAGTCCTCCTCGTCCTCGGTGCCATCCTCGCCGTCGTCGAGTTCGAGGGCGTGAGCGAGCACCCGGGGATCGTCGAGCATGTCGCCCATTCCCACGCGTTCGATCTGTCGGACCCGCTCACGGGTGACGTTCAGGTAGCCCATTGTGGCGTCGAGCGAGTGCGCCCCCTGGTCTGCCACGTCGAGCGAGCAGCTCTCCTCCATGTCGCCGGGCTCGATGTCGGGGAAGTTGAGGCGGATGTTCCCGTTCTGCCGGACGTCGAGGTACAGGTGGTGCTTGCATCCGACGTATGGGCAGGGGCGGGGGACGTTCGAGCATTCTTCTCGCGTCTTGGGGCGCCAGTAGAACACCTGCTGCGCGTCGCGCTCGCTCGCCAGGACCGTGAGACGGCGCGCGGAGAGCTTCTTCCGAGGCACTACCTCGGTATTGCGCGGCTGGTACTTGCGCCGCGTGCGTGCTGGCGCTGGTGATGACACGGGGGCTTGCATAGAGTCTAGCCCGCCTCCTCGTACAAGTCAGGTTGCGCAGCTGCGGCCGCTCGCTTCTCGCGTTCGGATTGACGCTTCCGTTTGCGCTCTTCGAGATGCGACTCCCATGCCGCTTCGAAGTCGAGATGCAGCTTGGAAAGCGCGGTGCCTTTGACCACGGTGGACGTACAGTGCTCCGCCAGCTGTTTTGCGTCGTCGCCCATCTCTCCAGCGAACGCGCGATCGAACAGCCCCTTGCGGGCAGCGGCTTCGTGCTTCTTCTGCTGCCGCTTGAGATGTTGCTCGAAACGGTCGCGCCCCTCGTCTAGGCGCGCCTCGTACTTCTGCGCCGAGTACCAAAGATCGATGAGCATCGAGACCAACTTCGGGTCATGAACAGCGTCCAGCTTCTTCCGCTGATAGTCGGGCATGTGGTGCGGATACTCGGGTCTTTCCATTGGGTTACCGTTTCGGCAGTGACGCAATCTTGGCGGCGAGCGCGTCGTGCTTAGGGTCTCTCGATGTTCGGGCGAGGGCTTGCTCGTGCTCCGAGCCCGGGGCAGGCGTCTTGCCGCGGTCGTTCATCACCGCGACGCGCAGGTAGTTCGTCAGCCGCTCCGCCGGCCATCGCTTCTGCTCGGCGCAGAGCTTGCCGGCAATGCGCGTGACCACTTGCTCGGCGACATCGCGACGAGCACCAGCCATCTCGCATCCAGAGAAGAATTGCTCGCCCAACCACGCGACGATCTCGCTCGGCTTTGGGCAAACCAAATGGCTCGTAACAGCGTCCTCGTCCTCCTCCGTCGCTGCATTACGCGCGCTAACTGACAGGTCTTTAGGAAGAGGATTACTGGCTAAAATAGATCCGGAGCCGGTACCGGAGCCGGATCCAGACGCGCGCGGGGCTGGCTCGGCTGGACCAGCCGGCTGGTGCTTCGGCTGGAACCTGCCGGCTGGTCCGCGGCTGGCTCGGCTGGCTCGTGCTTTGCCACCCAGCTGGCTAGGTGTCGGCTGGTTCGGCTGGTCCAGCCGGCTGGGTTCGGCTGGTGATGGCGGCCCTGTTCCCTTCTGCCCGTACCGCTCCGCCCAGTCGACGAGTACGTAGCTGTCGCCCTCCTGGCGCCAGAGCCCGACCCGCAGGAGCGCTTTGGCGTACGCCCGCCCCTTCGGGTCAGGGAAGAGCGTCAGCGCCACCTTGACCGGGAAGCGGTCCACGGGCTCGCCCGCTTTCTCGCGGGCCTCCTGGCGCCGCCTGCAGTAGCAGTGCGCGTAGTCATGCCAAGCCGAGGCGGCGATGCCGGCCTCGATGCGCCGCTCGTCCTCGTTGGCGTGGTCGTCCAGGAAGACCCAAGTCATCCGGTGAGCGCCTCCTTGTCGTCGGTTGCGACCAGCGCTCCCGCTTTGGCGACGCCAGGGCCCACCTCGAGGGACGTGAGCAGCGCGTCGAGCCGCGCGGCCAGGGTAGCGTTTACGGCGCGCATCTCGTTGACGCGCCGAACCCCGGACATTGCCGTGGTGTGATCCCTGTTGCCCACGGCGCGGCCTATCTCGGGGTAGGAGAGCCCGCGATGCCAGAGCAGCCAATACGCGGCGAGGCGGGCTAGTGCGACCGTCTTGGAGCGCCCACGCCCCTTGATGTCGTCCACCGGGACGTCAAACCGGAGCGACACGGCGCGCAGTATCGCGTCAGCGCGGGGTGTGATGTCGCTCGCGCGCTCCATGGCCTTCGCTTGCCACTGCAGCCGGCGCATCTGTCGCATCTGTCGCTGCGCCTGGTCCCGGTGCCAACGGTCCGTTTCGGTCATGACCGCGTCCTCCGTCTCCGCTTGCCGCGCTTGACGGCGGGTGGCAGGTCTTGGGGCTTGATCTGTCGGCGAGCTATCTCCTCGAGGGACGGAACGAACACGCTGCGCGGAGGCAGCACTGTGATTCGAACATCCTCGACATGACCAACCGTGCGACCGTCGACCCGGATCTCTGCGTTGCGCTGCTTGATGTACGCCTCGGCGTCGCGCTGGGCCCGCAGGTATCGCTTGACGGTCATCATGCCGCGCGCCTCCGTCGCTTGGGCACCTCGGGAGGAGGAGGCAGCGCGAGCGCGTAGCCTCCGAGGCCGCTCAGCAGCCAGTTCGCCACGACGAAGGCGTCGGCCTGGTCAGCGCTCCAGTCGTCAGGCATGCCCATGGTCCGCAGCGTTTGAAAGACCACGTCCTTCTGTTTCGGCGGCTTCGGCCCGCCTTTCTTCGCGCGCGTCGGTGGAAGCTTTCCAAGCAGGAGCTTGCGCGCCGTCGCCGGCGCCACGGCGACGATCGACAGACCCAGGGCGTGCCGCAGTGCGGCCTTGACCAGTCCACCGAGCTCGCCGATCGCGTGCGTGTGACTTCGCCCCGGGACGGACCGCATGGCGTACTGCTCGACGACGAGATGGGTCGGGCGGTGGTCCTTCGCGAACGCGAGCACCGAGTTGGAGATCTTGACGATCCGCTCAATGCGCTCGTTCTCCGTGGCGTCTCGCGGAATCTTCGGCTCGAGCTTGCCTCTGTGAATGCTCGACCAGTTACCGTCCCAGTCACCCGCCATGAGCACGAGGCCCGTGGCGGTTAGGCTGAGATCGAGCCCGAGTACACGCGGTGTCTCGATGACCGCGCCCATTCGCTACTCCGCCGCCTGGGTGCCCGGGATGGAGGTTTGCGCCGCGACCCACTCGAACCCAGTGTCGACCTGCTCGGAGAGCTCGGCGATCACCTCCTCGAGGGTGTGGATCTCCTCGTTGAAGATCTTGTTGGCGCGGGTCTTCTCTTTGACCTTCTTCTGCAGCTTCCGCTCTTGCTTCGCGAGCTCGCGACCGCGCTTCGTGATGTCTTCCTCCGAGAGTTCGCGCTGCACCTGACCGGTGCGGTCGGGCCCTTCCTTCTCCTCGGGTGGTTCCGAGCGGCCCTTCTTCTTGCCGCTTCGCGTCTTGGGACTGGGGGTGGGGCTCTTCTTTGCCTTCTTGGCTGCCATGTCTCTCTCCTCGGTTGTGGCGGGCGTGCCGCCGGTCATCGGTGGGGTGCAGTCGTCTCCGTAGACGCCGTCACCGGGTGCGGCATCGGGGTCCTCGTCGCGGTAGCGGGCGAGACATCGCTCCGTCTCGCCCATTGGCTGGTAGGTGCCGGGAGCGGGCGAAGGCTTGCGGGGTATCTTCCGCGGGGGAGTGCCGCGCTCACACCACGGGCAGCTCAGTGGCTTCTCCGCGGCGACGCCGTGCGCCTCGCAGTAGTACGGGCAGCGCTTCGTTGGCCAGTTGGCGAGCTGCACCACACCGGCGCCAGACCATCTCGGGTCCATGTAGTAGAGGACCGGCTTCGGGCAGCACTGCCCATTGGTTGGGGCCTCGAGGCACTTGTCGCAGCCCGGCTCCATGCCGCGTCGGATGGCGTACTCGGCTCCGAACATCAGCCGCGGCCCCGGTCAGGTTGACAGAACAGATCCCACGTTCGCGGGAACCGGTCGGCGACCATTTCACCAACAGCGCTAGCGTACTGACGGATCTCCCACTGCGCGTTGGAAGCCATGCGCAGCGTCAGGAACGCCAGCCAGTTGCGCAGGTTCGCGCTCGCGCGCATCCGTGAGTATCGCCCCACTGGTAATAGGATTCGTGCGAGCTCCTTTGGAACCCCATCATCGAGCGCTGCTTCGTATCCGGTCTGAAGCGCGTCGTAGCCCACAATGAGAGCTTCTCGAAAGCGATCGGCTGCCCTAACTGTCAGCTCTCGAGCTCCCGCCGCGGTGCCAGCCTGCTTCGTGAGATGCCCGCCGCCGGCCAGGAGTCGCTCGATCGTGGGCACGTAGTTGAGATTCGGTAGCGGAGCGTAGCGAGCGCTCATCTCGTTGTAGCTCTGCGTCCGGTGCCGATGCCATTCCCGGAAGACGAAGATCGGCGCTTGCACCTCGATGACAAGGCCGGCCATCTCGAACGGGGTCGCGTGGTTGTTCCGGTACAGGAATGCGAGGAGCTTCTCGTCGCCCGGCACCTTCACGGTTTCGCTCTCGGTATGACGCTCGTCGTCACAACGACCGTCCGTCTTGCCGCAAGAGCCGCAGGCATACTTCGGCCCCCAACCCTCGAACCCCTTCTGCGTCGACATGCGGGCGGCCTCGATGATCCGCTCATCGGAGCCCCAAGACTCGACCAGCTCGACGTAACCGTGATCCAGGACGTCGATTCTCACGACTGCACCTCACGCTCGACACGCTCGATCATCCGCTGCAGCGCCGACGCATCCCAGCCACTGCGGTGATACAGGAAGAGCTCACGGAGCACGTCGCCAAGAAGGCCGCGATCGACCAGGGCAACGGCGCGCCCGGCATCGAACCACGCCTTGAGGCTCTCGTGTCCTGAACCTTTCTGCGGCCGCCCGGTCTCTCGCCTCAGATACCAAAGAGCCTTCTCGAGATCCTGGCGCTCCGCGCCCTTCTGGCCGGAGCGCCACAGGTACTTCACCGCGTTGCCCAGGTTGAACCCGATGTGCTCGCACACATCAATGGCCTCGACCCCGGACGGGTGTGCGTTGTAGTGAGGCGGGTGATTGACAGGGTCGCTCATCGCTTACGGTGCTCCTCGGCTTGTGGACACGTGACGAAATGCGAGACGTACCGCCGCCCCGAGTCGAAGCCGAGGGCGACCTGCCCGGCTGTCGGCCCCCGGCGGCTCACGTGCGCGACGCTATGCGCGTCGACGTAGACGTTGCCGTCGTCGCGCGGCTCGGGGTCGAGCGGGATAGGTCGCCCGTTCTCGGTGCGGGCCCAGAGCAGCGGGGCGCCGCATGATGTGCAGGTCCCTCGGTTCACTGTGAGTGCTCCCGAAGCACCGGTAGGTGCCTACTCTGCATGATCTTCGAACACGCGATCTCCTGCAGCTGGCGAGCGCGCTCGCGCGTCACGTTGAGTAGCGCCGCTACCTGCTCAAGCTTCGCTCCGCCGCGATCCGCAACGTCGAGCGCGCATGTAACGCCGAGCTCGTGCACTTCGACGTCGGGAAAGTTGAACTTGATCGACCCGTTCGAAGAGACATCTAGATACAGGTGATGCTTGCAGGATACCCACGGACAGGGGCGTTGACCGTACTGGCAGTCTCGACGAACCTTCGGACGCCTCGGTCCTGTTTCAGGCGCCGGGGGATTCAGGCGCTCCAGGCGATTCAGGCGCTCCAGTTCCCGCCGCGGTACGGTCACGGCGCGGCTGCCATGCTTTCGGATGGATCGCGCGCGGTAGTACTCGATGTGGTGCCGGCAGTAGTTCTTTCCCGGTTCGACATGCGATGAGCAATTGAGGCAGACCCCATCGACGCGGTCGGCAGTCCTGTGCATCACGAGCACCCCTCCTCCGGCCGCGGCAGGAACCATGCCCAGGCGCGAATCCGAAACTCGATCTGCGCCTCCGCGGCGCAGGTGTCCGGAGCGGCAACACAGTCGAGGCAACGCTCCGAATCGCCCGAAAAGCAATCAAGCGACATCCGCCCGAGACAGGCCACGCACATCCGGCGCTCGCAGTCGATGAGACTCAAAGCCCTGCCTCCTCAATCCGCCCGCGAATCACCCAGCCGAGATCGCTTAGAAACCGTGGAGCTATCGGATCGCGGCGCAGGTAGGAGTCGACCGCGTCGAGTACAATGGATGCACGCGCGTTGTCCTCGTGCTCGCGCATGCGTGGTGTATTGAGCACGCCGATCACCGGCGGCACGCTCAAGCCTTCCGCGGTATGCGCCTCGAAGATCGGGCGCCCATCGTCGTCGACAAGGCATTCGTCGAGCTCGTGGGCGAGCATCCTGAGGAGCGCCGTGCGGATCTGCGTCGGGACGTCGATGTAGCTCTCCGGTCGTATCTCGTTGCAGAAGATGATCCGAAGCGGTTCACCTGAGGTGCGCTCTTTGACCTCAACCTCGACCCTCAGCGTTTCGGCTGGCCGCAGCTCGTTTAACCAGCTGTTGCCCAGACCGATCGCCCGCACAGCGATGCTGAGCGGTAGCAGCCACACACCGTCGGTGATGTGGTGGCGCGAGTCGCGCGGGTCACCGCTCATGCGGCCCCCCTGGCGCACGTGCGGCACAGGCAGCCGTCCACCGCGCATCCCGCACAGATCGGGATAGCGCAGTAGCCGCACCGAAACTGAGTGACGTCGCCGGCGCCGCAGCTCGGGCACCGGTGCTCCCTGGCGGCACGGACGCGGCGCTCAGTGTCAGCCCGCGCTGCCAGCTGGCGAATCTGCGCTGCGCGGCTATCGACGAGTGCGATCACGACGGACCCGACCAGCAGGCAGCCGGCGAGGATTGCGAGGAGGGTGATGCCGTCGGTCACGCACCCCCCTTTGCGAATAGGTCACCCTGCGGCGCGGGCTCGTTGTGCCCCCGATTGTCTCGCTTCTTTCGCTTCTTTCGCGTGCACGTGGCACCTCGCCGAACCGAACGCACGTCGCCACCAGTGAGCAATCGCCGCATCGCCTCGAACTCGGCGAAGTCGCCGCGCTCGAGAATCGCGCACAGCTCGTCCACGACGCTCGCCCCCTCAGGCGTCGTCATGGACAGCATGCCGGGCACGTTCTCCATCGCGAGCGCCTTTGGCTGTATCTCGCAGACGACACGCCGGAACGAAACCGCCCAAACGAACGGATTGCTCTCCCACGAGCAGCGCTTCGCATTCAGCCCGTCCCACAACTCGCGGAATGCTTCCCGCTGCTCGTGCTCGAGCACGTACGGAAGCTCGACCACGGAGTAATCTATCGGCATGCCTTCGGCTGCGATGTCTTCGGTGGTGATGTCCTGCAGCCGCTCGAGGCGCACGCCGGTCACGTCGAGGTTGATGCGGGAGGCCCACCGAGGCATGTGGATTGATGGGCGCCAGCGGATCGAGTGGTCGTTCTTCGCAGCGGCTACCCACCGCTCTGCGGCTTCAGCTGTATTCGCAATCGGAGCAAACGAGTTGTCCGCGCGAAACCCGATGCCATCGGTGCCATCTGTCAGCTCCTCTGGACGCCAGCACTCGCGTACCCAGAGCCTGTCCCCCGCAACTCCGTACGGGCAATAGCGCTTTATCGATTCTGCGAAGTCGGACCATTCGACAGCGAAGACTCGGTCGCGCCACTTCCAGCCCGATGGGCGGTGTAAGTCGAGACGGCCGACCGCTTTCGTGTTCGGCAACGTCCGAACCGGTTGCGGATTGACGAGCCGCCGTGTCTGCGTCTTTTTCCCAGCGAGGATGGCGCGGACCATCTCGCCCGAGAACAGGATCGGACGCTCACGCACGGAAGCACCTCCCAACCGCCCACCCCGCGCCGATCAGCGCGAGGTCGCGGCAGTAGCGGATGACGAGACGGACCATCAGAAGGCGAGCTCCCCCTGGTCGTCCTCGATCTCATCGTCGTCGGACCCAGTCCGCTCGGGGAGCTGCGGAGACCAGTCCGCCGGCTTGACCGGATCGATCCCGAACAGCCTGTGAGCCCGCGCCGTCGCGACTTCCTCGGTGCACGGATGCATTTCGAATACCGACGTCGGGCGGATAAACTTCGTCACCGTCGCCCCGTCCTGTCGAGGCACGTCGACGCGCAGGAACCCGGCGCCGGCGATCGTCGCCTCGCTCACCAGGCCCGCTAGCGTCCGGTGGCCCATGATCTCCACGATCGCCCACTGCTTGAAGACTTCCGGTTCGTCGCTCATCCGGGTCACCTCGTCCGTTCAGGGGTGCATGCGTCACTGTGTGATCCCTGCGTCGCCCGCACCGATTGCTCGCGGGCCACCCTGCGGGCCCAGCCGCGGGTCAATGACGTGTGTGCAGTAGTCGACGCAGCCACGGGTCAGGCCTCTGTCCCCGTTCGCGACTCCGGCGGCACGTCGCCGAGCAGTGAGTCGAGGTATGCGAGATAGCCGTCCCGAGGCAGCGCCAGCGGGATCCACGCGGGTTGCCGGCTGCCCTCGATCCAGTCGCGCACGACGCGCTCATCGACGCCCACGTGCCGCGCAGCCTCGCGGCGGCTCCACCGGAGCACTGACAGCGCGTGCACCAGTGCCAGGCCGGCACGGGCCTTGCGAGAGGACCGCAGCGATGCTTGGCACTTGGCTACGGATGGACCCCTAAGGGTGGCGATGCGGTCGCGGAGGTCGGCGATTTCGGGAGCGATGCTCACTTCAGTTTACTCGCCTCGGTTACGCCATGGTTGTAGATCGACTTCAGAAACTCCACGCCCGCCGCGACGTCCGTCGTCTTGGCGAAGTTCTTTATCGACTTGATCTGTCCGGTAGCCCTGACAGGGTCGGAGTTCTTGCCGAGCTTCCTCTGAAGCTTCTTTTCGTCGAAGCCGTCGCCATACTTCACGATGAACGCGGCCATGCTTCGGAGCATCAGCCCGTCGAAAGCGTTGCGGTCTCTGCCCCAGGAGCCAACGAGATTCCTCAGGGTCCTGATCAACAGAACCCTGCCCGGGTGAGGGAATCGAGGCAGGCCGCTGACACCGCGGACGCAGCCGCTGTGGATCTGCACCAGGGCCTTGACCGCAGACACGCTGCCGTTCGAGTGACGAAACCCGAACGTGAGCCCGAAGCCTTCAAGGATAGAAACGATGTCGACGGTCGCCGGATTCCCCGCGGCGAAACTGATCCGAAACGTCTCGACCGCGCTCGGGTTCTTCTTCTTCCCGTTGAGGTCGAGGAACATCTGAGCTTCCTGTTCGAGCGTCAGGTCCCGCCAAACCTTGAACGGGACAGGGATGTCGCCCATGCCAGCGATGATGGCGGCAGCGCAGCGGTGCTGAGAGTCCATCACGTAGTACCCATCAGCGCGAGCCGAAACGGAGCCGACGCCGAACAGCGCTGGCTGGTATTCCGAAGCGATGTCAGCGGCATGCTTTGGCCGAAAGGCCTGTTGAACATGGTGATCAACCAGCACCTCGCTTGGTTTGAGCATCAAGATCTCAGGTTGGCCGTCTCGGAGCGGCCTTATTTCAGCGACTGCTTCAGAGCGTCGCGAAGACGCCGAATCCTTGACAAGCTTTGCGATAGACTGTGGACGCATCTGCTGACTTCCTTCTTGCTTGCTGAAACACCGTTCTCGCGAACCAGATCGGCGAGCTGTTCGACCATAAGCGTCGCCCCCTCGAGACCAGCGGCGATATGCTCCGCCTCCGACCATGCCTTCACCTTTGGCGCGTTCGCGGCGATCCCTATGTCCGACTTCAGCTTCGATACGGTCGAAGACTGCAGGCCGAGGCGCTGGGATATCTCGGTCGTGCCGAGCCCAGCCTCGTGCAGCGCACGGACATCGGCAGCGCGTGCCTCGTGGTCTACGCGCGGCTTTCGTTTTCGCTTCTCCTCTGGAGCAGCAGGAAGCCGATGCTGACCGTCAAGAATCGTGTATTCGACTGGCCCTTCCGCCTTCGCCGCGGCCACCGCTTCGGATACCGAGCGCTGAGACATACCAGTCGCTTCCGCGGCTTTCGCCTGGGTCGCGCCGTCCTCCACCAACTGAACCGCCTTTCGCTTCTGTTCGGGCGAGAGCTTTACGCGGGCGTCTGGCTTAGCATCATTATAACTCGGTATATTGCTGCTGAACCACTTGGACACCGTCGGCTGTTTGACCCCCAGCTGATCCGCAATCCGCTGCTGCGTGTTCTTCCTCGGGTCCTCTGCCCGCAGCTCGAACGCGATCGCTCGCTTGAGCTCCAGCGCCTCCGCCTTCTGGGCCTCCGACATGTTGCGTCGTCCGGTCGCGCTCCGCAGAACCATCGCGCGCTTCTCCGGCTCGGTCTTGCCGCCGATGACACGACACGCGACGCCGTCACCGAGAATGTCGTACCGGTTGTGTCCGTCGAGGATGTTGCCGCCTTCATCGATCAACACCGGTGCCTGCTGCCCGTCGTCGCGCAGGCTGGCCTCGAGGGAGGCCCGCTCGTCGCTCGAGAGCGGCGGCACGAGATGCGCGTACGGCGTCTTCAGCTTTCGCGGGGCGCCCGGCCGCATCTGAACGACATCCGCGCTCACGCCGCGTCTCCCTCGGGGTGTTGCTCAGCCGGGGGGCGCTCTGCGGAGGTGGGTGGGGGCGGCTCGTCCCAGGCTCGCCAGCTGATCCCAAGCTTGTCTTGGATCAGCGCACGAACCTCCGGAGGAGGCTTGCGCGCGCCTGAGGCCCACCGACTAACGCTGTCCTGCGGTGCCCCAAGGCGCTCCGCCATGGCTTTGCCATCACCATGGTTAGGCATCGTCGCAGCAAACTCCCTAGAGCCTCTTGATTCACGTTTCGTTGTCACGCCTACGCAGTCTAGCCATATCGCCAATATTGGCAAGTGGGCAACGTCGCCGGGCATCGACTTTTGGCGACGCGGCAATTACCTCCAGACCCATGGCTGCTGATCGTGAGAGCGATGACGTGCTGGCAGCGATCGCTCGGCGCCTGGCTTACGCGATAGGCGAAGGGAAATGGACTGGGGCAGGGCTCGCCCGGCGTTCTGGGGTCGACCCCACAACGATCAGCAAGCTGCAGAACAAGCTGCGCGGCACAACCATCACCTCTTACATCAAGCTCTCGGGCGCACTTGGTGTGCCACCAGAGTGGCTCATGCTAGGGACCGGCCCAACGCCCGCGATCCGGCGAGCCCCCGACGACGCCCGGGACAAGCGTCGGAAAAGCGCCAGCTAGGCCCACCTGCTGAAGGCAACTCAGCACCCATTCGACTGAGCCCTCCTCGTGTGCCACCTCTTGGCGACCGACGTACACGACCGCACGGCACGAGTCCCCTACCCGGGAAATGACAGCGAGCGTCCGCATGTTCCTCCTGTCCCCATGGCCCAATTGCCAGCACCGGTCGATTTCATGGTATTGCCCACTTGCCAATATTGGCAAACGGGCTATTCTGGTCCCTGCCACCACGGAGGGACCCCATGCACACCAGCTCACCGAACCCGCTTCGACACCCCAACGCCCCAAGTTGTGGGAAAACTCCGAAATCTGCTGAGAAAGCACGGGTAGGGGATTCGCCCGGCAGTCGCGCTGCCCGCGTCCGTCGCTGCAACCACACCCTGCTCACCGCACAGATCCATGACGGCGGGTTCGCTGCTGTCCGGTACCGGGGCCGCTGGGAGCTCTACACGGTCGTGGACGGACTCGAGCTGTTCGTGCGGCACGCTGATGCCGGCGAGGCCGCTCAGCTAGATACGATCGTCGCTCGGGAGGCAGCGTGACAGCCCCCCCCAACCAGTTCCGCGAGCGCGCCCGGGACCGCAAGGCCGCCAAGCTCGTCGCCGCCATCGACGCGGACTGGATCGCCACCTTCGGCGCAGGCGCCCCCTTCCGCCACGCGCGTGCGATCGCCTCCCGGCTTCGTGAGTGGGGCGACGCGGAGTGGCAGCAGGTCGCTGACGCGGCCGGCACCCGCCCGCCGAAGAGCTCGCGCCAGGCGGTGATCGCGACGTACGAGGCTCGGGCCGCGCAGAGCGAGCCCCGCAACTACCGCAGCGGTTCGCGTGCGGCGCAGGACGAGATTGATGCGGCGATCGCGACGAATGGGGGGCGGCTGTGATCCACCGCGCCACCCAGGTCGAGCTACCGCCGGCAGACACCGGCTACGCGGTGCACGCCCGCGACAACGCCCGGGCCGCGATCCGGCAGGCCGAGACGGCGGCGGAGCGGTGCCGGTACCTCGCGGAGCGCTACGGCGCGCCGAAGCCAGTCGCGGTCGTGACTGCTGGCACGAGGGCGGGACGGAGGTCGGCCTGATGCGCTACCTCCTCCTCCTCGCCGTCAGCTGCAGCGCTCCGGCGCCCGCCA
>Ga0209919_1001120_pt1 | contig 13260 bp, 14 predicted proteins | sample SalPon2A_C_D2_MG_FD_185721 | JGI IMG/M metagenome (GOLD analysis project Ga0209919, IMG submission 185721) | Soil microbial communities from South San Francisco under conditions of wetland restoration - Salt Pond MetaG R2A_C_D2_MG (SPAdes)... | ecosystem: Environmental > Terrestrial > Soil >... | reverse complement strand
GGAATACCAGCTGCTGCTCGAGGAGCAGGCATACCCCTTCGAGGAAAAGGCGATCGATATCCATCTCGCCAACTTCAAACGCATCCCCCAGGGGACCTACGACGAACCGACGCGCAACAGCCTGCGAGTACTCGGCGAAATGATGCCGTACCGGTTTGCCAAGGTAGAGAGCACCGAGTCCTATGTCGAGATTCAATAACCTCCTGATTCCGCTGCTCGCTGCGATGCTGGCGGCCTGCAGCAGTCTGCCCGAACCCGTGCCGGCACCCGAACCCGAGCCCGCCGAACAGGCCGCGCCCGAGCCGGCGGCCGCGCCGATCGATTACAACCAGCAGTACTACGAGCAGGCCGTCGCGGCACTAAAAGAGGGCGATACCGAAAGTGCGATCGGGCTACTGGTCAGGGTCAGCGGCGACGCGCCCGACAAGCCTTACGTATTCACCAATCTCGGGCTCGCTTATTTCAAGCTGGAACAGTACGAACTCGCCGAGCAAGCTTTCCGTGCGGCAGTCGACCACAACGCCAGGGACGCCGTGGCATACAACCACCTCGGCATCCTGCAACGCCAGCAGGGACAGTTCGAGGAAGCACGCAAAAGCTACCAGCGGGCGCTCGACATCGATTCGAACTATGCGCTGGCGCATCTCAACCTGGGCATACTGTTCGACATTTACCTGCAGGACCTCGAACCTGCGCTTCGACAGTACCAGCGCTACCAGGCGTTGATCAGCGAAGAGAACAAGCAGGTCGCCGGCTGGATCGTCGATATCGAACGGCGCCTGCAATCCGGCGCATCGTAAATTCGGAGCCATAAATGAGAAAACTTTTACTATCAATTCTGCCAGTTTTTGCTATTTCAATGAGTGCAGGCTTGCAGGCACAGGAACGGCTGCAGATGGAGGGCACCGAGATCACCGGTAACAAGGAATTACCCCGGGTCCTGTACATCGTGCCCTGGAAAACGGCCGAGCGTTTCGAGATCGAATCGCCGCCGATCACCAGCATTATGGAGAGTAAGCTGACACCGCTGGACAGGTCCGCGTTCAGGCGAACGATTCATTACCACGAAGCCATCTTTTCCAAGACAAGGCTGGAATGATCCAGCATAACAAACAGAGCGGAGATTCTCGCGATGAACGACATAGTCATTACCATAATCAGGTTCTTCCAGGATGGCGGCCCCTTCATGTTCCCGATAGGTGCCGTACTGGCGATCGGCCTTGCGATCACCCTGGAGCGCTGGCTTCACCTGAGTGTGGCCAGGGCGAAGAACCGGCGCATGATTGCCAAGCTGATGCCGCTGGTGGCAAAAGGCGAAATCGCCAGCGCCAGCAAGCTCGCCCAGCAGTCCAATGCCACCGTCAGCCGCATCCTGTTGCAGGGCATGGAGCACTATAAGACGGCGCGGCGGCGCGACGACTTCGAGGCGGCAATGGACGAAAGTATCATGGAGGCGATCCCGCGGCTCGAAAAACGCACCCACTACCTCGCGATGTTCGCCAACATCGCCACGCTGCTGGGTCTGCTCGGTACGATCATCGGCCTGATCAAGGCCTTCACCGCGGTCGCCCAGGTAGATCCTTCGATGAAAGCGGAAATCCTCTCCACCAGCATCTCGGTAGCCATGAACACCACCGCCTTCGGTCTGATCGTCGCCATCCCATTGCTGTTCTTCTATACCGTGCTGCAGACCAAGACCACCGAGATCGTCGATAGCCTCGAAATGACCGTGGTCAAGTTCGTCAACCACCTGTCGCGCGTGAAGAACAGCAGCCAGTAACAGCGGATCCGACCCATGTCCAAACGCTTACAGCGCCGCAAGCATCCCGCGGCGGAGATGAACATTACGGCTTTCATGAACCTGATGGTGGTGCTGGTGCCCTTCCTGCTGATGACGGCGGTGTTCAGTCATATCACCATACTCGACCTGAACCTGCCGCCGCCCGACGCCGGCAACGCCAACAAACCGAAGCAACCGCCCTACGAGCTGCGGGTTACCATTCGCGGCGATATGCTGGTGTTGTCCGATAATCGTATCGGCATGATCAAGCGGATTCCGGCCAAAGGCGGCAAGCACGATTTCGCGAGCCTCAAACAGACCCTGAAACAGGTCAAGGCACGCTTGCCCGGGCATACCAATATCACCATCCTGGCCGAAAAGAAGACGCGTTACGACGACCTGATCGCGGCGATGGACAGTTCGCGTTCCTACCGCACCCAGGTCGACGGCGAGTGGGTGTTCGCCGAGCTGTTTCCCGATATCTCGATCGGCGATGCCGCGAAGTAAGCCCGGAGGATCGAAGCGATGAAATCAACCAGACGCGCGCGGCGCATGCAACAGCACCACTCCCGGGGAATGCGCCGCAACGCCACCCTCAACATGGTGTCGTTGATGGACATCTTCACCATCCTGGTTTTTTTCCTGCTGGTCAATGCCACCAGCAGCGACGTCCTGCCTTCGCCCAAAAATATCGTGTTGCCGAATGCCGCGGCCGAAAAACTGCCGGCTCGCAACCTCGTCATCGCGGTCGATCAAAAGGTCATTCGCCTGCAGGGCAAGGCCATCGTCTCGGTCAAGGACGCGATCAACGAAAGAGGCAGCGCAATCACTCCGCTGTCCCGTGCGCTGAAGCTGGCCTCGGTCAAGGTCAAGGACATTTCCGACAAGCAGGGCGTCACCATCATGGGGGACAAGGAAATCCCCTATGCACTGCTGAAGAAAATCATGCTGACCTGCGCGGGCGCGGAATACACCAATATTTCCTTCGCCGTCAATCAAAAGGCTACCGATAGCTGATGGCCAGGGCCGCCGCCATTTCCGAACCCGACCTGCCGTGGATGGACCACGGAGAAGATCGCGGTTTCCGCTGGTTGATGATTATCATGCTGGTAATCTTTCTCGGCGGCGGCGTGGTAGTGAACCTGATCAAACTGCCCGAGATCGTGCAAAAGAACCTGGTCGACGTATCCCCGCGGCTGGCCCAGCTGATTCTGGAAAAACAAAAGATACAGCCTCCGCCGCCGAAAAAGGAGCAACCCAAACAGGAGAAAAAGAAGGAGCCCGAAAAGAAGAAGGAGGAACCGAAAAAACCGGAGCCCAGGAAGCCGGAGAAAAAAGAAGTCAAAAAGGAGAGCGCGCGCGAAGTCGCCAAAAAAAGCGGCCTGATCGCAATGAGCGACGAGCTCGCCGACCTGCGCGAGGCTTTCCAGCTCGACGACGCGATGTCCTTGCCGCAGCAAACCGCGGGCAAGGAAGCGGTCGAAGTCGCGACCGCCTCCGACCTGCTGACATCGAGCGCGACCAAATCGAGCGGCGGTATTAAAACCGACACCCTGAGCCGCAATATCGGCACCAGCGAGTTGAGTCAGCGCAAAACCACGCAAGTCGAAAGCAAGATCGAGAGCGACGAACAGCTGGCCAAGGAGACCGCGTCGAAGAAGCAGTCCGCGGGTACGGCGAAAATCCGCAGCGCCGACCAGATCGAACGCGTGTTTCAACGGAACAAGGGCAGTATCTTTACGCTCTACAATCGCGCACTGCGCAAGAATCCGATGCTGGCAGGCCAGGTGGTGGTCGAGTTGACGATCGCGCCCGGCGGACAGGTCATCGATGTCAGGATTCTCTCCAGTGAGCTCAACGACGAGACCCTCGAGCGCAAGCTGGCGCTCCGGATCAAGAAATTCAAGTTCCCGGGCGGCAACGTCGCGGAAATGAAGGTAACCTACCCGATCGATTTCCTGCCGTCCTAGACCTTGTCCGAACCGCTCGCCATTTCGACCCCGCGCCTGCAACTGCACTGGCTCGACAGCGGCGATGCCCCGTTCATTTTCCGCCTGGTGACCGACGCCGACTGGTTGCGCTTCATCGGCGACAAGGGCGTCGTCGATCTCGATAGCGCGCGCCGCTACCTCGAGACGGGACCGCTAAAGATGTACCGCGAGCAGGGTTTCGGGCTCAACCGTGTGGCGCTCAGGGCCGATGACAAGCCGATCGGCATCTGCGGTATTCTGCGGCGCGACAACCTGGCCGACGTCGATCTCGGCTTCGCTTTTTTGCCCGAATTCCGCGGCCGGGGATACGCGCGGGAAGCCGCCGATGCGGTGCTCGACCACGCTCGCGAGATTCTCGGGATCGACCGGGTCGTGGCGATCGTCGCGGCAAAAAACGCGGCCTCGATCAGGCTGCTCGAAAAACTCGGTTTCGCCTACGAGACTGAATTCAGCCGCGAATCCGCTGCGCCGCCCGTCGGCCTGTACGGTATCGATCTGTCGTCCCGTCGGACGTGAAAGCCGTCTCACGGCATCTTTAGCCCGGCGAAGTGTCGCCCGGCCGGCCGCGGCGAGCCCCGTGGCAAATGCTAATTGCGAAACCCCGATGGATTCCTGTATATATAGTCGACAGGTTTAACGCGGAGCCCGAGATGTCAAAACTGGTCAGTGCCGAGGAAGCAGTCGCCCGGATTCCCGATAACGCGACGCTCGCGACCGCGGGATTCGTCGGCATCGGTTTCCCCGAGGCACTGGCGATCGCGCTCGAAAACCGCTTTCTCGCCTCCGGCGGCCCGACCGGTCTCGGCCTGGTGTACGCGGCCGGCCAGGGCGACGGCGTCGAGCGCGGGCTAAATCATCTAGGCCACAAGGGGCTGGTCAGGCGGGTCATCGGCGGTCACTGGGGACTGGTGCCCAGGCTCGGCAAGCTGGCGCTCGACAACGAGATCGAGGCTTACAACCTCCCGCAGGGCGTGATCACCCATCTCTACCGCGATATCGCCGCGGGCCGCCCCGGAGTCATCTCCCGCGTCGGCCTGCATACCTTCGTCGATCCGCGGGTCGAGGGTGGCAAGCTCAATGCCTGCACCACTCGCGACGTGGTGAGACTGATGGAGATAGACGGCGAAGAATTCCTGTTCTACAAGTCCTTTCCGATCGATGTCGCCTTCCTGCGCGGCACTACCGCGGACGAGGATGGCAATATCACCATGGAGCACGAAGCCCTGCCCCTGGAGGCGCTGGCGATCGCCCAGGCGACGCGCAACAGCGGCGGCCTGGTCATCGTGCAGATCAAGCGTACGACCAGCCGTCACGTGCTGCCGCCCGGCCTGGTGCGCATCCCCGGCATCCTGGTCGACTGCGTGGTGCTGGCGGAAGAAGAACACCACCAACAAACCTTCGGCACGCAATACAACCCGGCGTTTACCGGCGAAATCCGGCTGGCGCCATCGGCGATCGCGAAGTTGCCGCTCAACGAGCGCAAGATCATCGGCCGTCGCGCGGTGCGTGAGCTGAAACCCGGCGCGGTGGTCAATCTCGGCATCGGCATGCCTGAGGCCGTCGCCGGGGTCGCCAGCGAAGAGGACCGCCTGTCGAGCGTGACGCTGACGGTGGAGCCCGGAGGTATCGGCGGCATCCCGGCCTCGGGTCTCAATTTCGGCGCGGTGGCCAATGCCGCCTCGATCATCGATCAGCCGGCGCAATTCGATTTCTACGACGGCGGCGGGCTCGACCAGGCCTTCCTGGGCATGGCGCAGGCGGACGCCGCCGGCAATGTCAACGTCAGCCGCTTCGGTACGCGCACCGCCGGCGCCGGCGGCTTCATCAACATCAGCCAGAATGCACGCGAGGTGTACTTTCTCGGCACCTTCACGAGCGGCGGTTTGCGGATCGAATGCCGTGACGGCAACTTGCATATCCTCGAGGAAGGCAATACCGCCAAGTTCGTCGCCGAGGTCGATCACCTGACCTTCAGCGGCGCCTATGCGCGCGAGCGCGGCCAGCGGATCCTCTATATCACCGAGCGCGCGGTATTCGAACTCGACGCCGAGGGCCTGAAACTTACCGAGATCGCGCCGGGCATCGATCTCGTACGCGATATCCTCGCGCACATGGCCTTCGAGCCGCGCATCGCCGACGACCTCGTCACCATGGACCCCGCCCTCTTCCGCGACTAACAATTAGGGGACACATTGAACCAATTACCCTAATTCAATTGCAGTAAGCAGCCGATTTAAGGTAATTGGGTATTGTATCCCCCTGACTCAGGCAACGAGGACCACCGGGCACTGCAAGGCCCTGAGGATTCTCGCGAGCTCGTCGGCGCCTTCGCGCATCGACAAAATCGCGCAGTCGAAGGTCGCACCCTCATGTTGCAGCCGATCGGGGATTTCATCCCGACCGATCTGGATCACCTCGACATGGGCCAGCAGGTCCGCGGGCAATTGTTCGAGCTTCTGTGCGAACTCGCCGCCGGCGGATTCGTCGACCAGGGTCAGGACCACCTTGTCGCGGATAAAGCGCCGCAGCACCACGGACAATGCCTGCAACTGTGGCACCGACTGGTTGGCGATCACCAGCAGCTTGCGAGTCTTCGCGCGCGTTGCGGGTTCGACGCGACGCAGGCCGCTGCAGCCGAGTATCGTAAAGTCGGCGTCCAGCTTCGGCTTCAGGCCGAAGTCCCGGATCCGCCCGCGGACGTATTCGTAACTCCAGGCGATCTTCGACGCCTGGGCCTCGCGCCGCAGGCTGTCTTCGAATTGCCGCGCCACCGACCTGAAGCTGCGTCGCAGGCGATCGGTGCTCGACGGCCGGGCACTCGCGGTGGTCAGGGAGATTTCGCGGGTCAGCGGCGAAGCGGACAGCACCAGTAAATCCTCGTCCTCGACGAACAGCCCCCGCAGCTTCGAATCGGCCGAGGCCGCGATTTCCACCGCCAGGTTGACGACCGGTAACGAGTAGCTGCTGACATCGGCCGCCACGATCACGATTCGCGTGCGCTTATTAGCCGTTTTCTCGCTCATCGCGCTTCGCCCCGGCATCGCCGCCGTCTTCGTCGTTGCCGCGGCGCGCAAATTTCCGCTGCTGGTTTTGCAGTTTCTCGATGCGCCGCTGAATCAGGTAATTGAAACTCTGCTCAGGATACCGCCCGTCGGCATCGGGTTCGCCCGCGGGCATCCCGGACAGTAATTCCATGACTTCGTCGACCCGCTCGACCGCGTAGATACGGAACTTGCCCGCCTCGACCGCATCGCGGACCTGCCGCTGCAGCATCAGGTGGACGCGATTGGCGGCCGGAATGATGACACCCTGTTCGCCGGTGAGCCCACGCCGATCGCAAATCCCGAAGAATCCCTCGATTTTTTCGTTGACGCCGCCGATCGCCTGGATTTCGCCGAGCTGGTTGATCGAGCCGGTCACCGACAGGGATTGCTTCAACGGGATTTCGCCGATCGCCGACAGCAGCGTACAGAGTTCGGCCGCCGACGCGCTGTCGCCGTCGACCCGGCCGTAGGATTGTTCGAAAGCCAGGCTCGCGGCCAGCGGTAACGGCTGGTCGGCGGCATAGCGGCTGGCGAGGCAGGACGACAGGATCATCACGCCCTTGGAATGGATATCTCCGCCCAGTTTCGCCTCGCGCTCGATATCGACGACCCCGCTGCGCCCGAGCCGCGCGGTGGCGGTGATTCGCGAAGCCTGGCCGAAGCGGTAGCCGCCGGTGTCGAGCACCGACAGCGCGTTGACCTGGCCGATCTTCGCGCCCCCGGTATCGATCAGGCGGATGCCGCGCAATACCTGCTCCTGGATCAATTCGCGGTAGCGGTCGCGGCGGTAATCGCGTTTGTCGATCGCGTACTCGATGTCGCCGACGCCGATGGTTTCGCGCTCCTGCTTGCCGGCCCAGTAATTCGCCTCGCTCATGAGGTCGCGCGTCTCCTCGATCTGCAGGGAGAGTTTTTCGGTATCGTCCGCGGTGCGCGACGACTCCTCGATCAGGCGGCAGACCGCCGCGGTCTCCAGCGGACGGGCCTCGCATTGCTGCTGGATGGCGGCGACGAGGCGCGCATACAGTTGCAGGTTTTCGGCGTTGCGGTCGGTGATGCGCGCGAAATCGGCGGCTACCTTGAACAATTGCCCGAACTCGTGATCGTATTCCCGGATCAGGTAATACAGCATCGGCTCGCCGGTAAGAATGACCTTGACGTCGATCGGGATCGATTCCGGCTCCAGGGATACGGTATTGGCGAGGCTCAGCAGATGCTCCAGCGACTGGATCCTGACCTCTTCGGTCTTGAGCGCATTCTTGAGCCCCTCCCAGGCGAAGGACCGGCGCAGCAACTTGTCGACGTCGATTATCAGGTAACCGCCGTTGGCGCGATGCAGCGCGCCGGGCTTGATCAGCGTGAAGTTGGTAATCAGAGTGCCCATCTGTGACACGTACTCGACCCGTCCGGTCAGGTTCTGGTAAGTCGGGTTATCCTCGAACACGATCGGCGCGCCCGTGGTGTCGGTGTTGTCGACGATGACGTTGATGCTGTACTCGTAAAAGCTCGCCACCCGGCTCTTGATATTGTCCGGCTGGGGCGAGCGTTCCGAAGGCAGGAAGGCTTCGACGTTGCTGATCGCGTTTTGCCTGACGGCCTGCAGGTATTCCGTGACTTCGGGATAGTCCCGATAAGCCTTTTCGATCCAGGCGATCAACTGCTCCACCGCGTGCTGAGTGATCTCTTCGTTGAGCGCCTTGATTTGCTTGTGGAGTTCGCGCTGCGCCAGCGGCATGTCGCGCAGGATCAGCTGCAGCTTTTGCTGCAAATCGGCGATCAGTTTTTCTATCCGCGCCTTTTCCTCGTCCGAGAGCTTGGCGAATTCCTGCGGGCCGAGCGGCTTGCCGTCGACCAGCGGGCCCATGGTGTAGCCCCCGGGAGTCCGCATGATGAGAATGCCCTCTGCTTCTGCCTCCTTGTCTACCTCACGGAATGCCTGCTCCTCGTTTTCCTGGAACTCCTGCTCGATTTCCTGGCGCCGCGTGCGGTATTCCTCGCTTTCGAACGAAGACGGCAGCGAGGTCAGCATATCCTCGACCAGCGACTCCATGTCGGTACGCAGCTTATGGCCCATGCCGGCCGGTAGTTTCAGCACCCGAGGCCTTTGCGGATCGTCGAAATTGTTGACGTAACACCAGTCCGCGCGCGCGTTTTCGTTCGAGGCGTGCCGGGCGAGCACCTGGCGGACCAGGTGGTGCTTGCCGAGACCCGGGGAGCCGAGCAGGAAGAGATTGAAACCGCGCTGCTCGATATCTACGCCGAACTCGATCGCCTCGAAAGCCCGCTCCTGGCCGAGCGGCCGGTCGAGCGGCTCGACCTCGGCGGTGGTCTCGAAGTCGAACTGTCCGGAGTCACAATTCTGGTACAGATCCCCGACCTGCAGGGATGGAATTTTCGTGTCCATACGCCTAATTTTACGAATCCGCAACCCGCCAATAAAGACCTGGATCAATTAACCGCATGATTTTCGATTCCAGCCCGCGCCGGCTAAACTCGGCGCCTCAACCGCGCGGTAAAAAATGGCCAGGACTGGTTATCGTTTACGATGTAGATTCCGGGCTCAGGACCAATCCGGAAACAGAGGCGGGAAAGTAAACCTGCCCATTATTGCAAAATCCTGTAGAACGAATTTAACAGGGGCCCGATTACTTTAAGATAGGAGCCACCACGATTATTGCAAAAAAGCACTCCGGGCATCCGTTAATTATCGCCACCATAATTCCGCCTCCGATAATCATGTACCCCCTAGCTCGAGTATTGCTTCCCCATTACTCAACTCGTTCGAATCTTTCAAGTCATTTTCATAAACCTCCTTTAATGACTTTCTCCAGACAATAACCCTTTCAATATCATCGAATCCGATTTCGACTATTTGCCCCCTGCTTGCGAGGATAAAAAACAAGTGAACTCCGACCCATCCGGAGTAAGACAGGTGCCGTGGGCCTCAACAATTTTACCCTTGATACCGTCGACATTAGTTTCGAGAACCGAGATTTTAAGGCGATCGATTTTTTCCGATCCGAGCGGATAAAAATCATTGAAATACAACGTAACTAATTCGTCTGTCTTTAAAGTGGCATCTGGACCTTGCGGGTACCGTAAAATCGAAAGATCGACTTGCCCGGCATTTTCCCCGGGTTTCCAGGCATCGATACGCTCAATATCCTCGATTTGAACCTTAACAACTCGACCGGCCAACTCCGTATTCGAACCACAGGGGAGTTCCTCCCCGTCAGGGCTCGAACAAACGCCCTGTGCCGAGACGATCTCGCCCTCGATGCCGCCAGTACCCGATTCAAAAAAGATCATTTCGAGGAAATCTACTTTGGTCGATCCGACAACAATCGATTTATTCAAATGCAAGGTGATTTTCTGGCCTTTATCGATGCCTTTCGAATGCAGATCGATAGGCTGATCGGCAACCTCGAAAGTAGCGCATCCGGTGACCAGGACAAAGGTTAAAACAAGAACTATGGAGTTTGTAATTCATAAATTCTGTCTCTCATATCAGGAAAAAGACCGAGTAGACAAGTGTCAACAGGTTCGGATTAAAGTCCGAATTATTTTCGTAGCGAAAACGATTTGTACACATTTTTAAGCAAATTTCGAATGCCGGTCGAAGGCTGGCGTCCGGCAGGTTAATTGATACAAACGTGTCGCTCGTAAGCATTTCGGGACAGGATCCGGGCGAATGAACCAAAGACTGCTCGGTTGGATCACAGGATTAAATGGCTTTGAACCGGGTTGCAGGACACGCTACCAGCAGTCTTGCAAATTAGATCCCTGTCCCGTGATGCTCAAAATCTGACGAAGTAGGTAAAAGCGATGAGGGCAAACCCGATGACGACAACAATAATGAGATTCGATACAAAATACGGAAAGATCATCAAAGCCAGGCCACAGACCATCGGAACAGCCCTGCCCTGCTTCTTACCGTAAATAAAGAAGCCGAATCCGACCGAGCCGAAGACTATGTTCCAAAAAAGTACCGATGCATTCAATGCGGTCTCTGTCACACGGGTGCGATAATTATAGTTTCCATATTTTAAGGTATTTTGCAGCTTCTGCCTCAAGCGCTTTGATATTGGCGCCAGGCCTTTAATTTTGAATATTGATAAATCGATATCGGGGCAGAGTCCCCGTTTCAATTTCAAAGGCCTGACAGTCAAGGGGCCGTTGACATACAAGAATCATTTACAAAACGAGAATGAGGCTCGATGGTCACCCACCTCATTTTTCGATTTCTGGACAATTACCGTGACAGTTAACTTAGCAGGGGAAAATCAACTGCTGTAAAAATGAGACCAGGTTTTAATAAAAACCTGGTCCACCCCCTGTTTTCTTATTTTCACCGACCTTTTTTCCTTTCATTGCAGTAGTTCAAATTTCAGCATCGGCACGCGTTTTCGGTTTACCGACCAGGCAATAGCCGAGCGTAAATAGCCGTTCACTGCGCAGCACTTTTCGAGTATCCGGGCCTCACTTGTCTCGATGCTGTCATCGATAAGAGCCAGCGAGACAATAAGAAATTGACCGTCATCCGTTGGCGTTACGCCAATAACCACCAGATCCCGAAAAATCGGATCGCTGAGTTCTCCCGCAAAAATCATTGACAGGACGTGCCTGGCCTCTTTGCCCAGTTGCCGGCCCTTGTGATTTTTGGTTTTTCTGCCCACTGCGCGCGCGGCAAGCCTGGGATCGATCCCGTCTTCCGGTCCTATATCAGCACACAATTGCCTGGCTTCGTTAAACCACTCTTTTGATAGTTTCATTACCTGCTCCGATCGCCAGGCAGAGACGCAGGGACATACGGACGCAATAGTCCATAGCCAGTATCTGTCGGCAAGGAATATTTAAAAATTAAAGGAGCCCGGTCCGGACGACCGGAGGTAATTACCGGCAGATAATGGACGCGAGGCTCGTGAAAGATTGAAGTGAAATCATCCATTACCTCCTGATAGTCGACGTAAAAACAGGGCGCGACAATACGCCTGTGGAGATTTACTGTCAACTGAACCAGATAGGCCGGTATATAGACGGGTCAGCTATTCAGTCGCTGGTTCGGAGACAGTGTACCGATCTGCGAACACCGGACGCCAGGCGCCAAATTCGAACTAAATACACTGGCCTCGAGACTGGCCTGCCAATTCTCCTCTGAAGAGATTGTTAATTTATGCCCATCAGTTTCGGTTGACCTGCATAAACATATTTTCAGTAATGTCGTCATCGTCATCGCCGACCACATATTCAGCTGCAAGCCTGACGAAGTCAAAAGCGGATAGCACGCCAACCATGGATTCCCCCTGCATCACAACAAGATGGTGTACGTGCTCCTGTAACATTTTCTGCGCGGCTACGTTAATGGTTTCCGCCCCATCCACTGTGGCTACCCTGGGATTGGCAATTTCATGCAATCTCGTATAAGTCGGATCTTCTCCGGTTAAGTCGAATCTGATGATATCGGTTTTTGAAACGAAACCTACCAGGTTGCCTATGCCGTCTCTGATAGGTACGCCGCTAATATTCTGGGTAACGAAGATCCGTTCTGCATCACGAATCGATTTGTTGCGATGGATTGCCTCGACTGCCGGCGTCATGATTTCACTTACGGCTCGCATCTTGCCCCCTTGTCATTTTAATCTGACATGTATGGTTGGCGTTGTAAGTACCCGGAGAAGCCTAATCAAGCTGGTAAAAGTTTACTCTCGATGTCTCTATTATTGAAAGCACTCTTTTTTTGAACCCCTGGTATTGCGATTAATGGACCACGGGGTCAGGTCCGACATTCCGGTATCGCAACTTGTATGAATTTGAGACCTGGCTCCTCAGGTGCGCTCGTGATTCTCGCGACCCTGCTATTTCTTCCTGGCGTTATTTCCGGACGAGCTTTTCCAGTTGCTCGATATGCCGGGGTTCGATACCGCAGCAACCCCCAATGATACGCACACCCCTGTCGACCCAGCGTTGTGCGGCATTGTAATAATCTGCTGGTGAAATCGTATTTTCGAAGACCCAGCGGTGATCCATGGAATTGCTCGAATGCGCGTAGACCCCGATCGGACCAGTCCAGTTCGATATTGCCACGTCGAGACAGGCATCGATATCTTCGACCTCGCTATGCATGATGTTGACAAGGTCGGCCTTGCCTTCGATAGCGGCTAACGCATCGGCCAACGGCTCTCCATTGCGCAGGCACACGACACCGTCTGAATTGGGTACACAGGTAAAACCCACCCAGACCGGTAAGCCGGTGGCGTGCGCGGCATCGAGCAATATCAGCATCCTGTCGATATCGATCATCATTTCAAGCATGAACAAGTCGGCACCCGCGGCTGCGATGACTTCGACCTGGCGTTCAGTGGCGGCCTTCAGATCATCCAGGTCCGGATGGTTGCCACTCCAGGACCAGTAAGATATCCCGCCGGCCACCAGTGAGCTCGCTTTC
>Ga0209919_1001119_pt1 | contig 13273 bp, 17 predicted proteins | sample SalPon2A_C_D2_MG_FD_185721 | JGI IMG/M metagenome (GOLD analysis project Ga0209919, IMG submission 185721) | Soil microbial communities from South San Francisco under conditions of wetland restoration - Salt Pond MetaG R2A_C_D2_MG (SPAdes)... | ecosystem: Environmental > Terrestrial > Soil >... | reverse complement strand
GCCCCAATCCGATCAAGGAAATCCTGTTTCGTGCCGCGGAACGCACCGCGACCCGCGTGGTGCTGGTCGCCAATCACGAAATTCGCGTTCGCCAGTCGCGCCACATCAGCTTCCTCCGGGTCGCCGGCGGTTACGACGTCGCCGATAACGAAATCGTCGCGCGGCTGGAGCCGGGCGACCTGGTGATTACCGCCGATATCCCGCTGGCCGCGGAAATCATCGAGCTCGACGGCCGGGCGCTGTCGCCGCGCGGCGAACTGTTCACCCGCGACAATATCAAGGCTCGCCTGACGATGCGCGACCTGATGGAATCGCTGCGCGCCAGCGGCGTCGACTCCGGCGGACAGGCGCCGCTCGGGCAGGCCGACCGCAAGGCCTTCGCCGATCAGCTCGACCGCATGCTGAGCCGGCATGGCTGAGCGGCAACCCGCGACCGTCGCCCGGCTGCCGGTAAAGGTGATTGCCGGGGCGTCGCGCAGCGCGATCGCCGGCTGGTCCGGCGACCGTCTGCGGGTGCGAATCGGCGCCGCGGCCGAGCGCGGCAAGGCCAACGCGGCCTTGATCGCGCTGATCGCGAAAACGCTGGGCCTGCGCCGGTCGGCGGTGCGCGTGGCGGCGGGCGCGACTTCGGCGAGGAAAACGCTGGAAATTTCCGGCCTCTCGCAAGCGCTCGTCAATGCGCGCCTCGGAGAGCAAGATGAGGACTGAAACCGCCAAACCTGCCCGCGGCTGTCTTCGCAGCGAATTACCGCGGTCGTCCGTGTCGACGATCCGACGGTTGCCCGTAAAAAACGCGCTGTCTCATGGCTGAGTTCGCACCGTTATACAGTACCCGAGAGCGGATAATGTTGGCGTGCAAGTTGCTGGCGGTCGCGGTGCCGGTTTACCTGGCAGGCTATTACTGGCTGTTCCCCTGGCTCAGGCGATACGCGCGAACCGCCAACTGCATCTATTTCGGCGAAATTTCCGCGCTGCAACTGCTGGCCTACGGGGTTTTCGTCGGCATACCCCTGTCGATGGCCTTGCTGGTCTGGCTGATCGAGGGCGCGCGCAGCGTCCGCGTCTGGAAACTAGGCCAGCATCCCCTGCCCGGAGAAAAAGTACTGCGCAAAACCCGCTACCGATACGGCGCCGCGGCGCGGCTGCGTCCGCTGGCGGTGTTCGCGATTTTGATAATACTAGCAGGCGCCGCGATCTGGGGCGGCTTTCAGGCGCCCGGGCTGATCGCCGAAATCGGACCCTGCGAAAGTTTGCGTTAACCGCGTTCACGGCGCCGAGAGACACAGCCAAAACTTCAGGCACGTGCAAAGCTAAACTGGTAAAATCTCCTGCCGAGTAACCCGGAGGACCTAACCATGGCAGTTTACAAATGTGAAGTCTGCGGCATGAGCATCGGCAGCATGACCTGCGGCACCTGCAACAAGGAGCTCGAACACGACAGCGTGACCGGCGACGCCGGCAACCAGATACAGGTTTCCCAGTGTCCCGACGGTCACGGCATGATCAAGTCGCCGATGTGTTGCGGACAGGACATGACCCGTATCGACTAGCAGCCTGTTGAAATTCTACTCAGCCGGCGCGGTACGGCTCAATAGATAGCAACAATCCAGGCGGGCGAAATATGCTCATTTACTGCGTGTAATCTGCACCTTGATGAACAGGACGTTCGAATGCCGCGGAGCACAGGGATGCGCCGGTCCGGCGCACCGGAGAGCGACTTCACCCAATGTTGCCTTGTCTGGCAATCGCCTGAGCTAATTTCAACAGACCACCAGGCTGTCCACTGGCTAACGGAGACGAAAATTGGAAACCACCCTGACCCTGGCCGCGGTCGCCGGCTTGCTGGGAACCATGATCGTGCTGGCGATGATTCCCAGTATCAGCGTCCTCGCCGTGTCGGCGCGCGCGGCTGCATTCGGCTTCACCCACGGCATGTTTACCGCGTTCGGCATCGTCGTTGCCGACATCCTGTTCATCCTGGTCGCGGTTTACGGACTGGTATTCATCGCCGAGCTGATGGGCGACGAATTCACGCTGGTGAAATACATCGGCGGTGTCTACCTGATCTGGCTCGGCATATCGCTGTGGCGGGCCGACGCCAAAACCCGCAACTCCGGCGAGATCGGGGAATCCTCGCTGGGTTCGAGTTTTCTGACCGGCTTCCTGATTACCCTCGGCGACCAGAAAGCGATCCTTTTTTATCTCGGCTTCTTCCCGGCATTCATCGACCTGCGGCGTGTAACCCCGGTCGATACGCTGTTGATCATCCTGATCGCGGTCATAAGCGTCGGTGGCGCCAAGTTGATCTATGCCTGGCTGGCCGACCGCGCCAGCCTGATTTTCAGGAATACCCGTGCGATTCGCGCCCTGAACGGGTTCGCCGCGCTGGTCATGATCGCGGTCGGTGTCGCGCTGCTACTGAAAACCCGGCAATGGATCTGAGCGTTCGCCTGTCGGATCTGGAGTTACTCGAGGCGGTACGGGATTTCGCCCTCGGGCACCCGCATCCCGACGTGGCACGATTCGGGGACGCGATGACGCACTGGGGGGACGACTGGCGCGCGGTGGGAGCGCAATACCTGCCGGCCGCCGAACTGCTCAGCGCTGCGCTGGCGGATGCGGCGGAGGAAACTTACGATCTGCTGGCGCTGTTCGAACGCCATCGCCGGGAATTGCGCTGGGAACAGAGTTACCGCAGGGAAGATGCGCTGGTGCCCGAGGAAATGCTCGACGGTTACGGTTTCGCCGAAATTATCGGCCAGCGCGGACCCTTCGTCAGCGAACGTATTCGCGCCGGCGTCGGCGTCTGGGGTCCCGGAATAGTCTATCCGCTGCATCGGCATCGCGCCGAGGAAGTTTATATCCCGCTCGCCGGCACGGCCGAGTTCGTCGTCGGCGAGACCGCCGAAACCACGCGTACCGTCGGCGACGTCGTGCATGTCGATTCCGGTCGAGCGCACGGCTTTCGGACCACCGACCGCAGCCTCGTGGTCTACTACCTGTGGCAGGCCGGGGATCTGCGCCAGACCTCGACCTTCGGCTGAGTCGGCCGGATGCGTTCGGGAATAAAATTGCTCGAGGACCGGCCCGGCAGCGGCGCCCCGGTCGAGCGCCTCCGGGTCTACCGGGTGCGCCTGAAAATGTGGTTGAATAGGGGCGAGCCGGTTCGCTGGGAGCAGCCCTGGGGCCTGGTCGACCGCGCCCGTCTCGAGGACGGCGGCAGCACGCTGCTCGCCGATTTGCGCATCGACCGCGAAAATCTGATCGCCGGGCTCTTTCAGGGTATCGAAGGCATGTGCATCGGCGGCCTGCGCAAGCTCAGGATATCGCCGCACCTGGCCTACGGCGACAATGGCATCCCCGGCAGGATTCCGCCCGGCGCGGCAATCCTTGCCGAAATCGAGTTTATCGAGGAACGCGAATGGAAAACCACCGATGAATGACACTGTCGACAATATCAGGATTATCGCCTTCGACGTCTTCGGCACCGTCGTCGACTGGCATGGCACGGTTGCCCGCGAGGCGGCCGAACTGGGCCTCGAGGTCGATCCCGGCAAGTTCGCGCTGGCCTGGCGCGCCGGCTACCAGCCGGCGATGCGCGAAGTCATGGAGCGGGGCGAGTGGATCATCCTCGACGAGTTGCACCGGCGCATCCTCGACCGCGTGCTCGACGATTTCGGCATCGATTTGCCCGAGGAAGGCCGCCGCCGGCTGAATCTGGTCTGGCATCGTCTCGACCCCTGGCCCGACTCGGTCGAGGGACTCTCGAGGTTGAAGTCGAAGTACATCGTCTGCTCGCTGTCGAACGGCAATATCGGCCTGCTCACCGAGATGGCGAAGCATGCCGGACTGCCCTGGGACTGCATTCTTTCCGCCGAGAATTTCAACAAGTACAAGCCTCACCCCGACACCTATCTCGGCGTAGCGCGTACCTTCGACGCACCGCCCGACGAGGTCATGCTCGCCGCGGCCCACCACAGCGACCTCGAGGCCGCACGCAACTGCGGGCTGCAGACGGCTTATATCGAGCGCCCCTGGGAATACGGATACGAGCGGCCCAAGAAGGTCGATCCCTGGGAGGCCAATACGCTGCATGCGTCCAGCATCGTCGACCTCGCCGAACAGCTGGGTTGCTGAAGGTCATGGACAGGATCGCAGACACGCCGAAAGCGCCCTACTACGCGGTGATATTCACTTCCCTGAAATCCGGCGACGGCGAGGGCTATGCCGACACCGCGGAGCGCATGCTCGAGCTGGCCCGCGAACAGCCCGGCTTCCTCGGTGTCGAATCGGCGCGCGAGGAGCTCGGCATCACCGTGTCCTACTGGGCGGACCTCGTATCCATCAAGCGCTGGAAAGCCCACGCCGAACACCTCGAGGCGCAGAGAATGGGCAAGCAAAAATGGTATTCCCGCTACCAGACCCGGATCGCCCTGGTCGAACGCGACTACGGCGGCGGGAGCCAGGAGTAACGATTCGGGCGAAAGATACTTGTTGACATTGGACGAATTACCTATAAAGTTCGACTCAGCTTGAACCTAGTCTAAAGTTTATTTCCTCATCTCGATGCGTTCCCGAACTTCCTCGTTCTGTTGTCAATAACTGATAGCCTCGATTCTGGCACCACTACCGTTACAGGTTTTATTTTTTTAGAAAAAGGTACACATTATGTCTGACAAGACAACCGGCAAAGTAAAATGGTTTAACGAAGCCAAAGGCTTCGGTTTTATCGAACAGGAATCAGGTCCCGACGTGTTCGCGCATTTCAGTGCGATCCAGGGAACCGGCTTCAAAACTCTGAGCGAAGGCCAGCAGGTCGAATTCAGAATCACCCAGGGTCAGAAAGGACCCCAGGCGGAAGAAATCGTTCCGATTTAAATCGGCCCGCCGGCAGATCCGGCGATCCAGATTATTGAAAGCCAGGCGCAAGCCTGGCTTTTTTTATGCCTCGGTCCCGGAGTCGCCCGTCAGCCCGGCCAGGCAGTCGAGGTTCCGGATCGGGTGAAAGAAATTTACTACACGGTGCTGCCCCACTACCGCCGGTTGCACCGCCACCGTCTCGCCGCGGTTCCCCCGACGAGGGACTAAAACAGGCGTCTCCGGCCGTCCCGGCCGATGTCATGCACAAGCGCGGTGCTCCCGCGACCGCGGCGGGTTCGCGGCCGGCAAGCGACCGTATCGGAATCATGCACCGATTGGCCTTCGCGATGCCGCCGCGCAATACCATTTGGCATTTAAAATGGCGCCCCGGCCGGGATTCATCGAGCCGATAGCCAATTAATCAGTTCTTTTCATTGCCATTAAACTGCGGTTTAATATTCCGGCAACGGTGTGATCACAAACATCGAATATCACCAGAGAACCGAGGAAAGCGTGCCCTACACTAATTTCACCGGCGCCGCCTGGCCGCTAATCCGGTCGCGGATTTGCGCGGGATTGAATGAAATTACCTTACCCGAAGCGACCAGGCCTGTGGCAAAACCGGCTTATTCAGGCTACTTGCCGGATTACCCGGCGGCCCTGGTCGGCCGGTTCGAACCGCAGGTATCGAGATGACTTCGGCGATCGACATTCGCGGCGTCACCAAGATTTATAACCCGGACAGCAGCCAGGCCGTCAAGGCGCTCGATAACGTTTCGCTGACCATCGACGACAACGAGTTTTTCACCCTGCTGGGTCCATCCGGCTGCGGCAAGACCACGCTGCTGCGCCTGATCGCGGGATTCGAGCAGGTGTCCGGCGGCGAAATCATCCTGTTCGACGAAGAGATCGAAAACCTGGAACCCAATCGACGCCCCGTCAACACGGTTTTCCAGCACTACGCCCTGTTCCCGCATATGACGGTGGCCGAAAACGTCGCCTTCGGTCTCGAACGCCTCAGGAAGCCCAGGCCGGAAATCGACGCCACCGTCGAACGGGTCCTGAGCCTGGTCAAGATGAAAAAGCTCGGCGACCGCCGCCCGCACCAGCTGTCCGGCGGCCAGCAGCAGCGCGTCGCCCTGGCGCGCGCGCTGGCGCCGAGTCCCAAGGTACTGCTGCTCGACGAGCCGCTCTCGGCCCTCGACCTGAAACTGCGCCAGGCCATGCGCGAAGAACTCAAGCAGCTGCAGAAAGAGACCGGCATTACCTTCGTGTTCGTCACCCACGACCAGGAAGAGGCGCTGGCGATGAGCGACCGGATTGCCGTCATGTCGGACGGCGAAGTTCAGCAGATCGGGGTGCCAACGGCTATCTACGAACATCCCGTCAACCGCTTCGTAGCGGATTTCATCGGCGATACGAACTTTCTCGATGCCGAAATCGTAAGTATCGATGACGACCTCGTAACCTGCAAGACCGGCGCCGGCAGCGTGTTCGAGGCCGAGAACAGCGGTAGCCACGAGATCGGCGACCGGGTCACGTTGTTCCTGAGGCCGGAAAAAATCAACCTGTCGGCCGCCGACCGGGCCGGCGATGCGGACATGCGCCCGGGCAAGGTCGCAAACCTCGTCTATCTCGGCAACCAGGCGGCCTACACCGTCGATATGGGGGACGGGATTATGCTGACCGCCCAGGCCCGCCCGCGTGAGGATGGCAACCTGCCCTTCACTATCGGCGACTCGCTCAGCGTCGGCTTCTCAGCGCGCGCGCTGAGAGTGCTGGAGCAATGAGCGCCTGGTTGCCCAAAAGCGCCGCGGGGAGATGCTGGCTCGGCCTGGCACCGAGTTACTTCGTAATCGGTATCTTCATGCTGGTGCCGATGATCATCATGGGCGTTTTTTCCTTTCTCGAGCCAAATCCCTACGGCGGGGTCAGGCCGGTCGGCTCGATTGCCGCCTACGTCAAACTCTTTTTCGAGTACGACCTGGACAACAATCTGGTCTTCAATCCCGGTTATCTCAATATCATCTTGAGATCCTTCCAGTTATCTTTCGGCGCGACCATTCTGTGCCTGATCTTCGGTTTTCCGGTTGCCTACTACATCACGCTGCAGCCCGAGCACAGGCGTAATTTCTACATCTACCTGATCACCATTCCATTCTGGACGAACCTGCTGATCCGCACCTTCGCGTGGATCATCATCCTCGGGCGCGGCGGGGTGATCGAAACCCCGCTGCTCGCGGCCGGTATCATCGAGCATTCTCTGCGCATGATGTACACCGACGGCGCCATCGCCATCGGCCTGACCTACAGTTATCTGCCGCTGATGGTGCTGCCCATCTACGCCAGCCTGGAGAAGCTCGATTTCCGCCTGCTGGAAGCCGCGAGCGACCTTTACGCCAATCGTCTGGAGGTCATGACCAAGATCGTTATCCCGTTGTGCAAACCCGGAATCGTCGCCGGTTGCATACTGGTATTCATTCCCTGTCTCGGTGCGTTCATTGCACCGAACCTGCTCGGCGGCGGCAAAAAGCTGATGCTGGGCAGCCTGGTGCAGTTTCAGTTCGCCTCGGCGCGCAACTGGCCCTTCGGCGCGGCCCTGTCGATGCTGTTGCTGGCCGCCGTGGTCGTCGTGCTGATCTTCTACGCCAGGTCGGCCCGAATGCGTGCGCAAGAGGAAGGGAGCGGCTGAACATGAGCCAGCGTATGCCAGTGTCGTCTTCGTCGCGCCGGGGTAAGAAGGTGCTTCCCGTAGGCCATTATCGCGGACTCGGTGCCTGGGCGGTGTTTTTCTTCATCTTCCTTTACCTGCCCATAGTCGTGCTGGTGTTTTATTCGTTCAACGCCAACCGCATGGTGATGAACTGGGGCGGTTTCGGTATCGACTGGTACCTGAAGGCGTTTCAGAACGACGACATTCAGAAAGCGGTGTGGAACTCGTTGATCGTGGCGACGGTGGCAACCATCTTTGCCACGGCGATTGCCACCATCGGTGCCCTGGTGCTGGCCAGGGGTGGAAATTTTCGCGGCAAGACGGTCTCGCTCGGCCTGATTACGCTGCCGCTGATGGTGCCTGAAATCGTAACCGCCGTGGCGGTGCTGATTTTCTTTAACGCCATTGCGCTGAAACTGGGCCTGATCAACGTCATCATCGCCCACATCACATTCTGTATTCCGTTCGCCTTTATGCCGATTAGAGCCCGTCTCGAGGGCATGGATACGTCGCTGGAACAGGCCGCCCGCGACCTGTACGCCTCGGAATGGGAAACCTTTCGTTATGTCACCATGCCGCTACTGATGCCGGGCATCGTCGCCGGTGCCATGCTTTCATTCGTGATTTCGATGGATGACTTCATCATTACGCTGATGGTGGCCGGTGCCGGATCGACCACCCTGCCCGTGTATATCTATTCGATGATCCGCCGTGGCCTGACGCCCGAGATCAATGCAGTCTGCACCGTGTTACTGTTTGTCTCGGTCGCCATAGTCACGGCATACTGGATCGTTTCGAAAACGGCACAGTCCAGGGCCGTGCACTGATTTATCAACCTGTAGTCACAACAACCGTACCAACCGGAGAGTAATCAAATGAAACGCGCTTTAACCATTATTACCGCGGCCGCCGCGCTGCTAACCCTGGGGCTTGCAAAAGCCGAGGGGGAACTGTTTATTTATAACTGGACGGAATACACGCCGCCCGAACTGGTCGCCAAGTTCGAGAAGGAAACCGGAATAAAGGTTTCCGTCGATACTTACGATTCCAACGAAACCTTGCTGGCCAAGCTGCAGGCCGGCGCCACCGGATACGATATCGTCGTACCCAGCCAGAACTTCGTGCCGATCTTTATCAAGGAAGGACTGATCCAGAAAGTCGCCGTGCACGACATGCCGAACTTCAAGAATATGAAAGATCGCTGGAAATTTCCGGAATGGGATCCGCAGCAGGAGTACACTGGCCCCTGGCAATGGGGCACCACGTCGTTCTCCTACAACAGCGAACTCTATTCCGGCAAGGGCGCATCGTTGAAGGAATTCTTCGAACCCTCCGCCGAAATCAAAGGGCGCCTGAGCGTGTTTCAAACTCCTGACGAAGTCGTCAGTCTCGCCAACATCTACCTCGGTCTGCCGTTCTGTTCCGAGGACGCATCGCAGATGAAAAAGGTTCAGGACCTGCTCGTCAAGCAGAAGGAATACGTGGTCGCCTATAACTCGGAAACCATGAGCGACCTGCTCGCCAGCGGCGAGGCGATCATGACCAATCACTGGAGCGGCTTTTCGCGGCTCGGTCGTCTGACCGGCGCGCCGATCGTCTATGCCTACCCGAAGGAAGGCGTGGTCGGCTGGTTCGACAGCATGGTCGTGCCGGCGAGCGCGAAGAACGTCGAAAACGCCAGGAAATTCATGAACTTCATGATGGATCCTGTCAACATGGCGATGCTGACCGAAAACCAGGGCTACGGCGATGCGGTCGAGGGAACCGAGGCCTACTACTCGGACGAGCTGAAATCGGCGCCGGAGATCAACCCGCCGGCCGACCTGAAGGTATTTTTCGCACCGACCTGCTCGCCCAAGGCGCAGTCGCTGATCGACAAGGTCTGGACCAAGGTCATGCAGTAACCCCGCTGCCAGCCGATCCGGTTCCGTCCGGATCGCGAACCGGAACGCTACCCGCCCGAGCGCGGGTAGCGTCTCCTCTGCCGATGCAGTAATCCGGCGCCACGGATTATCCTCTCTGGCACCTTCGGGCACAGTCGATATTCGGCGAAATATTGATCCAGGTCGGTATTCGTATTCGCTCGCCGGTATAGCCTGTCGACGATCGAAAAACGATGGAGGGTTCCAGTTGACCATTTGCGTAATAGTCGCCGACGGCAGTCGGGCACGCATCCTGCTGGCCGAGCACGGTAATTCCCCGTTGACCGAGGTGCAGGATTTCGTTCACCCCGAAAGCCGCCTTCGCGAGCAGGACCTGATTACCGATCTGCCCGGCAGGGGCAGCGATTCCGGGGGTCCGGGCAAGCATACGATGGGGCAGGAAAATACGGCCCGGCGGAGAGAGGTCGACGATTTTGCCCGCGAGCTGAGCGGCGAAATCGACAGGCTCCTTCGCAAAACGCGTCTGCACCGGATATACCTGGTCGCGTCGCCGAAGCTGCTCGGACATTTACGTGCCGCACTGAGCAAGCAGTGCGTCGATCTGATCGCCGGCGAAATCGACAAGGACCTGGTCAGGCACGACCTGGAAGCCATCCGCTCACATTTACCGAAAAGCATGTAAACGAGGCCGGATCTCCCGGCTCGACGGCTACCGCGCGGCGGGCATGCCGGCGCCCGAAATGAGTGGTGAGCGCTGGCGGCCGCTGCTACATTGTGACGATGAATCGCCCCGCCCATATTCTACCGGTCATCATCTTTTCGCAGTTTACCGGCGCGTCACTGTGGTTTTCGGGCAACGCGGTAATTCTCGACCTGCAGCGCGACTGGGGACTCAGCGGGCACTCGACCGGTTATGCGATCTCGGCGGTAATCCTGGGTTTCGTCGCCGGTACCCTGTTGTTCGCGTTTTTCAATCTCGCCGACCGCTATTCCCCGGGGCGGGTATTCTTTATTTCGACCCTGGCAGGGGCGTTTGCCAATGCCGCCCTGCTCGTCGTCCCGCCCGGGCCGACATCGCTGTTACTGCTGCGCTTCGCAACCGGGTTCTGCCTCGCCGGAATCTATCCCGTGGGGATGAGAATCGCCGCCGGCTGGTACGACCACGGATTGGGCCGGGCGCTCGGCTTCCTGGTCGGCGCGCTGGTGCTCGGCACAGCCTTCCCGCATCTGATCAGGGCCAGCGGCACCGAACTGCACTGGCAATTGGTCGTATCCTGGGTTTCGCTGCTGGCCCTGTCGGGAGGCGTCGCCATGCTGGTGCTGGTGCCGGACGGCCCCCATTTACCGCAGGGTTCGGCCTTCGATCCGCGCGCACTGGCGAGCGTATTCCGTTCGCGCCGGTTCCGTGCCTCCGCCTGCGGCTACTTCGGGCACATGTGGGAACTGTATACTTTCTGGGCCTTCGTACCCCTGCTGCTGCTCGCCTATGGCCGGTCGCGAGGTATCGATATCGACGTCTCGCTGTGGTCCTTCGCGATCATCGCCGCCGGTGCCGTCGCCTGCGCCGGCGGCGGTGTGCTCTCTTCGCGAGTCGGCAGCGCCCCGGTCGCCGCCGCTTTGCTGGCGGTATCCGGAGCCTGCTGCCTGCTGTCGCCGCTGATGTTCGATGCCGGACTGCCGTTGTTTATCGGCTTCCTGTTGCTCTGGGGTTTCAGCGTTTCGAGCGATTCTCCGCAATTCTCGGCGCTGAATGCGGCATATGCACCGCGCGAATACGTCGGCTCGGCACTGACCGTGGTCAATTCGATCGGCTTTCTGATCACCATCCCGAGCATCCAGCTGGCCGACTTTTTGCTGACGCGGGTCGAACCGCGCTACCTGTTCTGGATGCTGGTGCCGGGACCGATACTCGGAATCTGGGCGTTCAGGCCCCTGCTTCGCAACCGGCGGGCGGAACTGTCGTCGCCCCCCAAAGGCCAATAAGGGCTAATTCGGCGGCAGCGCCTGTGCTATTGTCGCGCCTGAAAATAACAAACGTAAAAACCGCAACCTCCGTATGACCACCTCGCAAAGCCTGCTGCACGGCATTCGAACCTCGGCCGACTATTTTCTGTCGACCTTCATCTTCGGCATCATGTTCGGCATTACCGCGTCCGCCGCCGGGATCGACGACTGGCAGGCGATGCTGATGAGCGCATCGGTATTTACGGCCTCGGGCCAGTTTGCGGCGCTCGAATTCTGGCAGGCGCCGCTGCCGCTGGGGACCATCGCGCTGTCGGTGTTCCTGGTCAGTACGCGCAACATTCTGCTCGGCATGGCGATGACCTACCACTTCGACGGCCACAGCCTGGGGCGGCGCATCGTCTGGCTGTTCCTGCTCAACGATCCGGGGGTCGTCAACAGCTTTCGCCAGGATCCGCGAGTCGATCGCCTGGGATACGTCACCGGTTACGGTATATCGATGATGACCAGCTGGCTGTGCTCGACCTTCCTCGGCCTGTCCGGCGCGCAATTGTTCGCCTCCCTGGACCTCGGCGCGGTAGACTTTGCCGGACCGCTGGTCATGACCACCATGATGATGCTGTTTTTCAAGGCGTCGAAAGCGCCGCCGACACCGTGGATCGCATCCGGCCTGGCGGCCCTGTCGCTGTTCGAGATCGGCAGTCCCGATTACCTGGTCCTGCTGGGATCCGTATTGATCGGCATGTCGCTGGCGATCTTCCAGCAGAGGCGGCGCCGTGATTGATACCCCTCACACGCTAACGGCAATCGCGGTGATGGCCGTGGTGGTCTACCTGACGCGCGCCACCGGATATTTCGTCGGCCTGCAGCTGCGTCATATTCGCGGCATCCAGCCGGTGCTCGAAGCGCTGCCGGGATGCGCTTTCATGGCGATACTCGCGCCCGCGGCACGGCAGGGCAGCGTGAGCGAAATCGTCGCCATGGCCTGCGTAATCCTGATCATGTGGCGCAGCAACAACGTGGTGCTCGCGACCTGCACAGGATTGGCGGTGCTGCTGATCGGCGGACATTACTTCGGCACGTCCTGATCCCCCGGCAGCTCGCGCCGGCGGCTGACGAAGCGCCAGGCCATCAGGTTGCCGAGCAGCGCCAGCGGCACGAATCCGGCGAACATCCAGAACGCCACCGACTTCAGTTCCGCGACCCCGGGCTGGCGGTCGATGCCGAGGCTGTTGGCGATCAACCCGGTCAGCGCGGCGCCGAGCGCGAAGCCCGTTTGCTGGGTGATCGGCAACAACGACGCGGCGCGATCTTTTTCGCCCGCGGGCGCCGCGGCGATCACCCGCTTGATGATGAACCCCCACATCATCCCCATACCGCCGTTGAGTACCACCACCGCGGCGAGTAACGCCGCCAGCTGGCGTAGCGGAAACAACAGCGCCATCGCGACCAGCCCGAGCAGCACGCAAACCCCGCCCGACCTGATCAACAACGGCTCGCTGTCCTCGCGCACGCCGGAAAACAAAAGCGCGGCGGTTCCCCAGGCCAGCGATTCGACCAGCACCACCAGACCGGCCTCGAGTGGATTGAGACCGTAGAGCTCGATTAGTATCAACGGCCCGTAGACCACGAAGGACATGATGCTGATGCAAAGCAGGAAGGTGGCGAGGATGCCGTTGCCGATCGCATGGCCCAGGTCGGTGACCTGCGCCGGCAGCATGCGCGCGCTCGCCGCGCCGCGGTCGCGGTAGACGAACAGCAGCAACGCGATGAAACCCGTCAACACCAGCAGCGGCGAACCCAGCGGGTGGTAAATTGCCGCCGACATCGAGACCAGCAGGATCGATGCGCCGAG
>Ga0209919_1001118_pt1 | contig 13274 bp, 10 predicted proteins | sample SalPon2A_C_D2_MG_FD_185721 | JGI IMG/M metagenome (GOLD analysis project Ga0209919, IMG submission 185721) | Soil microbial communities from South San Francisco under conditions of wetland restoration - Salt Pond MetaG R2A_C_D2_MG (SPAdes)... | ecosystem: Environmental > Terrestrial > Soil >... | reverse complement strand
TCCCTTTTTCGTTCTCTGAGCTTGACATAATTCATCGATTTTCTCCTTTTGATTTATGGAAAAAAATTAAAATGTGAGCAACAGAAACGCAACAGAAAAACCTAAAACAGGCTAAAACTGAGTAAGAAATACTAAAGTGTGGTTTGCATAGATGTGAGTGAAAGTTGCTCTTATCGACTAAAATAAAAGAAACTAAAGTAAAATGAAGTGGAGCGGGCAACGGGGTTCGAACCCGCGACATCCAGCTTGGGAAGCTGACACTCTACCAACTGAGTTATGCCCGCACTAAACTTCAAATATCCAGATTTCGGTTATTATTGTCAAATGTTCAGCGTAATAATTACAACACTTATTGAATTACCTGTTTCTTTAACTTATTCTAAACAGTTAGTTGGATAAATCGGTTGCTGAAAAGTCGGTTCCAGTTAAAATATCCACACACAAACAGAATACAAAAATGATAACAAAAAGGTTTTCCTCTTGGTTGAAGATGATGAATTAACCAGTTAGCAATAAAAAGAGGGATACAAAAAAAATACAAAGTGTTTGTTGCAAATTCAGCCTCCGATCCATTGGAAATTTTGGAATCAAACAAAGTTGATTTAATCCTTATGGATATCCCGGTTAACGGGGAACTTAACGGGCCGGATTTTACAAAAAAATTGAAGAACCTTGATAAGGTTAAGCATATCCCAATAACAGTCGTTACTGCTCACGCATCTGAGTTAGATCTTACTAATTCCGTAAATGCAGGTTGTTATGATTTTCTTTCCAAACCATTTATTATCCAGGAATTGTTGGAAAAAATAGAGAAAAATAAAATTAGAAACTGATGGTTCTTAAACTAATTCCTGTCAAAAAAATAAATTATAATTTGATAACTTTTTAATAATTTATGTAAATTATCATTTGTAATTTAACTGCTAATAATTATTAACGTCCTTTATAATTTTTATTTAAATCAGGATATTACACTCGTAATATTTTATTGGGGAATCTAAACATACACAAATAAGAGAAATATTATGGGTCAGCTTGATAGTACATACCGTGAAATTTTTGAAAATTCTGCAGATGGAATGTTTTTAATGACAGACGTCTTTACTGATTGCAATGATGCAGTTTGTAAACTTTTCAATTGCAAAAAAGAAGATATAATCGGAAAAAGTCCGCTGGCTTTTTCTCCGGAATTTCAACCTGATGGTAAATCATCTGTAGAAAGTGCAAATGAAAAAATCAGTGGAGCTTTTCTGGGTATCCAACAACGATTTTACTGGCAGCATAAAACGAATGATAATGTTCTGTTTGATGCTGACGTAGCTCTAAGTCTGATTACTGTTGAAGGGAAGAAAATTGTTCATGCTGTTGTCAGGGATATATCAGAAAACAAAAGACTGGAGAAAGTACAGAAAGCACTTTTCGATATATCCGAAGCTGCATATACCGCCACCGATATGATATCCCTTTATAAAAAAATTCACGAAATTGTAAGCACACTTATGCTTGCGAATAATTTCTATATTGCAATCTATGATGAAGATACTCAAATGATATCTTTCCCGTATATGGTGGATGAATTTGATCCGCCTTATCCGCCTAAAAAACTGAGTAAAGGACTAACCGAATATATATTACGTACCGGGGAAGCAAAGCTTATAGATTCAAAACTTGATCTGGAATTAAGGGAAAAAGGGGAAGTTGAAATGATCGGGACGCCCACTTTAATTTGGCTCGGTGTTCCTTTAATAGTAAGCGATAAAACAATTGGTGTTATTGTTGTACAGGATTATCAGAATGCAGAAACTTACGGAGAACCTGAGAAACAAGTCCTTGTATTTGTAGCAAAGCAGATTGCCCAGGTAATTGAAAGGAAAAAAAACTCGGAAGCGATAAAAGTTTATACTGAACAATTAAAAGAGCTCAACCAAACTAAAGATAAATTCTTTTCTATAATTGCTCACGATTTAAAGAGCCCGTTCCAAAGCTTACTGGGTCTAAGTGAAATGCTGACTTCCCCGGATTCAGATTTATCGCTTGAGGAAAAGGAAGAATATATTCAGACTTTATTTACTCTATTGAAAAACCAGTATGAATTATTGCAGAATTTACTTGAATGGGGTGCAATGCAAATTGGAAAGTCTGAATATAAACCTCTAAAATTAAATTTATCAAAAGTTGTTGAGGAAAAAATAGGGCTTCTATCTAAAAATGCTAAAAATAAGTCCATTAGTATTATTAATGAAATTAGTAAGGATGTTCTCGTATTAAGCGACAAGCATATTATAGCATCAGTACTTCAAAATTTCATAGCGAATGCTATTAAATTCACCAATCGGGATGGAAGGATTAAAATACAATCTGAGTATAAAAATGATTTTGTTGTTGTAGCTGTGGAAGATAATGGTGTGGGCATAAGCAAGGAAGCACTTGCAAATATTTATTCTCTTGATTCTGTCCACACTACGCAGGGAACTGAAGGTGAATTAGGAACAGGGCTCGGAGTGATGTTGTGCAAGGAAATGATTGAAAAAAATGGCGGTTCATTAAAAATTGAAAGTGAATTAGGGAAGGGCACTAAGGTTAGTTTTACAATACCTGCATCAAAAGATAATTAAATTCAGCTATACCCGATAGTGAACATTACACGTCACAATCCGGTATCTTAATTTTTGTAAGCCTACATTTTAAATGCTTGCTCTACCAGTTCTTTTTGCTGCTTGTTGGATTTTTTTGACGAACCCACAGCAGGACTTGCGCCTTCCGGTCTGCCAACGTAATGCAATTTTTGTCCATCAGCAAGATCATCATATAATCTTAATGACAAGAAATTCCACGCACCCATATTTTTTGGCTCTTCCTGTACCCAGATAATCTTTAGTGTATCAGAATATCCTGCAAATAATTCTCTGAAATTATCTGCATTATATGGATAGAACTGTTCAACTCTTACTATCGGTACATCATCAATATTGTTACTGTTTCTGTATTTGATTAAATCATAGTAGACTTTACCACTTGTAAGAATTACACGTTCAGCTTTTTTATTTTTTGAAATCGTTATATCATCAATAATTTCTTGAAATGTTCCGTTTATAAAATCCTCTTTGGGAGATCTTGCTTCCGGTAATCTCAAGAGACTTTTGGGTGTCATTAATACCAGCGGCTTTCTCACAGCATTTTTCATTTGCCTTCTTAAGAGATGAAAATACTGAGCCGGGGTTGTAACATTGCAAACCTGCATATTATTTTCTGCACAGAGTATTAAAAATCTTTCCAATCTGGCGCTCGAGTGTTCCGGGCCCTGTCCTTCGTATCCGTGAGGCAATAACATTACAACGCTGTTTCTGAGTTTCCATTTTTCGTATGATACTACGATAAAATTATCGATAATTACCTGTGCACCGTTCGCAAAATCACCAAACTGTGCTTCCCACATTACCAGCGCAAGCGGATCAGCCGTGCTGTAGCCGTACTCGAATCCTAAAACTGCCGCTTCTGAAAGAAAACTGTCGAGTGCTTCAATCTTAGCCTGCTTAGGAGTTATATGATTCAGAGGGAAGTAATCCTCGCCGCTGTGGATATCTGTAAGTGCTGTATGGCGCTGGCTGAATGTTCCTCTAACGCTGTCCTGCCCGCTTAGTCTTACAGGAGTTCCTTCGAGCAACAGGCTACCGAATGCAATAGCTTCACCTAATGCCCAATCAGCATTTTCTGAACCGTCCAGTATTCCTTTTCTTCTTTCAAGAAATTTCAGGAGCTTAGGATGCACATGGAAATCGTCGGGTACTTTTGTGATACCATTAATAATATTTTCAAGTGTTTCCTGAGTAATATTCGTTATTTCAGTTGAATCTTTTGAGGCAATTTTTTCTTTTGATACTGCGAGCGGAGCATCTGCTTTAAATTTAGAGCTTTCTTCTTTTATTTTATCGAATGATTTTGAAAGTACAGACACAATCTCATTGCTCATTTCTTCAATTTCTTCTTTAGAAAGAGTTTTCTTTTCAAGAAGAGTATTTGAATATTGTTCTTTTACAGAAGGATGGTTCTTAATTTTTTCATAAAGCAGTGGCTGGGTGAATCCGGGTTCATCACCTTCATTGTGTCCGTGTTTCCTGTACCCGAACAGATCAATTACAACGTCTTTGTTAAACATTTCTCTGTATTCAAAGGCAAGTTGTGCAACCCATATTGCTGCTTCCGGGTCTTCTCCGTTTACGTGGAAAATAGGTGCCTGGATCATTTTAGCAACATCACTCGCATAGACTGAAGAGCGGGCATCTTTGGGTGTAGTTGTAAACCCGATCTGGTTATTCACAATAATGTGAATAGTTCCTCCTGTTCTGTAACCACTTAACTGAGATAGGTTTAGTGTTTCAGCCACAACGCCCTGTCCCGCAAAAGCAGCATCTCCGTGGATGAGAACCGGCATTGTTTTCTTGTGCTCTTTATTATCTCCTAACCTGGTTTGCTTTGCTCTTACAATTCCTTCAACAACAGGATTAACCCATTCAAGATGACTTGGATTAGAAGCTACGGAAACAGTAATTGTTTTATCATCCCGTGTTTTGTATTGCCCGGTTGCACCAAGGTGATATTTAACGTCGCCCGAACCTGCAATTGAATTGGGATCGTTAATGTCTTCAAATTCAGAGAATATTGATTCGTATGACTTTCCAATAATATTGGCAAGCACGTTTAATCTTCCACGATGCGCCATTCCTAGAACAACTTCAAGAATTCCTTTAGAAGATGAGAGATTTAATATCATATCCAGAACAGGGATCAGAGTTTCAGAACCTTCAAGAGAAAATCGTTTATGCCCGATAAATCTGTTGTGGATGAAGTGTTCAAAATTTTCCGCAATGATTAATTTATGCAAGATTTCTTTTTTTACTTCGAGATCAAATTCGGGAGCATTTCTAACCGGTTCCATTTTACTTTGCAGCCACGCTTTTTCAACCGGATTCTGAATATGCATATATTCCGCACCGATTTTATTGCAATAAGTCTTCTGAAGATTCTCAAGTATTTCTCGGAGTGTGGCGGTTTGCATTCCGGCAAAACCACCGGTTATAAATTTTCTGTCAAGATCCCACAAAGTAAATTTGTATGTTGCCGGATCAAGCTCCGGGTGATATGTTGTTTGTGTCCCGAGTGGATCAAGATTAGCAATTAAATGTCCACGCACACGATAAAGATTTATGAGTTGTAATACTCTTGCCTGTTTTTCAATTTCTTCTGTATTTGAATTCCCGTGTGCAAATGCGCCCGGCTGATAGTCAGTCATCCACTCAACAGGTCTCAGAGGAATTGAAAGGTCCGAGAAAATTTCATTGTAGAAATTATCTTTGCCAAGAAGCAGTTCGTGAACTTCTTTTAAGAATAAACCCGATTCAGCTCCCTGAATTATCCTGTGGTCATAGGTACTCGTGATATTCATCACCTTGCTTATACCAAGTGCAGAAATGGTTTCCTGAGACATTGCCTGGTATTCAGCAGGGTACTGTATGGCTCCTGTTGCAATAATTGCACCCTGTCCAATCATCAGTCTTGCCACTGAAGAAACCGTTCCGAGTGTACCCGGGTTAGTGAGAGTAATTGAGGTTCCTACAAATTCAGAAGGATCGATAAGGCCTTTCCTGGTACGCTGAACCAGGTCTTCATATTTTTTCCAAAATTCTCTGAAGTTCATCGTATTGGCGTTCTTTATATTCGGTACTATCAGTGAATGTGAGCCGTCTTTTTTCTCAATATCAATTGCAAGTCCCAGGTTTACGTTTGTTCTTTCAATAAGATGAGGCTTACCGTTAATAATTGTAAATGCATTATTTATTGCAGGAAAATTATTTACTGCTTTAAGTATTGCCCAGCTGATAATATGTGTAAATGAAATTTTACCGCCAGCTGTTTTCTTCAGATGATTATTAATCAAAGTTCTGTTTTCTTCAAGAAGTTTTACAGGCACAACTCTCTGTGAAGTTGCCGTCGGAATTGTAAGGCTCGCAGTCATATTATCAAGAATTTTTGCAGAGCTTCCTGCAATAACTTTCACTTCGTCTTCTTTAGCCGGTTCCGGCATAGAGATATTTTTAGGTAATGCTAAACTTGAGGAATTATTTTCTTTACCGGAATGCCCGTTATTTGATGTTGAATTTTCTCCTGTGAAAAAGCTTCTCCATTGTTCAGGGACTTCGGATGGATTCTCTTCGTAAAGTTTGTGCAAATATTCAACAAACCATGTATTTGCACCAAATTTTTCAAGTTCTTCTTTTTGTTCTTTGCTTAAGTCACTGGGTTTCATATTCTGGTTTAATTGTAGTTTTGTTTATAATAATCATTAAATTTATCAATCAATTTTATTTAGATCTCAATTCTACCTTATTCTGATAAATAGTAAAAATAAAAGTATTCATCCGCCTTTTACGGTGATTTTCTGATTTTGTGAAATATTTTTATTATTACTTAGGCAGAAAAAATAAAATATTGTAATTATTAACTTAATAAGATTTTTTTATAAAAACTTAGCTCAAAACGGGTATATTTGAGGAAAAGTTAAACATTTTACACAGGAAAAGAATGTTGAATAATCAGGAATTAGCGAATCTAAGGCGGATATGGTCCACAAGGAAATTGGATGAAAATTCGGTGGCCAAAAATCCGGTGGAACAATTTTCGCTGTGGATGACAGAAGCTATTGAAGCGCAGATACTTGATCCCAATGCGATGACGCTGGCAACGGCTGATAAAGATGGAATTCCGTCCGCCAGAATTGTTTTGTTAAAGGGAATAGACGAAAAAGGGCTTGTGTTCTTTACTAATTACGGGAGCAGGAAAAGTGATGATTTATTGCAGAATCCTAAAGCTGCGGTCGTATTTTTCTGGAAGGAAGTTGAGCGGCAGTTAAGAGTAATGGGCAAAGTTATTAAAATTTCTAAAAGTGAATCGGAAGAATATTTCAAAACGCGTCCTTATGAGAGCAGGATTGGTGCGTGGGCCTCTAAACAGAGTTCAATAGTTCCGGATAGAAATTATCTTGAAGAAAAATTTGAAGAAACTAAAAATAAATTTCCGGATGATGTTCCACTTCCCGATTTCTGGGGTGGGTTTAGAATAATTCCTGAAAGATTTGAATTCTGGCAGGGGAGAGAAAGCCGGTTGCACGACAGGGTAGTTTATATTAAAGATAATGCGGAGTGGAAAATTATGAGATTGGCACCTTAAGATTTAAACCTAGCTCTCAACGCAGGCGAACCACTGATTACCGTTCTCGAAGCAATTGCCACCAGAATAATTATTCCACCAATAATTGCGAAGAAGGACGGAATTTCACCGTACCAGATCAGAACCCAGACGGGATTCAATACCGGCTCAATCATACTGATCAATGATGCTTCCACAGCATAGACTCTTTTCAATCCATAACTGAAAATTGCGTAAGCAATGCCAATCTGAAAAATTCCGAGGAAAGCCAGCATACTGAAATCAGAAGTGGAGATGCTTTGTACTTCAAACATAGACGGAAGAAGGAAGATGACCACAATTATGTTTCCATAAAAGATTGAACTAAATTGATACTTGTGATCGTTCTTTCTCATTCCCAGCAGGAAAGCAGCAAATATTATCCCTGAAAGCAGGGCAAGTAAGTTGCCTTTCAGATCCCCGGGTGAGAGTTTCCCTGTAAAAAATAAAAACATCCCGACTACGCAAACCGAAATTGTAATGATATTTAACTTTTCATATTTTGTCTTATTAATTAAAGGCTCGAACAACAAGACATAAATCGGTGCGGTGTATTGAAGGAAAATGGCATTAGCCGCTGTTGTGGTTTTTGTTGCAATAACATAGAGTGTGAGCAAAGCCGCGTAGAAAAAAGCATTCAGAAAAGTAAACCAATTTACCAGCAATAATTTCTTTCGAAAAAGCGCAAGAAACACAAGGGATGCGAAAAAACATCTTGAAAATGAAATTTGCATAGGCGTAAGCGTTATAAGCTTCACCAATATTCCGCCCGTGCTCCATAACAAAGCGGCGGCCAAAACCGCGATTATTCCTTTTTGATGGTCCGGTAAATTTTTCATTATAATTGATTTGTTACAAGAAACTGTATTTGCTAATTTAAGAATAGTTTAGCATATGTTACTAATAAATTTTAGCTTGTACAGCCGGAATTATAACAATATTTATAAAACTAATAAAAATATCCAAGAAATTTGAAATACCTGTATAATCCGCCATTAATAATAAAAAAGACATTCAGCAGTTTTAAGTGGAATTCTTCCATTGGGAAAATACTGCTGACATTTGACGACGGGCCTTCTGCAGAAGCGACAGAAACTATTCTGAGAGTATTGAATGAATATAAAATAAAAGGGACATTCTTTTGTGTCGGTTATAATATTAAACTTTTTCCCGAGCTTACAAAAATGATATTAAGTGAAGGGCACCTGATCGGTAACCACACATTTAATCATAAGAACCTGACGCAATTAAGTTTTACCGAATCTCTGCAGGAAATTAATTCGTTTACCGTTCTTCTAAGAGATAAATTTAATTACGAAGTAAAATATTTCAGGCCTCCGCATGGCAAATTTAAATTTAATACACCTTCACTTATCAGGAAATGCGGCTTGGAAAACGTGATGTGGTCTCTGCTTACCTATGATTACAAAAATGATATAAAAGTTATTAAATTAGCAATTGATAAATATTTGAGAAATAATTCAATAGTTGTGTTGCACGATAGTATAAAATCAATGAATATTGTAAGTGATTCGATAAATATGATACTTGAAACAGCAAGTAAAAAGGGATTTGAAATAGGGGAGCCACAAGAATGTTTGAAATAATTTTCTTCATAGTTATTTGCGGTTACTTTATTCAGTCGTTGATCTTCGTAATAGGGGTTGCGAAAAGATTCCCTACACTGGAAGAGGATAAAATTCCGGGTGCCTCTGTTATAGTGGCGGCCAGAAATGAAGAAGAAGATATTCTGCGCTGTTTAAAATCCCTCAATAAATTAATTTACCCGGAAGGAAAACTTGAAATTATTATGGTTGATGATCAATCCACTGATAACACTGGTAAAATTATTGATGAATTCATAGCAGGGAAACCCAAGTTTAAAAAAATTGTTACAAAAAAAGAAATTGGCTCACTGAAAGGAAAAACAAACGCCCTGGCAAACGGACTTGAGATAGCAAAAAATGAAATTATCCTCACTACCGATGCAGACTGCGAAGTGAAACCAACCTGGGCTTATAAAACTGCCTCATATTATTATGACGATGTTGCAATGGTTAACGGTGTCACTACACAGGAAGCCTCTGATAGTTTCTCAGGCATGCAAAGCCTTGATTTTGTTTACTTATTAATAGCTGCTTCCAGTACTGTAAATCTTCGTAAACCGATAAGCTGTATAGGTAATAATATGTCTTACAGGAGAAAGGTGTACCTGGAAGTAGGCGGGTACGAAAATATTCCCTTTAGCGTGACTGAGGATTTCAACCTTTTAATGGCAATTTATAAGCTGAAAAAATATAAAATTATTTCTCCGGTTGATAAGGACAGACTTGTAACTTCGTTGCCCTGCAAAAATCTCAAATCATTATTTCGTCAGAAAAAAAGATGGGCAATCGGAGGGCTCGGAGTTCCCTTCCGCGGATTCGTAATTATGGCTAATGGGTTTTTATCATATCTTGGAATCTTATTAACGCCTTTCTTTTACACACCGTTATGTTTATTTTTGATAGTTCTTAAATTACTACTGGATGGGCTGGTTTTATACCCGGTACTTAAGAATTTAGGAATTTCCCAAAACTTTAAATACTTCATCCAATTCCAGATTTATTATACTATTTATGTTGTTATGTTGCCGTTTATAGTATTGGCAGATAGAAAAGTAATCTGGAAGGGAAGAGAATATTAGGATTTAAATATGCTTTTACTTTGTAATTATTATGTAACATACAGGTGTAATGCGTACTGTGAATTTTGCCATTTTGGTATTCACGAAGATTTTAAGAATACGCCTTTTACGAAGATTGAAGATTTTAAATCCAATGTTTCCCAGCTAGCGGAACTAGGCGTAAAATTTATAGATCTCACCGGTGGCGAGCCACTTCTGAACAAAGATATTCACTTAATGGCGGAATTTGCAAAAAGCAAAAAAATGCAGACGAGCATTACAAGCAATGGGTTGCTTTATCCTAAATTTGCGGATAAACTTGCCGGGAAAATTGATTTGTTGCACTTCTCCTTAGATTCTCCTGATGCTGAAGAACACAATAAAATCAGGAAGGTTGATTGTTACAATCACGTTTTGAAAAGCCTCGATATTGCTAAATCGCTGGGTGAATATCCGGATATATTATTTACAGTCACCAATGAGACGTATAAAAAATTACCGAGGATGCACGAAATTGCTGCTGAAAAGGGATTAGTGCTGCTTGTTAATCCGGTGTTCTCATATTTTGGTAATCCCGGATTAACAGAGGAAGCCATCGATTATGTTGATGAATACTGTGATGGGAAAATGGATGTTTATCTGAACAAAGCCTTTATGAAATTAAGAAGGGATGGCGGAAACGATATTAATAGTCCATCCTGCAAGGCTGTTTCCAGAGTTGTAGTGATTTCTCCATATAATGAAATTATTTTGCCTTGCTATCATTTTGAAAAAGAAAGAATACCAATTGACAGACCCATTAAAGAGATCAGGCAAACTGAAAAAATAAAATATTATAAAAAGATGGAAGGCAGGTTTGATTTCTGCCAGGGCTGCACGGTCAATTGTTATTTTGAACCTTCGTTCGCATTCCCGACAAGTATATACGGTTTTGCAAGTCTTACTTCAAAATTTAAATACGGGTACAATAAACTTGTAAAACAAAAACTAAAAAAGAAACAATCAGTAAAGACGGAATCGATTTAACTATGCGGAAGCTTTCACTCCTCTTGCTCACGCTTTTATTATTTTCAACTCAGATTTATTCTCAAACTAAAAAAGAATGGTTCCCGGGCGGATTGAATATTCAACCATTTGCGGCAAACTTTCTGGAACCACGCGCCGGATTCAGTTATCTCATTGGCAAAAGAAATATTAGGCTTGATATTGGTACTTCTGCAGATATTTATATAATTGAGAATGAAAAATATGTGCTTTCTTTCGGTGCTGACCTGTTTACGTTTACAAGATTGAGAAGTGAAAAAGGATTTAAATTTCCTGTCGAAGCGATTGATTATCTATTTGGATTAAACTCGGGTTATAAAGTAATTAATGATAAATCGGAATACGGATTTCGTTTTCGCTTTGCTCATATAAGCGCACACCTTGTTGATGGCAGCTATGATCAGAATAGTAGCTCCTGGCGAAACGGAAGGAAGCCTTTTGTTTTTAGCAAGGAATTTTTTGAACTCTTTCCGTTTTACAGGATAAATAGCTTCAGAGTTTATACTGGAGTAACATACATTTTTCACATTGTTCCACCTGATATCGGGAAAGGAATTTACCAGGTTGGTTTTGATAACTACTTTACGAGTTTACCATTTAAAGCTTTTACTCCATATATCGCATATGATTTTAGGATACAAAAATTTGGAGTCTTCCAGGGATCAAATATTATAACAGCTGGCCTGAAGTTTGGAGCATGGAATGGTAAAGGATTCAGTGTATCATTATCTTATTATTCCGGCAAAAGCGTGCACGGTTTGTTTTATGATCTGAATGAGAATTATGCCCTGCTAGGGTTTAATATGGAACTATAGTATGTCAGAAGAAACTAATTATTATCATCAGCCGGAAATTCCAAAAGTGCCTAAAAAAAATAAGCAAAATTACCTGCTTCATATCGGGCTGTTTCTGGCCACATTTGTAACGACTACAATTGCAGGAGTTCAATGGATTTCCGGAAGTAACGGTCCTTACGATATACATTTACTTTTGAAAGGACTTCCATATTCCTTATCAATTCTTTTCATAATAGGCACACACGAGTTCGGGCATTATTTTGCCGCGGTTTATCACAAAGTAAAAACAACACTCCCGTTTTTTATTCCATTTCCTTCAATAGCTGGTTTTTTAAATTTTGGAACTATGGGAGCAGTAATTAAAACAAAAGATCCGGTGATGTCTAAGAAAGCGATGTTTGATATTGGAATTGCAGGCCCGCTTGCGGGATTTGTAGCCTGTCTTATTGTTTTAATTTATGGCTTCACACACGTTCCGGGAAAAGAATATATATTAGCAATTCACCCGGAATATTTCTCTCCTGATTTTGGAAAAAATGCAATTGAATTAAGATTTGGAAATACTCTTTTATTCTCATTTCTAAAAGAAATTTTCGTAAATAAGAGCCAATTTTTCCCGCCGATGAGTGAAATTTATCACTATCCTTATTTATGTGTCGGATGGTTCGGTTTATTTATTACTGCTATGAATATGGTTCCTGTAGGTCAGCTTGATGGTGGTCATATTGCCTACACAATGTTCGGCGAACACAATCATTATAAAGTTGCGGTAATTTCCTTTGCTTTGCTTTTTATACTTGGGATTCTGGGATTCGCGGAAGCATTTCTCGAAACCTCATTCATCTTCGGATGGTCGGGGTGGCTGTTCTGGGCAATGATACTCTATTTTTTCATTAAACTAAAACACCCGCCCATTCCCGACTACGAACCACTGGACAGGGGACGATTAATTCTCGGCTATCTTAGTTTTTTTATCCTCATAATTTCCTTTTCTCCGAATCCATTTATTATAACAGGATTGTGATTTTTGCCTTGGAGAAATCAAAAATTAGGCTTAAAATTGACTATATGAATAAAATCTCTTTTTTACTTTTCGCTCTTTTAATAGCCGGTTGCAGTAAAGACTACAATAATGTTGTTAATGTTTCTGTCACAAATTTCCAGGTATTGGCGGTAGGCACTGTCAATTCATTTAATTATACACCCACAGATTCTATTCTTACATTAAAGATTAAATTCTCTTCAACAGAGGGAGTAAAATCTGTCTATTGTGATATAAATACACCCGATGATAAACCCCTGAATAATGGTCACATTGAATTACTTGATAATGGGGATAATTCAGCAAATAGAGATTCTGTTTCAGGAGATAATATATTTTCAAATAAATTCACTATGAGTTCTACTTTTTTAAATGGAAATTATGGCATTAATTATTACATAACATCAAATGACGGTAGTGAAAAACTGGTTGCTCAGCAGATAATCAAATATGATAACGGGCAAAGTAATATTGCTCCTGTTAT
>Ga0209919_1001117_pt1 | contig 13279 bp, 12 predicted proteins | sample SalPon2A_C_D2_MG_FD_185721 | JGI IMG/M metagenome (GOLD analysis project Ga0209919, IMG submission 185721) | Soil microbial communities from South San Francisco under conditions of wetland restoration - Salt Pond MetaG R2A_C_D2_MG (SPAdes)... | ecosystem: Environmental > Terrestrial > Soil >... | reverse complement strand
CGCGCTGCCGTCGCTAAAATCGAGCCAGGGGACGATCGTCAATATCGCTTCCGACGCGGCGCTGTCCGGCAGTCGCCACCTGACCGCCTACTGCGCCAGCAAGGGCGCGGTGTTGCAGATGTCACGCGCGATGGCGCTGGACTACGCTCCCGATGGCGTGCGCATCGTGCCGATATGTCCCGGCGACGTGGATACGCCGATGCTGCGCGGCGAGTTTCGCGACCGCGGGCTCGAAGCCGAGGCCGGCATTGCCGAATCGGCCGCCGGCGTGCCGCTCAACCGGGTGTGTACCGCCGAAGAAGTTGCCGACATGGTGCTCTATGCCTGCAGCGATTCGTCGCGCTTCGTGACCGGATACCCGCTGGTGCTCGACGGCGGCAACCGCGCCTGAGGATTCTTACCAATCGATCTGCTCGCCGAGCAGCTCCATGACCCGATGCCATTGCTTTTCCGCGGTCGGCCCCAGGCGTTTGAAAATATCGGCGAAGCGGCGCCGTTGAACCTCGGACAGTTCGTATTCCAGTTTCTTCCCCTGCGCGCTGAGTACGAGGCGCCTGATGCGTCGGTCCCGCGGGTCGATGGACTGGTCGACATAACCCAGGGAAATCATCTTTTGCAGCGGCTTGTGCAGGTACTGCTTGGAGACCCGCATGACCTCGAGTAGCTCGTTGACGCTGCAGCCCGGATGCCGGCCGATGAAATAGAGCACGCGGTGATGAATGCGCGACAGCCCGAGTTCGGACAGCCGCCGGTCGGGCTGGAAGGTCATTGCCCGAAAGCCGAAATGCATCGCTTCGAGTGCCTGGTTCAGTTCCTGCCGGCGTTTTGTCATCGCTAATATTTTAAGTCAACCTTATTGACATTATAGGCCTTCTGATCTAGCTTTTACAGGTCATCAATAATGACCTGAAAGCTCATGCAAACAATACCTCTCTGCTGGATCGACGGCGCCATAATCCCGGCTCGCGAGGCGCGGGTTTCAGTTTACGACCACGGCCTGCTCTACGGCGACGGCGTATTCGAGGGTCTACGTTTCTACCACCGTAAACCCTTCATGCTCGACGCCCATTTACAACGCCTGGCGCAATCGGCCGAAGCAATCGGACTCCGGCTGCCCTTCGATACGGCGCGGATCGCGGATGCGATCGAAACATTGATCGAAGCTTACGGTACCGATAGCGGCTATCTGCGTCTGGTGGTCACGCGCGGCCCCGGATCGCTGGGCATCGATCCGCGCAAATGCAGCCGGGCGGCGATGTTCATCATCGCCGACGAACTCCAACTGCTGGCCGCGAAAGAGGTCGGCGCGGGCATCAGCCTGCACGTCGCGCAAACCCGGCGCACGCCCGCGCAGTGCCTCGATCCGAAAATCAAGAGTCTCAATTACCTCAATAACATCCTCGCCAAGATCGAGGCCAACCGCGCCGGCATGGACGAGGCGCTGATGCTGAACCTCGACGGCCGGGTCAGCGAGGGCAGCGTGGACAATATTTTCATCGTCACCGACGGTGTGCTCAGGACTCCGCCGCTCGGCGAAGGTCTGCTCGCCGGCGTGACCCGCGCGGTGATCATCGAACTGGCCACCGGACTCGGTATCCGCTGCGAGGAATCCGCTCTCGTTGTTGACGATCTGCACCATGCCGAGGAATGCTTCCTGACCGGTACCGGCGCCGAGTTGATCCCGGTGCAGCGTATCGACGACTACCGCCTGCCGTCGCCCGAATCGCCGCTGCTGCCGCTGATCGCGAAGGCGTTCAGGGATAGAATCGAGGCCGACTGCGCGGCCTGATCGAGGGCTTGGGTTTGGTCGGGCTTGGCGCTACCATGCTGCATCGGATGCAGTGGAGCGAAAGTCATGAAAATTATCCTGGTGGGCGCTACCGGCGCCGTAGGCAAGGCGGCGCTCGATGCACTCGCGCCGCGGCACGAGATCATCGCCGTCGGCCGTAGCAGCGGCGACCTGCAGGTGGATATCGAGGATCTCGACAGTCTGCGCACGATGTACCGTAACGTCGGCAAGGTCGATGCCGTGGTCAGTGCGATCGGTCACGGATATTTCGGTGCGGTCGAGGGGATGACCGTCGAGCAATTCATGCAGGGGATCAACTACAAACTGCTGCCGCAGATCAACCTGGTACTCGAGGGCTTCGAATATTTGAACGATGGCGGTTCCTTCACGCTGACCAGCGGCGTGCTGAACCGCGACCCGATTCCCGGCGGGGCCGCGGCGGCCGCGGCCAACGGTGCGCTCGACGGTTTCGTGCGCGGTGCGTCGATCGAAATGCCGCGCGGCATACGGATCAACGGCGTCAGCCCCGAGGTGCTGGAAGTCTCGCGCCAGAAATACGCTGGCTTCTTCCCCGGTCACGTGCACGTATCGAACGAGGCTGTCGGTCTCGCCTACAGCAAGGCGGTCGAGGGCTGTCTGACGGGCCAGGTATTCACGGTCGATTTCGGCTGATGCGGCGCTGGCCTCGAGGGTATTGCGACGCATGCCAATACCCTGCCGGGAGATCTCGATCTGATCGACAAGACAGGTTCCGCGGCGCGGTCGGGGCCGCGGCGAAAACCCCGGCGGCGTGGCTCGTCAGGGGCGGGGCAGGACCGCGAGCCGGCTTCCCTGTACGGTATCGTCGGCGGGAGAGCGAAATCGGCTGAACCGGACTCAGATCGAGAATTCGTCTACTGCAGCAGCGTCCCAGACGACGCCGCCGCCGATCGCGCCGTCGATGTATACCGTGCCCTCGTCCACGCGAACGGGATCGGCGAGAATCGGATTCCACCAGTCGGCGTATTCGAGCCAGTGGGCGGTCGGCGTGCAGCACAGCAATTGCGCGCTGATTTCCGGCCACAGATGGCTGGAAACCCGCAGGCCGCGGTCCCGGGTCATCGCCGCGCCGCGCATCCAGCCGCTGACGCCGCCGATCTTCATTACGTCGAGCATGATGTAGTCCGAGGCGCCTGCGTCGATGGCATGCTGCAGATCCAGGGTTCCCCACCAGTTTTCGCCGCACTGTATCGGCGTATCTACCGCGCGCGCGATCTGCGCATGGCCGGCGTAGTCGTGAGCGAGGGTCGGTTCCTCGACCCACAGCAAACCCTCGTCGTCGAGGATGCGCAGGCGTTCGATGGCTTCCGCCGGCGAAAGACTCTGGTTGTAGTCGACCATGATCGCCATCTGCTCGCCGACGGCCTTGCGCATCGCGCTGACTACGGCGAGGTCTTCGTAGACGTTCGGATAGCCGATTTTCGCCTTGATGCCGGTAAAGCCGAGGCGGGCCCAGCGTTCGGCGGTGCGCGCACTGCCGTCGGGGCCGTCGTAGCCGACCGCGCCGTAGGCGCGTAGCGGTTTTTCCACGCCGCCCAGCAACCGGCAAAGCGGAATTTCATGGCAGCGCGCGAGCGCGTCCCAGCAAGCCATGTCGATCGCCGCGAGCGCCATGCCGACCAGGCCCTGGGTGCCGAGCAGCCGAAAGCGCCTGGCGAGTTGTTGTTCGAGTTCCGCCGGGGCCAGTATTTCGCCCTCGATCAGCGGCGCGAGGTTACGCACCAGTTCGGCAGTCGGCAGCAGCGCGGCGGTGGTGTAGGTAAATACCAGGCCGTGACCGATCACGCCGCTATCGGTAATCACGTCGGTCAGCACCAGCGGCGACTCGGTAATCGTGCCGCTCGCCGTGCGGTGGGGTTCGGTCATCGGCACGCGCACCGCGCGCACTTCGACGGTTTGAATCTTCGGCAGAGATTGGTCAGGCATGGTTTCCTCCGCGATCAAACCTTTTTCAAATGGTAAGACTTGGGCCGGGTCAGGTATTCGAAACCGACGCGGGACAACGTGCAGCCGCGCCCGGAGTGCTTGACCCCGGTCCAGGCCAGCGCCGGGTCGAGGTAATCGCAGCGGTTCATGAACCAGGTGCCGGTCTCGACGCGGTCACCGATCGCGATGGCGGCATCTTCGTCGCGCGTGAACACCGCCGCGGTGAGGCCGAATTCGCTATCGTTCATGAGTTCGATGGCCTGCTCGTCGCCGCTGACTTTCATGATCCCCATCACCGGGCCGAAGGTTTCCTCGCTCATCACCCGCATCGAGTGATCGACGTCGATGAGTACCTGCGGCGCGAGGTAGGGGGTGCCGGCCTCGTCGGCGGCGAAAGCCGACCGGTCGATCAGCGCTCGCGCGCCGGAGGCGACGGCGTCAGTGATCTGGCCGCGGACGAATTCCGCCGCCGAGGTTTTCACCAGCGGGCCGAGGCTGGTAGCGGTATCGTCGGGCCGTCCGAGCCGGTAACTACCGACCAGTTCGGTTACGCCGCCGACGAAGTCGTCGTAAACCGCGGTGTCGACATAGACGCGCTCGATGCCGCAACAGGACTGCCCTGAATTGAACATCGCGCCGTCGGTCACCGTGTCGATTGCATGCTTGAGGTCGGCATCGGCGCGCACGTAGGCAGGATCCTTACCGCCGAGTTCGAGGCCGACGCCGATGAAGCGCCCGGCCGCGGTGCGCTCGACCATTTCGCCACCCGGCACCGAACCGGTGAAGGCGACGTAGTTGATCGCGGGCGATTTGATCACCGTCTCGGTATCGACGTGGCTCAGGTGCAGGTGCTGGAATATACCGGCCGGCAGGCCGGCCTCGTCAAAGGCCTGTTGCAGGCGTTCGGCGCACAACGGGGTCTGCGCCGAGTGCTTGAGAATCACCGCGTTGCCGGCGAGCAGCGCCGGCATGATCGCATTGACCGAGGTCAGGTACGGAAAATTCCATGGCGCGATGACGAACACCACGCCCAGCGGCAGGCGTCGAATATAGCGGTTGAATCCGTCTTTCGGTTCAGGCCGAATGTCGGCGAGCGCGCTGTCCGCGATCGAGATCATGTGGCGCGCGCGTTCCTCGAAACCGCCGACCTCGCCGGGCGCCTGTGAAATCGGCCTGCCCATCTGCCAGGTGAGTTCCGCGGCAATCTCGTCGCGCCGCGCGACGAAAGCGTCGACCGCCCGGCTGCAAATCGCCAGGCGTCCGGCGATCGGAACCTGCCGCCAGGATTTTTGCGCGCTTGCGGCCGCCTCCAGGGTTTGCCGAATCTGTTCGGCGGTTGCGGTGTCGCGCTCGACGTAGATGCTGCCGTCGACCGGGGTAATGCATTGAATTTTGCTCATTTGAGTGCCCGCTATCGATTTTCCGGAATAGTAATACAGATTACCGGCGGCAGAAACCTGCCGCCGGCGATACGGAATCGCCGCCTGCAACGTTTTCTCGTCCGGATTGCCGGCCAGTTCGCGAAACAGGTGATAGCCCGGCACGGTGACCAGGTTGGCGTAACCGTAGGAATCGAACAGGCTGACGGCCATGTCCATGCGTGCCCGGTCTTCGGGGTTGTCGGGAATGAACGACGGCCCTTCGAGCACCTCGTCGAGGTAGCGCGTGATCGCGCCGGTTTCGAGCAGGCGCATATTGCCGTAATCGACTACCGGTACCTTGCCGAACGGGTGGCGTGCCAGGAGCTCGGGCTGCAGCGGCTCGTTTTCGAACAGGTTGACGGGCAGCTGCTCGTAGTCCGCTCCTTTTGCCGCCAGCAACATGCGCACCGTGCGCACCTAGGTACTGCCGTCGAAGCCTTAGAGCGTAATTTGTGACATACCGTTTTCCTCGACCTGAGAGACGCGCCGTTGGTCATGATTCCCGATATGGATACAATGTCTCGCCTGATCTTTCGAGTGAGCACGATGAAACCAGTCCCTAACGACGCCGACAATACGCTGCGTCGGGCCGGCCAGTCCGGCCGGCGTTTGACCCCGGCGGGTGACGAATCTCCGCCCTGCGATAGCAGCTCCGATTACCCGCGCCAGGCCGGATTCGACCGGCGGGCCGGCAGCGGACTCGAAGCAGGATTGCCGGGATGACTGCCGAACTCAGCCGCAACGGCAGTCGTTACGAGCTCGCGGGACCGCCGGATGCGCGCGTTGTCGTGCTGATTCACGGCCTGGGATTGAACCGCCGGATCTGGGATGCTCATCGCGCGCGGCTTGCGCAACGTTATCGGGTGCTCGACTACGATCTCTACGGACATGGCGAGAGCGCGCCGCCGCCGGCGAAGCCCTCGTTGAACCTGTTCTCGGAGCAACTGCTCGATTTGCTCGACGAGCTCGGTATCGAGCAATGCGCGCTGATCGGTTTTTCGCTGGGCGGCATGATCAACCGCCGCCTGGCGATGGATCACCCGGAACGGGTATCGGCGCTGGCGATTCTGAATTCGCCGCACGAACGCGATCCCGAAGCGCAGCGGCGAGCCGAACTGCAGGCACTGGATTCCGCGGCGGGAGGACCGGGCGCGACTCTCGATGCGGCGATCGAACGCTGGTTCACGCCGGAGTTCCGGGAGAACCGGCAAGACTATCTCGAACGGGTACGTGCCTGGGTGCTGGCCAACGATGCGGAGGTTTACGCGCTTTGCCGGCAGGTGCTGGCGTTCGGGGTAGTCGAGCTGGTTCGCCCGCAACCGGCAATTAGCCTGCCGACGCTGGTCATGACCTGCGAGCATGACAGTGGCAGTACGCCGCAGATGAGCCTCGCGATCGCGAGTGAAATCGAAGGCGCCCAGGTCGTTATCGTGCCGCAATTACAGCATATGGGGCTGGTCGAAAATGCGCCGTTTTTCGTCAATGCGATCGCCGAGTTTCTCGAATCGATACGCTGAACAGGCGAGCCGCCGGGTGACGATGCAGGAAGCCGACATTTGCCGCAGACAGCCGGCGGAGACCTGTATTAACATGTCGGTTTCCGCCGCTATCCGGGCAGGACGACGAACCAGAGGTAATCGAAGATGAAATTTCAGTTGGCAATCAATCTCGAGCGCATGGACGCCAGTCAGGATATGCGCGAAGTCGCGCGGCATACGCTGGAAATGGTACAGATGGCGGACCAGGCCGGTTTTACCACCGCCTGGGCGGCCGAGCACCATGCGCTGGAAATGACGATTGCGCCAAATCCTTTCCAGATTCTGACCTGGTGGGCCGGTCATACGGACAACATCAGGCTCGGCACCGCGGTCGCGGTGGCGGCTTACTGGCACCCGATCAACCTCGCCGGGGAAGCCGCGTTGCTCGACCTGATCAGCGGCGGACGGCTCGAGTTCGGCATCGGCTCGGGTGCTTACCAGCGCGAGTTCGACCGTATGCATCCGGGGCTCAAGCAATCCGACGCTTACCGCTACATGCACGAAATGCTGCCCGCACTGAAGGCGCTTTGGGCCGGCGACTACGCGCACGACGGCGAATTCTGGTCGTTTCCGACCTCGACCTCGGTACCCAAGCCTCTGCAACAGCCGCATCCGCCGATCTGGATCGCGGCGCGTTCGCCGATCACTTTCGACTACGCGGTCGCCAACAATTGCCACGTCATGTCCTGGCCGTTGACGCGTCCGTTCTCGGAGGCCGAAACCTACCGCGCGCAGCTCGACGAGGCGATCGCCGCGCACCCGGACGCCGTGCGCCCGACCTTCGCGATCATGCGCCACACCGCGTTATACGACGACGATGCGGGCCGCGCCGCAGCGATCGAGGCGATCCAGGGCGTGCTCGGACAATTCGAGAACCTGTTCCGCAATCTCGGCGACGTGAATAACGGATTCCCGAAACGCATACCGCTCGAGGAACTCGCCGATCGCGAACAGTACAACCCCGAGATGCTGGAGGAAAACCTGATGTTCGGCAGACCCGAGGCGGTGATCGAAAAGCTCAGGCGTTACGAGGCGCTCGGCGTCGACGAGTTTATTTACTATGCCAGCCTCGGGCTCGGGCAGAAGGAGCAGAAGCATTCGCTGGAACTGTTCTGCTCCGAGGTGATGCCGGCCTTCGCCTGAGGCGAACGGTGAGAGGGGCGGACACGCCGCCCCTGGAACGGCCGTTATTGCGGGACCGCGTTCATCATCATCATGGGTGCCGCGATCGCGCCGACGATGCCGAGTACGATCGCCGCGATGGCCAGCCAGCCGAGTATCAGCACACCGATCGAATTGGCTGCCGGTGCGGGGCCGAAATTGTTCGGGCCATCGGTCCCCGGAAAGAAGAGCAGGTAAATACCCACGATCAGGTTAACCACGGGGATGAAGAACAGCAACATCCACCATCCGCTGCGATTAAGGTCGTTGAATCGACGTTTTAACCACATTACCGCAAACACCAGAGAGACGATGCCGATGACCGCCAGCAAGACGATACTGAGCATGCCCATGCTCCCGGGGTCGCCAGCCATTCCGCCCATCAGCGCCGTGGCACCGATAAAAGGTATCATCGCCACGTTCATCAATAAACTTAACCCGAAACCGTAGGCAAGGTAGCGCATGCGGCCGATGCGGCCACTAAAGGAAAAAATTTTCGGCTGGTACAGGCTGTCCTGCGCATTACCCAGATCCGCGCCCGGCGTCGAGTACGGATTCGGTTCGTTCATTTTAGCATCGCTCATCGTAGCTTCGCTCATGATTTACCCCTGTTCTAATACATGTTAGTTCTTTAATATAGGCCAGGCTAGTGGCTTAGCAATGTTTAATTCCCTGGTCCGCGGAGGCAGCGATGGCGTCGAATAACCTGAAAACTCCCGCCGCTTCATTTCTGAAAACGCTGCGCTCGATAAAAAGAAAACCCTACGAACGGGGTTACTCCCTTCCCGGGGCCTTTTATACCGACCCCGACTGGATGCGTCTCGAATGCGAGAAACTGTTCGCAGAGGACTGGTTTTGTGTCGGCCGCGTCGAGGAAGTTGCAAAGCCCGGCGACTACTTCGCCTTCGATCACATCGGCGAACCGGTGCTTGTCGTGCACGGCAGAGACGGCGTAATCCGCGCCCTGTCGAACGTTTGCCGGCACCGCGGCACGGTCGTCGCCAGCGGCAGCGGCAACGCGCGCAAATTCATGTGTCCGTATCACCACTGGGCTTACGACACCGCCGGCCAGCTGCTGAATGCGCCGCACATGGAATCTCACCAGGCCTTCGATATGAAGCTCTGCCGGCTGCCGGAATTGAACTGCGAATTCTGGCAGGGCTTCATCTTCGTCAACCTGAATCCGCGCGCGCCGAGCCTGGTCGAAGAGCTGACCGCGCTGGATGCGGTGATCGGCAATTACCATCTCGAAGAGATGACCTTGCGCTACAGCGCCGACGAAACATGGAACACCAACTGGAAGTGCCTGCTGGAAAATTTCATGGAAGGTTACCACCTGACCCCGCTGCACAAGAATACCCTGCACAAGGTCAACCCGAGTCGACTCTGCGAGCACATCGAGCCCGGTAATTATCATTTCGGTTACCGGGTCGGCTTCACGTCGCGATTGCCGGATTCGAAGGTCGGTCACCCGGACCTGTCAGACGAAGAGATGAACACCTGCGTGATGTTTGCCGTGCCGCCCGGACTCGCGGTCGGGGTCGGTAGCGACTACAGTTCGTTTTTGTGCATGCGGCCGGAAACGACGGCTAGCGTAAAGGTCAAGATGGGTCTGATCTTTTACGGCGACCGCTGGTCCGGGCGCGAGGTCGACAACGCGATCAAACTGTTCCAGTTGACGATGGCCGAGGACAAGGAAATCCTGGTCAGGGTGCAACAGGGCCTCGGCTCGCGCTTTCAGCAACCGGGTCCCTTGGCGGCGCGCGATCTCGAAGGCACAATCTGGGATTTTTACCAGTATCTGAGTCGCAGCCTGGTCGTTATGGGAAAGGCGTCTACCGGCCGCAGCCGGGTCGGCAAGACGTGAGCCGCGCGGTTTCCGATGTCGCTCGGCGCTGCAGCGACGAAGAATGGGCGATGCGCGTCGAGCTGGCCGCCTGCTACCGCGCCTTCGTTCACTATGGCTGGACCGACCTGATCTTTACCCATCTGAGCGCGCGCGTGCCGGGAGAGACGGATCGATACCTGATCAATCCCTACGGCCTGCTGTTCCAGGAAATCAGCGCCAGTAATCTGATCAAGGTCGGTTTCGACGGCGAGGTCATCGACGGCGACTATCCGTTCAACGAAGCCGGTCACGCGATTCATACCGCCATGCTCAGGGCACGGCCGGATGTCAATGTCGCCCTGCACAGCCACACGCGCGCCGGGATCGCGGTTTCCTGCATGCAATGCGGGCTGCTGCCGCTGAGCCAGCAAGCCAATGAAATCCGCGACCTGCTCTGTTATCACGATTACGGCGGTATCTCGCGCGCCGGTAACGACGAGTGCGCGCGGCTCGCCGCCGACATCGGCGACGCCTGGATCATGATCATGAAAAACCACGGATTGCTGACCGTCGGCCGCAGCGTCGCAGAGGCATTCTATTTCATCTACACCGCCGAAAGCGCCTGCAAGATCCAGGTCGACGCGCTCACCGGCGGCGGCGAAATCGTCACTCCGGCGGCGGCGGTGATCGACGAGCTGGCGCGTGAGGGCAGGGTGGCCGGCAGCGGGCCCGCCGAGCATGTCGCGCTGGCCTGGGACGCCGTCCTGCGGTTGCTCGAGCAAAAGGATTCGTCGTTCAGGAACTAGCCTTGCGGATCGGCGGCTCGTCGCCGAGCAGGTAACGCGGCCCGGTTCCGAGCTGCGCGGCCTCGTCGCCGGCGTTGTAAAGCGCGCAGTTTTTCATCGACAGGCAGCCGCAACCGATGCAACCGGACAGCTTGCCGCGCAGGTTCTGCAGGTCCGCGATGCGTCGGTCGAGCAACTTTCCCCATTGGCCGGATAACCTGGCCCAGTCCCGCTTCGTCGGCGCATGCGCTTCCGGCAGCGTCGCGAAGGCCTGTTCGATCTCGCGCAGCGACAGCCCGAGGGTTTGCGCGATGCGGATGATCGCGATGCGGCGCAACATGGAGCGGTGGTAGCGGCGCTGGTTGCCCGCGACGCGATTCGAAAAGATCAGGCCGCGGCTTTCGTAGTAACGCAGCGCCGAACTGGCGACGCCGCTGCGCCGGGCGGTTTCGCCGATGCCGAGAAATTCTCCGCGTTTTTTCGCCACTGACCACCTCCGCGACTTAATCGCTTGACTTAAAGTTAACTTTAACTTTTATACTGCGCGCAATCATAATCCCGGAGAGCCGTTATGTCACAGGCAGCGAAACGAAAATCCACCAGCCCGCGCGACTGGCGCAAGCTGGCGCCGCTATCCGCTCTCGACCGAAAGCCGGCGCGGATGCAGCGCATCGACGGCAGGCAGATCGCGGTGTTCAAGACTACCGACGGCATCAGGGCCTGCGAAAATCGATGCCCTCACGAAGGCTATCCCCTTTCCGAGGGCAGCCTGTCGCCGGACTGTATCCTGACCTGCAACTGGCACAACTGGAAGTTCGACCTCGACAGCGGCGACAATCTTTACGGCGGCGACCGCCTGCGCGTCTATCCGACCGAGGTCCGCGGCGACGATATCTGGGTGGATCTCACCGAGCCGCCCTATGAAGAGCGTTACCAGGAGATCGTCGCCAGCCTGCGCGATGCTTTCGACGATTACAGTTACGACCGGATCGCGCGCGAAATCGCCCGCCTCGACAGCCTCGGCGCCGATCCGCTGGACGCGCTGCGCCTGGCCATCGACTGGTCCTGGCAAAAAATGGAGTTCGGCTGGACCCACGCCTATGCCGGCATGGCCGACTGGCTGCTGCTTTACGATGAGCATGCCGACGACGCGGAGTTGCGCCTGGTCTGCCTGGTCGAGAGCGTCACTCACACCGCCTACGACGTCCTGCGCGAGCGCGATTACCCGTTCGGCGACGAGCGCCGCGAATTCGATGCCGACAGGTTCGTCGCCGCGATCGATGCGGAAGACGAATCGGCCGCTACCGCGGCGATCCGCGGCGGGATCCGCACCGGGCTCGGTTTCGCCGATTTCGAGGCCGCGCTGACCCGGGCAGCCCTGCTGCACTACAACGATTTCGGCCATTCGCTGATCTACGTTAGCAAGGCCGGCGCGCTGATCGAGCGGCTCGGCAGCCGGGTCGCCGAGCCGCTACTGCTGTCATTGGTTCGTGCCCTGGTCTACGCCCGCCGCGAAGACCGGATTCCGGAATTTCGCGGCTATGCAAGGCAACTCGGTAAGTGGGGGCGGGGCGCTACGCCGTCGGAACCGGGACTCTGGCGGCGCAAGGGGATCGACAAGTCGCTGCAGGCTGCGGTGGACTGCAGCGGCAGCGATCCGGAGACGATTTACCGCGCGTTGCTGTTGGCCAACGCGGTCAATCTGCTGGGATTCGATATTACCCAGCAGGACAGGATTCACGTGCCGGTTTCGGGCAACGTCGGCTGGCTCGATTTCACCCACGGCCTGACTTTCGCCAACGCGGTGCGTCGCCAGTGCAGCCGCCACCCGCAACTCTGGCCGCAGGGACTATTGCAAATGGCCTGCTTCAACGGCCGCAACGCCGCCTATACCGAGACCGATATCGATCTCGAAAAGCGCCGTCTCGACGATCCCGAAGCCGCACTCGAAGAATTACTGCTGCGGATCCTCGATCACGGTCAGGGCGAACACATCGTTGCGGTTCACCTGCTGAAAACGGCGCTCGCGGTGCGCGAGGAAATTCGCGGGCTCGACAGCAACGATGCCGGAATCCTCGTCGCCGCACTGAAACGTTTTTTCGAATCGCCGATCAAACGCCGCCAGGCGCGCAGGGTCGCTTACCAGTCGCTGCAGTTTGTCGCCAGGGGCTAGCCCGCATATTGCACGAGCGGAATCAGCGCCTCCCGAACCGTTTTTGAATCGGAGCTGCTAATCGAACATTTCCCGGAGCCGGGCCACCTCGACTTCCAGTTCACTGATCCGGCGATCGAGTTCAGCCAGTCCCGGTTCGAGAGAGGGCGGCGGTTCGGCCCGATAAGGTTCCTCTTCCGCCACACTGTCGAGCGGACCGCCGAACAGGTGCATGTATTCCGAATCCTTGCGACCCGGCGTACGTGGCAAACGGGCGACAAGCGGTTCGCCATGCAGTTGGTTGAGCGCATCGATCGCGTCGACCACGGCGTTGTTGTCGGCAAACTGATGCAGCCTGCCGCTGCGCGCGCGCAGTTCCCCCGGCGTTTGCGGGCCGCGCAGCAGCAACAGGCAGACGACGGCGTAACCCGCGGTATCGAATTGCAGTTCGCTATACGACGAATTGCAGAAGCGTTGAGCGTATTTTTCCACCCCGCGCTTGAAATTTTCCTCGATGCGCAGCAGGTGCCTGTCGGCCAGCTCGCGCACCGTATGCTGCACGGTACCCTGCGACAGGGAGGTCACCGGGTCACGCGAACTTTTCTGGTTGCAGGCATTGGTCAGCGCGTTCAGGGTCATC
>Ga0209919_1001115_pt1 | contig 13294 bp, 16 predicted proteins | sample SalPon2A_C_D2_MG_FD_185721 | JGI IMG/M metagenome (GOLD analysis project Ga0209919, IMG submission 185721) | Soil microbial communities from South San Francisco under conditions of wetland restoration - Salt Pond MetaG R2A_C_D2_MG (SPAdes)... | ecosystem: Environmental > Terrestrial > Soil >... | reverse complement strand
AACCGCGTCGAGGCGTTCCGCGAGGCGGAACTCGACATCCAGGAATGCGCCGACTTCCTGATGGTCAAACCGGCCCTCGCCTATCTCGACATCATCCGCGACCTCAAGGAGCGCTACAATCTGCCACTGGTCTGCTACAACGTCTCCGGCGAATATTCGATGATCAAGGCCGCCGCCGAGAAGGACTGGATCGATGGCGACCGGGTGATGATGGAGACCCTGCTGGGCATGAAGCGCGCGGGGGCAGATCTGATCATTACCTATCATGCGAAAGAGGCCGCCAAGCTGTTGCGTGGCTGACCGGCAATCGATACCGTGTTTGGACAACAAGGCCGCCAATGCAGTTTGGCGGCCTTGTTTTTGTTCAGGAGAGTTGCTGCGGATCCCATTTCAGGGGTTTATGAATCACTAAACTCAGGGCAAACTTTCTCGACGAATATCCGGGATAACATTCAAGATGCCATCTTAGCTGCCTGAACCCATATAGGGGCCAGCCCTTAATCATGCAATTCTTCAAACCCTGATTACGAATTGACATAGACGAACCTTTAAAATTGACAGTTGAAATCTCACTGTTAAATTTATAGAAACTAATTTCCGAAAATCGCAAACCCAGAGCAATCTGGGGACGCAAAGCCACGGGTCCTACGGGGACAGCCGGGCTGCCGAAGAAATCAATAAAGGCCCTCTTCGGTATGAAGTTGGGCCTTTAATTGTCTGGAGGGGGGGATGACCAAGCCGCGCATTCTCGTCATCGATGATGAAGAAAGCATTCGCTTTACGCTTCAGAATTACCTCGGCCAGTTCGGATACGAGGTCATCACTGCTGACAACCCGCAGGTATGTTCTTCCTTACGCGACAATCGTCCCTGCACGCGCACAGGCTCCTGCGTTGATGTGGTTTTGGTCGATTTGCACATGCCTGTTACCGACGGATTGGCTTACCTTGAAAGTCGGATACGTTATGGTTGTCCAAATCTCGCTCGCCGTATGGCCCTAATGAGCGGCAACCCGTCGCAGGAGGTCAAGGAGCGAGTACGTGAAACGGGTGCCGCCTGTTTTCAAAAGCCCGTGCCGTTGACTGAAATTCACGCCTGGATTGTTCAGGTAACAGCCGAATAAGGCGAAACCTCTTCAGTTGACAGCAGATTCTTTCCTGGGATGCACGACTAAGCCAGATCTGAAAAGAGCTACTTCAGAATTTGGGTAGTCGTTCTTGCTTTGCAGGATTCATGGGAATAGCTTGCAAGCAACCCACTAGACCCCCAAATCAATCCAGAACATAATCCAAGACACTACCAAAGCTTTGACCTTCTCTGATGACTGGGGTAGATTTGCAATGTGCAATTTACCATAAAATCCAAGACTAATCCTGGCCGATACTTGCGAGGGAGAATCTTCACATTAGTGACTACGAAACCAGGGGCGATTCACTACACAATTTTACAGATATTGAGCATGACCTCGTTTGAGAGAACTCAGTTAAATCAGCTACTTGTTGATGCTGATTACACAACCACATCAACTGAAAACGATAATCAGTTGTTTTTATTCAACTAAACGTTGGGTCACTACTGATTTTTTTTAAATTTTCATTGCGACATCCTTTCCAGAGTATCAAAATCAAATTTTTTGTCAGTCTATCTTCTGGACCCGACTAGGGTTCGGTCCATTTCAGAAAATCAATCCGCAGATGGGTCACCTTTGGAGGGGAAAATCCCTGGTACTGCTCCGGATTCAAAACCTTTACCTCTAGCAGGTAGGGTGCGCGATAAGGGAAGTTATAGGCCCAGGCGATTTCCTGAACATGACCCTGCAAACCTTCTAGGATAGCCTGTGTCGAGCCATGCGACGCCGGGAAATTATAGTCCCAGCGCATCGTCCCAACTCCTTCTTCCGGCCGATATATTCGGACGAAGGCGCAGGCGTTCCCGGTTTGGAAAAACCCCACGCCAGGATGGATCACAGAAAATCGTATCTGAGCATCCCGGGGCAGAGATGTGTCGAACTCGACCTCGGAGACCACTCCCCGGATATATCGTTCCGGACGATGTTTCGATTCCTGGGCTGGCCAAAAAGGCACTGCCAATCCGGTCAGGTTCGCATGACCCTGCTGGACAATTTGAGCGGTGATACTGGTGTTGATCATTTTCAGAAAATCCCTCTGGTCGGAGGTAGGACTGTCAGCCGCGGCCGCGAAGGGTTCTGATACGATCGAATTGACGATCATTGATGCGTTTTCCACCTTCAACGCTACAGACTCGACCAGCGTCTCGGCATTAAAAAGCATCCGTTCCCTGTCATCTTTCAGCCAAACCTCCAAATTTTCCGGAGAAAAAAAGACCGGAATTCGTGGCGAGAGCCGGGCGAGATTCTCCCGTTGTTGGTCGGGCATCACCGGGGACTCTCCCGCATGGTAAGCGTAGCTTCGCAACAGTTCGACCAGATTGTCCCTTAGGGCGTTCATCGCCATTTTCCGGTGCCAGAGCGCCACCTGTGCTAATCTTGCACGTGCCACCGGGTCATCGGGTTGGATTCGGTTTAAATGGTGTATATCCTCAAGGATGGTTGCCTCCTCCGCCAGGGCCATGGTTTTTCTTTCCAATAGGTCCGGCTGCCTGGCCACCAGATTCGCCTGCTCGGTACTTAACGAGTTGAACCTTGCTATCAACTTCTGGAACTCGGCATCATCTGCCTCGATTCGTTCCTGATTCAGCGTAACGGCCGCTCCGCGCACTGGCAGGTTGGCGGTAATCTCTTTCATAGCGCCCCGGGCAGTTTCCGCCGCCTGCATAAAGCTGCCGAAGGAAGAGCCATCATGATTAAAACCAGAGCGGACATGATCCAACACCTGCTGTCCCGCCTGTCTGAGTCCCAATTGTGCTACCGAACCGGCCTCGGCTTTTGGGTTGCCATTCCAGGCCAGCTTGAAACCCTCAATTTTTTTACTGAGGGTGGCATGTTCTGCCTCGACTTCCCGGAAGGTTTTTGCCACCATGGCGGCATCAATCCGCTGTCCGCGGTTGTGTGCAGCGGCAATCTGTCCCACCTTGGAGGCCCCCTCGCTTACCTTCAAAGCTCCTGCGACAATTCCCGGGTCGCCATAGACTGTAGCTACCACCACCGCAGCAACCTTAATCACCTCCACGACTTTCTCAATATTGCCAGCCGCCTTCTCTTTTTCCACCTGCTTGGCAAGTTCGTCTTTCAGAAACTTCCTGCGACCCTCAATCTCATGGGAAAGATTGGTCATTTTGGCGGAATTCAGCGCCAGGTCGTTGAAGATCTTGTCCATCTCTCCACTCAGGGTTTTGACCTCCGCCGACTTTTCCTTGGCCTTTTTTTTCAACTCATCCAGGGCATTTTTACCCATCTCGGGATCAAACAGTGACTTCCGGAGCGTCTCGTCCCAGAGGGCAATCCCGCGGGCCTGGCCTCCCAGCAAACGGTTGATGTTGTCCCTAGTCTTTCTGACCAGATCCTTGACTCCGTTCGGGGGAATGTCATGGGCCGTTCTTCCAGAGAGGTCCTCGCCTGCGAGTATGCGCTGGCGCAATTGTTCTAGGCGCATGAGGCCTGCAGTATCGGGCAGGGCGACGAATACTGGCCGGAATTCTTCTATTTTACTGAGCAGATAAGCATTCATTCCCCGGTCATAAGGTGCATAAGCGTGTGCTGCCGCTAGCCGGTCCAGGGTATAGTCTGGCCAAAGCAGGGTCCTTTGCTCCAGGTTGCCGTATTCCGCCGCCGAGCCGATACTCACGTCGTACATCTTTTCCCAACCTTCCAATGAACTTTTCGCTCGGTCGGCGGTTAAATTGCGGATGAACTTGGCCGGGTGATCTTTCAAGTTTTTTCGTGTTTCTGCGCCAGCCCCCGCGGGAAGGGAGACGCGCCCGGCCTTCACCAAGATGTGGCGGCCCAGTCCCTGCCAGGCATGATCCTTCCAATCTCGGGTCCAAACCGGAATCAGATTGGTGGGGTCCTTCAAAGCAGCTCGCGTCAAATCCAAATGTTCAGTGATAATTTCTATGCGCTGATTCTGATTCTTCGGTGTACCTGCTATCGCCACTGCTCCCCGCGAGGTAAAGGCCACGGTCTTGCCGTGCAACTCCAGCGCACCGTCCTCGAGAATAATATTCATGTCGACAATAATCTTGCGGGCATCGATCACTAGCTCCGAGGCGTTAGCGAGGGTATCTTCATTGCCCCGTTCCAGAAAGGCAAATCGTTTGGGTTCGAGGTGGATGAGGTCAGCAACAATCCGATATTTAGTTCCTTCCCGGGCCACCACGAAATCATCGAAGCGATCCCAGGCCGTTTGTGGGTCGAAACTTGTCGGCATTTCAAACAGTCCCGCAACACAAACCTCTTCGGGGATCCGGTTCGAACCGGTCTCAGCGACCTCCCCATGTGCGGGACACCACATCAGTATCGACAAGATTGCTGAAACCAGAATCCCGACCATTTTCTTGTTTATCTTGTCGATTCGAATTTTCAAATAAGGTTCCATTGAGTCACCTCATCACAACGGGGCCAGAGTTACCTGTCAATCCAGGGTAACCTGAATTGCCCGAGGACCCTTTCGGCCCTTGCTTGCCAGGATTGCCACCACCACCACATATATTGCCACCTCCGGCACTCCCCCCCGGCCCGCCGTTACCAGGCTCGCCGCCATCACCGCCCGGCCCGCCGTTACCCCCCTGGCTGACAAGGAGGATTTGCTCTGAATCGACCCACTGGGATAAATCCGAATCGTAAATAATCATTCCTCCGTTACCGCCGGGCCCGCCGGTTCCACCTCGACCTCCGGTTCCTCCCTGGCCTCCGTCTCCCCCGTTTCCAGGCTGTTGCGGGTCACGATGGTTGAATAGATCAATGACCTCGTAACATTGGCGCTTTCTTCCCGGGCCCCCATTGCCGCCGACACCGCCAATACCACCGTTCTGACCTTTTCCCCCGGCCTCTCCGTTGTTATAGATTTCTATGGACCCGTCACCCTCAAGTCGATGAAAGCTCAGTTCGACCCGGCCGGCACTCCTGCCAGGAAATCCCTCATCGCCCTGGTTCCCGGTGAAGCCCGTATCTCCAACTGAACCGTGTTGGGGACAATCCCGGTGGCTGCAACCGGCCCCGGTTTTGGCTTGAGACCGGGATTCTGGAACGCCCCCTTGCGGATTCGGAGCACTCCCCTCGGGAAATGCGCGAATGATAAATTTACCAACAACCTTGACCTTGCCGGCCGTCAGGGAAAAATCCTTGCCATTTAGAATGATCTCCTTGTCTCCCAGAATCAGTATTTCATCAAAAACGTCGCCCTTGGCATACACCAGGTTGTTGACGGTTTTTAAACGATCATCGAAAAAGACCTCAGTCGGATCAGAGAATGCACAACTAGCCCCAATCAAAACGAGCAAGAAAGCCGATGCACAACTGCTAAAGATTTTCTCTTTCATAAGAAATGCCTCCAATTTTTTAGTTCGTGCCATTACCTGAATGTTCGGGTTAGATATTGCTTAATAAAGCCACTGTCTCCGGTTTGCTCTGTGCTCTTGAAAAAAGTTTCCATTGTGTCGCTGGCTAGCACAAGCTGACCGACGGTTTACATGTAATGCTAATTTTGGATCAATTTTCAGGGCCAACTCTGTAAAGAAAATTGTCGAAATCGACATGAGGATGACTTTTGAAATGACAATAAGTCTCAACGTTCAAAGCCCCTTCCGCTCAGCCCACCGCTGAGCAAATTAACTTTTCGGAAGTACTTCTCCGGTGGTGTCAAGGAGTAAACATTGACAAACGCATCTTTCCAAACAACAAATTCTCTCAGACCAATTCCATTTTCAAGATCGTCCCAATCGTTGGTATAGCCAAGTTTGGTCCAGGGGTAACCGTCCGTCCGATAGAATTCAGGATTCTGTTTTTCAAGCCATTCCCTGTGATCTTTGCTGACATCGTACGGGAAATCGACATCTGCTGTGGTGTCATCAACCTAAGGACCTGGCGTTGGTCGGAACAGGGCCTCAGGCTCCATAAAGGGTTTGACCAGCCATTTCTCAGGGACCGTTTTTCACCCATATCTGGAGGCATGCCGGGTTTCTGTTGAATGTGCAGCGTCAGACTATCTCCATCCAATTCCAGACTTTGGAAAAAATTCTGCATATTAAGTAAAGAGGTCTCCCAGACCGCAAACGATAATCGGACGCGATTACTTTTAAGGTTCTTATAACCGGACCAACCAGTCATAGTGACCACATTGAACCGCGGAAATTGTTCCCAGACGAGTTTTGCATTTGCATCAACTATGGAAATTAGATTGCCTGTGATTTCGCCAGACACAATGACTCTTGCATCATTGATAGCGTTACTATGTGCCGTTGGAAATTTAGAAGCAGAGCAACCAAGAAGGGAAATAGCTACAAAAAGGAAAATAGTTACAAGATGAGATATGTAGGAGGCCGACTTCATAGCTCCCCTCCTGCCATAAATTAATCTTCGGTAGCATGGAACCACCGTCTAGCTATGTATACTCACTTTACTGCAAATAGATGACAAATCAAGTCATGTTTAACTTGGCGGCAATAGTCTTGGTAAAAAATCCAAAAGTGAGGACGCGAAAAGATGTTCTTGGGCGTACTTCAAAACCTTGAGTTTTCTGGCAATGTCCTGCTGGGCTCTTTTGGTCATATTGAAACTGCCCTCGTAGACAGAGAAGTATAAATTGTCTACCTAAGTCGGGAGTTTGATAACTTGCCATTCATAAAGGATCCTGATGGACTACGAAAAGATAACTTGAATGGTCAATATTAGATGTTAGACTAACTAATAATTGGTTGAGTGAAGATTTCATTCACTGTGGGGCGGAGCATGAAAGTTTTCCGATGTTTGATCCTCGTTTTAGTCGCAGCCGCTATTGGTAGGTGTGCGGCGAAATATCCCGTTGAGTATACAAACGCTATCAATGATGTAAGAAACATTGAGATTGACGAGATCTCAAACAGCCTAACTCCAATCGTAGAGACGAACAACAGTCTCATATGGAAATACTTTCCACGTGTTCTCACGGTCACTTTGACCGACTGGTTTAGCTATAAGGACTACGAGGGTAGGAACCTATTTCTGAAATATTTTCTTTGCTGATTTTTTGAAAATAAAAGGATATAGAGATGAAAAATAAAATTAATAAAGAAAGTGTTCATTACTGTAATGATAATCGTAAATTACCTATAAATGTTTATCCATTTTTTATCATATTTATTTTTACACTGACTTTTTCAACATTTTGTCTGGCGGGCTCTGAAGATGAATCCCGTGGAGGTGATGTAAAATTTAGCAACTTTTCTGACAGCAAAATTACGATATTATTTAAGCATGATTGTGAACAGGGAGAATGCCCTACGAAAACTACAATAAAATTGAAGCCCGGAGCTGGTAAAACGGTTCACATGACGACACACGTTGGATATTTTTACTGGAATTTCGGAAATGAAGTCCCTGACAAATGCCCTCCAGCTGATGAGTGCATCGCGGGGAGCGGAACGTGGCACCATCTTGATGAGGATGGGTTTTTCAGGAAAGATGATTTATAGCCCAATCTAATTCTAAAAACGCTGTATTCGGATGCCAGAGTTACGCAGAGATCAGATGGTTGGGACCACTCAGAAAGGGAGCAATACATGTGCAGGGTATTGGTTCTTCTAAGTTTTCTGATGATAATTGATACTTCAGCAACAGCTGAAGAAAAGACTTACGAGAAGAGGGGGGTCTTGAATATTAAGTGCACATGTGGTGTTTATGAGACTGTTAAATATGAGTGGCACCATATAATAGACGTTCCCAAAGACAATTTTACTATTGACCTTGATGAAGTATGCAAAAAGACCTCGAACAATTATGACGAGTCCGACATTCTCTGTAAAAACTCAGATGATTACTTTGGGAGTGAATACGCATTTGACCCCAATTGAATTCGCACTTTTGAATAAAGATGATTAAAAAAACTTGCCAAATTTAGGCTTCATTAAGAAATTCTAAATAGGGCAAGCACAGTGGTTTATTCAGAATGTAGCGACCTTTAGAACATCGAAAGCCCCCCTAGCATTCCAGGAGGGCTTTTCCGATAGGTCACGGTATTTAGGATATTCATCACCCCAACACGAAATCATCAGGTTGGGGCGTCTTGCATTTTGTTCTGCATGAGAGTCCCGGCGGGTGTCAAGGTAGTTGTCGCCTCATATGCTCAAGCCGCCTCTTGGGCTTCTCCCTCCGAAACCTTTTTAGGTGCAGGGTTCAGAAAGACAGCTCCTACGGGTTCCCAGTTTCGAGTTTGCCGGCTCCAGCGGCCCGGGTTTTTCTTGCGAGCGGACTCATAGACCTCTTTTCGCTGGTTTAGCAGCGCTTTCTCTTGACCATAGTGGCGAGTGTCCGGAGTCACAAAGCGGATTTCGCTGTGCAGATGCCTGGAGTTGTACCACTGCACAAAGTGGCTGACCCACTGCTGGGCTTGCTGCTCAGATTCAAATGGTTGCGCTGGATATTCTGGCCGGTACTTCAATGTTCGGAAAAGAGATTCGGAGAAGGGGTTGTCGTTGCTGACGCCAGGGCGGCTGAAAGATGGCATGACGCCCAACTGCTGTAGAGTTGCCAGCATGGTTGACCCTTTCATGGCGCTGCCGTTGTCGGAATGCAGGACCAACCCCAAAGGATCAACCGCGTGGCAACGGATCGCCTCGCTGAACAGCCAGGCGCTGTTTTGATCGCGTTCATGGCTGAAGACCCTCGCAGCCATAATCTTGCGGCTCCAGACATCCAGGATCATGTACAGATAAAAATACTGTCCCTTCACCGGAGACCTGAGATAGGTAATATCCCAGGACCACACCTGACAAGGACCTGTAGCTTTCTTCTCTTTGGGCCTTCGATGTGTCGCGGGGCGGCAACGCTCGCGATGGGCCAATTGTTTCTCAGCTCGCAAGATGCGGTAAAAAGTCGATTCCGAAGCGACATATTGGCCTGCATCGGCCAGCCGGGGAACGATTTGCCGTGGCGAAAGATCCCGGTATTCCGGGGCATTGGCCACGGCCAGAACTTGCTGGCGTTCAGTTGGTGACAGTTGATGCGCGACTGTTCGTGGACCATTGCGCCGATCATAACCACCTTTCCGGCTTCGCCAACGCTGGATGGTGCGGCTCGTTACTCCAAGGATCTGAGCCGCTTGTTCCTGGCGGGCACCACGGCTCACCGCCTCCTCGATCAGAAGTAGAACCTGCTTCCGAACTAGGGGATCGTGTCGTCGTCCTCGTCCACCCAAAGGTCCCTGGCTTTTTTTTTGAGAACCAGCAAAGCAGCAGCCTCTGCCAAGGCTTTGTCTTTGCGTTGAATTTCCTTTTCCAACTCATGAATGCGCTTGCGCTCGTTGCGTTTGCCTTCGAGGGGTTCAAGACCCACCAGCATTTGGTCATGCCATTGCTGTAAGTGTGCCTCGTGCAATCCCTGACTGCGCAAGAATGGACCAAGATCTTCTTCAGACAGCGACGCGGCTTCCAGAACAGCAGCCAGCTTTTCTTCGGGAGTCCAATCCTGGGGACGTTTCATCGTGGACATCCTTCGTAAGGATTGAGAGAACGATGGCGGATCAGGCTGGTCCGCAACATCCACCGTATCAGTTTCACTCAACCATCGGTAGAGTGTGCTGCGTGAGACGCCGGCTTCCTCGGCGATCGAGGTGGTACTTGCACCACTTGGATCAGCCACCTTTCGGACCATAAGAGCTTTAAATGATCTGGAATACATACGCCTCCCAACTGCCCCCGATGATCAACGAGTTCAGTGAGAGGCGACAACTATCCTGACACAGGGGGGTCCTACATTATCAAGGATTTATCATCCACCACCAAGGCGATCAAATGGAGAGGCCTAGCAATGATGGATGAATGGTTTTGGGTCAAGATTAGCGGTTTGGGCACCACCGGCGATGCCCCAAACTTTAAGAACGATGATCAGTTTAATGAATTGAATCGGGCCCATAAGGATATGACGACAGCAAAATTAAATTGAGGAGCTCGACAAACAACTCCACAGGTTGCTTCCAGAGCCCAACCGGGAGCATAATGAAGATGTAGAGAAGAGAAATCGGACAGCCCTGACATCAGAAAAATCGGAGTGCCAAAAGGAGTTGAGGGTCAATCTCGGACGCTCCAGCATGAAGTTGAAAGGCTGCCAGCCTTGCGGCAGAAAAACCAAGCCAGGGCGATGTCAGAGAACCCCCCCGATGTTACGTGGCAGGTCCGGCAAGTGCCGGGCCTGTTTTTTGTTGTTCGTGTCGCAGGGGAAAATTCTGCTCAATCCTGCGCCTCAACCAGCTTCCGGAGCCGCCGAAAGATCTCCCGATACGCCTTCTTGTCCCGCTGCTGGGCTGAGCGACCCAACTTCTCCAGTTCAGCCCGATTGACCTCCGGATAACGACTGACGATCTCGTCCAGAGTGTCCGCCGCGGTTTCGGCATCGCACAGGGCGTCACGCCACTGCTCCAACTGGTGGAACTGCGCCTGTTCGGCTAGGTGCTGCTCGCTGGTTCCCGCCAAAAACGCCTGAAGCTTGGCCAGGTCCTCGGGGCTCTTGCGCAGCAGGCCGGCCAGGTGCTTGATCTGCCGCTTGCGCGAGCCGTGCCCCTGGGTACCGCTGGCGAGGAGAATCTCTTCGCGAATCCGGTCGCTCAGGTCGGTCCGGGCCAGCAGGTCATCGGCCTGTTCCGCTGCCTGCTGAGCGACGGTCTCGACCTCCTTGGCGGCCCGTTTCAGCGCCGACTTGTTGGGCCGGCCACTCTCTTCAACCTCCATCAAAACTCCTTATTGCTATCGAGTATCATCGTCACCGGTCCGTCGTTGACCAACTCGACCTGCATATCGGCTTGGAAGATGCCGGTCGCCACCGTCAGCCCCCTGGCCTGCAGACGGGCGGCGAACTCGAGGTAGAGCTGGTTGGCCCGTTCCGGCGGTGCCGCGGCCGAAAAGCCGGGTCGCCGCCCCTTGCGACAGTCGCCGTAAAGGGTGAACTGCGACACCACCAACCCCCCGCCACCGAGCTCCGCAACCGAACGATTCATCTTACCCTGGTCATCTTCGAAGATCCGCAGACCGGCAATCTTGTCCGCCAGGTAGCCGGCATCCGATTCCGTATCATCGCGGCCGACCCCGAGCAGGATCATCAGGCCGGCGCCGATCTCGCCAACCACCTCACCGTCGACCCGGACCCGGGCCTCGCTGACCCGTTGCAGCACGACACGCACCGTCTCACTCCTCTCCCGCCAACCGGCGCAGCAGCGCCAGGTTGCGCAGGTCGTCCGCATTGTTCTCCCCTTTGGGGGTTTCGAGGATCTTCGGCACGGCGGTGAAACGCTGATCCTGCAGCAATGCGGCAAAGCCGGCTTCGCCGATGGTCCCCCGGCCGACATGCTCGTGACGGTCAACCCGACTGCCGCACGGTTTCTTGCAGTCATTGAGATGAAAGGCGCGAATCTGCTCGACACCGATCAGCCGGTCGAACTCGTCCATCACCTGTTCATATCCTTCGCGGCGGGAGAGGTCGTAGCCGGCGGCGAACACGTGGCAGGTATCGAAGCAGACCCCGAACCGACCGCGCGGCAGCTTCTCCATGATCTCGGCCAGCTGCTCGAAACGCCAGCCGAGGTTGCTTCCCTGACCGGCGGTGGTTTCCAGCAGGGTGGTGACCGTCTCCGGGGCCTCCTCGAGAATCGACCGGAAGCTCTCGACCACCCGCTTCAGCCCGACCTCCTCGCCGTCGCCAAGATGCGAGCCGGGGTGCATCACCAGCAGCGGAATACTCAGCAGGGCACAGCGCTGCAATTCGTCGAGGTAGGCCGATTTCGACTTCAACCGCTTGGCCGGATCGGCGGCAGCCAGATTGATCAGGTAGGAGTCGTGGGCGAGAACCGCGCCGATGGCACTGTGTTGCCAATTCGCCTTGAACGCGGCGACACTCTCGGCGGAGATCGGCTTGGCGCGCCACTGGCTGGCGTTCTTGGTGAAGATCTGGATCGCCGTGGCGCCGATCTCCACGCCGCGGGCAATGGCATTCTCCACGCCGCCGGCAATCGAGACGTGGGCTCCGAGTAGTTGCATCGGGACTCCTTGAAAGACTAGAGCCAGGTGGCGACCAGCTGTGCGGCCTGCCGGGCGTCCGGCACCTGGTGATCGACGTCCGGATTCGAAAGGATCCTCTCACTCACCAGCACGGTGGTCATGCCGAGTTGCTTGGCGGTGGTGAGATTGTCGAGAGAATCCTCCACCATCACGCAGCGCTCGCCCCGCAGCGCCAACCGGCGCAACACGCCGTGGTAGGGGTCGGGATTCGGTTTCGGCTGGTAGTTGGCGATGCGGATATCGAAGATCTCCTCGAAACTGTCGGCCAGCCCGAGGGCCTGCAGTACCCGTTCGGCATGGCTCCGCGAGCCGTTGGTGAAGACGAAGCGCCGGACCGGCAGCCGTTGTAGAGAGGAGCGCAGCTGGGGGTCGGGCTGCAGACGTCCGGAGACATCAACGTCGTGGACATACTCGAGATAGTCTTCGGCATCGACCCCGTAGTGACGGATCAGCCCCTGCAGGGTCGCCCCGTAGGCCTGCCAGTAATGCCGGCGCAGGCCGTCGACATCCGCAGCCGGGATCGCCACGATCTCCTCCATGTAGCTGTTGATCCGCTTGTCGATCAACGAGAAAAGATCGCGCTCCGGGGCGTAGAGAGTATTGTCGAGATCGAAGAGAACGGCGTCCATGAATCAGCAATCTCCAAGCGCCTGGCGGATCATCTCGATCCGCTCGGCGTACTCCTCCGGGGCCAGGATCAGCTCGTCATGCGGTTCGCTCCAGATCGGTCGCGGCCAGAGCGGGTCCTCGATAAAGCGCGGCACCAGGTGCCAGTGCATGTGCGGCACCATGTTGCCGAGCAGCTCGTAATTGATCTTGTCCGGCTTGAACAGCCCGGCGAGCACCGCCGCGACCCGGCTGACCTCTTCGATCAACTCCTGGCGCACCGGCTGCTCGAGGTGGAACAACTCGGTCACATGCTCCTTGCTGATCAGAAAACAGTAGCCGGGGAAATACTGGTCGCGGTTCAGCATCAGGTAGCTGTGGGTAAACTCGGCGATCCGCAGACTGGCCTCGGCCTTCCAGCGCCGGCACATCAGGCAACTCATCGCGGCAAATACTCCCCCCGGTAAACTTCGGCCGCCGGACCGACCAGCATGACGGACCCGGACTCGAGCCACTCCAGCTCCAAATCG
>Ga0209919_1001114_pt1 | contig 13314 bp, 11 predicted proteins | sample SalPon2A_C_D2_MG_FD_185721 | JGI IMG/M metagenome (GOLD analysis project Ga0209919, IMG submission 185721) | Soil microbial communities from South San Francisco under conditions of wetland restoration - Salt Pond MetaG R2A_C_D2_MG (SPAdes)... | ecosystem: Environmental > Terrestrial > Soil >... | reverse complement strand
GTTCTTGGTGGCATGCTTCACGCCCACGATGTTGGGGCACGCCTCGCGCAGCCGCCCGAGCGTCTCCGGCTCGATGTTCACCGCCGTCCTGCCGGGGATGTTGTAGAGGATGACCGGCGTCTCGGGAACGGCGTCCGCGATGCGCTTGAAGTAGGCGACGAGGTTGTTCTGGTTGGGGCGCACGTAGTACGGGGCGATGACCAGCACGCCGTCCACACCGCGCTCGGCGGCGTACCGGGTGATCTCCAGCGTCTCGTCCAGGTTGTTGGTGCCGGTGCCGGGCACGAACGGCACCCGCCCCGCCACGGCATCCTGCACCAGGTCGATGACGCGCTTGCGCTCGGCGATCGACAGGGAGGAGGGCTCGCCGGTGGTGCCGGTGCAGCTCAGCCCGTGGCTCCCCTGCAGGATCTGGAACTCCACGATCCGGCGCAGCGCGTCCTCGTCGATGGCATCGTCCGGCCCGGCGAACGGGGTCGGTAGGGGAACGATCGAGCCCTTGGGAGCCTGCATGGCCTGCCTCCTGCGGTGACTGGGGGCGTGAGCGGGACGGGGCAGGAGCCCTGCGCTCCCCCCGCTCGTACGAGACGCTCGCGCGCGCCCGGGACGCAGCCCCGGGCAGCCCCACGCCGACTCCGGCTCTCTGCGGGCCGCCCGGCGGGGGGGCGCGGCGAGCAACGCCGCCTCCACGTGACACCTTGCCTGCTGGCAGTATAGGAAGCCCCGGAGCCCCCGGCAATTAGCGCCAGGGACCAACCCCTACGCTCGCATTGTGGGTATCCACAGCCGAGCGGCCGGGTCACGCCTCCTTGGGCGCCGGGAGCGCGGTGCCGGGCAGACCCGCCAGCAGGCGGATGGTGGCGGCCGTGCCCCGCCGCAGCGTCTCGATCCGGTAGAACTCGTTGGGGGCGTGCTGAGCGTTGTCGAACTCGGCGAAGGCGAAGTAGAGGCAGGTCATCCCCAGGATGCGCGTGAACTCCTCGGCAGCCGGCACCGTGGCGCCCACCCACATGGGGAAGGGCCGCTTGCCGTACACCGCCGCCATCGAGCGCGCGGCCACCTCCAGCGCCGGATGGTCGAGCGGCACGGCGTAGGCCCGCGCCGCTCCCGGCAGGCGCGTGACGTCCACCCGCACCCCCTCCGGGGCGCGGTCATGGACGAAGGTCTCGATGGCACCCAGGATGCGCTCCGGATCCTGGTCGGGGACGAGCCGGCAGCTGATCTTGGCGCCGGCGGTGGCCGGCAGCACCGTCTTGATGCCGTCGCCCTGGAAGCCCCCGGCCATGCCGTTGGCGTCCAGCGTGGGGCGCAACCACATCCGCTCCTGCGGGGTGTAGCCGGCCTCGCCGCTCCATGCGGAGAGCCCCAGCGCCCGGCGCTGCTTCTCCGGATCGAACGGGATGTTGCCCACCGCGTCGCGCACCGCGTCGCTGGGGTCGATGACGTTGTCGTAGAAGCCGGGCACCGCCACGCGGCCGTTGATGTCGTGGAGGCCGGTGAGGATGCGCGCCAGCGCCAGCAGGGTGTTCGGGACCGGGCCGCCGTAGGCGCCGGAGTGGAGGTCGACGGCAGCGCCATGGACCGTCACCTCACAGGCGCACATCCCCCGCGAGGCGACCGTGAGCGAGGGCTGGTCCGGCCCGAACTGGGCGCCGTCGGCGCTGATGGCGAGGTCGCCGGCCAGCAGCTCCTTGTGCTCGCGCAGGAAGGTGGGCAGGTTGGGGCTGAGGATCTCCTCCTCGCCCTCGATCACGAAGGTGACGTTGACCGGCGGCGCGCCGGCGCTCTCCGCCCACGCCTCCACCGCCTGGATGGCCACCAGCACGCCGCCCTTGTTGGCGGCCGCACCGCGCCCGTAGACCTTGCCCTCCCGCACCTCGGGCTCGAACGGCGGGGCCCCCCACAGATCGAGGTTGTCCGGCGGCTGGACGTCGTAGTGCCCGTAGATGACCACCGTCGGCAGCCCGGGGTCCACCTGCCAGCGCCCCACCACCACCGGGAGGCCGGGCGTGTCGATGGCGCGCACCTCGGGCACGCCGGCGCGCTGCAGACGCGCCGCCACCCACACGGCGGCGGCGCCGATGTCCTGGCGGTAGTCCTCGTCGCCGCTGATGCTGGGGATGGCGATGAAGTCCTGCAGGTCCTGCGTGTAGTCGCCGAGCCGCCGCTCGGCGATCTCCAACGCCTTGCTGAGTGCGTCGTCCATGCCGTTCCTCCTGCCGCCGCGACCGCTTGGCGGTGCGGGGCCTGCCGCCCCGGGGCCCCGCCCCTGCACGGCCAGGCCGTCCCGTCGTGCGTGAGCCATGCGCGGACCCCGAAGCTGGCGCCCTCCGCCGAACCTTCGCCGGGCGGCCGAAGGCCGGCCCGGTACCGCGCCGATGCCCACCATGGTTGCACGAAGTGGCCGGGCGGCGCGAATCGCGCCGTTCGCCGGGGCCCGGCTCACTCGTAGCGGAGCGCCTCGATGGGGCTGAGGTTGGCGGCGCGGCTCGCGGGCCAAACGCCGAACACGACCCCCGTGGCCACGCTGACGAACAGCCCCAGGAGCACCGTGAAGGGCGACAGCACCACCTCGTCCAGGAACGGCACCAGCGCGACCGCCAGGTACAGCGTGCCGATGGCGGCGGCCAGCCCGACCAGACCCCCGACGAGGGTGAGCGCCACGGCCTCGATCAGGAACTGCTGCAAGATCACGCCCTTCTTGGCCCCCAACGCCTTGCGCAGGCCGATCTCGCGGGTACGCTCGGTGACCGACACCAGCATGATGTTCAGGATGCCGATCCCGCCGACCAGCAGGCTTATGGCGCCGATCCCGCCCAGCACGGCCTGCAGGATGGTGGTGATGGTCTTGAAGAGGGTGAGCGCGCCCTCGATCGTCTGGATGCGGAAGGTGTCGGGCCCGCGCCGCCGCGCCAGGATGGCGTTCACCTGGGCCTCGATGTCCCCCAGGTTGCGCTCCAGGCTCACCGTGATCGGCAGGAACGGGTACTCGCCCCGGGTCACCGCGGGGTAGGCCAGGTAGAACGTCTGCAGCGGGACGTCGGCCGAGGCGTTGGCCGCGAAGCTGAAGGCGCCGGTGAGCGGCTCCTTGGCTCCGATGACGGTGTAGAAGGTGCGGCTGCCCCCGACCGTGACCGACACCTCGCGCCCCACGGGGTTGGGGTCGTCCGGGAACAACGCTTCGCGGGCGTCGGCCGACAGCACCATCACCGGGGCGGCGCGCCGGTCCTCGGCCTCGGTGAAGTAACGCCCGCGCGCCATCTTGATGGTGCGGTCGACCTGCGGCGCGTTGGCGGTCACGCCGTTGACGACCAGCGGCGCCTCCTCGGTCCCGGCACGCGCCACGCCGCGCACACTCCGCTGCCGCAGCACGCTCACCGGCAACCGCGAGAGGGCGTCGACGTCGGCATCGTTGAACGGCGTGGAGGCAGGGTTGTCCTCGTTCGGGGTGATGAAGAGCGCCTGGTTCCCGAACGCCTGCAGCTGCCCGGTGATGCCGGCCGTGGCGATGGCGCCCAGGCTGATGGTCGTGGTGACGGCGAACACCCCGATCATCACGCCCAGCAGCGTCAGGACCGAGCGGAGCCGGTTGCCGGCCAGGGCCTCGAGGGCCGACCGGAGGTTCTCGAGGATCACGGCGCGCCCCGCGGTGCGGCGCCCCCCGGCGCCGGGGCGGCCGGTGCCACCCGCTCGCTCGCCTCCACCCGGCCGTCGCGGATGTGAACGATGCGCTCCGTGCGCTGCGCCACCTCTTGCTCGTGCGTGACCAGCAGCACCGTCCGGCCCTCGTCGTGGAGGACGTCGAACAGCGCCAGGATCTCCTGGCCGGTGTTGCTGTCCAGGTTGCCCGTCGGCTCGTCCGCCAGCAGGATGTCGGGCTCGGTCACCAGCGCCCGCGCGATGGCCACCCGTTGCCGCTGGCCGCCGGAGAGCTCGTTGGGACGGTGATGGGCCCGGTCGGCCAGACCCACCCGGGCGAGCGCCGCGGTCGCGCGCTCGGCCCGCTCGCCGGAGCGGACCCCGCGGTACATCAGGGGCAGCGCCACGTTGCGCTGCGCCGACGCGCGCGGCAGCAGGTTGAACGCCTGGAAGACGAAGCCGATGCGCCGGTTGCGCACCTCCGCCAGGGCGTCCTCGTCCATGCGGGCGACCTCCTCGCCGGCGAGCCGGTAGCTGCCGGAGCTGGGAGCGTCGAGGCACCCCAGGATCTGCAGCAGCGTCGACTTGCCGCTGCCGGAGGGGCCCATGATGGCGAGGTACTCGCCGTGCTCGACTCTCAGGTCGAGACCGCGCAGGGCGCGGACCTCGAAGCCGCCCTCCATGAGGTAGACCTTCTCGAGCCCGCTGGCGTCGATCACGGGGGGCCGCATGGTGTCCCGGCCGCCTCCCCAGGGGAGGCTCATCCCCCGCCCCCGGCAGCCTCGAAGGCCACGGCCGCGCCGTCGTGGAGGGCATCGATGTTGGTAGCGGCCACCCTGTCGCCGGCCTCGAGGTCGGGCGCCCGCACCGCGGCCAGGGTGGCGTTCCGGTCCGCCACCTCCACGGCCACGCGCTGTGCCACGCCGCGCCCCTCTGCGGTCTGCCGGACGCGGAAGACGTAGCTGGCGCCGCCCTGCGACAGGATCGCCTCCAGCGGGACGACCAGCGCGTCGGGGATGCGGCGCACCACCACCCTGGCGGTCACGGTGTAGCCGGGGCGTACCGCATCCTGCGGGATGGACCCCGCCCCGGCTGGCGCGAAGGCCAGCTCGGCCCGCAGCGTGGCGCTCCCCGAACCGCCCCGCTCCGCCACCGCGTCGACGCGCGTGACCACCGCCGGCAACGCCAGATCCGGCATGGCGTCCGGCGTCACCGTGGCCGCCTGGTCCGGCGCCAGATCCACGGCACGGTTCTCGTCGAAATCGGCCTGGACGCTGACGCTGCCATCGTCCACCAGGGTGATGCCCTGGGGCACGGATGCCGCCACCAGGTCGCCGACCTCGAAGGGAACCCGCGCCACCACGCCGGCGAACGGCGCGACGAGCTCGGCGTCCGCCCGCTGTTGTTCGAGGTTGGCGACGGCGGTCTCGAGGCGCCGCACGTTGGCCTCGCTGCTCCGGAGCTGCGCCGAGGCCAGCGCATCGAGGCCCGCGAGCCGGGCCCGCGCGGTATCGAGCGCCGCGGCGGCCTCCGAGGCCTGCCGCTCCGCGCGCCCGACCGCCGTGCGGGCCGCGTCGAGCTCGTTGCGCGACACGCCGCCGGCGGCATACAGCTGCTCGCTCGCCGCGAGTTGGCTGCGCGCGTCCGCGAGCGTCTGGGCGGCGTCCTTCGCGCGGTTCTCGGTCGCGTGGACGGCGGCCTCCGCGTCGAGCCGGTCGATCGCCTGCTGGGCGCGCACCCGTTCCAGGTCGGCACGGGCCGAGGCCAGCGCGGCACGGTCGCTGGCGAGCTCACGTTCCAGGGCGCGGGTATCCAGCCGCGCCAGCAGGGTGCCCGCCTCCACCCTGTCCCCCTCCGCAACCGCGACCTCGACGATCGAGCCGCTCGACGGGAAGGCCAGCACGCGGCTACGGGCCGCGACGATCACACCGGTGCCGCTCACCTCGCGCACGAACGCGCTGCGCTGGACGGTCTCCAGGTAGACGCGCTGGAGCGCCGGGCCCCGCGGCCGCAACCACGCGAACAGCAGGCCCGCCGCTACGATCAGCGCGACCGACACCCACACCCGTCGCCGACGGCGGGCACGCCGGCGCGGCGCCGACGCCTGAGCCACGATGCCTCCCAAGGTTGCCTCACGCGTTCCCGCCGGGTGCAGCGAGGCGCGAGGTCCTGCCCGTAGTCTACGGTCGCGGTCTGGCGCCGTCCGGTGACGGCCGTCCCGGCCGCCGGACCGGGCAGCCGCGCGGCGGCGGGCCTACTCCGTGAGCTCCATGCAGCGGACGTGGGCGTAGCGGCCCTCGAGGTAGAGCAGCGGCCGGCCGTCGAAGCTCGCCAGCGCCTCGACCTCGCCGAGGAAGAGGCTGTGGTCGCCGGCATCCGCCACGTCGTAGCTGCGGCACACCAGATGGGCGAGCGCGCCCCGCACCACCGGATGGCCGTGGAGGTCCTCGAAGGGAGCCTCCACGCGCGGGCCGGGCCGCCCCGCGAAGTGATCGGAGAGCGCCGCCTGCTCGTCGCGAAGGATGCTCACCCCGAAGCGGTCGCTCTCGCGCAACGTCTCGTGCGCCTGGGCGCGCTTGTCGAGACACACAGCGATGAGTGGCGGTTTCAGCGATACCGACATGAACGCGTTCACGGTGATCCCGTAGGTCTCGGCCCCCGAGCGCATCGTCACGACGGTGATGCCGGTGGCGAAGCGCCCCAGCGCCCGGCGGAACTCTCGGGAGTCGATCATCGCGTCCTCTCCTCGCTCGGCGCCGTGCATCCGGCCCCTGGCGCGACGGAACGATGCTGGTCGGATGTGCTCCGAGTCTAGGCGGCGCCCCCGGAGGGGTCAAGTGTCAGGAGCCACAGCCATGAGGCGATATATTAGACGTACCAACAAGCCCGTCGGGTCCACGACCCGGGAAGGAGCGACCGCCGTGGCCACGCTGCAGGCCCTGCTCGACGATCCCTCGCTGGGGCTGAGCGTGCACGCCCCGCCGCCCTCCGGCCCGACGAGCGAGGTGGCCTTCGACAACGTCCGCTCGGCGGACTTTGCCGCGGACCGGCCCTGGCTCGCCGGCACCGACCTGCGCTGGACCGAGGCGCCGTACGGCCGGCCGCGACCGCGGCCCGACCCCCTCCTCAGCCCCGCGCCTGCCGCGCTGGTCTACGCGCTCACGCCGCAACGGCGTGACGTGCCCGACGCGCTGGTGACGCGCGCGCGGGCGGCGGGCAGCGTGCTGCTGGCGACGGCGCCGACGGTCGGCGTCGAACGGCTCGAGGTGGCCGCCGTGCGCCTGCTCGCCGCCGAGGGCGGCGCCGGCGCCCGCGCCGGCGCCGGCGCCCAGCGCTACCTGCTGCGCGCGCTCGACAGCCCCAAGCCCGAGAGGGACCTGCTGGAGAGGCTGCAGCAGCTCACCGGCGGAGGGGTGGTGCTGCTCGCCCCCTGGGGCGAGGTGCTGGCGCGCGCCGGCGATCTCCCCGTCAAGGGCCCGGGCGACCAGGCCGCCCGCCTCCCCGAGGGGCGCATGCGCCTGGGCGGGCGTGAAGCGCGCGTTCTACGCGTCGTGGCCGACGGGCGCCTGCGTTCCCTGCTGGTGGCGGTGGGCGGCGGGGACGCCGGCCTCCCCTGGCTCGAGCTCGCCCGCACGTTGCTGGCGGTGACCGCGCTGATGCGGGCGGCCGAAGCCCGCGGCGAGGAGGCGCGGCGCGGGGCCCTGCTGGCGGAGTGGCTGGCCGCCCCGCTGGCCGCGGAGGGGCTGAAGCCACGCTTGCGCAGCGCCGGGCTGGACCTCGACAACCCCTACGCCGTGACGGTGGCCGAGCTGGGCCCGCGCCCGCCCGCCGCGCGCGCTCGCGAGGGGCGGCAGGCCGCGCTGGAGCGGCTGCGTTCGGCCGGCGACGAGCTCTTCCGCTCGTCGGGGCTCGGCGCCCTGTCCGAGACGCGCGGGGAGCACTGCCTGTGGGTCGTCGCCGGCGGCGCGCCCACGGCCCACGCCGAACGCCTGATGCATGCGCTGGAGGCGGCCGCCCGGGAGGGCGAGCCGGTGCGGCTGGGGGTCAGCCTGCCGCGCCGGGACCTGGCCGGCATCCAGGACGCCTACCGCCAGGCCGTCCTGGCCGCCCAGGCCGTGACCGGCGCGGCAGGCATCGGCCGCTTCGACGCCTTCGACCCCGTCTACTGGGTCCTGACGCAGCAGCCGGAGGCGAACCTCCGCGCCTTCCGCGACCACCTGGTGGGGCCGCTCCAAGCAGCCGACGACGGCAAGCTGTGGCGCACCCTGACGGCCTACCTCTCCAGCCCCGAGGACCTGCAGACGCTGGCGAAGCGGCTCCACATCCACGTGAACACGCTCCGCTATCGCCTGAAGCGCATCGAGGCCCTGGTGGGCCAGCCGCTGCAGCGCCCCGAGACGCTGGCGCAACTCCACCTGGCGCAGGAGATCGACGCCATGCTCCGCCGCAACGGGCACTGAGGTGGGACACCGAGAGGGGACACCGAGAGGGGACGCCGAGCCGGGCCACCGGGACCTTGCACCGAGAGCGGGCGTCGAGACCCGGCACCGAGACCCGGCACCGAGACCGGGCACCGAGACCGGGCCGGCGCGCGGCGGATCCGTCCTCGCCGCGGGTATTGTCCGGCGCCGACCGGGACGCCGCGAGGCCTGGGCTATAGTGTCGGCGAACGCTCGTTCGACTCCACGGAGGACACCGTGAGCCACAGCCCCCGTGCGGGCGCAGGCGCCCGCGACGCGGAGACATACGCCGCCCCGGCGCTGGCCGTGGTGCTGGGTGCCGGCACCATGGGCCGCGGCATCGCTCAGCTCCTGGTCCAGGCCGGCAGCCAGGTGGTGGTGTGCGACGCCGACCCGGCCGCGCTGGAGCGCGGCGAACGCGCGCTGGCCGGCGTCTTCACCATGCTGGACGCCAAGGGGCGCCTAGAGGAGCGGCCCGAGTCGCTGATGGCACGCCTGCGCTTCCGCACCGACCTGCCGCGGGACGCCGAGGTGGACTGGCTGTTCGAGGCGGTCAGCGAGGACCTCGCCCTCAAACGGCGCCTCTTCGCCGAAGCCGCCGAGGCGCTGCCGTCCGCGCGGCTCGCCACCAACACCTCGACGCTCTCGGTCACCGCCATCGCCGCCGCCTGCGCCCGGCCGCAGCACGTCGTGGGCGTGCACTTCTTCAACCCCGCGCCGCTGATGCGGCTCGTGGAGGTGGTGGCCGGGGAGGAGACCGACCCCGAGGTGGTGGCGGGCGCGCGGGCCGTCGCCCGGGCGCTGGGACGCACGCCGGTGGTGGCGCGCGACCGCCCCGGCTTCATCGTCAACCGCGTGGCGCGGCCCTACTACGGCGAGGCGCTGCGCCTGGCCGGCGAGGGGGTGCCGGTCGCCGACATCGACCGTGCCATGAGGGCCGTCGGGTTCCGGATGGGCCCCTTCGAGCTCCTCGACCTCATCGGTCTGGACGTCAACCTGGCGGCCTCGACGAGCGTCTACCAGGCGTTCTTCCACGAGCCGCGCTACCGCCCCCACCCGCTGCAGCGGGGCCTGGTCGATGCCGGGCGGCTGGGGCGCAAGACGGGGCGCGGCTTCTACCGCTACCCGGCGCCGGCGGCCGCCGGCGAGGGCGGCGACGGCGCGGCCGGCGACGGCCCGCCCGAGCCGCTACGCGCTCCCAGCCGCGAGGTCGAGCCGCCGCCGGTGACCGTCCTCGGCCAGGGCACGGTGGCCCGCGCGTTGCGCCGACGGCTGCGGATCGCCGAGCGTCCCACCGACGCCGCGCTGGTGCTGGACGCCCACGTGGGTCTGGCCCAGGCGGCGCTGCCCGCCGAGCTCGCCGGCGTGCCCTCGGCCGCCCTGTGCTGGGCGCACTCCGCGAGCCGGGCGCAGGCCCGCGCCGGCCGGCCGCTGGTCGGCTTCAGCCTGGTTCCGCCGCTGGACGAGGAAGGCGGGGTGATCGAGCTGATGGCGCCGGAGGGCGCGCCGCCGAGCGCGCCCGACCCGGTGGCGCGCGTGCTCCGCGCCAACGGCATGGCCACGCTGACGCTCCCCGACACCGCCGGCGGGGTCGCCTTCCGGCTGCTGGGGCTGCTCGTCAACGAGGCCGCCGGCGCGCTCGCCGAGGGGCTGGCCGACGCGGACGCCATCGACACGGCCATGCGCCTCGGCACCAACTACCCGCGCGGTCCGCTGGAGTGGGCTGCTGCGCTGGGCCTGGCCGACGTGGAGGCCGGCCTGCGCGGCTTGCACGCCGAGCTGGGAGCCGAGCGCTTCGCCCCGCACCCGCTGCTGGTGCGGCTGGCGGCGGTGGGCGCGGCGGGCTTCCCGGGAACGGGCCGCGGCGCCGCGGGCGGCGCGCCATGAGCTTCGCCGAGCTGCTGGCCTTCGAACGCCTTCCCGCCGAGGCCGGGAGTGCGGTGCTGCGGGCGCGCGTGACGCCCGCGCACGTGAACATGCACGGCAGCGCCCATGGCGGCTTCCTCTACAGCCTGGCCGACGAGGCCTTCGCCATCGCCTCCAACTCGCGCGAGGCCGACGCCGTGGCGCTGTCGGTGCACATGGACTACTTCCGGCCGGTGTTCCCGGGCGATCTGCTGGTCGCCACCGCGTCCGAGGAGCACCTCGGGCGCAGCGTCGCCACCTACCGGGTCGCGGTGGCGCGCCACGGCTCCCCGGCCGGCGAGCGCGCGCCGGCCGGCGAGGACGCTCCCGGGCGCCAGGACGCCCCGCGAGCTGCCGGCGACGCCGCGCCACACGAGGACACGGCCGGCGAGACGGTGGCGCTGTTCACGGGCACCGTCTACCGGCGCCCGCGACGGAGCGGGGCGGGGTGACATGACGCGGGCAGGCTCGAGCCCGGGCGAGGCGAGGCCGGCGGCGGCCGAACCGCGCGCGCCGGGGACGCGCCGACCCGCGCGCCGTCGCGATGGACCATGGAGGTGAGGATGTTCGATCCCGAGCTGGAACGGTTGCCGCGCGACAAGCTGCGCTCCCTCCAGGACCGGCGCGTAGCGCAGCTGGCACGCTACGTCTACGACCGGGTGCCGCACTACCGCCGCGTCATGGACGAGGCCGGGCTGGCCCCGGCCGACGTGCGCAGCGTCCTCGACCTGCCGAAGCTGCCGCTCACCCGCAAGGACGACCTCCGCGACAACTACCCCTTCGGCATGCTGGCGGTGCCGAAGGACGAGCTGGTCCGCGTGCACGCCTCGAGCGGCACCACCGGCAAGCCCACCATCGTCGCCTACACCCGCAAGGACGTGGAGACCTTCGCCGAGGTCAACGCCCGCTCCATGGCCGCGGGCGGCGCGCGCCCCGGCATGCTCTTCCACAACGCCTACGGCTACGGCCTGTTCACCGGCGGGCTGGGGCTGCACTACGGCGGCGAGCGGCTGGGCCTCACCGTGGTGCCGGTGTCGGGCGGCATGACCGAACGGCAGGTGACGCTCATCCTCGACCTCCGGCCCGAGGTGATCGCCTGCACGCCGTCCTACGCGCAGACGCTCGCCGAGGCTTTCCGGGCGCGCGGCGTCGCCCCCGAGGACATCAGCCTGCGCTACGGCATCCTCGGCGCGGAGCCGTGGACGGAGACCATCCGCCAGGACGCGGAGGCGGGCCTGGGCATCGAGGCGACGAACATCTACGGGCTCTCCGAGATCATCGGTCCCGGCGTGGCCAACGAGGCGGTCGAGGAGAAGGACGGCAGCTACATCTGGGAGGACCACTTCTACCCCGAGATCGTGGACCCGCTCAGCGGGGAGCCGCTGGAAGACGGCAAGGACGGCGTCCTGGTGATCACCACCCTCACCAAGGAGGCGTTGCCGCTGCTGCGTTACTGGACCGGGGACATCACCAGCCTCACCCGCGAGCCAGGCGCCACCGGCCGCACCCACGCCCGCATCGGCATGATCCGCGGCCGCGCCGACGACATGCTCGTGGTGCGCGGCGTCAACGTCTACCCCACCCAGATCGAGGCCGCCCTCGAGGACGTCGCCGAGGCCTCGCCCCACTACCAGCTCGTGGTGCGGCGGGTGAAGACGCTCGACGAGCTCGAGCTCCGCCTGGAGCTGACCCAGGCCGCCTTCCAGCATGTCGGCCAGGGCGTCCTGGACGACGGCACCATCGAGGTCGACCGGGAGGTCCACGCCCTGCGCGAGAAGGTCCAGCACCGCATCCGCGACACCGTCGGCATCACCGTCCGGGTGAGCCTGCTCGCGCCGGGCGCGGCCCCGCGCTCCCAGGGCGGCAAGCTGCGCCGCACCCTCGACGAGCGCGCCCTGTAACGCGCCGATGACGTCATGAGAGCCATCCCCGACGGCTTCGAAGCGCACTTCACCGTCACCGTCGACGAGGCCATGACCGTCGACTTCGAGCAGGACGAGCCCGGTCTGGGGCGACTGCATCCCGTCTACGCCACCTACTGGCTCACCAAGCACGCCGAGCTGGCCAGCCGCAAGATCATCCTCCCCTTCCTGGAGGCCGGGGAGGAGGGGATCGGCTTCGAGGTGCGCATCCGCCACGTCGCCTCGGCGCTGCCGGGCATGCAGGTGCGGATCACGGCGAGGCTGCGCGAGCAGAAGGGCAACCGCGTGTACGCCGACGTGAGCGCCGTCAACGAGCTGGGCGACGTCATCGGCGAGGGTGGGACCACCCAGGTGATCCTGCCCCGCAGCGCCCTGGAGACGAGCTTCCGGCAACTCCGCGAGCGCTGGCGGACGGGCGCGGAGCCGGCGGGGGAGGCCTCCGGAAGGAAGCAAGCGGGAAGGAAGGACCCGACATGATCAAGCTGATCGCGCTCTACAAGCGCCCCGATGACCTCGACGCCTTCATGCGCCACTACCGCGAGGTACACACGCCGCTCGCCAGGCGCCTGCCCGGCCTGCAACAGATGGTGGTGAACACCGTGACCGCCGACGCCTTCGGCAAGGAGGCGGAGCTGGCGCTCATCGCCGAGATGCACTTCGCCGATCGGGACGCCTTCAATGCCGCCATGCGCTCGGACGCCAACAAGGCGCTCGCGGAGGACCTCGCGGGGTTCGCCGGCGGGCTGGCCACCGTGCTGGTCACCGACAGCGAGGAGGTGGCCTAGGGAGTGTCGGACTACCAGAACCTCATCGTCGAGCGCCTGGACGGCGGCGTGGGACTCATCCGCATCCACCGGCCCGAGAAGCGGAACGCGCTGAACCAGGCCACCATGGAGGAGCTCGCACGCGCGGCCACGGCCTTCGACGCCGACGACGGCATCGGGTGCATCGTGCTCACCGGCGACGAGCGCGCCTTCGCCGCCGGCGCCGACATCGCGGAGATGGCCGGCCGCCAGGTCGGCGACATGCTGGGCAGCTACCGTTTCCAGCAGTGGGAGGCGCTGCGGCAGGTCGCCACCCCCATGCTGGCCGCGGTGTCCGGCTACGCCCTGGGCGGCGGGCTGGAGCTGGCGATGCTGTGCGACATGATCGTCGCGGCGGACAACGCCAAGCTGGGCCAGCCGGAGATCAACCTCGGCATCATGCCCGGCGCCGGCGGCACGCAGCGGCTGACCAAGCAGCTCGGCAAGTACCTCGCCATGGAGGTGGTGCTGGCCGGGCGGCTGCTCACCGCCCAGGAGGCCCGCGAGCACGGCCTGGTGAACCGCGTCTCCAGCGTGGAGGACGCGCTGGCCGACGCCGTCGAGCTGGCGCGCAAGGTAGCCTCC
>Ga0209919_1001111_pt1 | contig 13341 bp, 17 predicted proteins | sample SalPon2A_C_D2_MG_FD_185721 | JGI IMG/M metagenome (GOLD analysis project Ga0209919, IMG submission 185721) | Soil microbial communities from South San Francisco under conditions of wetland restoration - Salt Pond MetaG R2A_C_D2_MG (SPAdes)... | ecosystem: Environmental > Terrestrial > Soil >... | reverse complement strand
AACCCCGGCGGGCCAGCCCGGCGGCGCATCGACGCCCGCGGTTCCCGCACTCACCGCGCCGAGCATCGCGATCTGGCTGGTAGTCGAAGACGACGTCGACCCGGGCGGAACGGCGGCCTCCAGGGCGGCGTCTACCGTTTCGCCCCGCGGCAGGGCCACGAAACCCGCCTCGTGCAGGTAGAAAATTCCCGCACCGAACGCCAGCAGCACCAGAGCGGCCGCACCCAGGCCGGCAACCGACCGACGTCGGGGCGAACCGCGGCTGTTGATCTCGCGCGCGGCCTCGTCGAGGGTCTTGCGGTCGATCTTGCGTTGCGACTTGACGTAGGCGCCCAGCATCGCGCGATCGCAGACGATGTTGATCAGCCTCGGAATGCCACCGGTTTTGGCGAAGAGCCGGTCGATGACGCGCGGCGGAAAGACGGTCTTGCGGCAGCCCGCGAGCGCGAGCCGGTGGGCGACATAAGGCTGTATTTCGCTGCGCGCCAGCGGCTTGAGATAGAACCGCGCCGTGATGCGCTGTTCCAGCTGCCTGAGTTCGGGCCGGTCGAGCATGGTCTCGAGTTCGGGTTGACCGATCAGCATGATGCGCAGCAGTTTGCGCTCGTTGGTCTCGAGATTGGTGAGCAGGCGCAATTGCTCGAGTACTTCGAAACTGAGGTTCTGCGCCTCGTCGACGATGATCACCGAGTTGCGACCGAGGGCATTCTGATCGAGCAGGTAGCGATTGATGGCATCGACGAAAGACTTGACCGTGGCGCCGATTGGCGCGTGGACGATACCGAACTCGTCGCAAATACTGCCCAACAGCTCTTCGACGGATACGCGCGGATTGAGAATCAAGGCGACATTCGCCTGCTCGGGCAACTGCTCGATCAGGCAGCGGCAAACGGTAGTTTTGCCGGTGCCGACTTCGCCGGTCAGCATGACAAAGCCGGCATCGTTACGAATCCCGTAATGCAGGTGCGCGAGCGCCTCGCGATGCTGTTCGCTCAAGTACAGGAAACGCGGGTTGGCCGCGATCGAAAAGGGTTCTTCCGATAGCTGGAAATACTCGGTGTACATATCGGCGGTTACCAGAGGCGTGCCCGATTATAGCGGTTCGCCCTGGCAGATCCTAGCTCCGCCCACCTCCGTTCCCCAATCCGATACCTGCAGTGGCGGTTAACCGGTTTCCGAATCGAGTTGGCTGTCACCGTTAAATCAGCGGGCGGGACAGTTCGATGCCGACCGGCACCGACAACTCGGGATATACGGGCCGCGGCAATTTTTTATTACTCGAACAGAATCGGCCCCATGTCGAAGCTGCAATCGGTTGGCAAACCGGCGGGGATCCTATTAGGGTGGGTGTTCACAACAACCAGTCCCGCCGTCGGCGCCGGCGACCGCGATGGTCAGTGTCGTTTGTTTTTGTCGGGCACTAACCCCCTGAATATAAACCTGAAATTAACCCATTTGGGTGATGCGGCGATCCCGGGAGATTGCTAGCGTTAAAGCAATGACGGCCGCCCGAAGCCGCTTGTGAAAACCGGCGGGTGGAGATACCCGGCTGCGAACGGCTGCACGACTATTTAGGAGGGGGAATAAGGTGGCAAGAGGTAGCGATGAGTGAATTCGAATTGAACGAGGAGATGTTTCGTGACTTTCAGGAAGGGCTGAAGGACATCAGAAAATTAACCCAGAATCCCACCGATGAAGTCAGCCGCAAACGCTTCGAGAAGAAATGGGAGAATAGCAGCGTGCGCGATGTCCTGGACCTGTTCATGCCCGCGGAATTTCGCGGCTGATTACTCATCGCAATACCCGTAACGGCAACTCCGGGGTCGGTATCCTCGATTCGGATCCGTGTTTACAGGATCAGGACCGGTATACCGACCCCTTACCCCAATCCGCGTGACAGAATCGCGCAACTAGCGTAATTTGCGAATTACACGTCCGATTCTGACTCACGCAACCATGCAAGAACACCTGCAACCTCTGCTGAGCGCGGTTCAGCGCAACTGCCACATTTCCGATGCGCGCCATGCCGGCGATTACACACTCTGCGTCTACCTGTTGAAGATGCGCGAGTATTTCCGCTGGGAAAAGGGTTACAGCTTCCATGACAAGCTGTCGCAGGCCGATGTCGGAGACTGGCTCAAGGAACGCGAGTCCTTCTGGGAAACCATCGAGGACGAGCCCTACGCCGAGCTGCCGGTCGACGGCAGGTGCTACGACCCGTTCGACAGCGAAGCGGTGAACGCCGCGCTCAACCCCTACGGCCTCGTCTACAGCGGCGGCCTCGGCAAAAACTGCACGCCGCACTTCTTCCTCGGCAAGCTGGGGGGCCGGGAAACGCAATCGGAATTTATCGTGCTCGTCTCGGAAAACGAATACGCGCGCGATCTGACCGCGCCGCCGGCGATGGCGCTAGACGGCGCGATCTTCGTCCGCCGCGAGTCGCTGCGCAGGATGATCTGGGAAAAGATCGAGGAATGGCGCTGGAACCGGCTCGAAAACCCGATGGGCCGCGCGCTCGCAAGCTTCGACCTGGATGCCGACATCGAAACCGCACTCGACGAAATGTCCGCTACCGTCCTCGACACGGTCTTGTTGCACGAAAAAGGCGAGATACTCGCCGGCAAACGCCTCGGCCCCGAATGGGAGCAAATGCTCGCCGGCCTGTCGGGCTCGAGGGCCGAGATCATGACCCGCGCGGTGCGCGACCACCTGGCCGACGCGCTGTCGACGCTGCCCGGCCTCGTCGCCAATGGCGAGGACGCGGCCCTGCACTTTTATTTCGCCACCCTGACGAATATGCAAAAGCACCTTTTCCCGGCGCTCAAGGAGGCCTACGCAAGCTGGGTGAGCCGGGGCCGGCGCAGCGCTATCGAGGAACTCATCCCGCGCAGCGAGAGTCACTGGAGCGCGCTCGGCCGGCGGATGCTCGAAACCCATCGCGCCCGGCCCGGCGATTTTGCCGAGCCTCTTAAAAATCTTATTGAAAACAATAAGTTATAACAAAAAAGCTCTGAAACCGAAATAACTTTCCGAATAATTCCCCGATCGCAGTTGGTAGCCATGAGCGCCCCGGCTAGCGGTGCGTTTACAAGCGCTCGCTTACTCTATATCCACGCCGGATTTCACCTATACAGGCGATGCATGGCGACTCCAGTCCTGATACAGTACCGGTAATCCATTTCTGATTGGGGGGGTTCGAACCATGGTCAACGACAGCAGCGAAACGATAAGGCAGCTCATTCGCCTGGCTAACGACGACAGCCTTGACCCGCAATCCCGCAAGACTATATGCGACGTGGCGCAGCAGGTTAAAAACCTGCGCAACCTGTCGCAGAAGATCGATGACCTGGATACGAAGCTGAAAGCTTTCAGGTGCGCCGAGAATATAGTTTAAAGGTACGATTTCCGGGTAACCGATACCTGTTTCGACTTCTTCAGCCAATGTTCGAAAGGGATTTACTGTCCCCGGATTCCGATAAATAGTCCTGGAGATTTTCGCTATCAGGGAAGGTGATTGAACTATTCTGGTGCGCCAGGTAGTCATCATGAAATTCCGGGAGTGAAGATGACGTGGTGCAGGATTAATACTTCGACAGGAAGGATGTCAGCCGGTCGCTTGCTTTCGTTTCTCTGCAAGTTCGGGTCTCGCCGAGCAACCTGTCAATAACACTAACACGGTTATATTCGGCGGTATCCCGGTCCAGTAGCCGACCGCGACAAGTTGCGCGGTAATTGCAGATTCCCCTCCGGGGGAAGCTCCCTTTTTTTACCTTAATTCCGCCCGGTCTTGAAACAGCGGCACCGACCCCCAGCTATGGTTGAATCGACAATCGATTAACCAAGGGGGCGACTGCATGACCGATCTATTCGAAGCCAAGGCCGCGGACTGGGATGCGAACGACAGAAGGACCCGGCTTGCTGCGGCCATCGGCGCGACGATGCTCGAGCGCGTCCAGCTGCACAAGCATATGAAAGTCATGGATTTCGGTGCCGGTACCGGCCTTGTCGCCGCCCAGATCGCGCCGCTGGTCGAGCAACTCGTCGCCGTGGACACCTCTCCGGCCATGCTGGAAAAGCTGGCCGCCAAGGCGGAACTCGAGGGCCGGGTGGAAACCGTCTGCCGGGATATCCTGGAGCAACCGCTCGATACCCGGTTCGATCTCATCGTCAGCGCCATGACCCTGCATCACGTCGAAGATACGTCCCGGCTATTGCAAAGATTCAACCAGCAGTTGAAACCATCCGGAAAGCTGGCCCTGGCCGACCTCGACAAGGAAGACGGCAGCTTTCACGCGGAAGGCACCGAGGGCATTTTTCATTTCGGTTTCGACCGCGACGAACTGCGCGCCGAACTGGAAAGCCAGGGATTCGAGAAAATCGAATTCTTTACCGCGCACACCATGGAACGAAACCAAAGGGAATACCCGGTATTCCTGGTAACCGCGACCAAAGCCTGAAAATGAAGCGGTAAATCTTACCTGCCAGCCGGCCTGAGTCGAAGGCCGGCAAGCTAGCCGTCGCCTTGATTCCCGGACAATTTTTGCTCCGGGTCCGGCAACTACCCAATCCATTAAATCCTGGTTATTAAAATTTGCCCGATCCCTTGCTACCGGTGGCAAGGAGAGTAAGCTGTGGCAAGTCACAAGACATGGAGGAAATGTCATGCAATGTTATCGATATCTCGCCTCGACCCTGTCAATCGCCAATGCACTCGAAAAGATTCCCGGCGCCCCGAAAAAACTGCCCCCGAGCGTGGTCGCGGACTGGATGGATGAGAACTACATCGATGCCGACGAGGCATTTCTGATCTCCGAAGACGAGATCAGGGCGGCCGTCGAACGACTGGTTCAACTGGCCCGACCGCACATAGCGCACGCGGCTTGAGTTTACCCGGGTCCGCCTGGGATACCGCAGATAGCGGTGGGCAGGTATTTGACCATGCCTGGCACGACGGCACGCACAAACGTGATTCCCGCTCCCGATTCATCACCAATACCAGTCTCAGTCAGCCACGAATAACTATCGCCCGCCAGCCCCGTCTGAATTAAAATGCGGCTCATTTGCAACTCGCGATACCCCTCATGTCGTCACTACAGGAACAATTGCTGAAGGCCGGCCTGGTCGATGAGAAAAAGCTGGCGCGCGCCAAACAGGAAAAAAGCAAGCAGGCCAATCAGGCACGCAAGAAACGCGGCAACAAGGGCCAGCCGTCGGAAGCATCGCGACAGCCGTTGCAAAATAAAAAGGCCGAGCGCGATCGCGAGCTGAATCGGCAGCGTCAGCAGCAAGCACGGCAAAAGGAACTCGCCGCCCAGGCGACGCAGTTAATCGTCAACAACCGGCTCGAGCGGGCTCAGGGAGATCAGCCTTACGGGTTCGTCTACAAGCGCAAGATCAAGAAAATTTACGTGACCGAAGCGCAAAAAAAGCAGCTCGCCGAGGGCCAGCTTGCCATCGCAACCCATGTTGCCACCGATGGCAGGCGATTCGAACTGGTGCCGAAAGCGGTTGCGGAAAAGATCGGCGAGCGCGACGGGTCCTTTCTGGTGGCAATCGATCCGCCTGCCGAATCCAGCAGGGATGAAAACGACCCCTATGCCGACTACGAGGTCCCCGACGATTTGATCTGGTAAGCGGCCAGAGCACTGTCGCCATCGTGAATCCCTGATTTCGAAAAACAGGTCACCGCGCGGTTACCCCTGATATCGGCGTTGGCGGGGTCAGATGTGGTGACTGAACTTGCCGCGTTCCGCCGGCGCCATCAGCTCGTGAAACTGCGTGCCGCTCATTTGCACCAGGGTCTGGTGATCGCCGGCTTCGAAAAACACTTCATCGAGCTGGCCGAGGCTCGATTTCGGGTCCCAGATCGTCTTCACACCGTAGGCCATACCGATCGGCGGCACCGCGCCCAGCACACAGTCGCTAAACACTTCACCGAGGGCGGCTTCGCTGACCATCGATACGTCCTGCCCCAGCATCTTGCGCAGGGTTTCCAGTTCGATGTGAAAATCGGCGGGCAAAACCACTAGCAGGTAGCCGTCTTCATCCCTGACCAGCACCCCCTTGGCCAGCGCATCGCCGGGGACATGGGCCTTTTCGGCGGTTTCCATGCTGTATTCACTGCGTGGATGAGATACTACGCGGAACTCGACGCCCTGCTGCCGCAGATAATTCTTCAGTTTCGATGCGATTTTCATGACAACTCCCGCTACATTCGTTTATCGATAAAACTGCGCATATCGATCTTCCCCACCACTGTCCTCAGGCGAATCCCGGCGGATTCCACTCGTCTATCATCTTTTGGCGAGCCGCTTCGAGCCGCTCCGACATCAGCGCCGCGAAACGCTTGAGCATCTCGAAACCGAATTTCGGATCCTCCTCGCAGCGTGCCAGTACCGCACGGCCGTCGAACTCGAGAAACTGCGCTTCTTCCACTACCCGGGCCTGGAAATTCCACATGTAGGGCGGAATCAGCCAGGACCAGCCGAGGACCTGGTTCTCACCGATTCGCTGAATCTCCAGCACCGGCCCCACCAGTGCCGGCACCTGGACCGATACCTGCCCGCTGCGCAGCAGGTAAAATTTATCCGCCGGTATGCCCGGACGAAACAGGATGCCGCCTGCGCCGATTTGCGTTTCGACCGCCGAGTCGGCCAGGAATTCGATATATTGACTATCGAGTCCTTTAAAAAATGGATGCCGGGAAAGGAAATCCGCGATCGACTGATTGTTCATGCTTTGCCACTCCCGACTTGCTCGAATGCCAGCTTATCTCGGTTGACGGATGATTTAATTGATCCGCGGCAATGGCAGGCCAATATTCGGCTACCGATCACGTTTTTTTGATCGCGATACCGATTTTCCGGGCGGGACAGCGTCTCCGGTATCCGTGCTGAGGAAAATATCGATTCCCTCGGAGTCGCATTCTGGAACTAATCCTGCCGCAGGCAGTCATTTCGTCATGCGCAGCTCGAAACCGGGGAAGATCGATAGGGCCCCGAGCGTTGAACTCAGGGTAATCGTGAGTACCGCTCTGCTTGCGCTGCTGTTGATTAGTCAGTTTCCGCCGGTATCGGGTGACATCACGTCGAGGCTGGCCTTCGAAAAAGACTCCGCTCTACCCGGGGCCAAACAGGCGGAGAAAAGAAATCCGCGCCTGGTGCTTGCCGGTATCCTCGACGAGCCCGTCTTTCAACTGCCGAAAATCATTCGTTACGCTCCCGTATCCGGCCCGAGACCCGACGAAGTAGAAGTTCGTGCCTCGTTTACGGATATCCGTGCTCCCCCGGGCTTTTCCTGACACCGTCGCAAGCCGGATCAGTGTTTCCGGCCGTTTTGCGTCAAGTAGATTTCCGCGAGCCTCGCACGAGGCCGGGAGAAGCTGACGAGACGCCGTGACGCGACTGTGGCCCGGCACCTGCGGCCGTTTGAAATCGCAACCCTCGATCACTTCACTGGAATCGGCAAATACCAAGGATAAAGTCATGAATAATCTAATTCGAACCTTTGCAGTCAAAAGTCTGTCCGCGAGCTGCGGACTGATCGGCCCCCGACGACGATCGGGCCGTTACGACCTGGACTCGCCCGCGAACGCCCTGCTGGTCGACTTCGTCAGGGTACAGCCGATCACGGCCGGCGAATTTATCGCGGTCGACGATGCGCTGGAGTTAATGCGGGTCAACCGAATCCGTTCCCTGATGATCATCGACGGCAAGAACGAGTTCGTCGGCATCGTTACCGCGATGGATCTGATGGGCGGGAAACCCATGGCCTATGCAAACGAGGCGGGTATTCCCCTGGCCGAGGTCCAGGTCAAAAATATCATGCTACCCAAATCCAGGCTCAGGGCCATGGCCAGGGCAGACGTGGAGATAGCGACTATCGGCGAAGTGTTGCAAATCCTGAAATCGCAGAATCAGCAACACCTGCTGGTGTTCGAAGGCACGAACGACATGATGCGGATAAGCGGCATGTTCTCGATCTCGGATTTCAAACACGCACTGGGTATCAACCTGCATTCGGCTCCGGTCGGCTACACTTTTTCGGAACTGGAGAGAATTATCAGCAAAAACAAGGAAGTAATGTAAAACTGGAAGCGGATTTCCGACGAGTGCGAGCCCGGTCTCAGTTCACCCGCCGCGCCATCCAGAACGCATCCGACCAGTAGGGATTGCGAAGCTTCGAGATCATCACGCCTCGGCTCGTCGAGGCGTGCATGAACGCGCCGTTCTGCAGGTAGATGCCGACATGGCGCTTTTTTCCGCCGGTCTTGAAAAACACCAGATCCCCGGCTCTGATCTGCCGGGGGCTGACTTCGATGCCCAAGCGGGCCAGCAGTTCGGTGGAACGGGGAATGCCGCGGTGGAACTTATCGCGGTAGGTCAGATAGACATAGCCCGAACAGTCGATGCCGTTTTTCGACAATCCGCCCTCCCGGAAACGCACGCCGCGCCAGCTGTTGTACTGGTCGTAGAGCAGATTCAGGGTCTCGGGATTCGCGGCCGAGATTTGCACCGGCGGCGGTACGGGTGCTGTACTGGCGCAGCCGATCAACAGCAGAGGTAGCAGAATTACCGGCATCAGCGCAGGTATCTTCACGTTGTTCCAGTCCGTAAACTCGCGATCTCGATCTAAATATATAGCAAATATCGGGGTTCACATCGAATATTAATCGCCGGCGCAGGGCCCGGATCCCTCCCCGTCCACAACCGGCAGCCGGACCCCGATCGACCGTTTCCGTGGCTGCCCGGCCCGCAATGGCGAAGGATTAGCCGATTCGGTTTACAATCGGGACTGGTCGATTGTCACGATAATCCGAATGATCCTGCAAGCCACCCACACGCATTTATATCCCGGTCACCACGGGACGATTACCGGCCTGGCGCAACTCTCCGACCTCGAGCAGGGTCGCGATTGCCTGGTCGAGTTTTCCGACGGTTCGGTAACCGCCGCGAGAATTTCGGGATCGTCAAACGAATGGCAGCTTTGCACCGAAGCCTACCGTACCGCGGCCGGCACGGACATTCCCGTCAAACAATGGGCCATCCGCCTGCGGGAGGCCGGCGGCGAGTTCGATTTTCGCATCCTCGAAAAATCACCGGCAAAATAATTCGGCCGGATCGCGAGGTCGTCATCGAAAAACCCGATCCACAGGCCAGGTCGAAACCGATTGAAATCCGGCCGAACGGATCCCGGAGATTTATCCGTATTACCCCATCCTGGTGATTCGCCGACGGCTATCGCATCGGCCTGATATTATCGGGGGCGAACTCCAGATACATAAAAAAACCATGAAATTCAGAAACTTGAACCTGGACCGGAGCTGGCTCAACGACCGCAAGCAGCAGGGCTCGCAGCCCGATTTCGAGGGAACCCTGAACGTCAAGGGAGAGGAATTCTCGATTTCCGCCTGGAAACGGGGCGACGGCAACGGATCCGATGCGCAGACCTGTCTTTCTCGGATCGGCCGCAAGGCCGAAACCTTGTCGAGCAACCCAGGGACTAGATCGTCGATCCCGAACCGCTGACCCGACCGGTAAATCACGCGTCCTGATCCGCCAGCGCAACCAGGTCGACCCGGAAGGATAAAGGCATAATTTTTAATCCCCGGCCCTCTTTGGCGGTTGTTATCGCTTCTCCCCCGGCGGAAAGTCGGAATCGGCGGCCTTTGCCGGCAGCGACGCGGCGTAGACCGACCTCGGAATTTCACCACTGCAGCAGGCGATGCCGCTTGCGTCGCGATTAGCCGTTACTAGTTGCTCTGGTTGTCCGGATTGACGGGAACGACCGGGTTCGGCAGGCTGGGCAAGCGAGGATATTTCTCCGGGAACGGTCCCGGCGGCGGCTTCGGGTAAGGCCCGCTGTAATTTCGGTTACTGCTCTTTTTCTGTTTCTTTTCCTCGCCCACGATCGGTGTGCGTTCCATCGCCTTTTCGACGTCCCTGGCTTTTTTGTTTGCCTCTGCTTCCTGTTCGCGGGCCTCGCGGTCCTTTTCCAGCTGCTGCAGCTGCTTATTGATGCGTTCGTTGACGGTTTCGGATTCGAACTCGTTGACCGTCGCTTCGGGCACCTCGATTTCCTTGACCCTGGCCCCGTCTTCGGCGGGTGCCTGATCGGAGTAATGGGTGACGCCCTGTTCGTCGACCCAGGTTTTTACCGTCTGGGCGCGCGCTTCGATCGCGGCGGCACTCAACGCGAAAAAGAACAGCGAGATAATGACAGTTTTCAGCATCGTCGATGACTCGTTAGACCCGGCGGCAGCTGCTTAGACCCGGGCATCGCCTGTAAATTCATAAACCGGGCGTCTGGACCCCGGTTCGAGCGTCGCTATTGAAGCATGGTTTCCACCCGTCGACCTGACCTGCCTCAATGGAAGGCGAATCCTTCCGGGAAAGCGCTCGATCACCGGTCTCGATTATCCCGAATCCGGTTCGATCTTGCTCCGGTCGCAATACCCGATTCAGTATATACGATTCCAGGCGAGCGGCTCGAAAACCATTGGATCGCGCGCTTTCCTCTCGCGGTTCGGGTTCGGCAATAACGGCCTCGCGACCCGAATCGCCGTCGACAATCCGGTTGCAATCCATCTCGGCGGGCACATCTAGGGTTAACAAGCCCCTCGGCGGTCGACCCGCGGAAGGGTATGTTTACCGGCACCGAAACCGAATTCGGAGGCATCGACGGCGATCGTCGGCCGACCATTACCACTCGCATGACGGGCAATGGTGTGATATTCAGTGACGGTAACGAGGTTGACATTCCGGGAACCGACTCGGGCAAGCCGCCAGGATCGGCATCGTGAATAGACAGGCCGGAATTTTATGCGACGGAAATCACCCGAATCGGAGGTGAAAGATGAATATATCGAATACCAATTACGCCAGACCGGGCGTCAGTTTGCTGGAAACGGGAAGCATCGCTCCCCCTTCCTATTCGGATTCCGAGCGCACCCGGTTGAGAGCCGAAATCAGGCAACTGCTGAACGACCGGGACGCGGTCCTGGTGGCGCACTACTATGTCGACGCGGAAATTCAGGATCTCGCCGAGGAGACCGGCGGTATCGTCGCCGATTCGCTGGAAATGGCTCGTTTCGGCAGTAGCCACCCGGCCTCGACGCTGGTCGTCGCCGGTGTTCGCTTCATGGGCGAGACGGCGAAAATTCTCAATCCCGAAAAGACCATCATCATGCCTACCCTGGAGGCGGAGTGTTCGCTGGACATCAGCGCGCCGATCGAGGAATTCGGCCGCCTTTGCGACCGCAACCCGGATCGCACCGTGGTCGTCTACGCCAACACCAGCGCGGCCGTCAAGGCGCGCGCGGACTGGGTGGTGACCTCGAGTAATGCGGTTGCGATAATCGAGCACTTGCACGAAACCGGACAAAAGATCCTCTGGGGCCCGGACAAACACCTCGGCCGATACCTGCAGCAACAAACCGGCGCCGACATGCTGCTCTGGGACGGCGCCTGCGTCGTACACGAGGCTTTCAAATCCGAGACCCTGCAAAACCTGCGGCAACATTATCCGCAAGCCGCGGTACTGGTCCATCCCGAGTCGCCGATGGACGTAATTGCGCAGGCCGACGTGGTCGGATCGACGACGCGTCTGATCCAGGCCGTCAAAGAGCTGCCTAACGATCAGTTTATCGTCGCCACCGATAACGGTATTTTTCACAAGATGAAAAAGATAGCCGGGGACAAGCACCTGATCGAGGCGCCGACCGCCGGCGTCGGCGCGACCTGCGAAAGCTGTGCGCATTGTCCCTGGATGGCGATGAACAGCCTCGGCAATCTGAAACAGGCCCTGGAAAATATGGACAACGAAATCGTCATCGACGAGGCGATCAGGGCGAAAGCGCTTCGACCGCTGGAACGAATGATGTCGTTCGGGAAAAAGCCGGCCGATCGATCCGATCACTAACCGCCGGGTCTTTTTCGGGGCATTTTTCTGTGCCTGTCGCCGCGTTTGAGCGTGAACCGTTCCCGGTTTTCGTCATTCGGGCCTGTAATTCATCACATTTCCGCTATTCAGCTCAAAAAATAGCAGTTTCTCTCCTATTATCAGAGTATTAGAAATCCCCGAGCGGACCTTTCGAAGGCTCCCGATCGGTGGCTCGAAGAAGAATAAACACTGAAACAGGTAGACGAAATCGCGCCGCGATGCGTCCGCGATGAATGGAAGCCGGAAGCTCCGGGCAGGAAAATACGACCGGGCTCCGCATCGAAGGCTCGAAACGAACAGGTCGGTAATCCGGCTCTCGAGCCGATAAATACTGCGAGGTTAATGCGGGATGTTTTCGATCAGAACCAAATTACTGTTCCTGCTGCTGCCGATTACGATAGCGCTGCTGGCCGGGCTCGGTTACGTCAACTACCTGAAGACGACCGAGATGTCGACGCGGGCGATTCAGGAACAATTGCAAACCATCACCCGCGCAAGGCAAGTGGCCCTGGCCGAATACATCGAATCGACCGAAAAGATCGGCTACTCGATCGCGGCTACCGAAATCGTTCAGACCTATATCGAACTGGCCAATCGCAATCTTCGCGGCGTCAACAACAAGGAGACGGTCGACAGGTTGGGAAAACGTGTCGAGGACCTGCTCTACAGCTTTCAGGAGTCCCACTGGGGGCGCTATCAACGGATGTTCCTGATCAATGCCTCGAACCGCATCGTCATCAGTCCGAAACACGGTCTGCGAGAAAAAGGCTCACCGTCCGCGCTGTTCGGTGAAGACATGTCGAGTAATCCCTGGGCCATGGGGGCGATGCAAAAAGGCGTGTCGATGCTGTCCGATTTTTCGCTCAGGAATCATGACGATCCAAGCAAGCAAACGATGTTCATCCCGGTCAGGGACGCGAGCAATCGGGTACAGGCCGTGATCGGATTCGAATTACAACTTTCCTACCAACAGCAAATCATTATGCAGGACTTCGGCATCGGCAATACCGGCCGTATATTTCTGCTCACCGAAAAGGGCGTCCCGGTCGCGCAAAAGGGCCAGCCGCCGTTGACCGGCGAGCTGTTGAACCACGTCAGGCTGAACGGTACTTCGTCCGGACGGCGCCTGAACGAACTGGGCCAAGAAGTCATCGGCTACTACAGCAAGCAAAAGCAGTTCCCCTGGATCCTGGCAACAGAGGTCGAAACCGGCGAGGTTTTCGCCAGTCTCCAGGAGTTACAAAACATGCTGATAGCCGGACTGGCGGTAACGCTGGTGATCCTGACCGTACTGCTGGTGGTCTTCGCCACCACCATCGTCAGGCCGGTTCGCGAACTGATTTCACAGGTGGAAAGAATCAGTCTCGGCGAATTCAGTATAGATATTCCGGACCCCAGGCG
>Ga0209919_1001109_pt1 | contig 13347 bp, 13 predicted proteins | sample SalPon2A_C_D2_MG_FD_185721 | JGI IMG/M metagenome (GOLD analysis project Ga0209919, IMG submission 185721) | Soil microbial communities from South San Francisco under conditions of wetland restoration - Salt Pond MetaG R2A_C_D2_MG (SPAdes)... | ecosystem: Environmental > Terrestrial > Soil >... | reverse complement strand
CGACGCGGTGGACCTGCCGCTGGTGGTGTTCGAGTATCCGCCCGCGGGCGGCATCGGTTACAGCCCGGAGACCCTGGCCCGGCTGGCGGAGATCGAGACCGTGGTGGCCGTGAAGGACTGGAGCAACGACATGGTGGCCCTGGAGCGCAACCTGCGCGCCCTGCGCGCCACGGATCGCCCCGTGTCCCTGCTCTCCAGCTACACCATGTCGCTGATGGGCAGCTACCTGCTGGGGGCAGATGGCTCCATCTCCGGAATGGGCAGCGTGGCGGCCGATCTGCAGGCGGGCCTGTTCGCGGCGGTGCAGGCGGGCGAACTGGAGCGCGCGCGGGCCCTCAACGACCGGCTCGATCCGCTGGTGCGCGTGTTCTACGCCCCACCCTTCGTGGACATGCACAACCGCATGAAGGAGGCGCTGGCGCTGTTGGGGCGCATCGAAAAGGCCGTGGTGCGGCCTCCCCTGGTGCGCATCGGCGACGAGGAGCGCGAACGCATCCGCCAGGCCCTGGTGGCCGCCGGGCTGCTCTCCGCCGGGCGGGCCCGCAAGGCCTCCTGAACCGCACCGGCCGCAGGACAGCGGCCATCGAACAACCAGCGCGCAGGCGACGCCCCCCACGGAGGCGAACGTCCCCGCCCTGGCCGGCGACCACACCGCAGGCTTTCCCCAACCACAGCCGTCCCCATATCGCAGGAGGCCGAGCGCCATGAGCGCGATGTTCTACGAGGACTTCGAAGTCGGTGCCGAGTTCACCACGACGGGCCGCACCGTTGCGGAGAGCGACATCCTGCAGTTCGCCGCGCTCACGGGCGACTGGAACCAATTGCACACGGACGAGGAGTACGCCAAAAGGACGCCCTACGGACGACGCATCGCGCACGGGCTGCTGGCCCTCGCGCTGATGGAGGGCATGAAGTACCGGCTGGGTCACGTGGACGGCACGGCCATCGCGTCACTGGGCTGGAACGTGCGTTTCGCCAAACCCCTCTATATCGGCGACACCGTGCGCGTGCACGTGCGCATCACGGCCATGCGCGAGACGAGCAAGGTCGACCGCGGCATCGTCACCGAAGAGGTGCAGCTCCTCAATCAGCACGACGAGGTGGTCAGCGACGCGGAGCATCTGCTGATGATGCGCCGGCGCGGGCACTAGCGCTTGGATTCAAGAACTGGTGATGGGGCGAGGATGCAGGTGTTCTAACGTTCCGGTCGGATGCTGCCGCGCTCAATGACGTAGATGTGGTCCAGCAGATCCGCCAAGTGCTGCTCGTTGGATTCCGCCAGCAGCACCGAGAGCCCCTCGTCCTTCAGGTCGGACAGCACGGCCGCCAGGCGTCGGGCCAGTGCGGGTGCCACGCCCTCGAACGGCTCGTCCAGCAGCAGCAGCTTGCTCCCACACATGAGGGCCCGCGCCAGTGCGACCAGCTTCTGCTGCCCGCCGCTGAGCGCAGTGGCGGGCCGCGAAGCGAACTGCTGCACTTCTGGCATGAGGCGGTAGATCCACGCCAAGCGATCCTGCGCATCTTCCAGGCGCGTGGCCCAGGCGGGCAGCAGCACGTTCTCCTCCGTGGTGAACTCCGGCACCAGGCGCCGCTCCTCTGGCATATAGCCGATGCCTAGCCCGGCCCGGCTGTAGGCGTGCACCTTCTGCAGGTCCATGTGATCGAACTCCATGCGCCCGGACTGCACGGGCAGCAGACCCATCACGCTGCGCATGAAGGTCGTCTTGCCGGCGCCATTGCGGCCGATCAGGCCGCACATCGCGCTGGGCCGCACGGAAAGGTCGGCATCGCGCAGGATGTTGGCGGTGCCGATATTGACCACCAGCCCTTGCACCTCAAGCATCGCTCGCCCCCTCCTCACCGTGCGGGACGCGGTGCAGCGTCTCGCCGATCACGTGCCGCCTCACCTGTGGATCGTCCAGCACCTGCTGCGGTGACCCGTCCGCGATGATGGTGCCCTCGGCGAAGGCCACCACGCGGCTGCCAAAGCGGGCGATGATCTCCATGTCGTGCTCAATGAAGAGCACCGTCACGCCCGTGTCGTGCAGCGCGCCCATCACCACGTCCATAATGCCGAACTTCTCCTGCACGCTCACACCGCTGGTGGGCTCGTCGAGCAGGATCACCCTCGGCCGATGCGCCATGGCCATGGCGATGTCCAGCAGCTTGCGCACGCCCTGCGGCAGCAGGCCCACGAGCTGCCCGCGGTACTGCTCCAGTTCGTAGCGCGCAATGATCTCATCCGCGGCATATTGCAGATGCGGCTGGCGCAGCGGGCGCCAGAAGGGGATGCGCTCGCCCTCCGCCACGCCCAGGGCGATGAGCAGGTTATCGGACAGCGAGATGGACGAGAACACCTGCGGCACCTGGAACGAGCGGCAGATGCCGCGCCAGGTAATCTCCCGCGGCGACAGCGGCGTGATGTCCTCGCCCTGGTAGAGAATCGCGCCGGCGCTGGGCTTCAGGTAGCCGGTGACCATGTTCACGAACGTGGTTTTGCCCGCCCCATTGGCACCGATGACGCCGATCACCTCGCGCTCCTCGATGGACACGGAGATGTCGTTCGCGGCCGTCACCGAGCCGAATGTCTTGGTCAGCCCCTTGGCTTCCAGCAGCGCCATGTCACTCCTGCTTGCCGAGCCGGGTCACCAGCGACCACAGGCCATTGGGGAGGAACAGGATGATCAGCAGCAGCGAGGTTCCCAGCACCATCTGCCACGTATACGGCGAATACTGGATGGCGAAGGAGCGGATCAACTCGAACAGCAGCGCACCCACGAACGGGGCGATGACGTTCCCCGTGCCGCTGAGGATGGTGACGAACACGAACTCGCCGGAGACCGTCCAATACGTCATCGCGTCCGGATCGACGTGGCCCACGGCAAACGCCGTGATCGCACCGCCGGCCCCGGCCAGCGCCCCGGCGATGATCACCTTGACCCAGACCACGCGCACTACCGAGACGCCCAGGTACTCCACGCGGATCTCGTTGTCGCGGATCGCCGCGGCCAGGTTGCCCATCGTGGAGGTGAGATAGCGCTGCACCCCGAAGGCCGCCAGCACAACCAGCAGCGCCGTCCACAGGTAGATGCAGAGCCGCATTGTCGCCCCCTCCGGCGCGTAGCCGAAGAAGGTGGGCTGGATCACGTTGAATCCGTCCGTGCTGCCCAGGGCCTCGGTCTTGACAAGGATGCCGTAGAGGATCATCGAGAACGCCAACGAGAGCATGGCGAAGAAGATGTCCCGGTAGCGCGCCAGCAGCAGGCCCACCAGCGCCGCCACCGCCGCGGCCAGCACCGTGGCCACCACGGTGAGCAGCACGATATCGCTCACGCCCAGGTACAGGCCCAGCATCCCCACGGCGTATCCACCGGTGCCATAGAACAGCGCCTGGCCGAAGGACACCAGCCCGGTGCGCCACAGCACCAGCAGGCCCAGCACCACCAAGCCTTTGGCCAACGCGAGGGTCAGCAGGAACGCTGCCCAGTCCGGCAGGGCGAAGCCCACCGCGGCCAGCAGGGCAAAGGCGACCAGCACGCGCAGCAGGGATCGGTCGGCACGCATGGTCAGATCTTCCTGGCTTCGGCGCGGCTGAACAGCCCTTGCGGCCGGAAGGCCAGCACGAGCGTCATCACGCCGTAGATCACGAACAACTCCACCTGCGGCAGCAAGTGCACCGCGGCGGCGCGGATGAGGCCCACGATGAGCGCACCGATGGCCGCGCCGGGGATGCTGCCCATGCCCCCGATCACCACCACGGCAAACGCGACGACGATCACCTCCACACCGATGCCCGGGGCCACGGAGATTTCCGGCGCCGTCACCGCACCGCCCAGAGCGCCCAGCATTGCTCCCAGGATGAAGGTAATGGTGAACACAAGCGTTACATTGATGCCCATGGCTTGTGCCATCTCGCGGTCGTGGATTACGGCCAGCAGCAGCTTGCCCCAACGCGTGCGCTGGATGGCCCACCACAGTCCCGCGCCCAGCACGACCGCAAAGCCGATCATGGCCAAGTCGTAGTTGGCGAAGGAGAGGACGCCGATGGACGTATTGTCCAGCAGGGAATAGGGCTGGAAGGCAAAATAGGGGCTGGTGCCCCACACCAGCAGGATCACATCCTCCAGGATCAGGAACACCGCGTAGGTGACCAGCACGATGATCACCTCGTCCCGCCCGTACATGAAGCGCAGCAGGCCGCGCTCCAGCACCAAGCCCAGCACCAGCCCGACGACCACCGCGGCCACCAGCAGCAGCGCGAAGCTGCCCAGGGGGGGCCAGCCTGCGTCGAAATACACGCCGATCAGCGTGGCGGCCGTGTAGGCGCCGAAGGCGTACAGGCTGCCGTGGGCGACGTTGAGGATCTTCATCACGCCGAAGATCAGCGTCAGCCCCACGGCCACGATGAATAGCCAGGACGAATAGACCAGCCCGTCCACCAGGATAGCGACCAGGGTGAGCATGGAGCGAGGCTCTTGCTACAGGATCGGGAAAGCGCGCGGGACGGGCCGCATCGCCCGTCCCGCGTGGGTGCCTAGTTGCACTTGGCGCCCTTCAGACCGCCCTTGATCCAGTCCTCGCTCTTCACCCCCACCGGCGGATTGACGCACTCCGCGGGGAAGCGCTCCACGTTGGTGATGGTGGCCCTGCCGGCGGCCTTGTCGAAGTGATACTGGCCGTAGGCCGTCTCGGTGATGGCCTGGTGCCCATTGCCGAGCGCCATGTTCACCGTCGTGCCGAAGGCCTCGTAGGTCAGGTGTTCGAAGTTGGGAATCGCTTGCTCCCGCGTGGGGAACTTGCCGCCCATCTTCTGTGCCGTCTTATCGTACGCAACCTTCAGGCCCAGGATCGCCTGCGCCATCTGGTACGAGGGATACACCGGCGGCGTACCGTAGTGGTCCGTGTAGGTCTTCTGGAACCAGCGATTCAGCGCCGTATCGCGCGCGAGCACGCCATAGGGGCCGCGGGCACCGATGATGACGCCGTTGGGCATCTTGGCACCCATGCGGAACATGTTCGCCTCACCGGTGGTGAGCACCAGCTTGGAGCGCTTGGCCAAGCCCCGCGCACCGGCCTGGAACACGAAGCTCTCCAGGTCGCCATCCCACAGGCTGGAATGGACGATGTTCGAGTTGGACACCAGCAGCGCGGAGATCTCCGAGCTGTACTGCCCCGCGAAGAGCTTGGGCCACTGCACCGTGGTCACCTTGGCCTTGGGCATCAGCAGTTCCATGCTCAGGTGGAAGTCCCGCCAGGAATCCTGGCCCCAGGCATAGTTCTGGTTGATGCCCGCGTAGCTGCGGGTCTTGGGAAAACGCTTGGCCACGTAGTGCGCCGCGCCCACGTTGTCCATCGTGGAGTGCGCGCTGGTGCGGAACACGTACTTGTAGTTGCCATCCTCGAAGATGCGCGGCGTGCCGCAATCGAAGAAGACGGTGAGCATCTTCAGCTCTTCCGCCACGGGCGCAATGGCCAGGCAACTGCCGCTGGAGATGTAACCCACCACGGCATCCACGTGCTCGCGCTGTACCAGGTTGCGAAACTCCTCGACGACCTTCGTGGTGCCCCCGGCCTCATCGATGATGACCGCTTCCACGTTCGCGCCGCCGATTCCCTTCGTGTTGTACGGCGAGGGTAGGGAGCCGCTGTTGATGGCGTCCACTGTCAACTCCGCCCCGTTGCGGCCCGGGATACCAAACGGCCCGGCCGCCGCGCCGGACAGGAAGGTCACGATGCCGATCTTCATCGTCTCGGCCCGCGCCTGCATGGGCAGCGCGACGAGCAGCGCCAGCAGCGCCGCCAACACGAAGGTCAGCCCACCCCAAGGGCGACTCGAACGGTGCAGAATAGCGGCGGAACGCCGCGTGGTCACGGTGCTCATGGAACCCCCTCCCTAGATTGTCTGGTGCTGCAAGATTGCGCGGAAGCAAGACTTGTCGGGAGCCACCGCAGCGGCGCTCCCTCCTTCCCCCACGCCTTCCCTATCCCAATTCGCGGCCAGATTCAACCGGCCGCTGGCCCGCCACCGGGGCTGGCGCACGCCGGGAGCGGCCAACAGGCTCCGTCGGCGGGCTCGACTCCCGACGGTGGCATCCAGGCAGCACGGGCGCGGTTGGGCGCCTGCGGAAACTGTGTTAAGAGTCCCGGAACACCGGGGCGAGTGCCCCGTCAGGGATCAACGCAGCAGCAACCCGCACGCCAGAAATCATGAACGAGCCCAAGCCATCGGACGGCACGGTGGAGATCCACCTGCAGGTCAATGGACACACCCATGCACTGCGGGTGGAGCCGCGCACCACGCTGCTGGAAGTGCTGCGCGAGCGGCTGGACCTCACCGGCGCCAAGCCCGCCTGCGACCGCGGGGAGTGCGGCGCCTGCGCCGTGCTGCTGGACGAGCAGCCGGTCAACGCCTGCCACTGGCTGGCCGTGCAGGCCGCGGGGCACGCCATCGTCACGGTGGAGGGCCTCCGCGAGCGGCCGGAGTTTCGGCCACTGCAGGAAGCCTTCGTGGCACAGGATGGCGGCCAGTGCGGCTACTGCACTCCCGGCTTCGCCGTCGCAGCCTATGCGGCGCTGCGCGACGAGCCGGACCCGAACCCGTTGGCCCTGCGTTGGGCACTGGTGGGCCACATCTGCCGCTGCAATGCCTATGAGGCGATTCTGGCGGCCATCCAGGATGCCGGCGGGCGCATGCGCTCGCGCTGAACCCGCGCCGCCGCGCCTATCTCTCCACGGTGGAAGCCTGCTCACGTCACCTCTTGCGGAAGCCCATGGAATCCCCCCTGCACATCGTCGGCACGGACGCCCTGCGCCAGGGACTGGCGGAGAAGGTGCGCGGCGACGCCCGCTATACGGCGGACCTCAAGCGTCCCGGCATGCTCTACGGGCGCATCCTGCGCTGTCCGCATCCCCACGCGCGGGTGCGCGCCATCGATACGGCCGCCGCCGAGCGGGCCCCCGGTGTACACGCAGTGCTTACCCATCACGATGCCACGCACGGGCGCATCGACGCGGATCTGGCCGCGCTCGATCCCGAGCTGCGCTACGTGGGGGACGAGGTGGCAGCCGTGGCGGCGGAGACGCCCGCCCAGGCGGAGGACGCCCTGGCGCTGATCCGCGTGGACTACGAGGTGCTGCCGGCGGTCTTCGATGCGCGGGAGGCCCTGGCGCCGGACGCGCCGGCCGTGCACCCCGGGGGCAACCTGGTGGATGGGCAGCGCGTGATCGTCGAGCGCGGCGACCTGGCCCGGGGCTTCGCCGAAGCCGCGCAGGTGTTCGAGGGCACCTTCCGCACGCAGGTGCACGGGCCGGTGGGCATGGAAACCCGCGCCGCGCTGGCTGAATGGGAGGGCGACCACGTCACCGTGTGGAAGACCAGCCGCGCCGTGCACGCCATGGATCGCCCCGCGCTCTCCAGGGCGCTGGGCATCCCGCCCGAGCGGATCCGCGTGATCTGCACGAACATGGGCGGGGGCTTCGGCAACAAGGACGAGAGTCGGCTGGCCAGCATCGTGGCCCTGCTGGCCCGCAAGACAGGGCGGCCCGTGCGCATCGAGTACGGCCGGGCGGAGGAGTTCATCGCCGGGCGCAACCGCCAGTCCACGGAAAACCACCTGCGCATCGGCGTGGCCGCGGACGGCGCCCCGGTAGCCATCGAGCTGCAGAGCGTGATGAACGCCGGCTCCTACGTGGCCTCGGGCCGCAACGTGACCCGGCGCATCGGCCAGGGGCCCGTGTACCTCTACCGCTGCCCCAATGCCCGCTTCGAGGGCGCCACGGCCTATACGAACCGCCCGCCCGGCGGCTCGTTCCGCGGCCTGGGGGCGCCGCTGGGGCACTTCGCGCTGGAGGTGCTGATCGACGAAATCGCCGAGCACCTGGGTGTGGACCCGCTGGACTACCGCCTGCGCTACCAGGTGCCGCCGGAAGGCCAGCCCGGGCAGCGCACGACACCGCCCGGCCAGCACATCCCCGACGAGCCGGTGGAGGGCGGCGTGCCCTTCTCAAGCAACGGCCTGGAGGCCTGTCTGCTGGCCGGAGCCGAGCGCTTCGGCTGGCGCGAGCGGCGCCAGCCCAACGGCACTGCGACGGGTCCGCGCCGGCGGGGGCTGGGCGTGGCCATGGGCGTCTACAAGGGCGGGGTGGGCCGCGAGGCGCAGGCGCTGGTGCGCATCGCGCGTGACGGCAAGGCCCACGTGGCCGTGGGCGTGGTAGACGTGGGGCAGGGCTCCACCACCATCCTGGCGCAGATCGCCGCGGAGGCCCTGCAGATGCCCCTGGAGCGCGTGGAGATGACGATGGCCGACACGGCTCACACGCCGCCGGGGCACATCACCGCAGGTTCCAGCACGACCTTTTCCACCGGCAACGCCGTGAAGCTGGCCGCCGAGAGCGCGCGCAACCGCCTGCTGGAGCATGCCGCGGCCATGATGGGCGTGGCCAATGCCGAGCTGCAGGGTGACCGCTTCGTGGCCCGCGGCGATGAACAGCGCAGCCTGGGCATCGGCGAGGTGCTGGAGCGCCTGCCGGAGGACGTGCAGGGCGAGGCCACGCTGGTGGTGGGCAGCAGCGAGGTCATCGTCAATGCCTTCGCCGCGCACTTCTGCGAGGTGGAGGTGGAGCCGGACAGCGGGCGCATCCGCATCGTGCGCTACGTGGCCGCGCAGGATTCCGGCCGCATCGTGAATCCGCGCATGGCGGTCAGCCAGGTCTCCGGGGGCGTGTTGCAGTTCCTGGGCATCGCCCTGCGCGAGGAACTGCTCCTGGACGAGCGCTCCGGGGTCACGCTGAACCCGAGCTTCCTGGAGCACAAGAGCACGGCCTTCGTGGACTTCCCGCCCATCGAGGTGCTGTTCCCGGCCGGCCCCGATCCGCTGGGGCCCTTCGGGGCCAAGGCTCTGGGCGAGCCTCCGGTGGTACCCGTGTTCGCCGCGGTGGCCAATGCGGTGGCGAACGCCATCGGCGTGCGGCTGCACGAGGTGCCCTTCACCCCCAAACGCGTGCTGGCGGCCATCAACGCCCAGCAGGGAAGCGCGCGATGAAAGCCTTTGCGTTTCTGGAGCCCGCCAGTGTCGGCGAGGCCGTAACCCGGCTGGCCGAAGGCGGCAGCGCGCGGATCATTGCGGGTGGCAGCGATCTGCTGGGCGAGCTGAAGGAGGGCACCGCCCATTACGAGCGGCTGGTGAGCCTGGGCAGGATCGGCTCCCTGCGCGCCATCGCACCGGCTGGCGATGGCCTGCGCATCGGGGCCGCGGTGACCCTGGCCGAGCTGGAGCACGAGCGGCGCCTCGCCGGGCCCTATCGCCTGCTGGCCGAGGCCGCGCGGGGCGTGGCCACACCGGAGATCCGCAACCAGGGCACCCTGGGTGGCAACCTCTGCCAGCGTCCGCGCTGCCTGCACTACCGCAGCCCCTGGATCGACTGCCTGAAGAAGGGCGGCACGGACTGCCCCGCCAAGGACAGCGAGCACCAGCCCTACCTGGCCGTGATGGGCGCCAGCGACTGCTTCGCCGCACACGCCTCCGATCTGGCCCCGCCGCTGCTGGCGCTGGATGCCGCCGTGGTGGTGGCCGGGCCGGCCGGGGAGCGCACGCTGCCCCTGGCGGAGTTCTTCACCGGGCCGGAGCGCGACGTGCGGCGCGAGAACGTGCTGGGCCCGGACGAGGTGCTGACGGCGGTGGTGCTGCCGGGTCGCGCGGCGGACTGGCGCGGCACCTACCTCAAGGCGCGCGAGCGCACCGCGGGCGACTTCCCCCTGGTCAGCGTGGCCTTCGGCGCGCGGATGGAGGGAGGCGTGCTGCGCGAAGTGCGGCTGGTGCTGGGCGGCGTGGCTCCCGTGCCCTGGCCGTGCCCGCAGGCGGCCGCGCTGCTGGAGGGCCAGGCACCCACGGCGGAGATCGCGGCGCGGGCCGCCGAGGCGGCGTTCGAGTCGGCCCGGCCCCTGGCCGGCAGCGCGTACAAGGTGCAGCTTGGGCGAGCCCTGGTGACGCGGGCCATCGAGCAGGTGGCCGCGGGCTGAGCGCCCGTGCCGGGTCACACGCCCCGCCCACGGGCGGAGCTTCCTTCATACCCCGGGGAAGGGACCATGAAAGCCAAGACCAATGCGGCGCCGACCGAGGTGCCGCGCTACTTCACGGAAGAGCGCTCCGCGGACGCCGTGGTGGCGCGCATGGAAGCCGGCGCGGACCTGCGCCTGCGCGAAGTGATGGCCGCGCTCGTGCGGCATATTCACGCGGCGATCAAGGAGGTCGAGCCCACGGAGGAAGAATGGATGGCGGCCATCCAGTTCCTCACGGACACAGGCCACATGTGCACCGACTGGCGACAGGAGTTCATCCTGCTCTCGGACACGCTGGGTGTCTCCATGCTGGTGGACTCCATCAACCACCGCAAGCCCTCGGGCACCACGGAATCCACCGTGCTGGGGCCCTTCCACGTGGCTGATGCGCCGCGGCGCGAGATGGGTGACGACATCTGCCTGGACGGCAGCGGCGAATCGCTGTACGTCTCCGGCCGCGTGCTGGATGGCTCGGGCGCGCCCATCGCGGGCGCGGAGTTGGACGTGTGGCAGGCCAACGGCGAGGGCTTCTACGACGTGCAGCAGCGCGGCACCCAGCCGGAGATGAACCTGCGCGGCCGCTTCACCACCGGCCCGGACGGCCGCTATTGGTTCCGCTCCATCAAGCCGTGCTCCTACCCCATTCCCCACGACGGCCCGGTGGGCAAGCTGCTGGACCGGCTGGGGCGGCACCCGTACCGGCCCGGACACATCCACTTCATCCTCCGCGCCCCGGGCTTCCAGTCGCTCACGACGCACCTGTTCGTGCCGGGCGATCCCTACCTGGAATCCGATGCGGTGTTGGGCGTGAAGGAGAGCCTGATCGGCGACTTCACCCGCCATGACGACCCCCCGCGCGCCGCGGAGTTGGGGCTGGCCAATCCCTTCTGGGTGCTGCCGGCGGATTTCACGCTGGTGCCCACATAGCGGGGAGACGGCGGTGGCTGCTCAGCTCGGCGTGTCGCCGGCGAGGGTGATGCGGTTCATGATGCGCCGGAAGCCCGCGTAGTCGTTGACCGCGTTGTGCTGCACGGCGCGGTTGTCCCAGAAGGCCAGCGAGCCCGGCCGCCACGAGAAGCGACAGGTCAGCTCCGGCCGCACCTGGTGCTGGAAGAGGAAGCGCAGGATGGGCTCGCTCTCCGCCTCGGTCATGTCCTTGAAGCGCACCGTGTGCGCCACGTTGACGTAGAGCGCCTTGCGGCCCGTCTCCGGATGCGTGCGCACCGCGGGATGCTCGGAGACGTACACCTCGCGCTCCGGTGCCCGGCCGTGGTCGCGGATGCGGTCCTCGCGGGTACGCGAGGCATCCGCCTTGGCCGAGCTGTTGATGGCCACCAGCCCCTCCAGCAGCCGCTGCATGCCCGGGGAGAGCGTCTCGTAGGCCAGGTACTGGTTGGCGAAGATCGTATCGCCGCCGTGGGGCGGCACCTCGCGCGCCAGCAGCAACGTGGCCATCGGCGGGCGCTCCAGGTAGGTCGTGTCCGAGTGCCACACGCCGCCGAAGTTCACCGTCTCGTGCTCGAGCTTGGCCACCTCGATGATCGTCGGGTAGCCCTCCAGTCCGCGCACGAATGGGTATTCGTTGGGATCGCCGAAGCAGCGGGCGACATCCAGGAACTGCGGCGGCGTCAGCGCCTGATCGCGGAAGAAGAGGACGAGGTGTTCCAGCAGGGCCTGCCGCAGGGTCGTCACGACCCCATCATCGAGATCGCGCGCCAGATCGATCCCGCCGATTTCCGCGCCCACGGCGCCGGCCACCCGGCGCACCTCGATGGATTGGCTTCCCACAAGCGCTCTCGCAGAATACGACCGCACGCCGGCGGTCAGGCCACCTCCAGCCACTCCTTGCGCACGCGCTCGTCGTCGCGCAGCTCGGCCGGCGTACCCTCGTAGACGATTTTGCCGTGACCCATCACGTAGACCGTGTCTGAGATGCGCATGGCCATGGTCAGCTTTTGCTCCACCAGCAGCACAGAAACGCCGCGCTGGCGGATCTCCCGGATCAGCTCCACCAGCCGCTCGACGATCATTGGGGCCAAGCCCTCTGTGGGCTCGTCGATCAGGATCACCTTGGGATCACCCAGCAGGGAACGGCAGATGGTGAGCATCTGCTGCTCGCCGCCGGAAAGCGTGCCCCCCTTGCTATGGGCCCGGTTGCGGAGGTTCGGGAAGAAGTCCAGCAGTTCGTCCACACTCCAGACACCCTGGGTGTTGATCGACTTCATGCCCAGCAGCAGGTTCTGGTGCACGGTGAGCGTGGGAAAGATGTCCCGGTTCTCCGGCACGTAGGCGAGCCCCTGGCGGGAAATCTCGTAGGGCTTGCGCCCGGCCAGTTCCTGTCCATCCAGCTGAACGGAGCCCCGGGCCGGTGGCACGAGGCCCATCAGTGCCTTGAGGGTGGTGGAGCGGCCCACGCCGTTGCGGCCCAGCAGCGCCACAATCTGGCGCTCCGGCACCTGCAGGCTGACACCCTGGAGGATATGGGACTTGCCGTAGTAGCTGTGCAGGTTGGAGACCTGGAGCAGGCTCATGCCGCGCCCTCCTTGCCCAGATAGGCCTCCTGCACCTGGGCGTTGGCCCGGATGCGCTCCGGCGTGTCCGTGGCGATGATCGAGCCGTAGACCAGCACGGAGATGCGGTCCGCCAGGTTGAAGACCACGTCCATGTCGTGCTCCACGATTAGCAGCGTCTTGCCCTCCGTGGCCATGCGGATCAGCCCCACCGTATCGTCCGTCTCCGAACGGCTCATGCCGGCTGTGGGCTCGTCGAGCAGGATCACCTGCGCGCCCGAGGCGATGGTCATACCCACCTCCAGCGCTCGCTGCTCCGCATAGGTCAGCGTCCCGGCCAGCACCTCGCTGCGCGAATCCAGGTGCAACTGCCCCAGGATCTGCGTGGCGCGCTCGTTCAGATCGCGCAGGCGGCTGACCCGCTTGAAGAGGGAGAAGTGGTAGCCCATCGGCCACATCAACGCGCAGCGGATGTTCTCGAACACGCTGAGGCGGTGGAAGATGTTCGTGATCTGGAAGCTGCGGCTAAGGCCCTGGCGCGCGATCTCGTAGGGCGGCTGCCCCGCGATGTTCTCGCCGCGCAGCAGGATCTCGCCGCTGTCCGGCGCATGCCGCCCGCTGATGAGGTTGTACATGGTGGACTTGCCTGCGCCGTTGGGCCCGATCACGGCATGGCGCTCGCCCTCCTCCACCTGCAGGTGCAGGTTGCGGATCACCTCGGTGCGGCCGTAGCTCTTGCAGATGTCCTTGAGCTCCAGAATCATGGTTCCTCGTTCCCGT
>Ga0209919_1001108_pt1 | contig 13348 bp, 9 predicted proteins | sample SalPon2A_C_D2_MG_FD_185721 | JGI IMG/M metagenome (GOLD analysis project Ga0209919, IMG submission 185721) | Soil microbial communities from South San Francisco under conditions of wetland restoration - Salt Pond MetaG R2A_C_D2_MG (SPAdes)... | ecosystem: Environmental > Terrestrial > Soil >... | reverse complement strand
AGGAAACAATGATTAAAGTTTACAGGTACAAAGATACATATCAGTCGATAGCAAAATTTTCAACGTGGATTTATACCATTGCCGGAAATCTTGCAAAGACTGAATTGCAGAGAAGAAAAAGAAGGACGATCTTATCGATAAACGCGTACGGTAAAGAAGAAGACGAAACCTACGAAATACCCGATGAGAATTATCGTCCTGATGATATGACCGACAGCGGTATTAAAGACGAAATTATTCAGAAAGCATTTTTGAAAGTTTCAGACGCTTACCGGCAGGCTGTAGTACTGAGAGATATACAGGAATTATCATACGAAGAAATTGCTGACATAATGGGGATTACGGTTGGTACCGTTAAGTCCCGTATCAATCGTGGCAGGGCGCAATTGCAGAAATTGTTAAAGAGCATACATAACGAGTAAGGTAAAATTATGAACATTATTGAAGATGAGCATCAGCACGATGATGTGATTCAAACTCTGAAGGGGTTAAAGAAAGTTTCAGCACCCGTAAATTTTGAAGCGGACCTGATGCGAAGAATTAACTCCGAAAAATTCGGGGAGAAAAAATCCTTTTGGGCTAAATTCCTTCTTCCCTCAAGGCTCATTCCTTCTGCGGCGCTTGTACTGAGTGCAGTAGCTGTGCTTTTTGTAGTTAATACCAATTCCGGCGGAGCCGACGAAAACCCTCTGTTGATGCCGCCCAAGGTTCGTGAAGATGTTGTTGCAAGCAGAAACGTTGGGAAAGATCTTGAAATGAATATGCGGCCAAAGGTAAAAAAAGAAGAGGCTGCAAAACCCCGCACGGAAAAAAACATAACACCAAAAATTAATAACGAAGTACCGGCTCTTGCCAATAATGATGTTATGCCGGAAGATACAGGAATTTCAAATCTTGGTATAACAATTACAGGTAATAACCCCGGCACAACCTACGGCAATCCCTCAATAGTTTCATTCGGCAACCGCCCTATAAACAAAAGAGGCCTTAATTATATGCAGAGAAATCTTACTCCGCAGGAAAAGGCCCAGCTGAAACTATTAAAAAAGAGATGGCTTGAAATGATAAAGGAGTTAAACAAGTAAAACCTTTACAATTAAGATTCTAAACTTTTCGTAGAGGCGCACCCCATTAAGTGGAGGGAATTTACCCTCCCTGCGAGGGCAGGATGCGTCTCTACACGATATTTTCCCGCAGATCACACAAAATCATTTTCCTCCCCCAATTCCCATTTCAACGGATTTTCATCGATGTATTTTCGGATACGGTAAAGATCTTTTTCATTTCGGATTATGTGGTCATAAAACCGTGGCTGCCATTTGAAGGATGGGTAACCGGAGTTGCGGATACGTTTTGTTACCGCCGATTTAAAACTGCCAACGACATTTCCGAGTGATGGGGTACGCATTCGTAGAGACGGGGCATGCCCCGTCTCTACAACATTTAATATAATAATCCCGTGAATATGATTCGGCATAACCACATAATAATCAATCTTTACGTTTTCAAAATGAAGAGGAATTTCTTCAAATAATTTTGAGGCAATCATTCCCTGATTGCTTAATTCCAGGTTCCTATTTTCAACGCTTCCGAACCATTCCCTCATTCCCTTTGTACAAATGGTTACGTTTACCCCGTGAGATAGTATTTTAATCTGTTTTTTATATATCTCTTTCCCCAGGCTGTTTTTAAATACTTTTCTCTTGTTGTAACATCCTCTTGATTCAAACAGCCTTCCCAATAAATAAGTTTAAGGGGTCTTCTGTTTTTGGTTGATGGAACGCTCCCGTTATTATGTTTCAAAATTCGTTTTCTAATATCTAAAGTATAACCAGTATAAATTATTGTCTTTCATTGACTGAAGTACATATACATAAAAATATTTCATAATAAATCCCATAATTTATCTCACGGGGTGAATACCACGCGGGATTTGAGTAATCATATCCCTCAAGCCGTGTGGATTCAATGCGGTATTTATTTTTGAAGAGCCACATTTTGAAGAAAGAATAAGGACTATATTTAATTAATGCAACAACAATATTTCTCTACACACACCGCCTTCCCCAAACCCACATTTTGTGAAAGGTAATTCTTTCTTTTTTTTGTGGCGGATTGAGATTGCATTGACTATTTTTATACGAACCTTAATATTTCAAAACCAAATTAAAATTGTATGAAATTCTTTGTTGGTGTTACAGATTATAAATGGTTTAAGTATTTAGAAAGCCTTGCCCCAGACGAAGTTAATTTTTGGCGTCCTAGTGGGTTGGGATTTGCCGCGATTGATATAGGAGAACCTTTTCTTTTTAAACTTCATAGTCCAATAAATAAGATAGTGGGTGGTGGATTTTTTGTAAAATCAGAAAAACTTCCATTGTCTTTGGCATGGGATGCATTTGAAGAAAAAAATGGCGCATCAACTTATGGCGAATTAAGAAATATTATTAATCCTCTTCGAAGCACACCTGACAATGATCCACAAATTGGATGTATAATTTTGAACCAGCCCTTTTTTTTGCCTGAGGATAAATGGATTGATATACCAAAAGATTGGAGTAAAAATATAGTTGTCGGTAAAACTTATGAATCAACTGAAGAACTAGGTAAAATCTTATGGGAAATGGTGCAATTGAATTTAGAAGAAGTGACAATAAAGAATCAGCAAATTAGTGAGCCTTCAGTGATGTATGGGAAGGAATATTTGACAAAAGGGCGTTTAGGACAAGGAGCATTTAGAGTTTTAGTAACCGGTGCCTATGATAGAAGATGTGCAATTACCGGTGAAAAAGCCCTACCCGTTTTAGAAGCCGCACATATAAAATCATTTAAGGAGAAAGGTCCAAACAGAATAAATAATGGATTATTATTACGTTCTGACTTTCATAAACTTTTTGACAGGGGGTATATTACTGTTACAAAGGATTATCGGATTGAAGTAAGTAGAAAAATAAAAGAAGAATTTAATAATGGTAAACACTATTATGCTTATCATGGAAATGAGCTAGCTGTCCTACCAAATTTCATTGATGAAAAACCAAATTTGGAATTCATACAATGGCATAATGAAAATGTGTTTAGAGCCTAATTTAAAAAATAATAATATGATTCGTTCTTTTTATCAAAATACTATTTACAACTTTCTGAATTCATCTAATGATGAAATTCTTGGCATACTTGCTAGTAATAATCTTTTTAGTTTAGAACAATCACAACGAGATGCTTGGCTAAGTGAAATAGATATTCTTAAAAAGGTTTTATTGCAATATAAGGGTCACATTTATTTTGAATATACTATTCCGAGAATGGGCCAAAGAATAGATGTTTTACTTATTATAGAATCGGTAATATTCGTTCTTGAATTTAAAATAGGAGCATCTAGATATCATCCAAGTGCAATTGATCAGGTTACGGATTATGCACTAGATTTAAAAAACTTCCACGAAACCAGTCATGATAAATATATTATACCAATATTAATTGCTACTGCTGCAATCGATACAATTTCGTTTGTAGAATTTACCCAACAAGAGGATAAACTCTTCCAAACGCTTAAGGCTAATCCAAATTTGCTTAATGAGGTAATTGGTAAAACACTTCAATTAGTTGAGAAAGAAAAAATAAATATTGGCCTTTGGGAAGCTGGGAAATACCAACCAACACCAACCATTATTGAAGCAGCAATGGCTTTATATAATCACCACAGTGTTGAAGATTTAGCAAGAACAGATGCTAGCGCTATCAATTTAACCGAAACCTCAGATGCGATCTCTGAAATAATTACTCGTTCAAAAGCAAATTCAAGGAAATCAATTTGCTTTGTGACGGGTGTTCCAGGTGCAGGTAAAACATTAGTAGGCCTAAATATTGCTACAAAACACATTGATAAAAAAAGTTCATTATACAGTGTCTTTCTTTCTGGGAATGGCCCATTAGTTGCAATTTTGAGGGAAGCATTAACAAGAGATAAAGTTAAACGTGAAAAAGATTCAGGAAAAAAAGTAACTAAGAAGCATATTTTTAGCGAAGTAAAGTTGTTTATTCAAAATGTTCACAATTTCAGAGATGAATATTTAACTGATGAAGGTGCTCCAAATGAACACGTAACCTTATTTGATGAAGCACAAAGAGCTTGGAATTCTACTCAGACCATTAATTTTATGAGACGGAGAAAAGGAAAGGAATTTAAAATATCGGAACCCGAGTTTCTTATTTCCTGTATGGATCGTCATAAAGATTGGGCTGTAATTGTTTGTCTTGTTGGTGGAGGACAAGAAATTAATACTGGAGAAGCTGGCATAAGTGAATGGTTAAATTCACTACAAAAATCGTATCCTAAATGGGATGTTTATATTTCTCCTCAGTTAAATGACAGTGAGTATGCAACTTCAGAAGTCTTACAAAAAATTGAAGCTGCTAGAAAAGTGAATTATGATCCTAAACTTCATCTTTCTGTTTCTATGCGCTCATTTAGAGCTGAAAATGTTTCACTATTAATTAAACAAATTCTCGATTTAGAAATTGAACAAGCTAAGACAACATTGAATAACATTCACAAAAAATATCCTATTATAATTACTCGTGATATTAAAAAAGCTAAAGAGTGGTTAAGAAATAATGCAAGAGGTACAGAAAGATACGGAATAGTTGTTTCTTCACAAGCTGAAAGATTAAAACCTCAAAGTATTTTTGTTAAGTCTCCTATGAATCCTATCCATTGGTTTCTTAATGGAAAAGATGATACAAGGTCTTCATACTATTTAGAGGATGTTGCAACAGAGTTTCATGTTCAAGGGTTGGAATTAGATTGGGTATGTGTTACTTGGGATGCTGATTTTAGATACACAGAAAATGGATGGCAACACTGGTCGTTTAAGGGAAATAAATGGCAAAAAATTAAAAAAATGGAAAGACAAAATTATTTGAAAAATGCATATCGAGTTTTGCTTACCCGAGCTAGACAAGGAATGATAATCGTAGTACCAGAAGGAAATAAAGAAGATCATACTAGACCCGCAAAGTTTTATGATCCCACTTATCATTATCTAAAAGAAATTGGTATTAAGGAAATTTAGTTCGAATAACTTCTAATTTCTTCTTTAAAAACTCTTTTCACATTTCCTTTTTCCTCACATCTCTCTATATTAATTAAATAACAAAAGAGGTAGCCAGATGAAATCAGCAGCAATATTTTTACTTGGTCTTTTCATTTTTGCCGGTTGTTCTGAGAAAAACGAAAAGAAAATGAGTGATGAGGAATCAATTGTATCAAAGCATATTACATACACAGCGGACGGTACAACGCTTAAAGGTTACCTGGCATACGACAGCAGCATAAAAGGGAAAATGCCGGGAATTTTAGTCGTGCACGAGTGGTGGGGAATGGATGATTACGCTGAACATCGCGCCGAGATGCTGGCAAAACTTGGTTACGTTGCCTTTGCGCTGGATATGTACGGTGACGGGGTAACAGCAGATCACCCGGCTGATGCACTGAAGTTTGCAATGGCTGTGATGAGTAAAATGGATACCGCTCGCGACAGGTTCAATGCGGCATTAAAAATATTAAAAGAGCAGCCGGAAACAGACACATTACAAATTGCGGCTATCGGTTACTGCTTTGGCGGAGGAGTTGTTTTAAGAATGGCTCTTGCCGGTGCGGACCTGAAGGGAGTGGTTAGTTTCCACGGCGATCTGCCGGCGGGACCGGTTAAAGATCCGGGAAAAGTGAAAGCAAAAATACTCGTCTGTAACGGCGCCGCTGATCAATTTAATCCGATAGAAAAAGTGGAAGAGTTTGAAAAAAATATGAAGGATGCAGGTATAGATAGTAAAGTGATTAATTATCCCGATGCGATGCACAGTTTTACAAATCCTGCTGCAGACAGCCTCGGCAAAAAATTCAGTCTGCCTATTGGGTACAATAAAAATGCTGACGAGAAAAGCTGGGTGGATATGCAGGCTTTCTTTTGTGAAATCTTTAATTTTTAGTGGTAGTGGAATAACTTGTTACGTACGTTATTCCTTTTTATAAATCATATTCCTCATTCTCGCCAAGTGACAATTTGAGAGGATTCAGGTCAATATATTTTATTATTCGGTAAAGATCCTTTTCATTACGGATTATGTGATCATAAAATCGAGGTTGCCATTTAAAAGATTTGTAACCGGATTTACGGATACGTTTTGTTACCGCCGATTTAAAACTGCCGACGACATTTCCGAGTGATGGGGTATGCATTTGTAGAGACGGGGCATGCCCCGTCTCTACAACATTTAATATAATAATCCCGTGAATATGATTCGGCATAACCACATAATAATCAATCTTTACGTTTTTAAAATGAAGAGGAATTTCTTCAAATAATTTTGAGGCAATCCTTCCCTGATCGCTTAATTCCATTTTCCTATTTTCAACGCTTCCAAACCATTCCTTCATTCCCCTTGTACAAATCGTAACATAATACCACGCGGGGTTTGAGTAATCATATCCCTTAATCCGTGTGGTGTTAATCCGGTATTTATTTTTGAAGAGCCCCATTTTCTAAAAGAATAATAAAGAGAAATAATAAATGCAACTTTCCTTATTTTTATACCAGTAATTATTTTATTAAGGCAAAGGATTGATACTAAGCGCGATAACTGTAAAAAAGAACTATTTAATCTGGTTTATACCACTTTTAATAATATCTACTCTAATTCTTATTGCAAAGTCCCCGGTATTTTATCAACATCCTGATAAACTTTCCATTGGAATTACGCTGGATTTTGTAATTACACTTCCGCTGGTATTTTATTTTTTAATCAGGAATAAAAATATTTCCTGGATAGCTGTATCACCTGTCGCTACTTTAGGAATTATACTTGCGGGTTTGATCCTTCCCAAAGATCATCAACAATTGCTCTCGCATATAAGATTGGTCGCCTATTCCCTGATGGAAGTACTGGTCATCGCCTTTTTCATTACTAAAACCAGTAAAGCAAGAAAAACATACAATGCACAAAAAAATATTTCATTTGATTTTTATACGGCACTAAAAAAAGCAGTTTCGGAAGTAGTACCGCAAAAAATCTCAAATTTACTCTCGACAGAAATTGCTCTTTTTTATTATGGATTCTTCAATTGGACTAAAAGAAAACCGGCAGCCAATGAGTTTACCTGTCATAAAGAGAACGGCACTATAGCAATTTTCTCAGCAATAATTTTTATAATATTCGTGGAAACAGTGGTCCAGCATATTCTCATCGGACTTTTGAACGCCACGGTTGCCTGGATTATTACAATTGTCAGCCTCTACAGCATGCTGGTTTTGATTGGTGCCGCAAGGTCATTGAGTAAAAGGCCCGTAGTGATTACAGAAAATGAATTTTACCTGCGCTACGGGATTTTGGCAGAAGCAGAAATCCGGCAAAACAATATTGAGTCTGTGAAAATTTCTCCACAGACTGTTAAATTTAATAAAGAGATTATCCCTCTTTCACCACTTCATAAACTTGAAAATACAAATGTAGTCATTCATCTTCGGGAAGAGAGTACACTGAAAGGTTTCTACGGCAAGCAAAAAAAATTCAAATCGATTGCCTTTTTCATAGATGATTTGGCACGATTCAGAAAACTGATTGGAAATTCAATTATCTTCTGATATTTATGCCAGATTTTCTTCCGTAACCCCCTAAAACTCCGTCTTTCTGCATAAAAAATCATTGATTTTATTACTACTCATTAGTATATTTAAAGCTCTTTTTGATAAAAACTAAATTTTGATAGGACAGGTACGATGAAAAAAGGTATTCATCCAAATTACAGGCCGGTGGTTTTCCAGGACGGATCCTGTGATTTTGCAATTTTAACGCGTTCAACAATTAAAACGGAAGACACTATTGTCTGGAACGACGGCAATACTTACCCGTTGGTAAAACTTGAAATTTCAAGCGGCTCACACCCGTTCTTTACAGGAAAACAGAAATTGCTGGATACTGCAGGTAGAGTTGAGAAATTCAATAGAAAATACGCTAAGAAAAAATAGGTTTTAATTTCCTTATTTTTTCGTTATAAATCCCCGTCAGATGACGGACAAGTTTAGCCAGGTTTGCCTGGCTTTTTTTGTGTGGGACGGAATAAGCAAAACCATTTATCATTTTTCTATTGTTTTATAGATAGAAATTTTCAATTTTATGGCTCTTTTCGTAGCAGCCTTTTTAGAAAAGCATTTAACAAAAAATAAAATAATATGGACAAGAAAAAGAAAAACATAATTTTTGCAGTCATCCTTGTAGCTGTGATTGCAATTCTGCTCATTATAAAATTCAGCTCTTCAGATTCCGGTATGCAGGGTGGAATGGGCGGTCCCGGAGCGGGTGGTCCTGTTCCTGTAAAAGCGCACATTTTAAAGCCGCAAAAACTTAACAACAATGTTAATACCACTGGCAGTGTGCTGGCAAACGAGTCTGTTGAATTGAAAAGTGAAACATCCGGCAAGGTCGTTAAAATTCTTTTTAAAGAGGGAAGCCGTGTTAAAAAGGGCGATCTACTTTTAAAGATAAATGATGAAGAACTTCAGGCTCAGCTTCTCCGTGCAAAATCAGCTTTAAAACTTGCGCAGGAAAATTTCGGAAGGCAGAAGTCTTTGTATGAAAAACAGGGAATAAGCACGCAGGCACTTGATGCGGCACAGAATGATCTGAATGCCAAAACAGCGGATCTTGCATTAATAAAAGCACAGATCGATAGAACGGAAATCATCGCGCCGTTTAACGGGCAGATCGGTTTGAAATATGTAAGCGAAGGAAGTTTTGTAAACTCTTCTTCCAACATCGCAAGTCTTCAGGATATTGATCCGATAAAAATCGATTTTTCAATTCCGGAAAAATATGCCGGCTTTGTGAGGAAGGGAGACAAGATTACATTCAGAGTTTCCGGGAACGATAAAGTTTTTACAGGAACTGTTTTTGCAATTGAACCACAGATTGATATTGACACGAGAACGCTTAAGATCAGGGCAATTGCGCCAAATGCTAAAGGTGAAATTCTTCCCGGCTCTTTTGCAGATGTAACATTAATACTTAAAGAAATTAATGAGGCCCTTATGGTTCCGACACAGGCAATAATACCGATTTTAAAAGGACAGAAAGTTTACCTGTATAAAAACGGTGTTGTTTCCCAGGCTGTAGTTAATGTAGGAATAAGAACCGATACACAGGTTCAGCTTACGAGCGGGGTTAGCGAGCAGGATACTGTTATCACAACGGGCGTTCTCCAGATTATGCCCGGCGTTCCAGTAAAAATCACAGATTTCAACTAAAAAGATTTTGAATTTATGAGTTTATCATCATTAAGTATTAGAAGACCGGTACTGGCGATTGTGATGTCAATTGCTGTTGTACTGTTCGGAATTATCGGGTATACATATCTTGGTATCAGAGAGTATCCCGCTGTTGATCCGCCTATTATTACAGTAAGCACATCGTATACAGGCGCAAATGCCGATGTAATTGAATCGCAGATAACAGAACCGCTTGAGGAATCAATCAACGGTATAGCGGGAATTCGTTCACTTACTTCTGTAAGTCGTGACGGACGTAGTACAATTACAGTTGAGTTTGATATCGATGTAAATCTTGAAACTGCCGCGAACGATGTGCGTGATAAAGTTTCGCGTGCTATCCGCTCGCTGCCTCCTGATATTGAAAACCCGATTGTCTCAAAAGCCGATGCGAATTCTTTCCCGATAGTTTTTATGAACCTGCAGAGCGATACAAAAAACCTGATGGAGCTTTCTGAATTAGCTAACAATGTATTTAAAGAAAGATTCCAGACTATTCCGGGTGTAAGTTCCGTGCAGATTTGGGGCGATAAAAAATACTCTATGCGTCTCTGGCTCGATCCGGCAAAGATGGCCGCCTATCACCTTAGTCCCGTTGATGTGAAAAATGCTCTTGCCCGGGAAAACATAGAACTTCCTTCGGGTATTATTGAAGGAAACAACACGGAACTTTCAATCAGGACGATTGGAAGGCTTTCAACTGTTAAGGAGTTTAATAATCTCATCGTATCTGAAAAGAACGGCAGCCTGGTGAGAATGAAAGATATCGGCCACGCAGAACTTGGTCCGGAGAACATGAGAACTATCCTTAAGCGAGACGGAATTGCGATGGTTGGTGTTGTTCTTATTGCGCAGCCCGGTGCGAATAGCATTGCTATTACTGATGAGTTTTATAAAAGACTGGACCAGATAAAAAAATCTATGCCTTCCGATCTGAAAGTCGGGATTGGCTTCGACGTTACCACATATATAAAAGATTCAATTACTGAAGTAGAGCAGACAATCTTTTTAGCTTTTTCACTTGTTGTACTTATCATCTTTTTATTTTTAAGGGACTGGAGAACAACAATAATCCCGATCATAGCCATACCGATATCACTTATCGGAGCTTTCTTTATAATGTATATAGCTGATTTCTCTATAAACGTGCTGACTTTGCTTGGAATTGTGCTTGCGATAGGAATTGTGGTGGATGACGCTATTGTTGTGCTCGAAAATATTTACGCCAAAATTGAAGACGGGATGAGTCCGCAGGATGCGGCAACACGCGGATCAGCCGAAATCTTCTTTGCTATTCTTTCAACAACAATCGCTCTCGCATCTGTATTTCTGCCGGTAATCTTTTTGCAGGGATTAACCGGACGACTTTTCCGGGAGTTCGGAATTGTTATTGCTGGTTCAGTAATTATTTCAGCATTCGTGGCTTTAACGTTAACACCGATGCTTGGCGGAAAAATTCTGAAGGCGCGCGATAAAGAAACACATAGCTGGTTCTATCTGAAAACAGAGCCGTTCTTTGTGAGAATGAATGAATGGTACAGATCAACTCTGAATACCTTTATGACAAAACGCTGGATCGCGTTTTTTATAATGGGCGGGTCAATTGCACTAATTTATGTGTTGTTCATAACTACTCCGTCAGAGCTGGCGCCTCTTGAAGACAGAAGTAGTTTAACAATTTCTGCAACTGCGCCTGAAGGAACTACATTTGATTATATGGATCATTTTATGGATGAGCTTATCTCACTCATCAAAAAAGATGTTCCTGAAAATGACGGAATTATTTCGGTTACATCCCCGGGATTCGGCGCATCGGGTTCAACAAACTCCGGTTTTGGTTTTGTAATTCTTTCTCAGCCAGATAAAAGAAAGAGGTCGCAAAGTGAAATTGCCGGCGCGCTTACCGGTGAGGTAAGTAAATTGACGGAAGCACGTACTTATGTTGTTCAGCAACAGACAATTGGTTCAAGAGGATTCGGACTACCCGTGCAGTATGTTTTGCAGGCACCTAATTTTGAAAAACTGAGAGAAGTACTGCCTAAATTTACTGCTGCTGCCCAGAAAGACCCGACTTTTGCTTTTGTCGATGTAAACCTGAAATTCAATAAGCCGGAACTTCGTGTGACAATCGACAGGGAAAGAGCGAAAACTCTTGGTGTTACTGTTGCTGATATTACACAAACAATACAGTCTGCGTTTAGCGGACAGAGATTCGGATTTTTTATAAGAAACGGAAAACAGTACCAGGTTATCGGCCAGGTTGACAGAGCAGACAGGGACGCGCCTATTGATCTGCGTTCGCTTTCAGTCAAGAATAGCAGGGGGGAGATGATACAACTTGATAACCTTGTTCACATGGTTGAGGAAAGTACTCCACCGCAATTGTACAGGTATAACCGCTATGTTTCTGCAACTGTAAGCGCAGCGCTTATGCCGGGTAAAACAATTGGCGACGGTATTAAAGCAATGGATGCTATAAAGGCAAAAGTTCTTGACGATACTTTTTCTACTTCACTCGATGGGCCTTCAAAAGATTACGCTGAAAGTTCATCAAGTCTGCTTTTCGCGTTCATGCTTGCAATCATTTTAATTTATCTGGTGCTTGCCGCGCAGTTTGAAAGTTTCAGGGACCCGTTTATTATTCTTTTCACGGTTCCTTTGGCTATTGCCGGCGCGCTTGTTTCCATCTGGTATTTCAACCAGACACTGAACATTTTCAGTGAGATTGGGATTATTATGCTTATTGGTCTTGTTACAAAAAACGGTATTCTTATAGTAGAGTTTGCAAACCAGAGAAAAGCACAGGGACTTTCAAAAATAGATGCTATTGTTGATGCCGCCGCCGCAAGACTTCGTCCGATTCTGATGACTAGTTTATCAACTGTACTTGGTATTCTCCCGATAGCGCTTGCGCTCGGTGCCGGATCTGAAAGCCGTACATCAATGGGTATAGCGGTAATAGGTGGACTTATTTTCTCAACGGTTCTTACTTTATATGTTATACCGGCTGTATATTCTTATTTCTCAAGGTCAACTGCAACAGTATCTAATGTAACTGAGGAATTGGAAGATTAGAATTTTATTAAACTAAATTTTTAAGAAGCATGAAAGAAAAAATTAAATACCTTGCGGATGAATTATATGTTCCTAATTGTCATTTCGAATCCCGGTTTTGCCGGGGTGAGAAATCTGATTTTAGAAAAAGATTTCTCAGTCGTCCGTTAGAAAACGGACTCCATCGAAATGACAGAGTGATTAAATTATTATTCGTTTTTGCACTTTTGTTATTCTCAAACTCACTCTTTGCGCAGGAAATCATGACACCTCAGGATGCTGTTAAGATTGCACTTGAGAATAATTATTCTATTAAAATTGCGAAAAATGAAAAAAATATTGCAGAGAATAATTCAAGTGCTGGCAATGCAGGTTTTTTGCCTACAGTTGATGCTTCGGGTTCTTATACCAGGTCATCAAATGATACAAAACAGAATTATTCAAACGGCCAAACTGTTAATGTTAACGGTGCGATAAATAAAAATTATGCTGCCGGAATAAATTTAAACTGGACCATTTTTGACGGGCTGAAAATGTTTGCCTCACTGGATCAATTGAAAGAATTGAAAAAGATCGGTGAGACGAGTTATAAAAAGGCTGTTGAACAAAATATTTCTGATGTACTTGCTACATATTATGATATTGCAAGGCGGGAACTTCTGCTTCAGGTTATCAAAAAAAATGTTTCTATATCTGAAGAAAGATTAAAAATAGTAGAAAATGAAAAGTCTGTTGGATCAGCATCTAAATTTGATTTTTTAAAAGCCCACGTAGATTTGAATACTGATAAATCCGCGTTGATGAACCAGGAACAATCTCTACAGGTGGCAAGAACAACATTAAACAGGTTGCTGGGCAGAGATATAAACTCGGACTTTTCTATTCAGGATACAATTGTTGTTAATAAGAACCTGACATTCAGCGATTTAAAATCTGTTACGATGGATAAAAACAGTGATTTGATGATAGCA
>Ga0209919_1001106_pt1 | contig 13353 bp, 7 predicted proteins | sample SalPon2A_C_D2_MG_FD_185721 | JGI IMG/M metagenome (GOLD analysis project Ga0209919, IMG submission 185721) | Soil microbial communities from South San Francisco under conditions of wetland restoration - Salt Pond MetaG R2A_C_D2_MG (SPAdes)... | ecosystem: Environmental > Terrestrial > Soil >... | reverse complement strand
TAGGATGCATACCTGAAATTGTTACCAAAGATGATATTGCCAGGAAGAGAAAAAGGCAGGTGATGGTTTTTGTAATTATATTGTTCATTTTGGCCGGGGCTTATGTTGCCGGGAGCTATTTTTTCCCAGATGCAGTTAGTCAGATAATGGAGAAAATTAGTAACGTAATGCCCGAAAAGGGCTAAAAAAAAAGAACGGTTACGATACTTTACATGTAATGCCGTGAGGAATTTATGAATTTACGAAAAGCTCTCGATAAAGCGAAACAAGAGCGCCAACAGGAATCTTCTGAAAAAACACAGCCGGCACCTTCAGGGGAGTCGTTGGAATACAGAAAGGAAGACCAGCAGCCTCCGGCTAAGCCACAATCGCGGCAAGTTACCCTTGATCATGAAATTATCAACAGAAATCGTGTGGTCTGCTTGTCACCTGATTGCAGGGAAAGTGATCTCTATAAAGGAATTCGTACCCAAATCGTTACGCGGATGCGAGGTAAAAAATTGCGGACGCTCATGGTTACCAGTGCCTTGCCTGGTGAGGGGAAAACACTGACAGCGATCAATCTAGCCATTACTTTTGCCAAAGATAAAAATCATTCAGTGCTGCTTGTTGATGGGGACTTGCGGCGGCAGGAAATCCATAGGTGTCTTGGTTATGTAAGTAGTGAAGGATTGGTTGATTATCTCGTTAATGATAAGCCCTTGAAGGACTTGATCGTATGGCCTGGAATAGAAAACTTGTCTATCATTTCAGGTGGGCAAACGGTAGAAGAAAGCACAGAACTTCTTTCGTCCTTTAAGATGAAGGATCTCGTTTCTGAAATGAAAAGCCGTTATGATAACCGATATATTCTACTTGAATCGCCTCCAATCCTTAGTTGCCCTGATACGGCAGCCTTTGCTCCTCTGGTAGATGCAATAGTGATGGTCATAGAGGCTGGAAGAACATCTGCTCGAGATATCAAAAAAGCAATAAAGCTGATTCCTAGCGAAAAGTTTTTGGGATTCATTTTGAATAAAAAAATTGGATCCAGGTCAGATAGCTATGAAGATTATTATAGCTTGTAGTTGCTGTATCCCCCTTTCAATAGCTTTTTTCTACTTTAACAGGCGAATGTGACTCTGCGCCACCTTTGTAAGGCCAATGAAATGAAAACAAGTGTAGTTTTATACTGTTTGACCGCTTGGCATCGTTCATTTGCGCCCACATTAATTGACATTCATAAGGGGATGAACAAGGGAGTTGGTCATCGATTTTGCAAAGCTGTGAGTAATTAACCGGATATCCTCAATTTATATAAAATATCATTGTCATGTATAAAAGATTTTATGGTTTATCAGAAAAACCATTCCATATAGCTCCAAATCCGGAGTATCTCTATTTCAGTTCCAAGCACCAGAATGCACTGACATATATGGAGTACGGTATTCGTGAGGGGGCTGGGTTTGTCCTACTTACAGGAGAAGTCGGCACGGGAAAAACCACCTTGATACGATACCTGCTCAACCAGATAGAAGCTGAAATGAAAGTGGCTGTAATTTTTAATACAAACGTAAATAGCGACCAACTTCTTGAGTTGATTCTGCGTGAATTTGAACTTGATTCAGTCGCTGGTGATAAACCTAAAAATTTAGAAACATTATATCAGCACCTTATTCAAAAATACGCGCAAAATGAAAAAGTGCTGCTTATAATTGACGAGGCTCAAAACCTGAGTGACGATGCCCTTGAGGAGGTCCGAATGTTGTCCAATCTCCAAACAGACAATGATCTGCTGCTGCAGATCATGTTTGTCGGACAACCGGAACTGAAAGCAAAATTGCAACGTCCTTCATTTTCACAATTAGCGCAGCGAATTATAGTTAATTATCATCTCATGCCGCTGACCCACGAGGAGACACGGATGTATATTGCTTCACGTCTTGAAAAAGCCGATGGCTCTCCAGAAATTTTTACTGCTGATGCTGTAAATAAAATTTTTTTGGCTACAAAGGGAATACCACGATTGGTAAATTTATTGTGTGACTCCGCTCTTGTTTATGGCTATTCTGCAGAGATTGAACAAATTAACGAATCCGTTATTAGTCACGTTATTGAAGACAAGGGAGACATAGGCCTCATCGGTGGCGTGGTAGATCCTGTGGGTGTTGAAGGAGTCTCAGCACTTCGATCTGGTAGCGAATTGACTGTCGAAGACGACAGGAAACGCTTAGATGCGCTTGAGGCCGATATGTTACAGCTTAAAATGCAGGTTCAGTGGCAGATCGAAGAGCTTGAAAAAAGAGCGGGAGATTTTAAGGATGATCTTGTTCGACAGCTACAATCTGCGCTAGCAGATGAAAAGAAAAGGCTTAAAGAGGTTATGATTTCCGTCGGACGGCTCCAGCAAAAATACCGAGACTTGAAGAAACGTCATGATGCTAATGATGATATAACTTTGAATAAAGATGAGGTGGAGCCTCAGGCCCCTAGAAAAAACTTTTTATGGTTTAGCCGTAATTCTGGGTAAAACCTAAAAAATTTTCTTTCACACTTTACAAATATCTTTAGGTTTCATTACCCATTGAGCCCAATCATTTTCTTTTTCCTCAAGGCAGTAACTTATTAAAAACAACGCTATTATCCAATGACAACTTTCCCACTTAAACAATAAAAAAACAAAGTGGTATCGGTATTGCATAGGTAGAGAAATAATAAAACAATAATTGATTTTTTTTAAATCCATACTTAGTCTTGGAAAAATAAACTATCCAATCAATACTCACTTGCCAGCGCAAAAAAACATGAAAAAGACTTTCGGATTTTCGTTATTCGTTCTTGTTTTTGACCACAATTTTAGGGCAGGGGCTAACCTTCCAAAAAAACTGATTAAAACGCATTTGAGCCCCTCTACAAAAGAGGTGATACATCATGACAACTATCAAACCATCAAAGCAACAAAATTTAAAAGCAGTCTTTTTCTTCTTTTTTGGCATCTTTGTATTAAGTCCTCAGTCTTGTGTCTATGCCCTTGACTTTAAGGGTTCATTGAAAGGTATAACAATCAACGATTCCAAAGGGTCAAATATTGCTCCAACTGCAGTGATTAAATATACCCACAATGGTGATTCTATTGATTTCGATGCACGTGGGTCTTCTGATTCGGATGGTAATATTTTAGAGTATAGATGGGATTTTGCGGATGGGTCTACCGGTATAGGGGCTACAATCACTCATGATTTTCCGGCATCAGGGAGTTTCCCGGTAACCTTAACAACTATAGATAACGGTGGAGCGATTGCTTTAAGCCAAATCACTGTTATTAGCACTCCATCTGTATGGATTAATGCAAGCGGAAGTCCAACGCCATGGAGTTTGTTTTTTGCTGACAGCGAAGAAACCGCCCGAGAGGATGGACGAGCAGTAAACGCTTTCGATGGGAATAAGGGTACTCTGTGGGTTACCGAATGGTCTACTAGTGATCCACCTCCTCCACATGAGATTCAAATTGATCTTGGCGGATTGTATGCTATTGATGGCTTTAGTTATTTACCCCGTCAGGATGGGGTGATAAATGGAACTATTGCACAATATGAAATTTTTATTAGCAGAGACACCAGAGAATGGGGGGGAGCGGTATCAACAGGAACATTTTCTGATGATACTACCGAGAAGGTAGTTAACTTTCCCGTATCCATTGGCCGATATATTCGATTGAAGGCGTTGTCTGAGATGAAAGGTCGCCCATGGACCTCAGTAGCAGAGATTGATATTTATGGCAGCTATATTAAATAAAAACCTTAATTTTGAACCAAGCATTGACTGATAATTTAGGGACATCTAATCAACCAACTTTTTTGGGATAAGTATGAAAGGAGCCTTCACAACCCAAAGCTAACCATACGATAATAAATTTCCTGAGTAGCTATAATGGGAACTTGTTATTGTGGACAGCCCATAGGGTTTTGAGGAACACCGGAGGACATCCTGACATTAGTTGATGATACAAATAGTGTGGCACTGAAAGAAATTCTTTACATTTTAACAGGAAGATAGAGGTGGATGATGAAAAAATCCTCAAAAATAAACATTAGCAAAATGGCTACATTACAAAATGTAATTCTTTTTCTCGGAATTATTTTTGTGGTTCCAGCCGTCGCCTCAGCGGCCAGTACAAATTTTTCTTGGATTCCGAATCCAGAACCAAATGTTGTGGGGTACAAAATACATTATGGAACAAAAACTGGTGGCCCATATCCATATTTCATTGATATTAATGGTAATGTCCCTGACCCAAATGATGGAAGGATTCACGGAACTGTTACTGGGCTGACAGATGGGATTACATATTATTTTGTATGTACGGGCTATGATAATCTCGGGAATGAAAGTTCTTTCTCAAGCGAAGCTGTATACCCAGAGGATTTAACTGCCGTTCCGGTGATAAAATCAATCCAAATTAACTAAATTCGCTCGATAATTTAAAGGATTTCTCGTCGAGTCTTAAGTCAATACAAACCAAGAATCTTAAACTGTTTGGTTGGCTGTCTCTATAAAACTATACAGCACCGCACTCGCATTCGCTTCTTCAGGAGTGCCTGAGAATAACCGGCTTTTTCGGCCAACCACGAAAGGCTTTGTATTGTTTTCAACTGCACTGTTGTCTGGTTGAAGGCGACCATCTTCCAGGTAACCAAAAAGTCGATCCCATTGTTTTATGGTATAGTTCCCGGTAATACCGATCAATCCTTTCTGCGTGGTCCTTTTGCCTTGATAGATACCGATCGTTTTTTTGTTAATGCAACCCTGCTAACAAACCGATCACCGCTATTTTTCTAAAAAAATCATAGTTTCTTCAAATTATAAAAAATATTGTTCAACTGATAAAATATTTTTCGTGAAGTTTTGGGTTAAATATTTTTAACAAGGGGGTAACCCTCCCCCCCCAAATGGCTCCAAAGACGTTATGAATGCTTATCGGTGCTTGCATGAAATATTGGAGTTAGAGTCCAATAGAACGAATGAGAAAAATATAAATAGTCTAAACTCTTGAACCAAAAGTAGTAAATGCAATATGATACTATATTACAGAAAATGTTTAACTTCATCGGCGTTTGTATCGAAAGGCTAGTTTATTAGGTACGACTCTTTAAGTGAGTGCCCGAGAGGTATAAAGTATGAAAAAATTCTTTTCATTTCTGTGCTCTCTATTGATTATCAGCCGATTTGCAGTTGCCCAGGCTGAAATATTGCCCCTTACCGTCAGTTGGAGTTATAGCGGGACTGCTGCCTCATATATTCTCTATAAAGATGGTGTTCAAGTATGTGTAAGCAACGACCCTGGGGCTCAGGAGATGACATGTAATATCTTTATTGAAGATGTTCCAATGACTTTTACTTTGACAGCTGTGGATGCAGACGGAGTTGAAAGCCAACAGTCAGCACCGTACACTTTAAATCCTCCAGTCAAAGATGCATATGGCAATTATATCCCGCAACCCTCTATCGTTGTGGATGCCTCTGCTGGAGATGCCCCCTTTGATGTTACGTTTGATGCAAGCGGTTCAATTGATATTCTTGGTACGATTGTTTCGTATGACTGGGATTTTGGTGATGGTGAAACTGGTAACGGTCCATTGCTTAGCCATTCGTTTGTTTTACCTGCAAGTTACATTGTAACGCTTATTGTTGAAGATGACAGTGGTGCTTCAGCCCAGACGACAGTGGTGATTTCGGCAACCGATCCTACTGCTGCTCCCTCACAAAATGTGGCCCCCATAGCTGTTCTTACAGCGACACCTGTGCTAAATTTTACTTCACGGATTGGCTTTGACGCCTATTCTTCATCTGATGCCGATGGAACAATTTCAGCATACTACTGGGACTTTGGTGATGGTGACACTGCCGTTGGCGAATATGTTGAACACGAGTTTCTGACTGTTGGTGACTATACGGTTGTTTTGACAATTGTTGATGATGAAGGAACCAGCGCCCAGGATCAAATTGTGATGTCCGTGGTTGAACCACCCCTTGCCAATACCCCTCCAATTGCAGCTGTATCGGCAAGCAGCAGCCAGCAAATGCTTCATTTCTACTGGGTCTACGCACCAGGTCCGGATCTGGCAGGATTTAATCTCTATCAGAATGGAATTCAGATATGCAGTGTATCGGATCCAAACGCGCGGCAGGCAGATTGTCCTGCTTATGTGGATTCTGGTATTGTTGAGTATTGGGTCACTTCGTATGATGTTAGTGGTGTTGAGAGCGACCCCTCTGAGATTTTCAATTTTGACAGTAGTTCTATTCGGCCTTTTGGTGTAACAGGAGATGCTCCATTATCAGTTCATTTTAGTTCTGGTGGAACATTTGATACTGACGGAACCATCGTGTCATATCATTGGGGCTTTGGCGACGGTACAGTGGGTGCAGGCTCTCTTGCGGATCACATTTTTGATTTGCCAGGAGTTTATACCGTGACGTTGACGGTAACTGATGATGCTGGTGACAGCGCACAGGCGACTACCGACATAACTGTTACTGGTCTTGCCAATGAAGCTCCGACGGTCAGCAGCGCTACGTTTACAACAGAAGAGAATAGATCGATTACCGGTACACTTTCCGCGTCTGACCAGGAGGGAGATTCTTTGACCTTTAGCCTGACGGCAAATGGCTCGTTGGGAACGTGCACTATTACTGATGTAACTCACGGAGTATTCACCTATGTCCCCAATGCGGGGATGAGCGGCAGCGATACCTTTAGTTTTAAGGTCAACGACGGGACACAGGATTCAACGGCAGCTCAAGTTGCTATTAATATTGTTGATGTGAACGTCCCACCAGTTGCTCAAGCGGCTTCTGTTACTATTCAGGAAGATCAGCCATGGACAGGCATTCTTCAGGCGACAGATGCTGATAGCGATCAGCTGACTTATTCGCTTGTTGCTGGTGGCAGTTTTGGGGCTGTAGTTATTGATGCTGCAACAGGTGCATATTCATATAGCCCCAATACTAATGCCCATGGCACAGATACATTTAGTTTTGTTGCCAACGACGGAACATTTGATTCAGCCCCTGCAGATGTTACCATTGTGGTTTCTCCTGTTAATGATACGCCTGCTGCAGTTGATGACAGCGCGGTTACAGATGAAGATACGCCTGTGGTTATTGATCTGTCTGTAAACGATAGCGATGTTGATGGTGATGCATTGAGATTTTCTCTTGATGTATCGCCTGCCAACGGCACGGTTTCTTTGACTGGTTCGTCGGCCATCTATACACCTGTTCCGGATTTTAACGGCAGTGATGCATTTTCTTATCTGTTAAATGATAACAATGGCGGAGCTGCCACGGGCCAGGTGACTGTGACAGTGAACTCTGTTAATGATGTGCCAATTGCTGTCTTTACCAGCAGCGCATTTACGACTACTGGCGAGCAATTACTTAATATCGAATGGAGTTATCCGGCTGACCAGACGGTTGCAGGTTTCAGGCTCTATCTCGATGGACAACAGGTTTGTGCGGTCAAAGACCCAGCTGCACGGGCGCTTGATTGCCTGGTTACAGCAGAAGACAGAACTGCTCAGATTTCGCTTACTGCTTTTGACAGCAACAACCAGGAAACCGCTCCGCTGAATATCACGGTGCCAATGGGGGCTGAGCTTCAGCCCGGCGTCAATCAGGGCCTTGCGCCTCTCTCGCTTGTATTCGACGCAGTGGAGTCACAGGATAGCGATGGCACAATTGTCAGCTATGATTGGGATTTCGGCGATGATACGCAGGCTTCAGGCCAAAGGGTTGAGCATCTCTTCTCATTACCGGGTGAATATGTTGTTGCTCTGACTGTAACAGATGATGCAGCAGGGAAGGCGGTTGCCCAACAGGCAATTACAGTGACTTCAACGGACAGTGAACCTACTGCTGCGAATTTGACCGTTATAACAGATGAAGATACGGCTTTAACGGGAATGTTAAGTGCAGCTGATGCAGATGGTAATGTCCTGACATACTCTATTGTAAGTGAGCCAGCGAATGGAGCTGTTGTTATCCCTGACTCAACCAGTCCGCAATTTACGTATACGCCAACGCTTGATTTTAATGGATCTGACAGTTTTACCTACAAAGTAAACGACGGTCGTCTTGATTCAAAGACAGCCACGGTGGAGATAACGGTTTTCTCAATCAATGATCCTCCAGTGTCACAAGATGATACGGCGGAAACTGACGAAGATACCCCTGTGGCCATTGATGTATTTGCTAATGACAGTGATGCGGATGGAGATATTTTATTTGTCAATAGTGTCTCCCAAGGGTCTAATGGTACAGTTTTATCGGCTGGCAACAGTGTAACCTATACACCGGGCCTTAATTTTAGCGGTGTGGACTCATTTACATATGAGGTTACTGATACGGGCGCTGGAATAAGTCGGAGCACTGTGACGGTGACTGTACATGCCGTCAATGATGTTCCAACAGCATCTGCAGTGTCACTAACCACAGATGAAGATGCGTCCGTAACTGGCGCTCTGTTCGCCTTAGACCTGGATGGTGACAGCTTGACGTACAGTATTGTGTCACTGCCAGCAAATGGCAGCGTTGTGTTGCCCCAATCAAATAATCAACAATTTACCTATTCGCCAAACCCGGATTTCAATGGTACGGACCTATTTACGTATAAGGCCAATGATGGTGCGGCTGACTCAAATATTGCCACTGTGACAATTACGATTTTAGCCGTTAATGATTCACCGGTTGCCCAAGGTGATACTGCCTCAACCGATGAAGATACTCCGGTTACCGTTGATGTTCTTGCTAATGACAGTGATGTCGATGGCGATACGCTAAGTTTTATCGCGGTTAGCACCGGAGCTCATGGGTCAGTTGTCTTGGCGGGGAACAATGTTATCTATACTCCTGAAGCCAATTTTAACGGAGCTGACGAATTCTCGTATATTATTGCCGATGGACAAGGTTCTTCGTATGCAACTGTATCGGTTATTGTCTCTCCAGTGAATGACTTGCCGGTTCTGCAGGCATTATCACAGACAGTAGTGAGTGGTCAGGTTGCCGCTATTGATGTGTTGTCATCAGCCGCAGACATTGATGGAGATCCTCTTGTTATTTCATCTGTTACACCTTCATCGAATGCTAAGGCTACTGCCGTGAATGGTGTTGTTGAGTATGCAGCTAATGCTGGTTTCTGGGGAGATGACACGTTGACCTATATGATCAGCGATGGTAACGGTGGTGAAGTGGGTGGTATTATTTCTATTACTGTTGAGCAACCAATGTCGGAAATTACTTATTCCTGGGATTTTGATCCTGCAGTACCATTAGTTGGGTTTAATTTCTACAGAAATGGTGTCAAAATTTGTGAGACGAAAGATCCTGTTCTGAGGAAATTTACGTGTACAGCACCGGTCATTGAGGGATCGCAAACTTTTGCAGTAACCGCTGTTGATGCAGCGGGGAGCGAATCAACTTTTTCTAATCTGATGATTGTCCCTCCGCCTTCCCCAACTATTGAGCCCACACAGGTGATTACTTACAACTGGACTTATACAGGCGACCTCAAACGCATTATGGGGTTTAAACTCTATATGAATGGAGCCATGGTCTGTGATACAGATGACCCCGGAGCTAGGAGTTTAAGTTTCACAATTCCAAAAACATCTGAAACTAAAATTTTTAAAATGATCTCGGTTGATAGAACGGGTGTAGAGAGCGAATTTTCCAACCCGATTAAGTATTAGATTTTTGTTAGAACGAAGGAGACTCATGTGATCATCCCTGAAATTGTTCATATTGGTGGTGAGCGGACGGTTACAGGGTCATGTCATCTTTTGAAAGCACACGGTCTGACTATTATGGTTGACTGTGGTCTGTACCAGGGTGGAGACAAAGCCGATTCATCGAAAATTCAACCGAGTCCCTCCGAGATTGACTATCTCTTTCTCACCCATGCACACATTGATCATATTGGTCGACTTCCAGAGTTGATTGTTAACGGGTTTGCCGGAGAGATAATCTGCTCTTATCCCACTAAAGCCTTGTTGGCACCTATGCTGACAGATACCATGCGTCTTGCGGGTTACAGCAAAAGCCATGAAAAGAAAATTCTGGCAGTCATAGAAGAACAATCCTGGGGGTTTGAATATAATCAACCATTTGAGTTGAAGAAGGAGATAAAGTTCAAACTTGGCCGGGCTGGCCATATTCTTGGATCATGCTTTTTTACTTTTTACATTCCTAACGAGCTTGGACCGGAAAAGATTTTTACAGTGCTATTTTCTGGCGATCTAGGGAATTATGATACGCCGATTCTTTGTGATCCAGACCAGCCAGGTCGTTGTGATCTGCTTATTCTGGAGTCCACCTATGGCGATCGACTGCACGAAGGTCGTTCGCAACGCCTCGAGCAGCTTAGTCACCACATTAAAAATGCCTTGCGGAATGGCGGCAAAATCTTTGTACCTGCCTTTGCCCTTGGCCGAACCCAGGAATTTCTTTTTGAGATCGACAGGCTCTTTGCCGACCATCCACCAGTCCCGGTAATTGTCGATTCACCACTGGGCCTGAAAATCACCTCAATCTACTCATCACTATCAGAGTTTTGGGACAAAGAATCCCGAGACCTTTTGGCCTCTGGGGATCTTCCTTTCGACTTTAACCATCTTTACTCTTCCACTGGGCATCGGGAGCATGATCAGCTTTTGGAAATGCCGGGACCGGCAATCATCATTGCCGGCAGCGGAATGTGCACTGGAGGACGAATTCTCGATCATTTAGCGACAGGTCTTGCGGACAAAAGAAACGATATTTTCTTTGTCGGCTATCAGGCTCGTGGTACAATAGGACATGACATTCTCAAATACCACAATCGTCCTGAAGGCTACATCGTAATAGGCAGACAGAATGTGCCGATTAAAGCAAAAGTTCATCAACTTACAGGATACTCTGCACATGCCGACCAGCGCGGATTAATCGGCTGGGTTGAGTCAATGCCAGAAAAACCAGGCATCATCAAACTTGTGCACGGAGAGCCAAAAGCTCAGAAAGTACTGGCCGATATATTTTGTAAAAAAGGGTACACTGTTGAAAAATAAGGAACTGCAGAGTGTGTCACTTAAGCAGCCAACAAGGAAATGAACCAATCCGTTAGCAAAGCTGGCCTTAATAGAGACAATATAATTTGCCTGAGTCATACACTTAAGCAAATTTGTGAACAACTCCCCTCTGTTTTGGTGGTGTATCTTTTCGGGTTGCAGGCCAAAGGCAATTCTCGATCTGATAGTGATATCGATATAGCCGTGTTGCTTGATGAAAAGGTTAAAACTTCTTTTAATTTGTTTTCATTTGAGCTGTTGATTAAATCGTAAAACATGGCTGCATTCAAAAACCTGTTGGTCCACTATTACGAGAAGATTGCTGATGAAATTATTTTTGGTATTCTAAAAAAAATCTTGAAGATTTTTCTGAATTTTCGAGGCAGATAGTTTCCTTCATTAAACAAAAGAAACGGTAAGCCTCACAGGGTAATTGCCGCCGAAGCAAAGCGTCGCCTCGATCTGCAAGGGCTTGCAAAGTGGTGGAGATAGCCGCCAGCATGGTGGCTGAGAATTCATCGGTATGCCGGACGCCCTGATCGCGGCTGTGTTTTGCTTCAGTCGCAAAGACATTTTTTAGGTTTGCCAAAAGTATTTTGGATACTGTCGAACTAAACCTGAAGAACAGGAGTGACAAGTTTCTTTGAAAAATGGCTAACAGCTTAACTTTATGTTTACTACTTCGATGCCGCGAAAATCAGGCTTTGTTTGATTTCTTCAATAAAGGTTTTGTCGGTAATCTTTTGGCCGTCCTGGTCCAATACATAAAACACATCGACCACCAGGTCTGACTTAGTGCCTATTTTGGCCCGGAAGATATTAATCTGGAAGTCGGTCAGGGTCCTGCAGATATTGTATAAAATCCCCATCCTGTTTTCTGCGTAAACCTCTATTATTGTAAAAACCTTTGATTCATCGTTGTGAATAGCAACTTTAGTCGTCGTGCGTTCGCTGAAAGGTGTTTTGGGCTGCGGGAGAGTGCTGTTATTAAGGCGGTATTCCAGGCCCAGGCGGTTTTTTAAGGCCTTTGACAGGTCATTCTTAAAAGAGTTCCAGTTTTGGTCGGGATGGGCTTGGGTGTAGACAGAGCGCAAATCAAGGCTGTCGATGGCAATACTGTTTGGCCAGGTGAAAATTTGTGCGGACAAAAGCTCAAGGTTGTTCAGGGCAGTTACTCCGCAGATTTTTGTCAGCAATCCGGTGCGGTCTTTAGTTATAATCAGGAGTGTCCAGTGGTCGTTTTTGTCTTTTGGAATGACGATGACGTCATCATCAAGATCCTGACTGAGCCTGATGTGTTCGGCAATTTGTTCAGGGGAGAAATTTAGAAGATAATCTTCCGGAAGTTCTTCAAGTTTAACTGGTGGGTGATTATCAAATTCATCGTTGATTTTTTCATAAATCCACTCAAGCCCCAGACTGAGATTATCTTTGCCCCCTTCTTCTCTGTCCAGAACCAGGGCAAGTTTAAGATACAGATCAAGAAGTAGGGCGTTTTTCCAGTCATTCCAAACGGTTGGCCCTGTGGCCATCGCATCGGCGATGGAAAGAAGAAAAAGCGTGGCAAGCTCCTCTGTCGATTGGAACTTCCGGGCGCAATTTTGAATAAAGGCCGGGTCTTCCAGGTCTCTGCGCAAGGCCGTATCTGTAAGGAAAAGGTGGTTTTTTACCGAGAACTTGAGCAAGTCAATTTCCCCTGCTGGTAGTCCAAGACGGCTGCCGACCTGGCCTGCCAGTTCTGCACCTTTTGCAGAGTGGTTTGTTCCGTAACCTTTGCCGATATCATGCAGCAGCCCTCCCAGGAACAATACCCGTGGGGTATTGATTCGTGCGAAAATGGTTGGATGCTTGTCTATCACCTGGTGCAAAACCTGGAGGGTCTGGAGCAAATGGTAGTCAACTGTGTATATGTGGTAGATATCATGCTGGGCCAGAGAAGAGAGGTGTGCAAATTCTGGGAGATAGGCTGCCAGAAAGCCGCTTTCCAGCATGGCCTCCAGTATAGGTAATGGTGATTGGTTCTCCTGGAGAATGGTAATGAAGTATTTGGAGACCTGTGGGTCCGACCGAAATTCATCAGTGATAAGTGAGAGATTGTCTGTGATGGCTTTTTTGGATTGATGATGGATTGGCAGACCGGCCTGGGAAGCTACTGCAAATAGTTGCATGAGCATGCGCGGCTTTGTGTGGAGTAGCTCATTTTGGGTGAGATGGATACGGCCATTTCGTTCGATAACCCCAGGCGCCAGCTCTTTCGGCTTTCTTCTAGTGA